>SDBU01000460.1_pt1 | contig 57014 bp, 52 predicted proteins | sample 2277071 | NCBI WGS metagenome assembly SDBU01 (sample SAMN10397929, study PRJNA504765) | marine sediment metagenome | isolation source: marine sediment core GS08_GC12, 126 cmbsf | place: Arctic Ocean: Gakkel Ridge, Loki's castle | collected 2008 | reverse complement strand
CCTTGCCCTCTCGCCGCAGTTGGTGTACGACGTCCCCTCCAAGCCGCCAGCGACCACCGAGTGGGAACTGCCGCGCCAGAACCTGGCCGATGTTGAGCCCAAACTTTCAATGGCCTTCCTTTGCCTTCGGTGGCTGCAATTACACCACCGTTAAGCTCCTTTGGCAACGCGGTTTACATTTGACACTTGGGCCGTTGTGTGCTACAATAGCAAGCAGATATTGACCGACACCTAGCCATCGTTGCCCCCGTCGTAGTTGGTAGCCAGTGTAGGAGGTGAGAGCATGAGACATTGAAGGCTGACCTTTTCCGCAAGTCAGGAGAGGGTTGGCTTTTGTTGTTATTGGTCTATTCTGACAGTTTGCTATTTCAATGCTGTGGAAGAACGTCCGCCTAGTATCCCAAATCGGGTGACTAGGTGGACAAATGTCCAGATATTAAGTGGTTGGGCAGCTTCAGTCAATCCGATTGGGAGGAATTTATGTCTACCCCTAAGAGATTCGTCGAAATAGACCAGAACTTCAAATCGAACATCTGCACTTTGCAGGTGTTCAGCCAACGGATTGGAGACTTCGCAGATGAGCATGACAAGACCGTTGTTGACCAATTCGTTCAAACCCTTGCGAACTTGTTCGAAATCGATCTTGATGAGCTTAGGCAAATGGCTGATCAAGAAGATGAGCTGGCATATAAAGAAACGCCGGCAGGCAACATTGATATTCTACCGACCGAAGTGCATCTACAACTCGACGAGGATTCTAGAGACCACTTCGAAAGCGCTCTGGTTTCTCTCTCGCAAAAAGACCCCGAGAAGTTCATCCAGCTCTTGAGAGTTATCAAATCTCTCCAAAAGAGCCTTCCGATCCAAGGATACATCCTACGTCGAAGCGCACTAGTTACGCTGATGAGCTATTTCGAGGCTTTGCTGTCTGACCTGATTCAAGGATTCTATTTGAGATACCCAGCTGCCTTACCAGCTGAGAATCGAACATTAAGCTTGGTAAATCTCCGAGAGATCGGATCCATTGACGAAGCGGAGAGATACTTGGCTGTCAGAGAGGCAGAATCTGTCCTACGAGGCAGCCTCATGGAACAACTGGATTACTTTGGCAAGCGTTTCAAGATGGATCTGTCGCCGCTTGATGCTTATCTGGATACCCTTACTGAGATCAGTCAGAGAAGGAATCTCATCGTGCACAACAATGGGGTTGTGAACCGGACCTACCTGTCAAAAGTGCCTCAAGAATACATTGAGGAGCACCAAATCAAAGAGGGGCGAGGATTGGGTGTGAGCGGGGATTACCTGGCAAGCGCTATTGATCACATCCATCTTTGTGGAGTATTCCTTATTCAACAAGGGTGGAGGAAATGGGAAAAGGAAAGCTGTCCACGTGCAAATACCGCATTGATTGAACATGTCTACGATTCTCTTTGCGAGGAACAATACGACCTTACCAAGAATCTCGCCATGTTCGTAGGAGTACTTGATGCCGTTTCTGATGGGGCTGCACGAATAGTAATCATCAACCACGCCATTGCACTGAAGACACTTGGCGAGATTGAAGAGATGGAGCATCTCTTGCTGGGACATGATTGGTCCGCTTGTTCTTTGAGATTCACAACGGCGCTCCACGCGCTGCGGAACGAGGAAGAGCTTCTAATTGAGCTATTGCCAAAGGCAATAGCAGCAGGACACATTAACCGCTATGCTCTGCAGGAATGGCCTCTCTTCAAAGACTTCCGGACCGAGTCTTGGTTCGCTGAAGTAATGGAATCGTATGAACTGCAAGCGGTGCTGCCCAACCACCGCATGGTGTGTCCTGAAGCTGTCAACGGCTAGCTGATGGGAGTCCAGTCGTGGTAAGGGCCAGGCCGCCACGTAGCAGGCAACCAGTGCTTGCAGGTGACTGGAGGTGCTGAAGCGGAGCATCCTCCTGACAAAGGAGTGCAAACGTAACACGAAACGTCGCTTCATAATTGCCCAAAAGAGCCGCCCTGTGATCAGGGCGGCTTTGCTTTTGGCCCGCCGTGGCAACGCACGATTTGGCCGCTGTTACAAAGGCCGCCGATAGAGAATGAACCGCCTGTGCTCTACGAAGCCCACGCTCCAGCCCTCCTGGCGTCCAATGCGAGCGATGTGCTCTTTGTTGACGTCGCAAAGACAAAGGCCGGCTATCTCCTCCCCTGCCACCGCCAGCAGGTTCAGTTCCGGGTGAAAGCGAGGCGGGTTGACCCAGTGGAACCAATCTTCCAGATTTTGTCAAATGGCGGGAAAGTGATATAATGCAGTTACTTTGAGCCCGATGGGATGATCGCCCTCTTGGAAGTCAAGTGAAGAGGAAGGAGTAGAGACGATGCCATTGCATCACATTCTGTACATTATCGTTGTGTTCACCACGGCGGCTATCGAGGCTGCGCTGGCGTTTTACAGTTGGCGGCGTCGAGCCACGCCGGGAGTGATGCCGTTCGTGTGGCTGATGCTGGCGATGGCCGGATGGTCGTTGGTCGTTGGGCTGGAGATGGTTAGCAGTACGCCAGAAGCCGCGTTCTTTTGGTTCAGGGTCAGGTTCATTAGCATCGCCAGTGTGCCGGTGACGTTCCTGGCCATTGCACTTCAATACACTGGCCGGGAAGGGTGGCTGACCCGACGGCGACTGGCGTTGCTTCTCGCTGTTCCGCTCATTACCCAGGTACTGATCTGGACCAACGAGACGCACGGGTTGTTCATCAAAAGCCTCAGCTTTTCCCAGGAAGGCCCCTGGCTGTTCGTGGATGAGTGGACTTATGGCGTCTGGTTCTGGGCGCATACAGCGTATGGCTATCTGCTCATATTGCTTGGCGTGAGCCTGGTCGTTTTAACGCTTGTTCGATCATCTCGTCTGTACCGTAGGCAGGCTGTTTCGTTGCTGTTCGGAACATCTCTGCCGTTGGTGGCGGCAATTTTCATCTTTCAACTTATTACAGGGCTGAGGCTTTTCGTGCCCTTTAGCTTTACACTAATGGGGCTGGTGTTCACCTGGGATCTTTTTCGATACCGGGTGCTCGTCTTGATGCCGGTGGCGCGCAGTACGCTGGTTGATACCATGAGCGACGGTATGATCGTGTTGGACGACCAGAACCGTGTTGTGGACGTCAACCCGGCGGCTCAATCCGTCATCGGCATCCCGGCCAGCGAGGCCATCGGCCAGCCAGCCGCCCAGATATTGAGTCCCTGGCAAGATTTGGTTGATCGCTTCCAGGATAAGACAGAGACACAGGCCGAGATCGCTTTGGATCGAGACAGGGCACAGCGTCACTATGACCTGCGAACTTCGCCATTGACCGATTGGCACGGACGGTTGACCGGTCGGCTGATTGTCTTGCGCGACATCACCGAGCGCAAGCGGGCAGAGGAAACCATCAGGCAGTTGGCTTACCACGATTCCCTCACTGGCCTGCCCAACCGGCGGCTGTTCAGCGACCGCCTCAACCTGGCGATGGCCCACGCCCACCGCAGCCAGCAAAAGCTGGCTGTGATGTTATTCGACCTGGATCACTTCAAAGAGGTTAACGATACGCTGGGGCACAGCGTAGGAGACAAACTGCTGCAGGCTGTTGGCGAGCGACTGACAAGCCTTTTGCGCAAGGAGGATACCGTCGCCCGCATGGGGGGGGATGAATTCATGCTGTTGTTACCAGAAATCGCTGGGGTGGAAGATGCGGACCAGGTTGCCCAAAAAGTCCTGGAAGCCTTGCGAAAGCCATTTGTCCTCAATGGCCACGAAATCCATATCAGCACCAGCATTGGGATTGCCCTCTACCCCGATGACGGTGAAGATGTTGATGCCCTGATGAAGAACGCGGACATCGCCATGTACCGCGCCAAGGATCAGGGTCGGGACAACTATCAATGCTACACTCCGACTGGAATAATCTTGGAGAAAGAGGCGTCCAATGTTGCAGATTCAACCTGAAGTTCAGAAGGCCCTCAATGCCAACTCACCTGTCGTGGCCCTGGAATCCGCCCTGATCTCTCACGGGCTGGCCTATCCGCAGAACCTGGAGACGGCGCAGGCCCTGGAACAGGCGGTGCGGGAGAACGGAGCAGTTCCGGCTACGATTGCCATCATCGCGGGGAAGATCAGAGTCGGGCTGACGGAGGGAGAGCTGCAACGGCTGGCTACTCAAAAAGGGGTGCGCAAGGTCAGCCGGCGGGACCTGCCCATCGCCGTGGCGCGGGGTGAGGACGGGGCGACGACGGTGGCAGCGACGATGTACGTGGCCGCCCTGGCCGGCATCGAGGTTATGGCTACGGGTGGCATCGGCGGGGTGCACCGGGGCCAGCCCTTCGCGAGGTTTTCCGCCGACATCTCCGCCGACCTGCCGGAGCTGGCCCAGACTCGCGTGGCCGTGGTCTGCTCAGGGGCCAAGTCCATCCTCGACCTCCCGCTCACCCTGGAGTGGCTGGAGACCCACGGCGTGCCCATCCTGGGCTACCAGACCGATGAGTTCCCCGCCTTCTACTCCCGCCAAAGCGGCCTGCCGGTGGACGCCCGCGTGGACACTCCTGAGGAAGCGGCCAGGATCATCCGCGCAAAATGGGAGCTGGGGCTGGAGGGCGGCGTGCTGGTGACGGTGCCAGTGCCAGAGGAAGCCGAGCTACCCCGCGAGCTCGCCGAGGAAGCCATTGAGCGAGCCCTGGCAGCGGCCGAGGAGCGAGGGATCACTGGCAAGGCCCTGACCCCTTTTCTGCTCAGCCAGATCGCCCGGTCTACCGCAGGGGCTAGCGTGAGGGCTAACATAACTTTCTTGAAGAACAACGCCGCCGTGGCAGCGCGGATTGCGGGGGCGTTGAAGGGGGAGGAGCACAGCACGGGGCTGAACCCCCGCGCTAAAAGGACAAAGCCCTACGGGCTGGATCTTCATAGCCCCGAAGGGGGCTTTGTCCTTTCAGCACGGGGTCTTTAGCCCCGCGCACTGAGGCAGCAACGATTACTTTGACCCCAGGAGGTAACTAATGAAATCAGACTGGCTAGCATTGATAATCTCCTACGTCTACGTCTTCGCCATGATCGGCGTCGGCGAGGGGCTGCGTAAGTGGCGGGGTTACTCCACGGAGTTCACCCGCAAGGTCATCCACGTCTCCGTGGGCATGTGGGCCTTCGGCACGGTGCTCCTCTTCGAGCATTGGTACTTCGCCATCATCCCGCCCCTCTCCTTCGTGGTGCTCAACTACATCTCCTATCGCCAAGAGATCTTTAAGTCCGTAGAGACGGGCGAGAAGGGCAATCTGGGCACGGTCTATTTCCCCATCTCCTTCGTCATCATCATCTGCCTCTTTTGGACCAGACCCCACCTGCTGGTGGCCAGCCTGATGCCCATGACCTGGGGGGATGCGTTGGCGGCCATCCTGGGCCGGCGCTACGGCCAGCGAAAGTACAGTATCCTGGGCTCCACCCGCTCCGTGGAAGGCTCGCTGGCCATGTTCTTCTTCAGTTGGCTGGCAACCTTCTTGGCCCTGTTGTTCCTGCCGCCTCTGGGCTGGCGGCTACCGCTGACGAGTCTACTCTACTCTCTTGCCCTGGCTGTCTTCGCCACTCTGGTCGAGGCCCTCTCCCCCTGGCACATTGACAACCTGACTGTGCCTCTCCTCTCCGCCGCCTTGCTCTACTTGATAGGATGATAGCGGATTCGGTGTTGTTGGCTTGATCGTGCCAGAATATGACATCTCGTTGTCATATCCGCCAAACCGCGTTCTAAACCGAAAAACACCGGAGGAACATCATTCCCTCCGGTGTTTTTTGTGGCTAAAACATGTGTCGAGGCTTTAGCCAGCTTTCTCCGCCTGAAGGCTCCACTCCCCAAGCCATTTTAGTCAGACCCAGGTCACGTTTCCTGTTCGACCAGGACTTCCTCTTTGACAAAGGCCCCTTCCTCGACCGGGACTCCCTTCTGGGTAAAAGTCAAACCCTCCTCGTCGACATCTATGACCACGGTATCGCCTGACTGGAAGCCGCCGTTCAGCAGTTGTATAGACAGAGGGCTCTCTACCCGCCGCTGCAAGGTGCGCTTGAGCGGACGGGCGCCAAACTGGGGATCGTACCCATCTTCGGCCAGCCACTCTCGCGCGGCCTCAGTCAACTCTACGGCCAAACCCTGCTCGGCAAGCCGTGCGCTGATCTCTTCCATTTGGAGATCAACGATCTGCTTGACATGCTCCTGGCTCAGGGTGTGGAAGATGATGATCTCGTCAATGCGGTTGAGGAACTCGGGACGGAAGGTCTTCTTGAGCTTTTTCTGGATCTTCTGATGCGCCTCTTGCTCATCGGGAGTGTCTGCCTCTCCCGGCCTCAGGAAGCCGAGGGTGCCCCCCTTCTGGGCAAACTCCGTGCCGATGTTGGAGGTCATGATGACCACCGTGTTGCGGAAGTCAACGATGTGGCCCTGCCCGTCGGTCAGGCGCCCGTCCTCCATGATCTGCAACAAAGCGTTCCAGACGTCGGGATGGGCCTTCTCGATCTCGTCGAAGAGGACGATCTGGTAAGGCCGCCGCCGTACCGCTTCGGTTAGCTGCCCCCCTTCCTCGTAGCCTACGTAGCCAGGCGGCGCGCCGAAGAGGCGGGATGCGGTGTGGCGCTCCTGATACTCGCTCATATCTATACGTACCAGGGCCTCCTCGTCGTCGAACATGAACCAGGCTAGCGTCTTCGCCAGCTCCGTCTTGCCAACCCCAGAGGGGCCCAGGAAGATGAAACTGCCGATGGGCCGCTTGGGATCCTTCAGGCCGCTTCTCGCCCGGCGGATGGCATCGGAGACGGCGTTTATGGCCTCGTCCTGGCCGACGATTCGCTCGTGCAGCCTTTCTTCCATGCTAAGGAGCCTTTCGGCTTCGGTTTCCATCAGACTGTGCACCGGGATTCCCGTCCAGCTAGCGACTACCTGGGCAATGTCTTCCTCGTCCACCACTTCGTCCAGGTTCATCTCCTGTCGCCAGGCATCGCGTTGGTCGTTGAACTCCGTCTCCAACTTCAGGCGCCCGCTCTTGAAACTGGCCGCCCGCTCGTAGTCCCGCGCTGCCCAGGCGGCCTCTTCCTCGGTGATCAGCTTCTGCAGCTCGGCCTTCATGGCCTTGAGATCTGGCGGCATGCTGTAGATGGCGACGCGCAGTTTCGCCGCTCCCTCGTCAATAAGGTCTACAGCCTTGTCGGGGAGGTGGCGGTCCGTCACGTAGCGCTGGGAGAGCCGGGCGGCTGCCACCAGGGCCTCGTCGGCAAAAGTGACCTTGTGGTGGGCTTCGTAGCGGTCGCGAAGCCCTTTTAGCATCTCGATGGTCTCCTCGACGGTGGGCTCCTCCACGTAGACGGGAGAGAAGCGCCTCTCCAGAGCGGAGTCCCGCTCGATGTACTTGCGGTAGTCGTTCAGGGTGGTGGCCCCCACGCACTGCAGTTCCCCCCGGGCCAGGGCAGGCTTCATCATGCTGGAGGCATCCAGTGCTCCTGCGCCGGCGCCGGCTCCGACCACGTTGTGCAGTTCGTCAATGAAGAGGATGATCTCCCCCTCGGCCCGCTGGATTTCTTCGATGGCCGTTTTCAAACGTTCCTCGAACTCGCCTCGGAGGCGAGAGCCAGCCACCATGGCCGCCAAATCCAGGGAGACGACTCGTTTGCCCATCAGTATCTCAGGCACGTCGTCATCGGCGATTTTCTGGGCCAGCCCCTCGACGATGGCCGTCTTCCCTACACCGGCCTCGCCGATGAGAACCGGGTTGTTCTTGGTGCGCCGCGACAGCACCTGGATGACTCGCAGAATCTCCTCGTCACGGCCAATGACCGGATCCAGTCTTCCTTCTTTGGCCAACTGGGTCAGGTCGCGGCTATATTTTTCGAGGACACGGTACCGGCTCTCGGCGAACTGATCGGTCACCCGTTGGCCGCCGCGTACTTCCTTAATGGCCTCGTGGATCCGGTCCTTGGTAACGCCGTAGTCGCCCAGAATGCGAGCCACTGGGGTGCCTCGTTCGCTGGCGATAGCCAGGAGGAGGTGCTCGGTCGAGATGTACTCATCCTTGAGCTTGCTGGCCTCCTCGTTAGCCACGTCTATGACCCGCTTGAGGCGGGGAGTGATAAACACCTGGCCGGTCCCGCCGCCGTAGATGGCGACCTTAGGGCTGGCCTTCAGCACCCCGTCCAGGCGGCTTTTCACTGTCTCGATGTTCACCCCCAGTTTCTCCAACACCTGAGGGATGACGCCCTCCGGCTGCTCCAGGAGGGCCAGCAGCATGTGCTCGGTGTCCACCTGGTTGTGGCTGTAACGCTGCAATATCTCGTACGACCGGGTGGCTGCATCCAGCGCCCGCTCGGTGAAACGATCAAATCTCATCATGGTAATCCACCTCTATTTCAATACTGGAAATGAAGTTATGTCTGTTTGGGACGTATCTCAAAGGCAAGTTGAGACCGATAAAAACACACGTCAAATTCTATGAAGAAGTTAACTTGGGGTGTTCTCCGCTTCTTTTAGCACGTTAAGGAGCGTGTTTGCTGCTTCAAAAGAGTCATAGGGCGACCAGATGGGATAAGCCATGCCTGGTTGGAGCAAAGCACCTTCTTCTTGGGCAAGCTCATACACTGACAACAGCAGCACGTGCAGTTTGTCGGCGCGGTCTAGTTCATGTAGCAAGGGCGCTAATTTTGTCACACTCATTGTGATTCACTCCTAACGATAATGGGTAGTTTGCTCCCTGAAATCATCATCAACCAGGCAACTCATGCGTCCCAGCTTCAACGATATCCACGGCTCTGTAACCACTCCTCTGGCGTTTGAATGGTAATCATAGTTTTACCCTTGTAGTGTTTGGTGTTCCAGGTGACAAAGGCCTCGCAAGCGGCGCACTCAATCGTCCATAAGATTGCCGCATCACCTAATCTCACTCTGCGCTCAATCCTCTCCAGCAACTCTGCATTCTGACGCGCCCAGAATCTTTGAGGCGAAGCAATCTCTATTTGGGGATACAAAATGCTGGTATCGTCAGAAGCGAGGTACTCTTCGAAGATAAGCGTAGCTTCATCAGGCTGCCTGGCGGTCGCAATAAGCCCACACAGTTCCAAAAGGCTAAAGATGGGCACTCCGCGCTCAATCCGCTCGCTTTCCCGCAAGAACCACTCAGTCGCGGGATACCGTCCATCCTGCTTAAAGATGTGATGAATGCCCAGCACATCGGTGTCAATGCCGATCATGAGCTTCCTCCGCGCCACCTGGAGGCATTGATAATCTCGACAATGTCATCGGTACCATAAGTCTCCACCATTGCCTGAGCGACTTTCTCTGCATTGATTTGACTGATAGAGCGACCATGCCGGGGCTTTTTTCCCAGGTACGAAAGTGTTAGCTCAGCGATTTTTTTCTCTAGCTCCTTCTGAAGCAGGTAATCCTCAATGAGCTCCATCAGGACATCATCGCGCGTTGATTTTTTCTTCGTCGCAATTCGGTCCAAGCGGCCTAGAGTATACGCCGGGATACGTAATACTATTTCTTTAGTTGCCATGTGAATTCCTCCTCAGCGGCTAAATTCGCCATTTTCCCTTTTCAATTATACTCTATTTCTTCCCTCTTGGCAACAATTAAGGAGCGCAGCCCGCCTGACGTTCGCACTCCAGCGAATTTGCCCTGCTTTAATTATAGACCACTCGTGTTAGAATTACGCAAGAAAAGTGTTAGAGTTTTGTTAGAAAAGTTGGGCGAGCTGTGCCAGATGCACAGCCCGCCCAAAAAGCGCTCAATATCGTAGAATCGCTCCGATGTGGCCCGCCTTCTCCAGGGACGGGCTGTCTCTCACTACCTCGACCTGCCCTCCTTGGTCAATGACCTCTCGCACGATCAGGTCTACAGCAGCATCTATTTGCTTTACTTTACTGCCGCAGAAGGGGCACTCCTCCTGGGCTTGAGCAACGATGTAGCCGCACTGCTCACAACGGTAGGCAGTGGCCTTGTATCCTTCGGATATCAATAGGATGCGCACTCGCCCCTCGTACACAGCTCCCAGGGTGTCGGCCAGGCCAATGGCCCCGGCCCCGCCCTTGGCTGCTGCGGTGATGACGCTCTCCACGAGTGCCTTCTCCCTCTCGCGCTCAACCTCCGCTATGATTTCCAGCGAACGATCCAACACCTCTGTCTCCGAGGCAGTCATGGCTGCGGGGAAGCTGCCCACTACCTGTTCTTGTAGGTCCCTGGGCAACATCTCCTGAAACTGGGCTACGGTCTGTTCAGTGCCGCCCAGAATGATTCGGTCACATTGCCCTCCCGCGCAGAACTTGGCCGTCAACTCGGCTGCCTCCTTGAGATTGCGCTGGGCTATCTCCTCCTCCCTCCGTCCAATGCGCCCCGTTACCCCACCCCGACGGCCAGCCGCCGAGCCGCGGCCGTGCTTCATGCGTTTCACTTCCTCACCAATAGTCCCGCTGGTCTCCTGCAATTCCCCTAGTTGGAAGAGGAAGAGGCGTGCTCCCTCCTGATCCACCAGCACAACCCCATAGCGTCCGTAGGCGTCGAGGATGTTGGTCAAGGGCTTGATGTAGGGTCTCTCGCCTACGTGGACGTGGTTTTCCACCGGTACGGCCAGGGGATAAGCCCGCCAAAAGTCCTGCTCCAGGCAGGAAAATAATACCACCCCCTTGCCTTGCCAGTCGTACTCGTGGTCGAAATATCGCTCCACGGCGCCGACATCTTTGCGCCGTGCCTGACCTGATATCTCCTTCAGCAGGCCCCTCAGCACCAGCTTGTACTCATCAGTGGTACGCTTCGTTGGATCAACGTCCAGGTACAAGCTTAGCACCGGCGATTCCTCACTGTGAAAACCTATCAGCTCTTGCAGATCTTTTTCACTGAACATGCTCTAGCCTCCTTTAGCTTTAGTTTTCATATTTGATCAAGTTCACAGACCTTCGGGCATTTCACCTAGTTTCACTTCGATGGTCATCTCCTGATCGTCGCGCCAGATGGTCAGCGTCACCGTCTGCCCGACCTCGGTTTGCTCCTGCAGATAGGCGTCCAGGTCGTCCCAGCTAAGCAGCGGCACGCCGTCAATGGCCGTCAGGACGTCTCCGCCGACCAGCAGCCGACGCCGCCGGTAGATCACTTCCTCAGTGGCGCCAAGCAGGCCTGCCCGCACGGCCGGGCTATTGCGATAGAGCTGGGCGATCAGCAGTCCCCGGTCCACTGGCAGTCCCAGCGCGCGGGCCAGCTCCGGATAGAGATCGTAGCCGAGTCCCTCGATGCCCAGCCAGGGATGGGGATAGCGCCCGTTCTGGATGAGTTCCGGCACGATCTGCTTGAGCTTGTTGACCGGAATCGCCAGGCCCACGCCCGCCGAGGTGCCGCTGGGCGAGAAGAGGGCTGAGTTGACGCCGATAAGCTGCCCGCTGCTGTCCAGCAATGGCCCGCCGGAGTTGCCCCGATTGATGGCGGCATCGGTCTGGATCACACCGCGCAGCACCTGATCATCGTTGGTCTTCACCGTGCGGTTGATGGCGCTGACCACGCCCACTGTCAGCGTGCGCTCGAATTGGCCGAAGGGATTGCCGATAGCGATGGCCCGCTGGCCTACCTGTAGAGCATCCGAGTCACCCAGAGGAATAGGCTCGACGCCTTCCGGTAGCTCATCCACCTGTAGCACGGCTAGGTCGTTCAGAGGATCAACACCTATGATCTCGGCCGGTAGCTCCTTATCACTGCCAAAGCTGACCACGATCTCGCTGGCGCCTGCCACCACGTGGTAGTTGGTGATGATATGGCCATCGCGATCATAGACGAAGCCGGAGCCACTGCCCTCCTCGGGAACGAGGCCGAAGAAGAAGCTGTGGCGCAATACCTGGGTGGTGATGTTGACCACGGCGGGGCTGGTGCGCTGGTAAACGGAGATCACCCGTTGCTCTCCGACGTCAGATGCTTCTATCATCTCCGGAGGCAGGGGCGTTGGCGTAACGACTATCACTATGGGGGTGGGAGTAGGGGGCGGGGTAGGGGTGGGTTCCTGTTGTCTAACGTTCGGGAGCGAAATCAGGCTGCAACCCAACAGAGTTGTCATCAACAGGATTATCAAGATAGACAGATATAGCTTTTTGTGCATCATCTCTCCTACTGGTCCTGGCGCAGGCTGGCCAGTTCGCGGAAGAGCTCTTTCTCCTTTTTGCTAAGCTTCTGTGGCACTTGTACCCTGAACCTGGCGTAGAGGTCGCCGCGTTTTTGGGGATGGCGCAGGCTGGGCATGCCCTTTCCTCGCAGGCGGAAGGTGCGACCGCCCTGGGTCCCGGCTGGGATCTTGAGCATCACGTCGCCGCCTGGGGTGGGCACCTTGATCTCTCCGCCCAACACGGCGGTGTAGAGGCTGACGGGGACATCGCAATTGAGGTCATCCCCCTGGCGCTCGAAGATGGAATGGGGCAGAACTTTAACTTCCAAGTAGAGGTCCCCGCTGGCCCCTCCGCCGATGCCGGGGCTGCCCTCGCCTGCCATCCGCACCTTGGAACCTGTCCTGACCCCCGGCGGGATCTTCACCTCCAGGCGTCGTCCATCTTTCTGGATCATCCGGGTAGTGCCTTGAGAAGCCTCCTCCAGGGTGATCTCCACTGGCTGAGTGTAGTCCTGGCCCCGGCGGGGGCGCGCCTGGGTGGCGCCCATGCCGCCGAAAATGGTCTGGAAGAAATCGGAGAAGCCTCCACCGCCGAACAAATCGCCCAGGTCTGCGTACTCCACCCGGACGCGTCCGCTTCCGGGCTGTGCTTGGTTGAACCACTGGCTCCAGTCGAAGCCCCTGGGATCTCTGCCCTTGTGCTGCCACTGCTGCCAACTGCTTCCCAACTGGTCATACTTGCGGCGCTTCTCAGGATCGGACAAAACCTCATGGGCCTCATTGATGTCCTTGAAACGCTCCTCGGCAGTTTTGTCGTCGGGGTTCACGTCGGGGTGATGTTGGCGGGCCAGCTTACGATAAGCCTTCTTTATCTCTTTCTCGTCGGCGTTCCGTTTCACGCCCAGGATCTTGTAGTAGTCTTTGTACTCCATCTATCGTTTGTGCTCCGGTGTTCACTCAGGATGTTCACGCGAATGCTGGCTCCAACACGAACTCATCTGCATGTTTGAGAAATGCCTGGCCCGATAATTTCACAGCCTCAGCAATAGCATCTTTAGTGATGCTATTGTGACATTCCTCAATGATAGTTTCCCAAGCCATTCCATTGGCAACCATCTCTAGCACTTGCCAAACCATAATGCGCGTGCCGCGAAAGGTTGGCTGGCCGTGACAGACTTCGGGATCGGCGACGATATAGCGTCCCAATAGTTGAGCCTTTTTGTTTTTTGTCATCTCAATGCCTCCCATACACTCAAGCTATTAGCTGCATTGATAGTTACTGTCCATACAGCACTCGCTTGATGCTGGCGTTGATCGGGTCTACTTCAACCATGAAATCACCGCCACGGCGCCCCACGTAATCCTTCGGGCCGTAGTTTATCTGCCAAATCGAGCCGCCATTGAAAGGGCATTGAGTAATGGTAATCAGGCTTTGATGCAGGTCAATACCTGATTCACGGGCACGTCTATTCGCCACCGCTAATACATAGGCAAGTGATATAGCAAGTTCATCTTGAAGCACAGCGGCTGTCAATGTTACGGTCATAGTAGAACTCCTTATCCTTTAGCAAAGATATCTCGCGTATTTCCTACCTCGTTCACCTGTCCGTTCGGTGAAACGAGATAGATGGTTTCTTGCGAAATGACGAACTCGCCTTCATAAAACTGGCCTTTCAAATCAGGGTCATCTCGCACAGCGCGCTTATCTGTCTCGCCAGGTTCTTGAAGATGATCGCTCCCTGTGTTCGGGTGAGTGTGGAACGTGGCAACGATGTCATGCTCCCCTATCCGACAGTTCGCGTGTGGTGGAAGGATGATGATATTCTGATTGCCTTTAGGCCAGCGGACTACACTCAAATTGCCCACAGAATCTCGCAGAACAAAACCGCCCTCTTCGTGTCCCCCAGTGACACCAGGTTGCGAATCTTGCCATGCTCGCTTAAGCTCAGCACGAATGGCAGGATCATTCAGGATGGTAGAACGTTGCAGCGGTTCGTGCATGTTTGATCTAGGCAAACTCGTACACGGGGACTTGAATCACACGCTTGGGTTTGCTTTGTTCCCAAATCATCTGCCGCAGGTGCTCTACCGTGTCGGGTGAGAATAACTGCTCGCCTGTTTCCAAATTCACCCGCGCAGGAACATTTTTGATGACAATGAGTTGACCGTTCACCTCAAGCGTGTAGGTGACTTTGCGCTCCACTCAAGTTCTCCTCACTCGAAAATCAATCCAAAGGTCCGAGTCTGGTTCATATTCTCCTGCTGAGAAGCAATCTTAATAGTTCGCGTTGTTCTTCGAGAAGCTGTCGCTGTTCTTCCATCAGTGCGGATAGTCGGGTGTTCAGTTGTTCGAGCAATTGAACTAGACCCCGATAGCGCGTCAGCAGGCGAATTTCCTCGGCTCGTTGATGCTTGCGTAAGCGATAAGCCACAAGCGGGGGGCGATTAAGACGAAGGCGTTTCAGGGTGAAAGCACCCGTTACAGTCAAGGGGTACAGTGTGCCATCATCAAGTTCGAGAAAATGTTGGGACACTGGCTCACAGCGCGGATTCCACAACGATGGATCATCTGGGCGTGTCGGCCAGTAATCAAGTTTGTACTGGTTGCAGCGGACGCAACAGTAGAGCAAATTCTCAAGACTGTCATCGCCCCCTTTGGCCCTCGGTTGAAAATGATCAACCGTGAGTTCGCCACCCGCGTCTGTTTCCGTGACGCCGCAAAACTCACAGGCATAATTAGCTCGTTGTCGAACTTGCTCGCGGATTTCCGTGGTGATTGTCATGCTGGTTGAAGCGTGGATAGGTGAGCCAGTTGACGGCGCAAAGTGGCTATCTCGCGTCGCAGGGCGTCGTTTCCCGAAGCAATCTCTCGGACGCGTTTCGTGACTGTGATTAACTGAGTCAACGCTACGTCAACTTGGGCTTGCAGAGTTGCTGGCGTTTTTTCAGCAGCAGTCAAGCTAAACACGTTGCTCTCGGCATTATCTTGGAGCGCGTACCAGTTTTCCAACTGCGATTGTTCTTCCGCAGAGAGTGACTCGCCCCGTGTAGCCTTATCATGTAATTGTTTGGCCAAGCTATCAGAAATCATTTCGGGCTCCTTATCTCACTCGTTAACTTGTTGACTCATTGCGACTTCATGGCACCAACTTGACCTGATCCAACGGCCAGTAAATAAGCCAGGCATGTCCTTTAATTGTATCCACCGGCACCGGCCCGATGGCGCGGGAGTCCCGCGAGTTGCTGCGATTGTCGCCCAGGATGAAGACGTGATCCGACGGCACCACCGTCGGCGGGTAGCTCGGCCCGCCAAAGTTGGTCACCCACGGCTCCTCGATCCGCTCCCCGTTGATGAACGTGTGACCGCCGCGCACCTCTACCTCCTCGCCGGGCAGGGCCACCACCCGCTTGATCAGGGCCACCTCGCTCCCCGGCCGGTCGGCGATTACTACGTCCCCGCGGCTTGGGGGGTGAAGAAGATAGGAGACCTTCTCTGTCATCACCCGATAGCCGCGATACAAGTTGGGCTCCATGCTCGGGCCACGTTCCACCAACGCTGCCTCAGCGACGAAGACGTTGATGAACAGGGCAACCAGGAGAGCCGGCAAGACCGTAATCGCCAGCTCCCAAACTGCGTTGACTACAAACTGCGTCTTGGATGCAGGCTCTTCCTGGTGCTCTGTCGTGAATTCTTCCACGATTCCCTCACTCTTTGACTTGTTACCCTTTTGTTATTCGGTTATTGACGGGCGAAGCGAACAGTTGTTTCGGTCGCCACGACGAATTGGCCATGAAGTCGGTCTGAGTAACCTGCGAGAAGTCGCCGCACTGCCTCAATCTTGTTCTCGGTTCTTTCATCGTCGAGACGCAGGAGGATAACTCCTTTGTGCGGCCATCGGTCTCGGTAAACCTTCTCCCCGAAGCCTTTGTCGTTCGTAATCAGGATTCGACTCTCAGCAAAGGCCTTCTGGATAATCTCTTCGTCGTCCATTCCGCGCGCTTCTTCGTACACGGAGAAAACCTCATGTTGTCGTTCTCGTAACCATTGAGCTACAGCCGGGCCGGTACATTCATCCACGAGGAATCGCATTTAGGCCATCTCCATCTCCACCTCCATTGCCAGCGGCATAAAGACAATGCTTTGCAAAGATTGAGCCGCGAACAACAAACAGGCTTGAAGGTCTTCTGGAACCAATCCGTCGTATTCTTGGAGAATCTCCTCAAAGGTTGCGCCGTGAGCCAGTAGGTTAAGGATGTATTCCACCGTTAAGCGTGTTCCTCTGATGACTGGCTTCCCCACCATGACTTTCGGGTTCAGAGCGATTCGTTCGAGCAACCGATTTTGTTTCATGGTTTTCTCACCTCTGGGCGGATATTCTTGATGGCTCTTGCAGTACTTCACTAAGGTAGCCAGGATGCCCCCCAGCTTGCTGGGGGGAGGAATGGCCAGAGCGGGGGTTTGGGGGCGGCAGCCCCCAATACAATCATTCCGCTGGGAATGCCCCCCAGCTTGCTGGGGGGTGGTTTACTTTGCCTCGTTACTCGTTACCTCGTAACTTGTCAACTCGTAACTTGTCAACTCATTACTCATTGTCCCGTAGTCTCGGTAACTTCAGTGCTGGGCGCGGCGGTAGTTCCAAGCAAGGTCTCACCGGGCGTCAGATTGAGGAAGGGCATGAAGCTGCCAGGCGGCATGATGCCCCAGGTGACCTTGCCATCTGGGTCGCTCAGGGATTCCACGAATCGCAGCTCAATGATGGCCGGGTACTTTGCCAGGGCCTCACCTTTGACCTGGATGGCCCCTGCCTCCGCCTCCGCCAGCAGCTTCACCATTTCTGCGTCGCCCCTGGCCCGTTCGATGGTGGACTGGGCCTCACCCTTGGCCATCTCAACCGCAGCCGCAGCCTGATAGGTTGCCTGCTCAGCTCGGTGCTGCTCTGTGGTGATGCGCTCGGCCTCGATCTGTTTTTGCTCCACGGCTCCCCTGTAGTCTTCGGTGAACTCGATCTTCCGCAGGCCGAAACTGTCGAGGATGATTCCCTTCTCGGCAAAAAGGGGTCTGAGCTGCTCCTCGAATTGGTCCTGGACTGCCTGGATGTTCCCCGTGTAAAGGTCGAGGGCCGCGTACTCCTTGGGGATGTTACGGGCCAGGATGCGGCTGTGGAACTTGACCACCTTCTCCACCACGTCCCGCTCGTCGCCGATGTTGTTGGCGATCCAGTTCACTTTCTGGGGGTCAATGCGGAAGCGAATGGAATACTTCAGGATGATCTGCTGTCCATCCGCAGTGGTGGTATCGGTGGGGAAGTCGTCGTAGGCAGCCCGTGACTCTGCCTCGCCGACCGTTTGGTAGATGATCTCCTGGGTGCGGTAGCCCACTACACTCTCAACGAGGGGCACCTTCCAGTTCAGACCCGGTTGCATGATCCTCCCCGTCACTGCGCCGAAGCGAGTGACTAGTCCCACTGAGCCGTAACTGACCTGGACGTAGCTTGAGAATACCAGGATCAGGGCCAGGAACACCACCCCGATGACAACCAGCACTCCCCTGCTAAACGATGGAAACTCTTGCTGTCTCATGTCAAACCTCCTTATTTTGATGATACATATTATACCAGGTTTTGGTTTTTTTGCATAGTGTAGACAAAATCCAAAGTTCAAAGCTCAAAATCCAAAGTCCAAATTTTGGCTTTGAGCTTTGAACTTCTTTTTGTGAGGTTGCGATAAACAGCAAAAGAGGATATAATTGGGGAGCGTGGGGGGCGGTGAAACACTACAACGAATTTAGAAAGGAACGAATTGGGGCTGCTGGATAGCCGGGCTTCGTCGTGATCTCAGCCGAATGGCATGGGAGCCCGGTCTGTTTACCCTACACTACAACGAGTTAGGATAGAGCGAATTAGGGAGTAGGAACCATGCCCAAGCTTATACACCCTGAACTTAGTTACCGGGTGCGCGGTGTACTCCTCAATGTGTACAACGACCTTGGCCCTATGCTCAAGGAAGAGTACCACAGGGATGCTATTGTACTTGGGCTGGAGGAACACAGCATTGTCTGTGAACCGGAGAAAGCCTTTGAAGTCTATTACAGAGATGAACGCGTTGGCCTGTACTATGTGGACGTGTGGATTGAGGACGGCAAGATCTTGCTCGAGATCAAAGTTGTGCTTGCCATTGAACCTATTCACAAGGCACAAGCCATCTCGTATCTGAAAGTAACCGACGCTGACTTGGCAATCGTTGTCAACTACGGTGGTCCTTCCCTGGAGGACGAGCGGCTGCCCAACTTCTTACGCGACAAGCAACCAGAGTTTGTCTGGCGACCGCAGCCTGTCGCCCAAGGGTTGCTCTATCCTGATTTGGTAAATGCCATCCAACGTGCCTGCCACCGCGTTCATTTCACCCTGGGGCCGGGATTCTTGCATCAAGTCTACCGACGAGCTACGATGATCGAGTTACGTCGCAGCGGCCTCAGCTACGAGTACATCAAAAAGTTGCCTGTGGAATACAAAGGCCAGCTTTTGGGCTACCAGGACGTCCGTCTAATCCTGGTAGAAGGCAAGGTGCTGCTCGCCACTTTCGCCCTTCGCCAGACCGAAGATGCCATGGCCGAACAACTCAAGGCGCACTTGCGTCGCCTGGGCCTTAAACTTGGCCTGCTGGCGAATTTCTACGGCGCCAGACTGGTCATAACGCCAGTTCGGGTCAAATAGGAGACAACAACGAATTTGGAAATAAGCGAATTGGGAAGGGAAATGGATGAGATAATTCGTTTTATTCCAAATTCGTTGTAGTGTTTCGTTTCATCAATATCAACACAGGAGGTCAAGCATGGAGATTTTTTTGGACACAGCCAGGATCGAGGAAGTCCGCGAAACGGCTAAGCTAGGGGTCATCAGCGGGGTGACGACCAATCCCAGCCTGATGATGAGGGCTGGCCGCAGTGATTACAAGGAGGTGACGCAGGAGATCTGCTACATCGTGCAGGGGCCCGTCAGCGCGGAGGTCACTGCACTGGAGGCCGACGAGATGGTAGAACAGGCCCAAGAGATCGCTCAGTGGTCGCCCCACGTGGTGATCAAAATACCGGTCACCGCCGAGGGCCTCCAGGCCATCAGTACCCTTTTCGAGTTGGAAGTTGACCCGGAGAGTGTCTGCCAGGGTTGCGCCTGGCGGGGCCAGTGCGATACCGACCCCGATCTCGCTCACGACCTGGCTCTCACCTGGGGCATTCGCACCAACGCCACCCTGGCCTTCTCGGCCAATCAGGCGCTGCTGGCTGCCCTGGCCGGTGCCACCTTCGTCTCAATCTTCGTGGGGCGGCTGGACGATGCGGGCAACGACGGCATGCAGGTGGTGGCCGATACGGTGGAGATTTTTGAAACCTACGGCCTCGACGCTCAGATCATCGCCGCCAGCATCCGCCACCCCATGCACATCACTGAGGCCGCCCTCCTGGGCGCTGATATCGCGACCGTACCCTACGACGTCCTGATGAAGGCCATCAAGCACCCCCTGACCGATGTGGGTGTCGAACGCTTCCTGGCCGATTGGGCGAAAGTAAAACGTGAAACGTGAAACGTAAATGAAAATCTTCCTCCGCCTATTGAGCTATCTAAAACCATATTGGCGCTGGGTGGTGATTAGCATTGTCTGCTTGCTGCTCCTCACCACCCTCAATCTGCTGCCACCCCTCTTCCAGAGGGAGATCATTGACGATGTGATCGGCAGGCGACTGCTGGGCCGTCTGCCCAGGCTCGTTCTGGGGCTGGCCGGCGTCTACGCCCTGACCCACTTCCTGCGCTTCGGTGATATGTATCTCAGGCACGTCCTGGGCGAGAGGTTCCTCCTCGACTTCCGCGTTCTCCTCTATGACTACTTGCAGCGACTGTCTATCTCCTTCTTCGAGAGTCAGCAGACGGGCGAGATCATGTCGCGCATCACCAACGATGTGAACGCCCTGGAGGACTTCGTCACTCACTCCACCGGATTCCTCATCGTTGACCTGCTGCGCCTGGTGGGGACGGCGATCATCCTCTTCGCCCTGGATTGGCAATTGGCCCTTTTGACTTTGCTACCGGTCCCCATCCTGGCCGTGGCCCTGCGGATGTTCAACACCCGCGTGCGGCCTATCTACCGCCAGATCCGCGACCGGCTGGGCGACATCAACGCCGAGCTGCAGGACAACATCTCTGGCATTCGGGTGATCCAGGCTTTCGGCCAGGAGAGGCACGAGCTTGACCAGTTCACCCAGCGCAGCACCCGCTACTACGAGGAGCGCGTGAGGGGCATTCGCCAGTGGTCAACCTTCTTCCCGGCCATGGGCTTTGTAGCATCGCTGGGCATGGTCATAGTCCTGGGCTTCGGTGCGTATCGCGTCCTCAGTGGCGCGCTGACCCTGGGCGGGCTGGTGGCCTTCATCTCCTACGTGGCCTCTTTCTACGAGCCTATCCACCGTCTGGTTCAAACTGACAACATGGTGCAGCAGGCCATCGCCGCCGGGGAGCGGGTGTTCGAACTGCTGGATACCGTGCCTGAGATCGAAGACGTGCCCGATGCCACCGAGTTGCCCACTATCCAGGGAGCCATCGCCTTCGAGGGGGTCTCCTTCCGCTACGGCACGGGCGAGGAGGTGCTGAGCGACGTCAGCTTCCAGATGCGGCCCGGACAGGTGGTGGCTTTGGTGGGTCCCAGCGGGGCGGGCAAGACCAGCATCGCCAACCTGATCCCCCGCTTCTACGACCCCGTCAGCGGCCGCGTCACGGTTGACGGCCACGATGTCAGAGAGGTCAAGCTGGCCTCCCTGCGCAGGCAGGTCGCCGTGGTGCTGCAGGACACTTTTTTGTTCAACGGAACGGTGCGCGATAATATCATCTACGGCAAACCAGATGCCAGTGAAGACAAGATGATCGCGGCCGCCAAAGCGGCTTACGCCCACGAGTTTATCGTGAGTTTGCCCCAGGGCTATGAAACCGAGATTGGCGAGCGGGGAGTGAAGCTATCCGGCGGGCAGAAGCAGCGTCTGGCGCTGGCGCGGGCCATCCTGACCGACCCCCGCATCCTCATTCTCGACGAGGCTACCTCTTCCGTTGACGCCGAGGCCGAGTATCTGATCCAGCAGGCGTTGGAGAAGGTGCTGGAGGGGCGCACCGCGCTGGTCATCGCCCATCGGCTGTCCACCATCCGCCACGCGGACAAGATCATCGCCCTGGAAGATGGTCGCATCGTCGAGGTGGGCGATCACCGCCAGCTCCTGGCCCGAGGCGGCCTCTACAGCCAGATGTACCGGCGGCAGTATGATCTGGTGGCCGCTTCGGATTGACCGATCAGGTGAAATTGCTGTCTGTTTTGGGAGGTACACAGTAATGAAAGACCAAGATAAGACAAAAGAGCAACTCATAAACAATCCTGAAAAGAGTAGAGCACGCTTCCCCCAGTGGGAACGCTACGCTTGGGTCTTGGCAGTGGTGTGGACGGTGGTCGTCGCCGCATCGCTGGTGTGGAATGTGGTCCAGGTGAGGCATAATACCCTGGAGGCGGCTCGTATTCAGGCACGGGTCGCTCACGGGAAAGACGTCATCTACCGTCGCTGGAACGCCGGGTACGGTGGGGTCTACGTGCCGGTGACCGAAGTGACGAAGCCCAACCCCTACCTGTCCGACTTGCCCGAGCGCGACATCACGACGCCGTCGGGCAAGCTGCTGACGTTGATGAATCCGGCCTACATGACACGCCAAGTGCATGAGCTGGCGGAGGAGGAATACGGTGTTCGCGGACACATCACCAGCCTGAAACCGATCCGTCCAGAGAATGCCCCCGATCCATGGGAGACCGAAGCGCTCCAGGCTTTTGAGTGCGGGGAGACCGAAATCAGTTCGGTCGAGGAGATGGAAGGCGAAGAGTACATGCGCCTAATGCGCCCTTTAATCACCGAGAAGGGCTGTCTGAAATGCCACGCCGCGCAGGGATATCAGGAGGGAGACATTCGGGGTGGGATCAGCGTTTCTATTCCCGTGGAGCCCCTGTGGACTGTTGCGCGTATGCAGGTGTTCACATTGGCGGGAGGTCACGCCATGCTGTGGCTGATGGGGCTGGGGGGGATCGTCCTGGGGACGCAGCGGCTGAGGCGGAACGAGCGGGAGCGCAGGCGGGCCAAGGAGGCGCTGCGGGATAGTGAGGAGAGGTATCGGGACCTGTTTGAAAACGCAAGCGATCTTATACAGAGTGTTGCACTAGATGGTCATCTTGTATATGTCAACCGTGCCTGGCGAGAAACCCTTGGGTATGATGAGGAAGAAATCGCCAGCCTTTCGCTGTTCGACATTATTCATCCGGATAGCCAAGCACACTGCATGGAGGTATTCCAGCGTGTGACATCTGGAGAGGAGGTTGATAATGTTGAGGCGGTGTTCGTTTCCAAGGATGGTAAGGAAATCGCAGTTGAGGGGGCCGCCAACTGCAAATTCGTAGATGGGAAGCCTATCTACACCCGAGGCATTTTCCGCGACATCACCGAGCGCAAGCGGGCGGAGGAGGAAATCAAGCGGCGAGCGGCTCAGGCTGCGCTGGCCTATGAAGTGGGTCAGCGTGTGAGCGCCAAGCTAGAACCGGATGAGCTGTTGTCCGAAATCGTGACTGCTGTCCGTGATGCCTTTGATTACTATGGCGTGATGATGCTGCTGCTCGATGATAAAGCCGAATACCTGACTCTACAGTCCATCGCAGGCGGCTACATCAACATCTTCCCCGAGGATCTCCGGCTTGCCGTCGGGGAAGGGATGATAGGGTACGCGGCAGCGAGCGGCGAAACTCAGGTCAGCGGGGATGTTAGCAAGGACCCTCATTACGTGCGCAAGGCGAAGGAGGAAACAAAGTCGGAGCTTGCGGTACCTATCAAGAGTGGGCAGAAGGTCATTGGCGTGCTCGATCTACAGAGTAACGAATTCGATGCCTTCGATGAAACCGACGTAATGCTGATAGAGACATTGACCGGCCAAATCGCCGTGGCGATCGAGAACGCGCAGTTGTACGAGGAGACCCAGCAGCGTGCCCTGGAGCAGGAGACGCTGCGGGAGGCAGCGCTGGCACTAACCACCGCCCTGGATCGGAGCGAGGTGATTGACCGCATCCTGGCCCAGTTGCAGCGGGTAGTGCCCTACGACAGCGCGTCAGTCCAACTCCTTCAGGGAGATAGGCTGGTGATCATCGGCGGGCACGGCTTTCCCAACCTGCCAGACCTGCTGGGCATCACTTTCCCCGCCAATGGCGACAACCCCAACAGCGAGGTGATCCGCACCCGAGCCTCCTTCATCGTGGAGGATGCCCCGGCCGTGTACGAGGCATTTCGAGAAGACCCACACCGGCAGGCCGTTATCCGCTCCTGGCTGGGAGTGCCGCTGCTGGTCGGCGAGCGGCTAGTAGGGATGATCGCCCTGGACAAGTGCGAGCCGGGGTTCTACACCCAGCAGCACGCCCGGCTGGCCGAGGCGTTTGCTGCCCAGGGGGCCATCGCCATCGAGAACGCCCGCCTCTTCGAAGAGATCGAGGAGCGCCGCCTGTACCTGGAGACGGTGCTGGGAGCCGCCCCCGACGCCATCGTTACCCTGGATGACCGCTTTCAGGTCGTGGAGTGGAACGCAGGCGCAGAGAGGCTGTTCGGATACTCACGGGAGGAGGCGGTCGGCCAACATCTTGACCACCTGGTCACCAGCCCCGATGTCCTCAAGGAGGCGATCGGGTTTACGCAGAGGGTCCTGGGCGGAAAGGAGCTGCCTCCCACAGAGGCCGTCCGTTATCGGAAGGATGGCTCTCCGGTGGACGTCATCGTGGCCGGGTCCCCGATCTTCGTGGGAGATGAGTTGATCGGGGCAGTTGCCGTCTACACCGACATCACCGCGCGGGTGCGGATGGAGGAGACACTGCGCGCCCTGGCGCTTCTCGACGAACTTACCGACCTGTACAACCGGCGGGGATTCTTCACCCTGGGTCAACAGCAGTTGAAGGCGGCCCAGCGGGGGAAGAGGAGAATGGCGCTGCTTTTCGCCGACTTTAACGGCCTGAAGCAGATTAACGATGCCTTTGGCCACCCTGAGGGAGACCGGGCGTTGATTGAGACCGCCGAGGTCCTCGAAGAGACCTTTCGCGAGTCGGACATCATCGCTCGCATCGGTGGGGACGAGTTTGCGGTGCTGGCCATAGAGACCAATGGGTCCCCCGCCGAGGTCCTTATCCATCGGTTGCGAGAGAACCTGGAGGCTCGCAACGCGAGGGGAGACCGCCCCTACGAGTTGTCGCTGAGCGTGGGCTTGGCGCACTACGATCCCGAGGCTCCCTGTTCCCTTGATGAACTGGTGGCCCAGGCGGATAGAGCGATGTACGAGCAGAAAAAGGGCTAGGGCTCGGTCGGAGACCTTCGCCCAACGAGGTGGTTTAGGAGGTGCATAAGGTGAAAGACCAGGGTAAGACCCAAGAGCGGCTTATAAACGAACTGGCAGAGTTGCGCCAACGGGTCGCCGAGTTGGAAGCGGCGGATACCGAACAGGTGCGGGCGGAGAGGGCGCTGCAGGAGAGCGAGGAGAAATATCGGACCATGATCGAACAGTCCAATGACATGATCTGGACCTTGGACACGGAGGGCAGTCTTACTTTCTTTAACAAGCGCTCCGAGGAAATCAGCGGTCACCGATTCGAGGATTGGCGGGGCAAATCCTTCGCGCCGCTCATTGTGGAAGAAGACTTGCCGCTTGTGGTGGACGTATTCCGTAGAACCCTGAACGGAGAGCCCCAGCACTACGAAGTGCGAGTGAGAAAAGAGGATGGGGACATTTTCACTCTCTCCGTCAATACCGCTCCCATCCTGGAAGCAGGTAAAGTCGTTGGCACTGTCAGTTTCGGGCGCGACATCACCGAGCGAGTGCAAGCGGGGAAGTCGCTGCGGGAGAGCGAGGAACGTTTCCAACAAGTAGCAGAAAATGCTCAGGAATGGATCTGGGAAGTAGATGCCCACGGTTTATATACCTATGCAAGTCCAGTAGTGGAAAAGATACTTGATTATAAACCCGAAGAAGTTGTGGGAAAAAAACACTTCTATGACCTATTCCATCCTGAGGATCGGGAAGAATTCAAGAAGGCAGCGTTTGAGGTGTTTGCCCAAAAGCAGCCTTTCCGCGAATTCACAAACCGGAATGTGCGCCAGGATGGCGAAACAGTCTGGCTCTCGACAAGCGGAGTTCCCATACTCGATGAGGAGGGAACCCTTCTCGGATACAGAGGCGCAGACACAGACATCACCGAGCGCAAGCGGGCGGAGAGAGCGTTAGAGCGGCGGGCGAGCCAGTTGGCCACGGTGGGCGAGATTGGGCGGCAGATCGCTTCTATCCTCGACCGCGATGAGTTGCTGCACCAGATGGCGAACCTGCTAGAAGATGTCTTTGGCTATCGCTATGCTTACATCTTTTTGCTTGATGAAGACTCAGATGAGTTAGTGCTCAGAGCAGGGGCAGGGCCCGGAAGGCTGCTCGAAGGCACGCGGATTGCAGTTGAGGCGAGGTCAATCAACGCTTGGGTGGCGAGGACTGGCAAGCCCCTCCTGGCCAACGATGTTGCCAGGGAGCCTATGTATCTCCATCTTGAGGAGGTAGCAGATACAAAGTCGGAGTTGACGGTTCCCATCAAGGTCAAGGACCAGGTCATAGGAACGCTGGACGTTCAGAGCACGGAGCTTTACGCTTTCGATGAGAGCGACCTGTTCACCCTTCAAGCCCTGGCCAGCCAGGCAGGGATCGCCATTGAGAACGCGCGGCTCTACGAGGAGACGAAGCGCCGCGCTGAGGAGATGACCAGTGTGTACAACATCAGTGTCGCCACCACCTCCACCCTCAGCCTGGATGAGGTGCTGAAGTCGGTCTGCGAGCAGGTCAGCCGCTTGATGGAGGTGTCCAGCTTCTACATCGCCCTCTACGATGCAGGTAGGGAGGAGCTATCTTTCGAGTTGGCCCTTGATGAGGGGGTGCCCGTGGAGAAGTTCACCCGCAAGCTGGCCGACGGTGCCGGCCTGAGCGGGTGGATCGTCCAGTCGAAGCAGTCCCTCCTGATCAGGGACGCGGAGAGAGAGGAGTTCCCGGTGGGGGCCATCGTTGTCGGTTTGCCGGCCCGCTCCTGGCTGGGCGTGCCCCTCTTGTACATGGACCAGGTGGTGGGCGTTATGGGCGTGCAGAGCTACCAGCCCCACGCCTTCGACGAGAACGACCAGCAGCTCCTGTCTACCATCGCTGCCCAGGTAGCCATCGCTATCGAGAACGCGCGGCTCTTCGCCGAAACCAATGGAAGGACCAACGACCTGGCTCTTCTCCTCGGCACCAGCACCGCCATCTCCTCCACCCTCGACCTGGATCAGATCCTGAAAACTGTGGCCCGACAGATCATCACCTCGCTGGTGGCCACCTTGTGCCGCATCACCTTACTGGATGAGGCAGGGGAGAATCTGGTCATCCGTGCTGTTTACCCCATTCGAGAACAGGAAGCGCAAGATGACCTCGGCCGGCGATTCCCCCTGGCCATGGTCCCCTGGCACAGGCAGGTGATCGAGACCGGCCAGCCGGTCGTCCTGCGCCAGGACGTGCCAGAGTTGGCCCTGTCGGACGAGGAGCGCAAGCTGGCCCTGACCGAGGGGGTGAAATCGGCCGCTCTGATTCCCTTGATCGTGGGGGGACGAGTGCTGGGCGTTATCTCCCTGGCAGAGGAACGGGACTGGGAGCGCAGCCCCTTCACCCCGGAGAAAGTAGCGCTTTGCCAGAGTATCGCCGCCCAGGCAGCGGTGGCCATCGAGAACGCCCACCTGTACGAGGAACTCCAGCAAAGCTTCATTCAGACCATCGCTGCCCTGGCTGCGGCAGTGGACGCCAAGGATCCCTACACCGGCGGCCATTCCCAGCGCACCACGGAGTTGGCTGCGGCCATTGCCCAGGAACTGGGGTTGGACGACGAGGAGGTCGAGTTGATCCGCTATGCCTGCCTATTGCATGACGTGGGCAAGATCGGCATCAGCGAGGAGATCCTGCTCAAGCCAGGACCCCTGAATGCGGAGGAGTGGGAAGTAGTCCGCAGGCATCCCGCTCTTGGTGCTAGCATCGTGGAGAGGGCTGCTTTGCTATACGAGATGGTGCCGATTATTCTGCACCATCACGAGCGCTACGATGGTCAGGGCTATCCGGAGGGATTGAGGGGAGAGGACATTCCCTTCAAAGCTCGCATCCTGGCGGTGGCCGATGCCTACGAGGCCATGACGTCCGACCGGGCCTACCGGCCGGCCATGACGGTGCAGCAGGCTCTGGCCACCTTGCGGGAGGGGGCGGACAGGCAGTGGGATGGCAAGGTGGTGGAGGTTCTTAACAGGATCATCCGAGAACAAGACTCAGTGGATCCAAAATCGCTCTGAGGGGATTGTCAAATCCCCGCTTTTCGCCTGGATCTGACGATCCAGGCCGAGCAGAATTGGATCTACTGAGACTATTGTGAGGAGGTAGAGAGATGAAAAAGCCGCATCTTGTTCTAACTTTGGCGTTGGCCCTGGGTTTGTTGGTGGGCCTGACCACAGGCGCCACTGTTTCGGCTGCCTATCCCGGCAAGAAGATCCAGATTCCCAGCATCAACGTCGAGAATGGCTGGAGCACCTGGATAAATGCGCAGAACGTGGGGGATGACGATACCGGGGCGGTTGTTTTCTTCTGGGGGGAGTATTCGGAACAGTGTCCACCCAATTCTCCTGGCCCCGCCGCAGTCATGTGTCAGACAATCGTCCAGCACGGCGTTTGGACGCTGCGAAGTGTTATCCCCACCGAGGCCAAGGCGGCCATCATCTACTCGGTAGACAAGGACGTCTTCGATGAAGCCTGCCGGGATGCCGTTGACGCCATCGGCGACGACTCCGCCTGGACGCAGTGGAAAGCTGCCTACCAGGGCACCGGCCAGCCCCTGGCAGTGGGTGTTATGCGCTTTGGCCCCAACGGCTCTTCCAGCGACTACGTTGGCATCTCTGAGGCCATGGAGGGGGAGTATCCCTATGGGTACTATGCTCTCCTTCTTAAGAAAGAGTACCAGGGCCAGAACGCCCAGCTTTCCATTCAGAACTCAGGCCGATACTGCGTCTCCGTCTTGGTCGAGTACAGAGAAAGCGACACCTGTCAGCTCGTCCACACCCAGCACTTCGAGGCGCTGGCGCCAGGTGAGGCCTTGCATCTGAAGATGGAGGACATTGAGGCGATACCCACCAACTGGCTGGGGACAGCGTTCGTCACGGCGAGCCAACCGCTGGGAGTCGTCGTGGAGCATAGCAACGTCCCGCCAACTCCCACCAGCACGGCAACACCGACCCCCACCCCCACCCCCACGCCAACGCCGACTCCAACGGGCACGTCAATGCCGACGGCTACGCTTACCAGCACCCCAACGCCGACTCCCACTGGCACGACCACGACGGCCACTGCTACATCCACAGCAACTGCTACACCTACGGTGATCGTAGCTGCAAATTTCGATGTGTATATACCTCTCGTCATCAAAGAGCCCAGCCCTGAACCTACAGTGAGTAACTTGCACATGAGTAGTGCTCCTTATGGCCCGCCCGTGACCCAATTCCCGCCGGGGACAGCCGTCGTCTACGCGGTCTTCAGCTATTCTTACATGCAGGACGACGAGATCAGGGTAAGGGTTCATGACCAGGTAGGCCGTCTCTTATTCGAACAGATTGAGACTTATACAGGCTCTGGGACAGAGTCTATAGAGGTATCGGGTCCCGAGGGAGCCTTCCCCGATGGGCGGTATCTTACCATTTTGTACAGAGGTTTGTGGCCGATTGAGACTATCCTCTGGGATGTGGGCAGTTAGTGAGCTTGCCTTTCTCACGTGCAGTGAGTATAATACTTTTGGCCGAGGTGATGAGACATGGCTAAGAAAAGAGCCCACGTCTTCGTCAGCGGTTGGGTGCAGGGCGTCTTCTTCCGGGGCGAGACCCGCGATCTAGCCCGTCAGTTGGGCGTGACCGGCTGGGTCAGGAACCTGTGGGACGGAAGGGTGGAGGCCGTCTTCGAGGGGGAGGACTGGGCCGTCGAGCGGCTGGTAGCCTGGTGCCACCGCGGGCCGCGCGGGGCGCACGTGGATGATGTTGACGTAACTTATGAGGACTACACCGGAGAGTACGGGACTTTCAGCGTGCGCTATTGAAGGCTGTGAAGGGTGATGGTATATGACAGCGAATCAAGAGGATTGACCGAATTCCATTCGGTAAATCCTTGAATTCGTTGTCATATTTTCATGCGTTCCACAAATAAAACTCAAGGAGGAAGCAGCAATGAAAATGGACAAGGTTTCACAAGCAATGGAGAAGGTGGGCATACCCGGCCGGGATGCCTACGATCTCCCCACCAGCCCGAAGCGTTTTCCCGACGGGGCCTGGTACCGGATGGAAATCTCCGGCATCGAACGCCCCAAAGTGCTGGAGGCCGTCATTGACGAGTCGCAGAAGCGGAACATGCCCATCCACCGCTTGATCTCGGTGGTGATGGGGGCCACCCTTTTGGACAAGGCGGAGCTCAAAGACTTCGCCCAGATGGCCGCTGACGCCAGGATGGAGGTCATCCTGACCCCTGGCCCGCGCTCTGCCTGGGACACGGGGCGGCAGTTGGTCACTCCAGAGGGGGGGCTCTCCGGCCTGCGCTTCCGTGGCTCCGACCAGTTGCAGCAAGTCATCACCGATATCATGACCTGCATTGATATCGGCTTTCGGGGCTTCCTGGTAATTGACGAGGGGCTGCTCTGGCTCCTCAACGAGCTGAGGAAAAACGGCGACATCCCGGAGGACGTGGTCTTCAAGGTCTCCATCTATGCCGGCCATGCCTCGGCCGCGGGAGGCAGGGTGCTGCAAATGCTGGGGGCGGGCACGTTTAACCCCGTGGCCGACCTCAGCCTGCCCCAGTTCGCTTCCATCCGGCAGGCCATTGACATCCCGCTGGATATCCACATCATTCTCACCGAGTCCTTCGGCGGATACATCCGCATCTACGATGGCCCGGAGATGGCTCGCCTGTGTGCGCCCTGCTACTTCAAGATCGAGCCGGGCCCGGCGTGCGCGGCCGGGCCGGGGGCTCTCTACAAGCCGTGGGTGGATGAGGGGATGTTGGCCGATTGGGGCCGCGTGAAAGTGAAATACGCCCAGATCATCCACGAGATCATCCAGGAGAACTTCCCTGAGGCCACGATGTCGGAGCTGGGGCCTGCGGATCTGGCCATACCGAAGCCATAGGCAGAAAGCGTTCAGGTGCCAGGCACTTTCATCGGCTTCTTCGGGGCCATAGTGCCTCCAGGCCAGGCAAGCTTACTCAATCAGTCGGCTATTTGCAAGTGCCTGGCACCTTGATTGAAAAGGAGCAATGCGCATGAGCAATGTATCGCAGCAAAGCAAGCTACCCTTCCCCCCCGGCGTCTTCCCCGCCCTGGTGACGCCTTTCGACAAGGACGAGGAAGTGGACGAGAGCGCGTTTCGCGGGCTCATCCGCCACGTGATTGATGACGTGGACGGGCTGGTGCCCTGCGGCACCACTGGCGAGTTTCCCTACCTGTCGGTGGAAGAGCAGAAGCGGCTGGTGGAGATCGCCGTCGAGGAATCGCAAGGCAAGCCTGTTATCGCCGGCACAGGGGCTCCCTCGACTCGCCAGGCTATCGAACTGGCGAGAAACGCCAAAGAGGCCGGAGCCAGCGCGTGCCTGGTGGTGACGCCCTACTTCCTTCACCCCTCGGACAAGGGCATCTACCAGCACTTCTACGAGCTCGCCCAGGCGGTGGACATCCCCATCATCCTGTACAACATCCCCCAGGTGGTGGACGCCTACTTGCCCCGCACCGTCGTCGAGGACCTGGCCGACGTTGACAACATCGTGGCCCTGAAGGACTCCTCCGGCAATCTGACCTACACCATGGAAGTGCTGGAGATGGTGCAGGGGCGCATTGACGTTTTCATCGGCCACGACGAGGTGGTGCTGCCCGCCCTGGCCGGGGGCTGCTCTGGGATGATCCTGGCCAGCGCCAACGTCTTCCCTGAGGTCTGGCAGCGGGTCTTGGAGGCAGTGCGGGAGGGCGATTTGGCTACTGCTCGAAAGTGGCAGATGAGGGTGCAGAAACTGGCCCGCATCTTCTGCCGTCACGGCGGCGGAGTGGCAGTCAAGGCGGCCCTCAACATAATGGGGGTCAAGGTCGGACGGCCGCGCCGCCCGCTGAAGTCCACGGGCGGGGCTTTGATCCATGAGACGCGAGCCGAGATCCGAATGGAGCTGGAGAAGTTGGGCAAGATCGAAATCCAAAGCTCAAAGTTCAAAATCCAAAGCGGGGCATTGCAGGAGCGGTTTGGGGATTTGGGATTGACGGCGGAGGTGATTCGGGATGCCGGACTGCGGATGGGGACTGGGTCGGCGGGGGAGGGGGCGGAGTGGGTGCAGCTCGATCTGGTGGCCGGGCCGAAGGCGGGGCCGCTGGGCGATGCCTACGCCTATCAACTGACCTATCCCCTCCATCGTCGCGAGGCACTGACCACCATCCTGGAGCCGAACCTCACCGTGCGGCCGTCAACGCTGATCTTGCCTGCGCTGGAGCAGAAAAACCTGCGCCAGGCCAACATGATCTACGGGCCGACCCAGGCAGCAGTGGCCAAGGCCATCGTGGACGCTTTGGAGCGGGCTGTGATCCCGGTGGCGGCCATGGACGAGGAGGTGATGATCGTCCTGGCCACAGTGGATCCAAAGGCCCTGGATCGCCACGCTCTCTACCAGAACGTGTACGCGGCGATGGGGGAGGCCATCAAAAAGGCTTTCGGTGGCCCATGAGCCGCGGGGCATAGCCGTTTGTTGGGTAATGAGTCAACGAGTAATGTGTTAACGAGGTACTCGTTATCTATCAACTTTCCTTAACAAATTTCATAGCACGTCAAAGCGGGGGGATGAGTGGAACTGTCAACGGATTCGGGGAGCGGATTGAACGGATTAGGGCTCCGTGCGTGGCATCTTCCGTTCAATCCGTTCCAAAAATCCGCTGACAGTGTTCTGCATCTTCTATCCCCCCTGCTTTGGGGTGCTAAGACAAATTTGGAGGTAACATAATGAGAGAATGTGAACAAGACAAGAACCTGGCCAAGTGCGCTTGCACCTACGAGCCTTGCAGCCGCAAGGGGCTATGCTGTGAGTGCATCATGTACCACAAGCGATACGGCGAGTTGCCCGGCTGTCTGTTCCCGCCAGAGGTGGAGCGAACCTACGACCGCAGCATCGCCCGCTTCGTCAGCATCCACAAGTAGACGTGTCATTGCGAGGCGCGGTTTTTGCGACGAAGCAATCCCCTCCATGGTGGAGATTGCTTCGCACAAACCGCTCGCAATGACACAGATCACAAAGGAGGCCATTGTGTCAAAGAAACCAGATTGGTTCAAAGGTATATTCCCGGCCTTGGTCACGCCCTTTACCAGGGATGACCGGGTTGACGAGGAGGCGTTTAGAGCTCTGATCCGCCACCTTCTGCCCCATGTGGATGGGGTGGTGCCGGTGGGCACTACCGGGGAGTTCGTGTACCTGTCGGAGACCGAGAAGCGGCTGGTGATTGATATCGCCGTTGACGAGGTGGGGGGCAGGGTGCCGGTGGTGGCCGGCACGGGATGCGCCAGCACGAGGGATACCGTAGCCCTGACTCGATACGCTCAGGGCGCCGGGGCTACGGCGGCCCTGGTGGTGGCGCCCTTCTACCTCAAACCCACCTTCAACGAGGTCTACGAGCACTACGAGGCGGTCAACGAAGTTGGCCTGCCCATCATCCTCTACAACATCCCCCAGTGCGCGGGCACCCACTTCAAGTGGTGGACGGCCGAGGGGATGGCTTACCTGGACAACGTGGTGGGCATCAAAGATTCCAGCGGCGATATGCCCTTTCTGATGGCCCTGTTCGAGAAAGTCAAGGGGCAGATCGGCATCTTCTGCGGCCACGACGAGATAGTGATGGCTGCCCTGGCCGCTGGCGCCGACGGGGCCATCCTGGCCAGCGCGAATCTGATCCCCGATCTCTGGCAAAAGATCTATTCCGCTGTAAAGCAGGGGGATCTGGCCATGGCCCAGGATTGGCAGGCCAGGGTGCAGAAGCTGGTGCGCATCGTCGTGCGCAAGGGAGCTACCCAGGCGGTGAAAGAGGGCCTGCGGATGATGGGCCTGGATATGGGCAACTCCCGCCACCCCATCATGCCCGGCGGGGCCTTCGAGCGGGAGGACCGCGAGGAGCTGCGCATCCAGTTAGAGAACCTGGGCAAAATCCAAATCCAAAGCTCAAAGCTCAAAATCCAAATTGAGGACTTCACCTTGCGCGTCGGGGAAGGCTTCTCTGGCCCGCCCTTCTTCGAGCTGGCTCACGTTGACCTGCTGCTGGGCGTCCGGGAGGGGCCGGTGGGCAGAGCTATCGCCAGGGCGTTGGGGGAGCCACGGCCTTCGCACGGACTGCGCGTCATCAACGAGCGGCCGCGCACGCTGCTGGTTCCGACCGTGACCGTGCGCACCAAGAAGCAGGCTGGTCACGTCTATGACGACGCCGCGCGCGGCATCAACCTGGCAATTGCGGCCAGCATTGAGGATGGCAGCCTTCCCCAGGGGGCCTTGGACGACCTGGCCATGATCGCCAACGTCTTCATCCATCCAGCCGCTGCCAACCGCAAGCGCATCGAGTTCAACAACTACAAGGCCATGCGCCACGCCATTCGCAAAGCCATCGAGGGCCGGCCGACCCTCGAAGAGTTGCTCAACGAGAAAGAAGCGGCTCGCCATCCCTTCAGATATGCGCCGTGAGCTGTCTTAAGACCTCGGAGGTTTCCGGCAGTGCCTCTGCTGGCAAAGTTGCCTTGATTATCTGGTTGGTTTGCTGGCAAAATCGTGTCTGAAAACCTCCGAGGTCTGGATGAATGAAGGAGTCCCAATGAACAGGAAGCTTGCAGCGCTTTGGTGCTTGCTTCTCATTGCCGTGTTAATTGTCGGCGGCAGCACTTTCCCGGCTATGTCTCAAGGCCCGCAGCCAGCCGCCCTGGTCAAGATAGACCTGCGGACGGAGGGCGATCTCCAGCGGGTAGAGGCTGGCGGGCTGGCCGTCTATGCCCACCTCACCACCGGGGACGAGGACTATCTCGTCGCCGGGGCTACCGAAGATGACCTGGCCTCTCTGGCGAGCCAGGGCTTGGCCTATCGCGTCTTGGATGAGGAGCTTGCCCCAGGGGAGTATTATCTGGTCTACCCGCGCCACGCTGACCAGTTGTCCCTGATCCCACAACATGGCAGGCTCCTTCACTTCGACGGCCTCCGTGCCCTGATCCGGTCTCCGGCAGTTGAGGCGGAGAAGTTGCCTGTGCTGGGCCTGGAGATCAGGTGGCTTCCTGATAGCCCCATCCGCCTGAGCCCCCCCGTTCCCCCCAACCCTTCGACCTTGCTCAGGGCAGGCTTTGGGGGGCTAGGGGGGCAGCCCGACCCGCTCATCGCGGAGATGATCGCCCAGGTTGATTCAGATACCGCTTATCTCTACGATGGCAATCTCAGCGGCGAGAACGAGGTCACCATCGGTGGGCAGCCCTATACCCTCTATACCCGCTACTCCTACAGCGGCGAGCCTGTCCAGAAGGCCACGCAGTTCGTCTACGAGCACTTTGAGAATCTGGACCTGGAGGTGGAATATCATAACTATAACTGGTCGGGCAACTACTGGCGCAACGTGGTGGCTACCAAGCCGGGCCTCACCGATCCTGATGACATCTACGTCGTTTGTGCTCACGTGGACAGCATATCGAACGATCCGTACAATTACGCTCCGGGGGCTGATGACAATGCCAGCGGCACGACGGCGGTGATGATCGCCGCCGACATCCTCAGCCAATACGACTTCGGCAGCACCATCCGCTTCGTCACCTTCACCGGGGAGGAGCAGGGGCTCCATGGCAGCCACTACTACGCCCAGGATGCTTATTACCAGGGCGACAATATCCTGGGCGTGCTCAATTTGGACATGATCGCCTACGACTCCGATGATCAGCCCATCCTCGAGCTTCACGCCGGAACCGGGCCTGGTTCCATCGCCATCGCCAACCTGTTCACCGATGTGGTGGATACCTACGACCTCAACCTCGTCCCTGAGATCATCACCACCTGGGCCACCGACCGGAGCGATCATGCCTCCTTTTGGGACTACGGTTATAACGCCATCCTGGGCATTGAGGATTGGGAGGGTGACCGCACCCCCTACTATCACAAGACCAGCGATCAACTCAGCACCCTGGACATGGACTATTTCACCGAGTTCGTCAAAGCCTCCGTGGGGACCGTGGCCAGCATGGCCTGTCTGCTGCCCGAAGGTAAGGGTTACCTTGAGGGCACAGTGACCGACGCCAGCAGTGGCGATCCCTTGGTGGACGTGACTTTGACCATCGTGAACCAGGAAAACAGCGACCAGACAACAACCGGTACAGACCCTAGCGGCTACTATACCAAGACCCTCTCCATCGGCCTGTACGACGTCACCGCCAAGGCTAGCGGCTATTATTCAGCGACAACGGGCGGCGTGGAGATACTGGCCGATGAGGTCACCACTCAGGACTTCGCCTTAGAGCGGTGGTATCGCGTCTACGTGCCTCTCTTGTTTAAGAGCCGTTGAAGTGTGAAACGTGAAACCCTTGTGGTTACTTGCTACTTATTTGGCGACGTGGTATAATTACGCCCAGATAAGTGTAAAGGAGATCCATGAACCGCGCTGTCACCTTCGAGCACAATCTTGGACCGGGTAGCAGAGCTCGTGTTCGATTTATGAAGGAACGATGTGATGCGGCCGGGTGGCACAACAGAGAAGACGGCACTATCATTCTCCGATTACAGCCAGGCGCTAACGTTCGCGCACGAAGACATCAAGGCAAACTGGCAGGTCTATCGCGATAGGTATCAAAGGTGGTTGAAACAATGAGGGACGACAAAATATTTGAGTTCAACGTTGACTTACAGGCAGCGTTCATGCAATACGTCATCGCCCAACCAGGTGTCCTGGATCAGTTGCCGGACGATTTCCAACTGGTGATCCTGTCCGACGATGATCCAGAGCTGAGTTGGCGCAACCTGGAGCTGCTGAAAGAACAGGGCGACGCTGACAAGCCGATCGTCATCGTCCGTATGCGAACTCAGGAACTCGTGGACATGACGACTCAGCCACTGCAAATCTTTACCCCTATTGCCGCCTGATCATCTACCCGTCCTCAGGACGGTTTCGGCTTGGGAGGAAGTGATGCGATCTGTTGTTTATGCAGCGCTTGTCTTGACGCTGGTGGCAAGTCTTGGCTTGGGGGGCTGTGGCCCTTCGGCTTGGCTCAGGACAAGCCCTGGCATTGAGGAGGTGAGGGAGGCAGCGGCCTCCCCGCCGCCAGGGGAAATGGCTTTGCCAAAGCCGAGGTTGCAGGGGGAACTCTCTCTTGAGGAGACCCTCGCCCGGCGGCGCTCAGTGCGGAGTTTTACCGAAGAGGAACTCACTCTGGAGGAGATCTCTCAGCTCCTCTGGGCTGCTCAGGGGACGACGGCCGCCTGGGGTGGGCGGACCGCTCCCTCGGCCGGGGCTCTCTATCCGCTGGAGGTCTACGTGGCTACCGCTGATGGACTCTACCACTACGTGCCCCAGGGACACAAAGTGATCATCGAGTCCCAGGATGACCTGCGTCCCAAGCTCTGGGAGGCGGGGCTGAAGCAGGACGCGATACGAGATGCTGCGGCGGTCTTCGTTATCACTGCGGTGTACGAAAGGACGGCCAAGAAATACGGTGGCCGGGCCGAGCGATACGTCAAGCTGGAGGCAGGCCACGCCTGCCAGAACATCCTCCTCCAGGCCGTGGCTCTGCACCTGGGGGCGGTGCCCATCGGCGCCTTCTACGATGACCAGGTTCAGGCCGCCCTCTCCCTTCCCCCCGACCACGAGCCTCTCTACCTCATCCCCGTGGGACATCCTCGGCAATAGTTCTGGCGCGAAGACGGCCAATGTGATTGGCTTCGGCCTGAGCTCAGCCGAACGGCCTGCTACCCTACGATGGTGAACCGCTGCGCGAGCTCTCACAATACGCTGCTTTGACTAACTCGCCGAAAGGTGATAAACTATGGGCAGGCGCAGTGTTGCGCAAATTTTCCAAAGTAAGGAGGCAGCAACGATGAGAAGACAAGTCAACCTGAGAGTGGAGGATTTGCCCCGTCGCTGGTACAATATCCTCCCCGATCTGCCTGAACCCCTCCCCCCGCCCAAGGATCCCGAGGAGGGGGAATCGAGGTTGGCCGCCCTGCCCAAGATGCTCCTGGCGGAGTGCCTGAAGCAGGATGCTTCAACTGAAAACTGGATTGACATCCCCGAAGGGCTCCAGGAGCTTTACGCCCAGGCCGGGAGGCCTCGCCCCCTCTTCCGAGCTGTGAATTTGGAGAAGAGGTTGGATACGCCGGCCCGGCTGTATTACAAGGCCGAGTTCTATAGCCCTACAGGCAGCCACAAAGTGAACACCGCCGTGGCTCAATGCTATTACGCCAGGCAGGAGGGGTACGAGCGGGTCACCACTGAGACCGGAGCCGGGCAATGGGGGACGGCCCTGGCCTACGCGGCCAGCCTGGTGGGTCTGAAGTGCACCGTCTACTGGGTCAGGGCGGTGTATAATTGGAAGCACGACCGCAGGAGCTTCATGCACCTTTTGGGCGCGGAGGTCAACGCCTCGCCCAGCCCTAAGACCGATTTCGGGAGGTCACTTTATGAGAAGGATCCAAACCACCCCGGCTCCCTGGGCATCGCCATCTCTGAGGGCTTGGAGGACGCTCGAAAGGATCCCAAAGCCGTCTATTGCCTCGGCTCGGTGCTGAATCACGTCCTCCTCCACCAGACGATCATCGGGCTGGAGACCCAAAAGCAGTTCGAGATCTTCGACGACTATCCCGACGTGATGATCTCCTGCATAGGTGGGGGGTCGAATTTCGGGGGCTTCGTCCTGCCCTTCGTGGGGGATGTCTTCAAAGAGGGGAAGAAGATACGCTTCATCGCCGCTCAGACCGAGGTGTCGCCGAATCTGCAGGGTGAGTACAGGTACGACTTCGCCGACCACGCCGAGACCACGCCCTTGCTCAAGATGTACACTTTGGGCCATAGGGCGGAGATGGAGCCCATCCGGGCCGACGGGCTGAGGTATCACGGCTGCGCGCCCATCTTGAGCCTGCTCAGGCACCTGGGTTACATTGAGACGGTGGCCTATCCAGCGGACGAGCGATACGTCTTCGAAAGGGCCAAGATGTTCGTTCAAGCGGAGGGATACCTGCCCGCTCCCGAATCGGCCTACAGCATCGCCTGCGCCATTGACGAGGCGCTGAGGTGCAAAGAGGCCGGAGAGAGCAAAACCATCGCCTTCAACATATCAGGGCACGGGTTCATGGACATGCAGGGCTACAGGGAGGTTTTGGGCCTTCCGTAGAGGAGAGCGGCAATGCAGGGAGTGGTTAAGCGGGAAGAGCCGGTTGGGCTGAGACATCTAACCAGCCGGGAAAAGGCAGCTTTATCAGAGTTCGTCGCTAGGCTGCGGGAGAGGTATGCTGACCAGGTCGTGCTGGTCACGCTTTTCGGCTCCAAGGTACGGGGCGATTTTGACGAGGAGTCGGACGTGGACGTGTTGGTGGTGGTGCAGAATGGCGATTGGCGCTTTCAGGATGAGGTTGCGTTGACCGCCTTCGAGCCGATGCTGGAGCATGATATTGTCATCACACCTCTGGTGATTGATCTGGAGCATTATCAATGGCTTCGGCAGTATCGGGCTCCTCTTTATCGCAACATCCGGGCGGAGGGACTAGACTTATGGACGAGAACACCCGCATCATCGTCGGCATTCGCTTAGAGAAAGCACGCCAGGATCTGGAGGCGGTGCGCCAATTGACTGACTCCGCCATGTACCGCATAGCCATCTCGCGTGCCTATTACGCCATTTTTGGGATGACTACGGCTGTTCTGTTGACTAAGGACATTGACCGTAGCAAACACTCTGGCGTCCAGGCCGCCTTTGGCCATTATCTCATAAAACCCGGGATCATTGAACCTGAGTATGGCAAGATCTACTCGTTACTTCGGAGGGCCAGAGAGGAGAGCGATTACAGCGATTACTGCCAGTTCACCAAGGAGCGCGCCGAGAAGTTACTGACCGACGCCGAGGGGTTCGTAGCCCGAATGGAGCAGTATCTGAGAGAGGTGGGGGCAATAGAATGAGCGATGACAGTTTGCGGTATCTGACTGGCAGGGAAAAGGCAGCTCTGTCGGAGTTCGTCGCCAGGCTGCGAGAGAGGTATGCTGACCAGGTCGTGCTGGTCACGCTTTTTGGCTCCAAGGTGCGGGGCGACTTCGACGAGGAGTCGGACCTGGACGTGCTGGTGGTCGTCGAGGGCGACGATCGGTGGCCTTATTGGCGCGAGATCACCGACTTAACCTCTGACTTGTTGCTGGACTACGAGGTCAACGTATCCGCTTTAGTATTCGATGAGCAGCATTACCAGTGGCTGATGGAGCATCGCACTCCCATTTACAATAACACGGCTGGGAAGGGGGTCTTTGTATGGATGAAGAAACGCGGCGAATCATCATCAAGGTACGCCTAGAAAAATGCAAGGAAGACCTTCAAGCGGCGCGAGAATTGCTGAGGCTAGGTTTCCTTCGCGCTACCGTGAACAGGGCTTATTATGGCGTCTTCCATATCACTTCGGCTGCATTGCTCACCCTTGACATCGAGCGCAGCAAACATTCAGGCGTGCAATCTGCCTTTAGCCAGTTCCTTGTCAAGTCAGGCCACATTGAGCCGGAGTACAGCAAGATATATGGCCGGGCCAGACGATTGCGAGAGGACTACGACTATGCCGACGAACTGAGGGATTTAGGCGAGAAAATCACCGCTGATTTGCTGGCCGACGCCGAGAAGTTCGTGGCCAGGATGGAACGCTATCTGAGGGAAGTGGGGGCAACAGGCTAAATGCACAGAGAGCTGAAAAGTGCGGTTTTTGCCGTTTTGCTCATCGCCGCCAGCTATTACTTCGGCAGCGTCTGTGAGCGGATCGGTCAGGGATACGGGCTGATTCTCTCCCCGTCTGGCGAGACTCTGGACCTCGCTCTACGGCTTCTTCTGGCCATGGGGGCGGTTGCCATAACAGCCGGCCTGGTCGCGGCCCTGGTTCGCCCCCGCTGGGCCTGCTTTCTCATCTTCGCTCTCTCGGCCCTGGCGATGCTGCTGGGTTGGGAGCTGAAGGCCAGCGGCGGCGTGCTGACGGCCGTGTACTTCATCGCCTCGCTCATCTATGTCGAAAGAATCGCCGGGGAGCTCGATGATCGCTTGCACTTCTCCGTGAGACCCATCTCCCAGAGCCAGTCCATCTTGCTTATGACGCTCATCATTGTGGCGTGCGGAAGCTTCTATTTTGGCTACGCAGCTGAGATCGAAAGGGAGGGTTTCTCGATTCCACCTGCCCTCGTCGAGATGGTTGTGGAAAGGATGGAGAAAGAGGCCATTAGACTCCTACCGGCAGATGTGGGGGAAGCTGCCATGGCCGGATTCAGAGACCAGTTTGAACGGGTATTGGATGAAATGGAGAAAGAGGTCAGTAAACGCCTGCCGGCAGCTCAGGCGGAAGCCCTCATGGCTGAATTCAGGCACCAGCTTGAGCGGGTACTGGATGAAATGGAGAAAGAGGCCGGTGAACACCTGCAGGCAGTCGAGAGGGAAGCTATCATAGCCAGATTCAGAGAGCAGTTTGAAAGGACACTGGTGGAGTTTGTGGAAAACGCGATAAGACCCTACGAGCGATGGATACCGCTCGTCTTCGCCATCAGCCTGTTCACGCTCTTGGCGACCATCACCCGCCTTCTCTCCTGGATACCCGTTCTGGCCTTGATGGTCATCTTTCCCCTCTTGACCGCCCTGGGCGTGACCAGGGTGGTAGCAGAAACAGGCTTGATCAGAAGGCTGACCCTTGGTTAGGGCGTTGGTCTCACTAAAGAGGGCTCGGGAATTACCTGAGCCCTCTTTTTTGTTCCAAAATGGGTCTTTGGGAGTTGGCGTGGTTAGCGAGCCGGAGTCCCCAACTTGTTGGGGGTTGCCACGCCACACCCCCAACAAGTTGGGAACTCCAACACCGTGGCCCTGCGAAATCCCAAAGAGCCTCCAAAATGAAAGGACTAGGGTTGACCAGACCCTAGTCCCAGTTTGGAGGTTAGCAAAATTTTCTTTTTTGTGTTTTGCTGATCTTATTATAGCATACGGGCGTCAATGTACCGTCAGTCGGGCGTCAGAGGAACAACGAACTGGGAGGATTTAACGGACCAATTTATGGAGCATGGCCTTTCAGTTCTCCTCGGACGGTCTGATAGAGCTCCTCGGCCTTGAGCGCCTGCAAGGTGTAGCAGGGAGCGCCCAGGGCATCGGCCAGGTGCTGGGCCAGGCCATGATCGAACGAGGAGTGTTCCATGTTGATGACCGCCGAGCGGATGTTGCCGCGCTTGATGAGGTCGGCGACTTTGAGCCCTTCTTCCTGAGCTGTGAGGTCGGTCATGGAGACGTTGCCCGCGCCGTCGGTCAGGAGGATCATCAAGGGCATCACCTCGGGGTTGCGGCGAAGCTCTCTCTGGCACACGCGATAGGCCAGGAGTAGCCCACTGGACAGCGGGGTCTTGCCGCCTACGGGGATGTCCTGAAGGGCTTTCTGGGCTAACTCCACGCTGGAGGTGGGGGGCAGGACTAACCTGGCTTCGTCTTTTTGGAAGACCACGAGTCCCACCTGGTCCCGGCGCTGGTAGGCGTCGTTGAGGAGAGACATGATGGCCCCTTTGGTGGCCACCATGCGCTCTGCAGCGGCCATGGACCAACTGGCGTCAACTACGAAGAGGATGAGGTTGGCCGCTCGCCGCACTCGCACCTTGCGCTGCAAATCCTCATCGGCGATGGCCAGGGCCAGATTGCCGCGCTGGCGGTGGATTTGGTGAGGGGCGGCATATCGAAAAGTTGCGTCGAAGGCGATGTCGTCGCTCTGCCCTTTGGCCGGCCGGCTTTGGATGTAGCGCCCTCGCTTGCGTTCGGTCCTGGTGAAACTGCGCTTGCCCGCACTGTTCCTGGTCAGTCGGTCCAGTGGGGTCTCCACGCGCCTGGGCTTGAACACCGGGCCTATGGACGCGGGCATGTCCGCCTGCCGGATGTAGGACAGGGGCACGGGATCCGCCTGGTGGCCCTTGAGCGGAGTCGTCATGTTGGTCTCACCGACTGGGGTAGTTGAGGTTTCGGGTTTCGAGTTTTGGGTTTCGAGTAGGGAGGCCGTGTCTTGGTGGGCCAACTCTGTGGTTACCTGGGCCAGCTTTTCCTTCAGGTCATGGAGCTCTAGCTCCGCCTCTTCCTGGAAAGGCTGTCTCTTCAGGCGATGGGGTAGGGCCAGCTCGGCCGCTGCCAGGATATCGGTTTCGTTGATCCGACGTCGCCCGGCGAAGGCGGCGTGGGCCAGGGCCGTCTTGAGGATGACGATGTCCGCCCGGTGCCCGTCCACCGACAGACTCGCCATTAGCTCGGTGATGGCCAGCAGATCCCTCGGGGCATATCGGACCTCGGGCAAAAGCTCCCTGGCCTGGGCGATCTCGCGCGAGAGTTGCTCCTCGTGAGGTTCCCATTCCTCCCGAAAGCCTTCAGGGTCTTGTTCAAATTGGACGCAGCGCTCCAGAATCTCCACCCGGGCTCTGGTATCGGCGATGCCTTTGATCTCCACGCACAGGGAGAAGCGGTCCAATAGTTGCGGACGTAGCTCCCCTTCTTCGGGGTTCATGGTGCCCACCAGGATGAAGCGGGCGGGGTGGGAGAAGGAGATGCCTTCTCGTTCCACCACGTTCACGCCCATCGCCGCCGAGTCCAGCAGCAGGTCAACCACGTGGTCATCGAGCAGATTGACCTCGTCTACATAAAGCAAGCCGCGGTTGGCAGCGGCGAGCACCCCTGGCTCGAAGTGGCGCTCGCCGCGCTTGATGGCTAACTCGATGTCCAGGGTGCCCACCACCCGGTCCTCGGTGGCGCTGACAGGCAAGTCCACAAAGCGAGTTCGGCGACAAGCTACGGGTAGCTCTTCACCGCGCTCGACTCGCTCACGGCAGTCATCGCAGAGGGTCTCAAGCTGCTCAGGATTGCAGTTGAAAAGACAATCGGCCACCACCTCGATCTCTGGCAACAGGGCGGCCAGGGCCCGGGCTGCGGTGGACTTGGCCGTGCCCCGCTCTCCGCGGATCAACACTCCGCCGATCTGGGGGCTGATGGCGTTCAGGATGAGGGCCATCTTCATCTTCTCTTGGCTGACGATGGCTGTGAAGGGGAAAATAGTTGGCATGTCAACTCCGGTTCACTTCGTGGTACTTTGGATACAGCGCTGTAGATTATACCTCATCTTTGCAAAAAAGAAAAGCTTCGGTGTCTGTTCAAAACTACTTGCTGGAACTGCTTCTCGCCTATGCCGAAACACTACAACGGCGTCGGAAAAGAGCGGATTGAGAGAAAAGAGTCCGTTCCTTTCCAAATCCGTTGTTGTGTTGTGTGGCGGCCACCTCTGCAACCAGGTAGCCTTAGCACGAATCTAACATCAAGCAGCTCGAAGCAGAGCCCAGCCTTGCTTCGCCAGCTCGACGAGCCCTCGCATCCCCCGAACCTGATAGACGGGAATGGCAGGGTTCATGCCGTAGAGGGGATGCTTGGGGTAAAGCTCCATGATTTGGCGCGCTGCCTCCTCAGGCGAGAGGCTCTGGCGCTCTGGGGCGTCCCAGCCAGAGGGATCCTCCAGGCCAAGCTCGGTCATCACCTGGGCGGCGGTAGTGAAGGCCACGTATTCCTGCTCAAACGAATCCGAGATGTATTTCTGCTCTATGTGCGTAGCCTCGTGAGCCAGACTGTTTATGAGCCAGGGTTTGTTATTGAGCGAGCTCTTGCCGATGACGACGAGCCTCAGCAAGTTGATGCTCATCGCGCTGCTGCCCAGCTTGCCCGTGGGATCGAGGATATAGCGCGCCCTCCGCCGGGCGGAAGATTCGGCCAGCCGGCTGCCGGTGGCCGTGCTCATCATTTCCTCGAACGCTTCCTGCAATTGCGACGGCACGCGCCGCTCAACGAATTCCTGGAGTGTCATTGTCATCTCAGCTACCTCTTATCATCTCGACCACGAAATCATGGGCGATGGCCCGAAACTCCCCCCAGTCCCGCCAGTCTTCCTCCACAGCTCGCAAGCTATCAGCTACCGCCGCCAACTCCGCCACCGACACCTGGCGGAATGATAGGATGCGCTCTTCCTCATCCTGAGGTATTAGCTCTCCCTCTCCTCCCCTCACCAGGAAGATATAAGAGACGAAGGGTAGCGTCTTTTCTTCGCAGCGAATCTCGTATTCGAGGAGGCCCAGGAGGCGTTCCACTTCTATCTCCAGCCCCATCTCCTCTCGAACTTCTCGATGCAGCGCGCTCAAGACGCTCTCCCCCCAACTCACCCCGCCGCTGGGCAGGCGATAGACGTCTGGGGGATAGATGGCCTTGGTGTGCAGGATCAGCCCGCCGGGTCGTTTGACGACGAATATCACTTCGCCGCGTCTGTCGGCCAACGCTCTTCGCCAGTACTCGCAACGTTCCCCACGCCGCTCCAGAGAATAGCTGCGTCGTTCGATGGGGCCGTATCGTCTGGCCAGCTCCTCAATCTCTTGTGGATTGATCAGGTTTTCGATGTCCATTCTACTGCCTTGCTCCCGTCGGATCGCCAGATCCGACGGCCTGGCAGCGGGATCTGGCGATCTCGCCGGAGCAGAGGATCTTCCACAGATGCGCCTCGTTAGCGTTGACTGAGCACCATCACAAAATGGGCCACTGCTTGGCCGGCTTCTTCCAACAGCTTGGAATCCAGGTGATCTAGCGTGTCGGCGGGTGTGCCGGAGAGGTCGTCTCCCGGCCGAGTGACCGCCAGGGCCTGGTAGGACTTGTGGGCCGACGGCTCACTCAAACTCAGGCGGCTGCTGCTGGAGATAAAGAAGAATCGCCATTCGTCCAGCTTCTCTGTGCGCACCCCGAAACGCCGTGCGCCCTGGTCGAAGGCGCGGGCCAAGCCGGACCCTGCTTCCAACCTGGCCAGGCGCGGTTCGCCCGCTCCCAGCCCGTGGAGGATCACTGCCGTCCAGACGTCTGACCGTTCGGTCGGCAGGGCGGGAGAGTTGACGAACTGACTTCCTCCCCCTTCGTCAAAAGCCGCAAAGACCACCGTCCGCTTGGGCACCAACTCCAGGTCGTGCAGCAGCCGGGCCGTCTCCAGCATCACGGAGACCCCACTGGCGTTCTCATCCGCGCCGGGGTAGATCACCCCATCTTGCGGAGGCGGCCCGGTGTAGGTAGCGGCCACAAGGATACGCTCTCCCCGACTTTCCATGTCCAGACCGGGGATGTAGCCGACGACATTGAGCGCCGGTACCTCCTCGTAGACCAGGCCATACGTCAGCCGCACCCGCAGACCGGTGGGCAGCATAATCTGCTCCCCCGTCTTCATCGCCGCCTGGAGTTCCTCCAGATCCACCCCTGCCTGCGCCAGCAGTTGGCGGGCGGCGGATTCGCCGATGAGGAGGTTGGGGAAGGGGGGCAACTGGGTTACGCTCAAGTAGCTGTCGTGGTCGAAGGGGGGAGGCCGATCGTTGCGCGCCAGTCGGTCATCTGGGACCAGTCGCAGCACCGCCGCATAGAGTGAGTGCATACCACTAACGCTTATAGGAATGTATGGCAGGTCTTCCTCCGGGTCGAGCAGCAATATAACACCCCCTCCGAATATCACGTCACGGTCTATGTTCCCCTGCACCCTCAGTTCCGCCTCCGTGATTCCCTCTGCGTGGAAGGCCTGCCAGGGGTCGAGGGAGATGCCGCCGGTAAGCCGCAGTTGCGGTTCCCCGCCCACGTCCAGCACTTCCAGGGTCGGCGCGGCGGTGACCCGACCACGGATGGCAGTGTAGGTCTGGAAATAGCTATTATCGGTCGTGCCGGGGCTCAATCCCGGCATGGTGGTCAATCCCGCCTGCTCGAACTGGGAGACGATATAGTCAGCAGCCCTGGCTGCACCAGTCCCGCCGGTGGGCCGCCCCTCCAACTCAGGTTGGGTGAGGTAGGCGATGTCGTCCCAGGCCCGGTCCACGTCGAACTGGCCGGCCAGTTGGGCGAACTGGGCTTCGATGCCGGCGTTTTGCAGGAGAGCGCGAGCGCCCAGGAGGAGCAGCGCGACTACCATGAGAAAGCGGATCACCGACCAGCCGCTGGGGTGGAACCGCCCCCGCTCAATGAACCGCTGCAGGCCATAACCGAACAGGTTGAAGCCCAGGATGGCGACGAAGAAGGCCAGGGCCGGGGCCATGGGAAACCAGGGGTACGAGCGGAACCAACGCCAGGAGGAGCCCAGCATCGCCCCCCAGTCGGGCACATCGAAGTAGTGCAGTACCTCCCACGTCGCCTCGTCGAAGACGGTGCGCCCACCGCCGATGAAGATGTGGACGAAGCCCAGTTCCCCCAGCAGGAGCAGCGCGGCCCCCATCTCCAGCGCCGCCAGTGCCAGGAGGGTCGGCAGGAGGTTGGGCAGGACGTGGCGGCTGAGGATGCTGGCTGAGTTGAGCCCCACTGCCCGCGCGGCCATGATGTAGAGTTTGTTGCGGATGGTCAGGACGTGGCCTCGCACGATCTGGGCGACCTCCCCCCAGCCGACCAGCGAGAGGGCCACGATGAAGGCAGCCTGCCCCCGACGGACGCCGATGGCGGAGACCACCAGCATGGCCAGGATCAGGCCTGGGATGGCTGCCAGGAGCTCGGTGACGGCGGCTACGGCTCGATCAAAGAGGCTGCCCGGCCACCAGCCAGCGAAGGCGCCGAGCACCAGCCCCAGCAGCAGCCGCACGACGGTGGCCACGAAGGCCATGACCAGGGTAACTCTGGCTCCGTAGAGGAGAAGGGAAAGCTGACACCGCCCCTGGTCGTCCGTCCCCAACGGGTAGAGGTCGCTGGGAGGGAAGGGTGCTTTGTGCAGTTCCCCATCAATCCACTGCAAGCGCTCCACCAGGTAGGGGTTGTGGGGAGCCAACTCCGGCCCCAGAACGGCTACCAGGACGAGGAGGATGACTAACACGGTGCCCACGACAAAGTAGTAGTCCCGCACTGCCCGGCCCAGCCGCTGCCAGAAGGTTATGGGTTTCATACTGCACCCACCTCCGAGGCTCGCAGCCGGGGATCCACCAGCGGATAGAGGATCTCCAGCAACAGGTTAACCAGGACGAAGAGAAGGATGAGGGGCAGGGTCATGCCGATCACTGCGGTAGTATCTTGGGTCTCAATGCTCTTCAGGAGACGCAGGCCGATCCCTGGCCAATTGAAAATGTATTCGACGATAGGGAGGGCAGCCAGGCTGAAGCGAAGGGAGACCCCCACAGTGGTCAGGATGGGCACCCCCGCGTTGCGCAGCACGTGTCGCAGGAGGATCAGGCGGGGAATCAGTCCTTTGGCGGTGGCGGTGCGGATGTAGTCGGACTCCAAAATCTCCACCAGGGCGTTGTAACTGAGGCGTGTCACGGCAGCGGCGGGGCGGGCCGCCAGCACCAGGCTGGGCAGGAGCAAGTGCAGGTCCCACCCAAAGCCGGAGATGGGGATAATGTGCCTGCTGGTGGTCTGGTACAGCCAGACGCCGAGCCAGATCAGCAGCATGGCGGCGAAGAAACTGGGAGTAGAGGTGCCCAGCACTGAGACGAAGAGCAGCAGCTCGGAGAAACGCCTGGCTCGCCGGAAGGCAGCGGCAATCCCCAGGCTGAGGCCCACCAGCGCCGCCAGCGTCAGCGCGAAGGCCAACAGACCCAGGGACTTTGGTAGAGCGCGGCCCAGATCAGTGGTTACAGGCGTGCTGGCGATGGCGCGGCGGCCGGACGCGATGACTCCCAGGTCACCACGGGCCAGGCTCTTCAGGTAATCAGCAGTGAACCCTGCGGCGGAAGGGACGGCTGATGGCAACGCTTGCAGGTTCCCCTCCTGCCCCAGGTTTATGGCCAGTGCTACCAGGAAGACCAGAGCGATCAAGAGTATGGGTATAGAAAGGAGCCGTCCGGCGAAGCGCAAAGGCATATTAACTCCTCCTTAAGTAGTGAGGGTCTTTGGGAATTGGCGTGAATAGCAGGCCGGAATCCCCAACTTGTTGGGGTTTGTCGCGCCGCCCCCCCCTCAACAAGTTGGGGACTCCAAGGCGTACTTCATTCCCTGGTTACGGTCCCCTCACTCCATTGGCTGACGAATTCCTGATCGGAGATGGAGCCGCTGGCCCATGCCTCCAGGCTGGCCCAGTCAATGACGATCACTCTGAGCCCTACTTCGCCCTCTCCGCCAGGCATAACAGCCAGGCGCATTCCGCCGGTGATGGGAGGCTGCACCCTGGCCATGGCCCGGGCCGCAGCCAGGGCGATAAGTGTTGTCTGGGCCTGAAATACGCTGCCGTCAACGTCGTAGGAGCTTGAGTAGCGAATGGACGCCGACCGTGGCTCCCCCCTTACGGTGATCCTCAACGTATCGGGGACTACTCCGCGAGCAGTTGCCTCCTCTTTAATCAGCGCTATGGCCTCGGCGTCTGTCAGAGGGCCGGGGCTAAGAGTAGGCGTCCGGGTGGGGGCAGACGTTGGAGTGATGGTCGGAGGCGGGGCGCTCGTGGGGGGCGGCGAGGGGGCCTGGCAGCCCATGCCCAGCCAGCCAAGGAGGCAGAAAACGACGCCGACGGCAGCAATGTGCTTCATAAATCCGTGCCTGTTTTGAGTTTCGCGTTGCAATTTGACTCGCAACCCCAAGCTCGAAACGCGAATTACCCCATGACAGGAGCCACGTAGATGATCAGGGTTAGGAGCGAGTCAACAGCGGCGTAGATGAAGTAGGCGACGAAGATGGATTGGCTGCGTGCGCGTTTCAGGTAGGCCCACGCCGCCCCCGCAGACAGGGCAGCCAGAAGCACTGGAACGATCCACCGCCCCAGGACAAGGCCCAGTAAGGGAGATAACATAGAGACTAACGGAGACCGGCTCAACAGATCGGAGAGGAGGAAGATCTTGATTCCCAGTTGCAGGATCATGGCCACACCGAGGGCCCTGCGGCCGTGGGGGTCCGAGATCTCGGACTCCCGGGTAGTCAAAGCGAAAAGGATAAGCCATCCGAAGGGAATGATTACCCAATTCAAAACGATAGGTACAAAGAAGATAGCGGTGAAAAAGCTCATGACCGCGCCGAGGATTTTATCCACGACCTCGTAAGTGGTAACACGGTTGAGCGTCTCTTTGGCCTGGGATGAGGTGCTGGCATAGACAACGTGGTAGCTCTGGAAACCGGCTGTGTCAAGCCATACCAGGTGAAGATTCCCCTGGCCGTCAATGGCCACGCTGGGCTGCACCGAAGCGCCACGGCTCTCATTGACGATTTCTTGCCCTTCGACCTGCTCTGCCCCCACGTCAATGGCCGCGATTTGGAGCGTCTCCAGGTTGCCTGGGCCGGCAACCTGGGTGAAGCAGACCAACACCTGGTATGCTGGCTGGCCCTCCAGGAATTGTGGCTGGCCTGTCAGGCTCGGGTCAACGCCCCGAACGTGAACTGCCTCACTCGTCACCTTAGGGGGCGAATAGTCGAACGTTGCCGTGCCTTCGGGCCGGCTCAAGGCGGGCTGGGGGAAAGCCTGGTAGAAAGTGAAATCTATGACCTCGCCCCGTTCGCGCACCTCCAGTACCCAGGCCAGGTAGACCGAACTCTCGTCCAGTCCCAGCCACGGCCCGTCGAACGCGGCGCCTGCCGTCGGTCTGCCAAGCAAGCTCATCTGGATCAGGGGTTCGGTCGCCAAGATGTCTGGCCCCAGCGCCCGGCGCTGGGGATCGTAGACAGCGTAGTGGAAGTCGGGCTCGTCCGGCTCCAACTCTACTCTCCAGGCCAGGTGCACGAAACCCTGGCGGTCTATCTGGGCCGACGGTAGTAGACCGTCGGGGATCAGCATTTCTGCCGGGACAACGATCGTTCCCGACCAGTCCAGCGCAGCATGGTAGCAGCCGGGGCGGATGTAAACGTTATCAGACCAAAAGAGCTCTATGGTCTGGCCAGCAGGATTGAGCACCATCGAACTGTGAGACACCCGCCGTTCGGGCGGCGAGAGAACGGTTGCTTCTTGGAGCACCTCGCCATCGGCCGACAGACGGGCGTAAAAGAGCTGCGTGCTTCGCTCCTGCCTGTCCAGCCAGGTAAGGTGCAGTTGGCCTGTGGTGTCCATTAGAAGTTGAGGCTTCATGGGGGAGTTGATGCGCAGGTCGAGGGGGGCCTGGACGATCACCTCAGCCCGCTCGTTCAAGCGGGCAAAGTGCAGCTCATGCTCAGGCCCGACCCACACCATGAAGTTATTCCCTGCCTCGTCCACCTGCAAGGCCACCTGGTTGTTCAGGATGGCTGTGCCCAGCAGCTTTCCGTTGCTCCACTGGTCCGAAGCGCGCGGCGTAGTAGTAGGGGTCAGCCCGCAGCCCGTGGCCACCAGAGCCAGCAGGATCAGCGCCACCGCCGAGGCCAGGGGCAGTCGAAACCAGGTATTTCTACCTCGCGCCATTTGTCTCACTGTCGCCACAATCCTACCTCCATTTATGCACAGGCGGAGAACGTAGTTCCCCGCCTGTGAAAAAGTATTATCGAGACTTCGAGCCCTACACGCTGCCTACGTGGTGCCCCGCATCTGCGGATCCAGCGCGTCGCGCAGGCCATCGCCCAGGAAGTTGAAAGTCAGCATTACCAGGGAGAGCGTCACTGCTGGGAAGACGAGCAGATGTGGGTTGGCCCTGATGGCTCGCCAGCCGTCGTTGATCATCTGGCCCCAACTGGGGAAGGGAGGCGGCACGCCCAGGCCGATGAAGCTCAGGATGGCCTCGTACATGATCAGCCCTGGCATGTTCAAAGTAAGGGTCACGATGATGGGTCCCAAACTATTGGGCAACATATGGCGGGCGATAATGGACACATCTCTGGCCCCGATCATGCGCGCTGCCTCTACGAATTCCTTCTCCCGAAGGGAGAGGAACTGTCCACGCACCAGGCGCGACATGCCCATCCAGCTCACCAGCCCAATGCCCAGTACCAGGTTGCGTATAGCCCCGAGGCCGGTCGTGGAACCGAGGATAACCATGATCAGGATGATGAAAAGCAAGGTGGGAAGACCATACAGGATGTCCACGAAGCGCATCATCACAGTGTCCACGCGGCCGCCCAGATAGCCCGATATGGATCCATAGATCATGCCGAAGGTCATGATTGTCAGAGAGCAGAAAACGCCTACGGCCATAGATATGCGGCCGCCGTATACGATCCGACTGAACACATCGCGTCCATATTTGTCGGTGCCCATGATGTGCGGAAACCCACCCTCCTCTGTACGCTGCAGGCTGGGGCTGGTCCTGGTGTTGTAGAAATCGGTGTCCTGGTAGTCGTAAGGGGCCAACAGAGGTTGGCTCTCACGGCCCAGGGCCCAGGATATGAAGGCATCGTCGGCGAAGATGGCAAATACGATAACGATGATGAGGAAGATGCCACTTACGACGGCCGCTCTGTTGCGCAGCAGCCGCCGCCAGGCATCTCGCCACAGGCTCTCTGGCGGGCGTGTGAATTCCCATTCCGAAGCCCTTTTTCTACGCTCAGCTATCGCAACTGCTTCACTCATAGTGTCTCCTTGAATTAGACTCAACCCACCTGTTTGTCATTGCGAGCGGAGCGAAGCAATCTCCAAGCGTGCTAGGGGATTGCTTCGGCGCAAACAGCGCGCCTCGCAATGACACCTGGCGTGAAATCTAACATTGTCGAGGTAGTTAGTCAAAACGTATGCGCGGATCCAGGAAGGCGTAAGAGATGTCCACCAGGATATTCATGAACACCAGCAGCACGGCATAGACCAACATGGTGCCCATGATCAGCGTGTAGTCACGGTCGGCTATGCTGGAGACGAAGAAGCGCCCGATGCCGGGTATCGAAAAGACGTGCTCGATGATGAAAGAGCCCGTCAACCAGGCGGCCATGAGGGGGCCCAGAACTGTGGTCACAGGGATCAGCGAGTTCTTGAGGGTATGGCCAACGATCACCGCTCGCTCGCGCAGGCCCTTGGCTCGGGCGGTGCGGACGTAGTCCTGACGGATCACCTCCAACATGCTGGCCCGGGTCAGGCGGGCGATGATGGCCGACCCTCCAGAGCCCAGAGTGATGGCCGGCAGGATCATGTGGCTGAGCCAGTCACTGAAGTTTTTTGTGCCCCAGCGGGCCAGGGGCAGGGCTGGCAGATCGTGCTGGTTCAGCCAGAGCATGGACAGCATGAATATCAGCCCCAGCACAAAGTTGGGGATGGATACGCCCACCATGGCGAAGAACATGCCAACGTAGTCAACGATGGTGTTCTGTTTGAGAGCGGAGATGATGCCCAGAGGAATGCCTATGCCCACCGCTATGAGGGTGGCGAAAATGCCCAACTGGGCCGAGACCGAGACGGCCGATTTCACTATTCCGCCATCGAACAGCACGTTGTTGATGGTGCGTCCCCGATATTTGTAGGAGGGACCCAAGTCACCTCCCAGCAGGCCGTGCTTTCCAAAATCTCGTATGTTACCGGTGTCAACGATGTCGCCTATCATGTAGCGGATGTATTGCTTCCAGGTTGGCTCGTCGAGGTGATAGCGGGCCTCAAAGTTGGCCCGGATCTCCGGGGACATCGGCCGGCCCTCGGTGCTAAAGGGCCCCCCCGGCACCAGCTTCATGGCGCTAAAGACGACCACGGTAACCATCAATAAAACGGGCACCATCCACATAAACCTTCTGATGATATAGGTAGTCATGTTTCTCCTTCTCCATTGGCTTCTGGGTGCTGGCAGACTCAGAGGAGCCAAAATTGCTCTGAGGGGATTGCCAAATCCCCGCTTTTGGCCTGGATTTGGCAATCCAGGCCAAGCAAATCTGATAAACCAAGAATAATAGCAAAAGAGCTATGTAGCTCTCACCCCGAGAGCTACATAGCTCAGGGGTTCTAGCTTACTGCAGACTCCAGTGGTAGAGCGGGGGCGAGCCGAAAGGCGGATACTCGAAGTTGACACCCTCCTTGACCAGGGTGTTCCGTTCGTAGCCCATGATGGGGATGATCGCCACTTCATCCTCACACAGGATCTTATCGGCCTCAAAGTAGTAGGCCTCGCGCGCCTCGGTGTCGAACGAGGACCCGGCCAGATCCATCAACTCGTCGAACCGCTCGCTCTCCCAACCGGTGTACTGGAAGGTTGACGAGGGTGCGAAGACCACCTGGAGCTGGTTCTGGGGATCGCCATAGTCCATCACCCAACCCATGCGGTAGGCGTTGAACTCGCAGGCCGCCAGTTCTTCCTTGCTGTTGTTGCACTGATCGAGGTAGTCCAGGTAGACGGCCCACTCGTTGGTGCGAAGCTCCACGTTGATGCTCAGGTGCTCCGTCCACATGGCAGCCACGGCCTCAAGGATGTCCTCGTTGCCTCGGTTGAACCAGATCCTCAAAGTCGGGAAGCCCTCGCCGTCCGGGTACCCGGCCTCGGCCAGGTAGGCCTGGGCCGTCCCAGGATTGAAAGTGTGCCCGCACTCGCCCCACGGCTGGTGGCCCAGGATCCTGGGCGGCGTGGTGCACGAGAGAGCGGTACGCCACGGTGTGTTCAGCACGTTGTCGATGATGACCTTGCGGTCAATGGCCGAGGCCAGGGCCTTCCGCACCAGCACGTTGTCCGTGGGCGGCGCCAGGACGTTCAGCCCAACGTAGTACACCCCAGGGCGCGGCAGGATACGGAGTTCCTTGCTGAGGACGGGGTCGGCCAGGATGCGCGGCATATCCTCGTTCGGATAGCCACCTTCGCCGGTGGTGTGGGTTTCATCGTTTTCGTAAAGAGCCAGCGAGGTGGCCTCCTCAACGATAATGGGGAAGGTGATCTTCTCGATCGCGACGGTGTCGGCATTCCAGTAGGTGGGGTTCTTCACCAGTCCCACTTCGGCCTCGTGATCCCAGTAATCCAGCAGGTAGGCGCCGTTGCTCACGTAGTTGCCCGCCTCGGTCCACTGGTCTCCGTACTGCTCAACGAGGTCCAGGCGGACGGGGTAGAAGGTGGAGAAGGGCAAGACGGTCTCGAAGTAAGGCGTGGGCGCCTTGAGGGTGACTTCAAAGGTGTAGTCGTCCGGGGCCTTGACACCCAACAACTCAGGATCGTCAATCTCACCCGTGTTGAACTCTTCCGCCCCCTCCATGTCGTACATCAGCCAGGCATACTCGGCCGCCGTCTCCGGCAGCATCAGGCGGACGACACCGTCAACGAAGTGCTGGGCGATGACGGGCACGCCGTCGGACCAGACAGCGTCCTTGCGCAGGTTGATGGTGTACACCAGACCGTCGTCGGAGACCGTGAAATCGGTGGCTCCTGCGGGCTGGATGGAGCCGTCGCCTCGGTACTCGAACAGGCCCTCGATGCACTGATGGATGATCATGTGCGAGGTGGTGTCGGTGGCCAACTGGATATCCAGCGTGGGCGGCTCAGTGCCGAGGGGGTACCAAAGCCCCTCTAGCTGCACCTTGGGCGGCACAGGCGTTGGGGGTATGGGCGTGGCGGTGACCACCACTTCCACTTCCTTCTCTACTTCCTTGATCACCTCTTTCTCTACTTCCTTGATCACCTCTTTCTCGACGGGCACCTCCTTCTCGACTATCACCGTCTCGACGACCTTCACCTCGACGGGCACCTCCTTTATGACCTCCACCACCTCTGGCGGAGCGCAGGCCGGGAGTATCATGGCGGCTATTGCCACCAGGGCGATCAAGGTCATCCACTTCTTGTTGCTAAACATTTCTTTCCTCCTTTTAGTTTTTGTGTTGCGATAGGCAAATCAACCTGACGGCGGAGGGACCCTCCGCCTTTATCTTTTTATAGTCCCGTTTCACCACCCCCTTTCTTGATGTCTACTGTTGGAGATAACTTCTCTCCAGGAAACAGTTTGTTGGCTAAAGGTGCGCTAATTTCTCTTCCCACTAACTCGGAGATACTACTGCACCTGTTATACCCATAAAATGCGCGAAAGGTTCACTCTCGAGACAGCCTCTGTATTTTAGCAACAAAAGCCAGAAAAGTCAAATGCTGATTTTCACCGCTGACCAGGGTCTAGCTCAAGAGGCCAGTGGCTCGATAGTACTGCCCGGCCAACATGGCGCGATGGCCTCGCTAGTTCTGGGCCATGCTTCAATGGTGAGAGTATCCTGGTTTGACCCCTAGCCACCATACATCTGCGCCCGCAGACGGGCCGAGAGACGGTAGACCAACACTGCCAGGGTCACCACTATTTCCAGAAACCACCAGACGATGGCCAGCGGCGTGAAGACGACCAGCCAGCGCCCGGAATGTAGATAGTAGTGCGCATCAGGCGGCGAGACGACCCACCGCTCTTCCACCTGCTCGACGTAGTGCACGTGGCGCTTATAGGTGTCCATCTCGAAGTACAAGTAGGAGATGTAGCGATCACCGTGCTCCCACAGCATGACGAAGATCAGCTTGGGACTCGTCTTGAACGCCGCCAGCCGCCGCAATCCCTGCAGTTCGGCCAACAACGCTCGATCATTGGTCTGCAGCGCGCCCTCCAACGCCCTTGCCACCGCGCCCGGCGTGTCATACCGTTCGGCGTAGGTGCCGGAGAAATAGGCTGGATCGTAGCGCCTGAGACCTTGCACCTGCACCACCAGCACAAACAGCCCCATCAGCACCAGTGGCAGCAGCGCCGCCGCCAGGACCCAGCGGAGATTAACGTATGGCTTCATTCCACCGATCTCCTCATTCTCTACCTTTTCCTGAGCCGCGGGTCGGCAACTTCGTGTAACCCTCTGGAGACGAAATGAATCTGGCCATTGGGTTTCCTTTGAGGTAGGAGTGCGGATGCAAGTCCGCTCCATAAACAGGCTTGCGCCGTTCGGCTGAGCTCACGGCCAAAGCCTGCACTCCCCCAAAACACATACGCCCGACAGACCTTGCCGGGCGTGATAGATCAGGTAACTTCTCAACCGAACCGCTAAGCTTTATAGCACGCCACCATGTGGCCGCCTGTCTTGTCCTCCAGCGGCGGATGGTCGTTGTCCCGGCAGTAATTGTCGGCGATGAGGCAGCGTTCGTAGAAGCGGCATTGCGGCGGTGGGTTGACGGGCTTGGTGACACCACCCTTGATCACCACCGGCTTTCGCGTAAAGGTCGGGTCTGGCACCGGCACGGCTGACAGCAACGCCTTGGTGTAGGGATGCTGGGAATGATGCAAGAGTTCTTCCGTCTCCGCCATCTCGACGAGCTTGCCCAGGTACATCACCGCGATCTTGTTGCACATATAGCGCGCGACGGCCAGGTCGTGGGTGATGTAAAGATAGGTGACTTCTAATTTCTCACCCAGCTCTTGCATCAAATGCATCACACCGGTGCGGATCGACACATCCAGCATCGAGGTGGGCTCGTCGGCGACGACGAACTGCGGATTCACCACCAGGGCGCGAGCGATGGCGACGCGCTGGCGCTGCCCGCCAGAGAGCTCGTGGGGATAGCGGAACAGAAAACTGGCGGCAGGCGTGAGGCCCACTATCTCCAAGAAGTGGGCCACCATCTCCTCTCTCTCCCTGACGGTCCCTATGCCCTGCACGTCCAGTGGCTCGGCGACGGTGTCATAAATGGTCAGGCGCGGATTCATGGACTCGTAGGGATCCTGGAAGATCATCTGGACGATTTGCCGGAATTCCTTCAGTCTC
>SDBU01000459.1_pt1 | contig 57270 bp, 60 predicted proteins | sample 2277071 | NCBI WGS metagenome assembly SDBU01 (sample SAMN10397929, study PRJNA504765) | marine sediment metagenome | isolation source: marine sediment core GS08_GC12, 126 cmbsf | place: Arctic Ocean: Gakkel Ridge, Loki's castle | collected 2008 | reverse complement strand
TGTCAGCTCTGAAGAGGAACAACTTATCGCTCGGATCATTGAGCTGGCAACCAGGTACGGACGCTATGGCTATCGAAGGATAACGGCAATGCTCAGACATTTTTCCCTCCAAAATTAGCTATATTTTTCATACTCTTAAGTATTTACAGATGAACAAAATAGATTGCCGATGAACGCCAAGTGACCGGTTGTTTGAACACGCTGTGAACAGTGAATGAACAGCTTATCAACAATATTTGGCCCATTGCTCATCACCTCCTAAGGATTAAGATCTGCTGCTGCGGAGAAGAGATTGAGGTTTAATCAGGCTGGCTTGCTTTTTATGAGAAGAAGAATTATCTTGATTGTTAGTAAGACTGAACGATAAGGAAAAAGTTCTGCCTATTGCACGGCAGCGCCCACCATAATATGCAATAGGCAGAACAGTCAGAGACGAAGTTGGCATGACCATAAAAGAGACGCTCAGCCATACTAGGCAGCTGCTAGTCGCAGACAACATTCTTGAAGCTGACCTTGAGGGGGAGCTATTGCTACGGCAAGCTTTGGGGCTGAACCGGGTTCAGCTATTTCTTGCTCTGGGAGATGAAATAAACCAGAAGCAGGAAGGGGCTCTACGGCAGATGGTTAAGCGCCGCCTGAGTGGTGAGCCTATAGCCTATATCATAGGGCACCGCGATTTCTACGGGCTTGATTTTCTGGTCAATCCCAGCGTCCTCATCCCCAGACTGGAAACCGAGCTGCTGGTAGAGAAGACCATCGCTCTAGCCCAAAGCCACAAAGCGCCGGTAGTCATTGCCGATATTGGTACCGGATGCGGTGCCATCGCCATCAGCCTAGCACTGAGCCTGCCCAATGCCCAGGTCTATGCCATAGATATCTCAACTAAAGCCCTGATGGTAACCCAGTTTAACTGCTGCTGGCACGGAGTCGAGAGTAGAATCCGCCTTCTCCATGGTGATATGCTTGAACCTCTACCAAAACCAGTTGATTTCATTGTAGCTAATTTGCCTTATGTTGAGCATTCACATTTAGAACCCGTGGCCGACCAATTTGAACCAATGCTGGCCCTTGATGGTGACGTTGATGGCTTAAAAGAAATACGGCGTTTATGTTCTCAAGCAGGTAAAAAACTCCGGCCCGGAGGCAGCCTGCTTCTTGAAATCGGCGAGGGTCAAAAGGCAGCGGTAACCTCATTGCTTGCCCGTCTCTACCCTTCAGCCGAAATTGAAGTCACCCCCGATTTTGCTGGTATTGACCGCGTGGTAAGCATGGCGCTGCCACACTCCTATTAGACCCCAGGATAACTAAAAGAGCGACTGGCCTTCGGTTTGACATCCAAACAAGCTGAATACTAAACTAATTGGTTATTCGCCAGACGGCAGTTAATTGGATTTTATTGCCTGTTTAGCTTTGTGATATGCTATAGTGAAATAGTGAGGCTTCTCTTTGGTAACGGTGGCGTATTCCTCAGTCTTTAGCTTTTCTTTGCCCTTATTTTCTCTAAAGCCTCTTCTGCAGCTTCTCAAACAAACTCCTCTCCATCCTTTAAGGCCTGAATGAGAGGCTCAACTGCCCGGGCATCTACCGGGATAAAATCATCTCCTCCATCCATCATCAGCTTTAGTCTTACTGCCCCAAGCCCCATTAATGAGTTTCTACTATGAGAGGCTGGTGATAAGTAGTATAATATGAGGAAAAACAAGCGGAGGATAAAATGGTTGACGAAATCGGAACAAGGAAAATAATGACCAAGCCACTTCCTCAAATACTTGATGAGATTGAGGATAGTATCAAGTTAGCCAATGAAGCGGCTAAGAATGCCAGACAAGCGGCAGAGGAAGCCCGGAAGGCGGGAGAGAAAGCTGCCAGTGAGGCGGCAAGGGTCGCTGCTGAGAAGATTGCCAGGGTTGAGCAAAAAGCTGACAAGGCAATGCAACTGGCGGAGTTATTGAAACTGGCTATTATGGAATCAGTCAACAGTATAGAAAAAAGGCTCTCAGGTGAGGCATAGTTAGAACACTACAGGATAAAAGATAGTTAGTGCGGTTGGCAGGCTAGCTCTAGACTATTGCCGCCGGAGCTTGATGAATTGCCGAATACCACCAGCTGTGTTTTTGTGCTTTTTACTCCCTGCCCTGGGCAATTGCCTGTTTGCCAATTTTCCTGTTATTATCTGAGAGAAGTGAAGACAGCATGTTGGTCTTAGCCCATACCGGAATTACACTAGGTGCGGCGGTGCTAGCAGCTGGCGGTTTGACTACTGGTCGTCGTTTGCCGGCAATGGGGAAAGAGGTAGCCGGGTCTCCTCGGCATTCCTCTCAACAGTTCCTGTCTCTACTAACTTCACCGGTATGGCAGGCTTCGTCGTGGCTAACCACCCTGGGAAAGGGTATAGATATCAGGCTGCTATTGATAGTAGCCCTTCTGCCAGATATTATTGATAAGCCCCTGGGTCATCTATTTTTCAAGGAGACTCTAAGTAGTGGTCGGCTATTTAGCCATACACTGCTTTTCCCAATTATCATAACACTGGTCGGGCTATACCTCTACCGAAGACGGGCAAAGCTCTGGCTGCTGGTACTTGCCTTCGGTACTTTTATACATATTGTCCTTGACCAGATGTGGCAGACGCCCCAAACCCTGCTCTGGCCGTTTTTAGGTTTCACTTTTCCCAAGGAAGACATCACCGGTTGGCTGCCAGATACCCTCAATGCCTTGCTAACAGACCCTTCTGTATATGTACCAGAGCTAATAGGAGCGGTAATCATTATCCGGTTTGCCTGTATACTGTTGCACAGAAAGAAGGTATCCCCCTTTATCAGACACGGGCGGGTTCAGTGATTTACCAGACGATGCCTTTCTTTGCTATCTACTACACATGTTGTTGGACAAACGTTCAATCTTGGCTTTATTGATAAATTCTTTCCACCCTATTTTTTATTGGTAAATTAGATAGCATTGACCTGGTCACACGCGAGCATCTAACCACGCTTCCATATCCCTAAACACCTGCTCGCGCTCTGGCTCATTGAAGATCTCATGATATAAGCCATCATAGAGTTTTAGTGTCTTATCCGGTGAGCTGACGCGCTCATAAAGCATCAGGCTACCTTCTGGGTCACATAATCGGTCGTCGGTGCCATGCATAATCAGTATAGGCAGCTTGATCTGTGACATTTTACGTGTTAACTCTTGCATTGCACTGATGAGTTCGGCCCCCAACCGTGCGCTAATCTTGCCGCGATACACCAGCGGGTCGTTAACATAGGCATCTACCACAGCTTTATCCCGGCTTATAGTAGAGGCATCAATGATGTCAACGCCCACTTTTGGCAGGATTAGTGAAAGGAAATTAGCCATAGCGATTTTTACTCGTGATAGACTGGCACCTGGCTTGATGGTCGCTCCAGAAAGGATAAGACCATCAAACTCATCCTGATGATTGGTGGCAAAGTTAGCGGCAATAGTTCCTCCTATGCTGTGGCCAACGATATATATTTTATTCTCAGGATACATGTTACGTACTATGCCCAGGAATGACCTTAATTCGTCGAGATAGCACGAAAATCGTTTAACATACCCCCGCAGACCGCCAGACTTGCCATGACCCTGGTAATCAAAACTGCAGACGGCATAACCTTTGGGAACAAGGTAGTTGACAATGTTTAGGTATCGTCCACTGTGCTCAGCTAAGCCATGAACTACAAGCAATACAGCCTTAATCCCCTTGGTTGGCAACCAACACTGGTAGTAAAGGGCAGTGTCCTCGTGTTCATTGAATCTAGCCTCTATATGTTGCATTATTTAGCTCTCATTATTAGAGGTGGTGTTAGCTCGCTCAAAGGTATTGCTTAAGCCAATCTAAGGTCAAGCTGATTACCTGCTCAAGATGGCTGGATTTGTTAAAACTATGGCTTCCGCCCTTGATTATCTCCAGCCGCTTCGGCTCCTTGGCTTTCTTATAGAGGTGGTGTGCACTCTCTAAGGGAACAAATTCATCGGCACTGCCATGTATTATTAATAGAGGACAGCCGATTTTTCCAACAGCACTGCTTATGTCGTAATTCTTAATATTAGTAAAGAACCTTCTATTAAGTCTTTTACCTGAAGAAAGTTCAAAGAATTTCTCATTCTTATATACCTTAAACTGGTCATCAGAGGGCATTTTTAACCTGTAAGGGGTGGCTAGCGCTACCATGGCTTTTATCCTGGCGTCATGGGCTGCAATCGCCACCATGCCCCCGAGGCTTGAACCAACCACTGCAAGTCTATTCCTATCTGCAGCAGTGGTATTAACAAAGTCAATAGCCGCTCTATAGTCTTGAATCCTTCCACTAAGTGTTGTATCCTCAAACCTTCCCTCACTGGCCTCGCTGCCCTCACCACAGCCCCTGTAATTGAATCTTAGATAAGAGAAACCTGATTGATAGAGCCTGGAAGCTAGTAACAGCCACTTTTTCCCATCTTTACTGCCTTCCAGTCCGTGAGACATGATTATGCAAGGTGAACCAATAGATGTAAGATTAAGATTGGCTAATAAAACTTGTCCTTGGCTTAGAAAAGTAACGACCTGTTCCATCTATCTTTGCACAGCAATATATCGACTAGTTCAACCGACCGGTAGTCAGAAGTATACTACTATTCTAGCGTAAATTGAAACATTCATATAAGTCACCTTTCCAATAAATCCAGTACTACCGGTAGCAACTACCTTTAAGCCATCATTTATAGGCTGAAGGTTCAGTTGGCCAGTGCCAGGATTGCCATCAGCGACACATTTTTAGTCTGGAACAAGCTCGAAGACCCGAAACCTGTAATGCCTGCCATATTGGGCCTGACCATCCGCAGTGGGAGATCTACCAGGCTTTAGCCACTGGGCAACTGGACTCCGCTTTTTCCTCAGCTTCCTCGGAGGTATCGGCTGTTTTAATACCGCCTGCCTTACCTCTGCCACCGGCATAGACCTGGGCTTTAATTACTACTTTGCCCCTCAATTCAGCGGCGATTTTCTTCGCCTCAGCAGGTGTTGTGGCTACTCCCCCCCTGGGAATAGGAATGCCAAATTCTGCTAAAATTTTTTGGCTTGATACTCGTGGATTTTCATCGACTTCTCCTTTTGGGTTAACCGCAATTACCAAGTATAAAAGGGGCTATATAAAGTGTTGCTATAGAATAGCCGGTTAACCTCTAAAGATCTTCGCAACATAGTAACAGGCTAAGACTCCTCGAGAAGCTCCTCGAGGTACCCTTAGCCCATTAGTATATTCGCCTTCCAAGGGTAGTCACATTTTAAATAATTATAAGAATGTTGTAGATGTTTCACTGGCTCTTAATCAGCCGGTTGGAGGTTTGAATCCCCTACGTTTTACCATAATACTTGCAAATGTATCTCTATTAGTGTATAGTGATTATGGTGGTTTTCAGGTTAGGTTATCACAAATAGTGAGATTACACAGTATTTACACTGGTTCAATCAAGCAATGGATGACCTTAGAGCAAACCAACTATTTAAGAGAGGAGGTCATCCCTTGAGTTTTCAGGAAAAGTCTATCCAATGTTCCGATTGTGGGGCTACCTTTACTTTCAGCGTGGAGGAGCAAGAATTCTTCCAGTCTAGAGGCTATACTAACGAGCCAAAGCGCTGTCCCTCATGCCGCCAAACAAGGAAGACAGAGCGTTACCGTGACGGTGGCTATGGCTACCGTGCCCAGCGGCAGATGTTCCCCGCAGTGTGCGCCGAGTGTGGCAAAGAAACCGAAGTACCGTTTGAGCCACGCGAAGGTAGACCGGTATATTGCAGCGAATGCTATACCAAAGTCAGACTAAATAAATAGAACTTGTTTGCAAAAAGAGATACATAGGCTGGGGCTACCTGGCCTATGTATTTTTTTAACCCTTGCTTTATCAAAGGCTGTGCTAAAATTATCGTTCTTTTGAAAAGACAAGCAGGCTTGATTATGATAATATGAAAAGGTAGATAGAAAAGCCTGTTTCTTAAGCGAAAGGGCTTGAAACTCAATATGGAGGTTAGCAAAGTAGATGGCTGAAAAGCTGGGCAAGGTGGAAAAACCGGCGGCGGATAAATTCAGAAAGGGGAGGAAACTGTTTTTCATTCCTCTTATTTTCATGCCGATTAAACCAGAGCCTGATATTTTAGAATTGACTAACAGGTACTGGGAACAAGTACAGGGACAGGTGAAAAATCTTGAGGAGAAGCTGACCAAAGCGAAGAAGGTGTATCATGAGTTGGTAACCTCCGGTGGCAGTGAAGGAGCTAAAGCTATAGAGCAACTGAATACAGGGAGTCACCGAATTGTTAAGAGTGTCTTAAGCAACAGAGGAGCTAGGCTTCAGCCGATTGAGGAAGGAGACTTGCTGGCGGAATTTATGGACTGGAGTCGGTGTCTGGCGACCGGTCTGCAGAGTCAGAAGGTATTTTCGCAGGTTTATCAATCATTTTTAGAAGTTCAGCGAAAAAGAAATGAGCAGATTGCTAAGAATATAGACAAAACCCTGAAGGGTGACCAGATTGGGGTGTTACTGATGAGGGAGGGTCATCAGGTTCAGTTCCCGTCTGACATACAGGTATTTTATATTGCCCCACCAAGCTTAGATGAAATCAAGCGCTGGTTCCGTGAGCGCGAGACCAGGCCTCCAGTTAAAGAAGAACCTAAAAACAATGATACTTAATAGAATAAGCCAAGTCTAGATGCCTCTTATCCAGCTGAGTTTAAGCACCAAAGATGGCTACCTCTGGTATTTACCGGTCAGTTGACCCTGAGCCAGGATATGCCCTGTGGCGGCACTTAAAACCTGATTCTTGGACGAACCTGCCCCTAAGTCAAGGGGCATGTCCAGCGCATAGAGGGTGAAACGATAGTGGTGTGGTTTACCCGGCGGAGGGCAGGGACCACCATAGCCGATTTTGCCAAAATCATTCCTACCCTGTAAAGCACCACTGGGTAGTTGAGATGCTGAAGGAACAGCTTCTGGTGAACCTTGGCTATCAGATGGCAGGTTAAATATTACCCAGTGTGTGAAGATGCCGCTGGGGGCATCCGGGTCATCCATTATCAGGGCTAATGATTTGGTCTCTTCAGGAACCCCATTCCAATCAAGATGTGGTGAAATGTCCCGCCCTTCACAGGTGTATTTAGCCGGTATTATCTCCCCTTCCTTAAATGCTGTACTGGAAACTGATAATGCCATTTCTGCCTCCTCTAACCCGGTGGTTTCCTATGAAAGATATTCTACCAACTGGTAGAGATTTTGAATTTTAAGTTCCCTGGTGACTTCCTCAAAATAACCGTTTCTGTCAAGAAGTACACCTTGCATGCCAGCCTTTTTAGCCCCGAGAACATCAATCTGGTACTGGTCACCAATATACATCGCTTCAGAAACTTGGATACTAGCTTGCTTAGCAGCCTCCTTAAATATCTCGGGCTGGGGTTTAAAATAACCCATATCTTGTGATGTTATCACCACCTGAAGTAATGGTGAAAGCCCCAGTTTGTCAAAAAGGGGGGTTATATCACTGTCTACGTTTGAAATAAGACCCAGGATAAGCCCCCTTTTCTTGAGTTCGGTAAGAGCAGGCAGGACATCATCAAATAGAACGCGGTTAAACTTGATTTGCTGCATTTTACTAAGTATGCTGCCAATAAGTTCACTGGTAGGTTCAATACCAGCTTCCTTGAGCAGCATCGCCTGGTATTGTGCAAAAAGGGATTTCTTTTCCTCGTCACTGCGCTTGCTTATAGGAAGGCGGGAATGCTCCTGGTATATAAATTCATCAGCAGCAACAATAGGTCGGCGAAGTGCCTCCGGTGTTGCCTCAATGCCGAGCTCGCTTAATACCTTAGCCAAAGATTCTTCTTGGGGAGGATCGTAGCAAATAAGGGTTTGATACAGGTCAAAAAAGACCGCTTTAATCATAACTGCTCCAAATAATAGGCTTTGCTCTCCTGTTGAGGCAATGGTATTTTAGCTAAATTAGCTGAGTATGTAAAGTAATCATAGATTTACATAATATGCTAAATTGACTTGAGTGGCACTGTGTTGCTATCATTTATAAAATGGTGCCAAGACTTTCAATATTTCCCCTAACTGCTGAAGTAAGCGAGCAAGACCATCTCATAATCGGTGGCTGTGATACAGTGGAACTGGCTGTCGAATATGGCACGCCTTTATATCTTTTTGACGAACTCAGCCTGCGTAGCAAGTGCCAGGAGTTCAAAACTGAGTTTGGTCAGCGCTATGCCGATACTGCGGTTATTTATGCCGGCAAAGCCTTTCTTAATGGTGCCCTGGCAGTTATCTTAAAGGAAGAGGGGCTGGGGCTGGATGTAGTATCAGCCGGGGAGCTTACCATTGCCGAATCGGTAGCTTTTCCAATGGATATGGTCTATTTACATGGCAATAACAAGTCGGCTGAGGAAATAGGTTTAGCGCTAAAGCAGCATGTTGGTCGCATAGTTGTTGACAGCTTTGATGAGCTTAAGATGCTGGCTGAAATGGCCGAAGAGACAGGCCATATACCCGATATTTTGCTGCGCCTGACTCCAGGGGTGGACCCTCATACGCATGAACATATTACTACCGGCGCTATTGGGAGTAAGTTTGGTTTTCCATTGTTTAGTGCTGATGAGGCGGTAACACAGGCAATGTCAGCTCCCAGTCTGAACCTTGTCGGTTTGCATTCTCACCTGGGTTCTCTCATCTCTGATGTTCGGCCGTATCAGGAAGCTGTTGAAATTGTGCTTGACTTTGCTGCCGAAATGAAGCAAAAGCATGGCTTTGAGCTTGAGGAAATCAATATCGGCGGCGGCTTTGCCGTACAATATACCCTGGACTATCCGGTGCCGCCTATCTCGCTGTATGCCGAGGCTATAGTGTCTAAAATCGTTAGTAGATGCCGGAAGTTAGACCTGCAACTGCCAATGCTTACTATTGAGCCAGGTAGGGCAATAGTAGCTCAGGCTGGTGTAGCATTATACCGAGCCGGTGTCATAAAAGATATCCCCGGTGTCAAGAAATATGTCTCTGTTGATGGCGGCATGGCTGATAATATCCGCCCTGCCCTTTATGGTTCCAGGTATGAGGCGTTGGTAGCTAATAGAGTGTTGGAAAAAGAAACAGAACAGATTACCATTGCTGGTAAATTCTGCGAGTCTGGTGATATATTGGTCAGGGATGTTAATCTACCGCCAGTTTCAAGCAGTGACATTATAGCCATACCCGTTTGTGGTGCCTATTGCCTGCCACTTCAAAGTAACTACAACGCTTCGCTTAAGCCAGCTGTTGTTCTGGTTAAGGAAGGTCAGGCACGCCTTATTCGGCGCCGGGAAAGCCTTGACGACCTAGTTAGGTGTGATTTAATTTAGATAAAGAGGAGATTTTAAATGTGGCAGGTAGTCGGGCAAAGCAGGGTGTTGTCCTTACTCCGGCGCAGTCTGGAAAAAGGGGTTTTAGCCCATGCCTATCTTTTTATAGGTCCCCCTCATGTGGGCAAGATGACCATGGCAATTAATCTGGCTCAAGCATTGAACTGTGAGGGGGCCGAGAAGCCATGTGGTCAGTGCCTATCTTGTAAAAAAATTGCCCAGGGGAAACATGCTGATGTCCAGATTATAGGTTTGGATCATACATCAGAAGCCGATGGGGTAAAAACCCGAACCGAAATTGGTATCGACCAGATTAGACAGATACAACATTCGGCTAGCCTGCCGCCCTTTGAGGGAAAATATAAAATATTTATTATTGATGGGGCGGAACTGTTATCAATAGGGGCGGCTAACTGCCTGCTAAAGACCCTGGAGGAGCCTGAAAGCAGGGTGGTTTTTTTACTGCTAACGACGAACGTTGGTCTCCTGCCAGATACCGTGGTTTCTCGTTGTCAGCGGCTGGAACTTCTTCCCCTGTCGGCTAGTGAGGTTGAAAATGCCCTGATCAGCCAATGGGGCATTGAGACGCAGAAGTCCAAGCTCCTGTCCCGACTTTGTCACGGGTGTTTGGGGTGGGCTTTATCAGCCGCCCTTGGTGATGAATTGCTAAAGCAGTATTGTGAAAGAAGGGATAGTATGCTTGATATAATCAATGCTGGTTATGAGGAGCGTTTTGTCTATGTTGCCCGGTTAGCCGCCAAGTTTAGTCAGAAAAGGAACTCTGTTCAGGAGGTATTGAATATATGGCTGGATTTCTGGCGTGACCTGTTGTTGATTAAGACCAACTTTGCCGAGGCTATTACTAATGTCGATATTGAAAAAAACCTTACCGACCTGGCTAGAGATTTTAGTCTGGCTGAGGTAAGGGATTTTATCAGCGGCATTCAGGCGGCCAAGCAACAGCTTAAGCAGAATGCCAATCCACGCCTGGTGCTGGAGGTCTTAATGCTTGATATGCCTGAAAGAAAGGGAGAAAGGGTGCCAGGTTAAATACTAATGGTAGAAAAAGATAGAGAGATTAATATGGCAGATGTTGTTGGAGTGCGTTTTAAGAGAACGGGTAAGATATATTACTTTGACCCGTCTGGTATTGAGCTCAAGGTTGGTGACTGCGTGGTGGTTGAGACTGCTCTCGGTCTGGAGTTGGGCGAGGTAGTCATAGCCCCTTCAAAGATGCCGGCTGGTGAGGTAAACAAACCCTTGAAGTCGGTAGTACGCCAGGCGAATGCTAATGATATAGAGCGTGCCGATGAGCTTAAGAAAAAAGAAGGTGAGGCTCTAACCGAGTGTGACAAGCTGGTTGATAAACTGAAGCTGCCAATGAAGCTAATATCGGCAGAATACAACCTTGATGGTAGTCGCCTGACGATATTCTTTGGCGCTGAAGGTAGGGTTGATTTCCGTGAACTGGTTCGGGAATTGAGCCGCGGCTTAAAGGTTCGTGTTGAGATGCGTCAGGTAGGACCCAGGGATGAAGCCAAGCTGTTAGGTGGCTTTGGGCGGTGTGGTCTACCTCTTTGTTGTGCCAGTTTCTTGAGTGAGTTCAAGCCGGTTTCAATAAAAATGGCTAAGGAACAGGACCTGCCCTTAAACCCGATGAAGATCTCGGGTCTTTGTGGGCGCCTGTTATGCTGTCTGGGCTATGAGTTCGAACAATATCGTAGCATGAAGGAGAAGATGCCCAGGGAGGGGCAGCGCATATCGACAACCAAGGGGATGGCCAATGTGGTTGGCGGCAACCTCTTTGAGGAAACGGTACTGGTAGAGCTGGAGGATGGTGTCAGGGTGGAGATATCCCTTAATGAAATCACTGACACCTGTAAAGAAAAAAGCTGCCCAAAGCATAGGGGTACAAAGAAATAGAATAATCCCCTTAAATATATATTAGATGGTTAATTGAGCTATTAGTAGGCAAGGTATTTTTGCCATTCGACCAAGCTTTCCAGGTAGTGACGCGGAATATAAAGGGTGATTCTACTGCGTGGTTGGGATGGCTGGTGAATTAGCTTCATCCCGGCCTGTTTTGGGGTTCTGCCCGCCTTACGGCGATTACAGGGCACGCAAGCACTGACCACATTTTCCCAGGTATGTTCACCACCCTGGTTTCGTGGAACAACATGGTCTATGGTAAGTTGATGGCTTATCTCGGCACAATACTGACAGGTATATCGGTCGCGGTGGAAGACTCCGAGGCGAGTTAGCTTTCTCTCAGGGTGGGGACGCTTAATCATGTAGGCCAGTTTGATTACCGAAGGTATCGGGAAAATGTCATTGGCGGAGTGGATGAAACCTAAGCCATTCTCCAGCATCTCAGCCTTGCCTCTAAGTATCAATACTATTGCCCGACGCGCTTGGCATATATTAAGCGCTTCGTAGCTCTGGTTTAGTACCAGTACCGGACTGTTTATCATGCTAGTTTCTCTTTTTAACCTATTTTAATAAAAAATCACCAGTAGCACAAGTTTAAGGTTGCTTTATCTAATAGACTATCTAATAGCGTTGCCTTCTACCGCGATTAGAGGCCCTGGTGACCTTCTTTGCGCTCACATCACCCCGATAGTCAGGGACATCAATACGCCAAACCATACTTAACTTGCGTTCTATGAAACGAGAGGCGATAGGACTATCAATTTCATCAAGGGAACAACGAGTGGTGATTACTGTCGGCAATTGAGCATTATAGCGGTAGTTAATGACCTGATACAGCTTCTCCTGTGCCCAGGGTGTGGTTGCCTGTTCACCAAAATCATCCAGGACTAGTAACGGGGTGGTCTTTACACTTTCAAAGAGCTGGTCGTAGGATACTTTGCTATCGGGGCTGAAGGTGGAGCGCAGGTGGTCGAGAAACTCGGGCACCACTACAAACATAGCCGGCTTCCCGGCCTGATAGCGGTAGTTGACGATAGCTGACGCCAGGTGTGTCTTGCCACAGCCGGTGACGCCCTGGAAGACAAGCCAGCTTTCGGGTGATTTGGCATAGTCCAGAGCCTCCTTATAGATGAGTTCTAGGTTCTGGCGCTGTTCAAGAGGCAGGTTAACACGGTGCCAGTCGAAACTCTTAAAGGTCATCTGTTTCTGCAGTTCCAAGCCCGGCGCCCAGTCGTATTCAGGGCTGCTCTGTTTATCTTCCAGTTCATAAATCTGGCAAAGACTATTATCTGTTAATCGGCTGTGAATTCTTTCGTCCAGTCGTTCAATGGGGGTGCTGATGGCAATAACGGTAGGCAGTTCCTGGTTATAGCGGTGATTCAGTAGCTGGTCCAGCTTCTCCTTAGCCCAGGGGGTACTGCTTTGTGTGCCCAGGTCATCCAAAATGAGTAGCGGGGCATTGCGTACCTGGTCGAAGGACTGGTCGTAGGGCATTTCTCGGCCGGGGCTGAAGGTAGAGCGCAGGTCATCCAAAAGGTCAGGGGTCGTTTTATAAAGAGCCGGGTGCCCCTTTTTGATGCGCTCATTGGCGATAGCTACTGCCAGATGCGTTTTACCACAGCCGCTGGGGCCGATCAGAACCAGCCAGCCCTTGGGCTCACTGGCAAATGTTTTGGCTGCCTCATAGGCATCGCGAAATTGCTGCTGGTTCAATGGATAGCCACTCCTGCCCTGCGGCACCAGGTTATCAAATGTAAGCCGCTTCAGCGCCCCCAGGTTGCTGTATTGTTTAAGGCTGGCGCGACGTTCTTCGTCCTTTTCACCAAGGGTGCAGTGGCAGGCGACCACCCGGCTGAAATCCGGCTTACCTGATGGAAGGGCTGGATGGACAAACCCAGCCCCATGACAAACAGGGCAGTTTAAGCTTAATGAGGTCTCCTCCTCAGTGTTGGACCATGTGTCCATATTTTTGCTTGATGTATTTGTCCGGGTCTTCTTTTTTAGAGTCTCGCCTATATGCTCCATTGCTTTTACCTTCTGCAGTCCAGCGTTCCAGAATGGCTTGGATGTAACTCCATTTGTGTTTGCCTTGTTTTATTGCCTCTTTAATGGCGTCCCTAATCCAACTCTCAGGGTAGAGCTTTTCCGCTTCTTTTAATTCCTCGGCAATCATCGGTGTCAGCATACCGATGTTCTCTTCATAAAGGGTGAAGATATTGGGTAGCTCCTCAGTCCGGACGTGGGATATAGTCTTAGCTTTAAGCCCGGGAAGTTTTAGCTCTCCATTTTGGACCTTAGCCATTGCCAGTCTGTCAGATTGGGTGTTAAGGAAGTAGATATCTTCCGGCTTGCCATCACAGTCTACTACCAGCTTTAGTATGGTTCCCCTTCTAACAGCCAGTTCCAGGGCACTTCTCAGTGTATCTTCAGAGGGTTTGGCAGTCTGCCCAAAGCTTCTCATCAGGTTGGTATTGCTTAATAACTCGCCAAAGCTTACGAAGCGGGGATAGCCCTTTTTACCGTAGATTGCCATAAAAATGTGTAGTGTAGTATTTAGTTCGGCTATATCGCTAATCTGCGGCATCAGATGGCTGAAAAAAAGGTTTGGTATGGGAGTAAATTCCATCCTGGACGGGAAACCAGCAAAAGGCTTCATAGTAAAGTTAGCTCCGCTTTGGCGATATTTTCAAATCTGGTCAGGCTGTTCCTGAAGCGCAGCTTTATCTGCCCGGTTGGTCCATTGCGATGCTTGGCGATTATTATATCAGCCATTCCTTTGGGGTATTCTTCTTCCGCGTGGTCTTTTAGCCAATCCTCATCAGTCGGGTAGTAGACCTCTTCCCGGTAGATAAAAATTACCAGGTCGGCATCCTGCTCAATGCTGCCGCTTTCGCGCAGGTCGGAGAGCTGTGGAATATGTGATGCTCGCCATTCGACAGCGCGGCTGAGCTGGGATACGGCAATAACCGGCACCTTTAATTCGCGAGCCAGTGCCTTGAGGGAACGAGAGATGTAGCTTATTTCCTGGACCCTGTTTTCATTCCTGCCGTCCCCCTGCATGAGCTGAAGATAGTCAACAATAATGAGGTCGATGCCACGTTCATAATATAGACGGCGGGCTTTGCTCCTCATCTCTACCACTCTAAGCTGCGGTGAATCATCAATATAGATTGGTGCTTCTGAGAGTTTGCCGGTAGCCTCCATTATTCTACCTTCTTCTCCTAAACTTTTCTTTTCTTCATCCGTCAAGTTCCACCACGAACGGATACGCCTTGAGTTTACCCCAGATTCACTGGCAAGCAGGCGCTGCACCAAAGACTCACGAAACATCTCCAGGCTAAAGAGTGCCACGCAAGCCCCCTGTTCTATGGCGGCGTTTCTGGCGATGTTAAGCGCCAGGCTGGTTTTGCCCATGCCGGGCCTGCCGGCAAGTATTATAAGGTCGGCGCGCTGAAAACCGCCCAGGAAGTCGTCCAGGCCTGTAAAGCCGGAAATAATATGCGGAATCGGCTGGTAGCCTTCATCTCCAACCACTGGAGGCGCTTCAAAATACCTGTCCAGAACCTGCTTGATATGAACAAAATCCAGTGTTCCCCGTTCGTGGCGAAGCTTAAAAAGGACATCTTCAGCCCTATTTAGAGAGTCGCTAACATCGGGATCGGATTCATAGCCGATACTGGAAATTTTTTCGGAAGCTGAAATCAGCTGTCGCATTATGGACAGGCGGTAAACAATTCGAGCGTAGTGTTCAATATCAAGAGAGGTAGGCACTACAGAAATCAAGTGGCTTAGGTATGCCGCACCACCACATTTCTCAAGTTTACCCTGTCGGTCCAGCTCTTGAGCCACCGTTATCTGGTTTATTGCCTCATCACGCTGGTAAAGAGAAAGACAGGCTTGATATATCCATCTGTTTTGCTCGCTGTAGAAGTCCTCCGGCCTGAGAATGATAGCCACCTCATAGATAGCCTTACCATCTATGAGCAGAGAGCCGTTTACCGACTCCTCGGCATCAATATCATAAGGCGGCAGTTTATTATCCGGCACCTGAGCTAGGCTCCTCTTCGCTGACGATTACTTTAACTTTGGGCATTATATCCTTGCCCAGTTTAATGGCTACATCAAAGCTACCCAGCTCACGGATGGGCTCATCCAGTTCTATTTTTCTTTTGTCTATGGTTACCCCCATTGTTCTTTCAAGTTCGGCGGCAATATCGGCATTGGTGATTGAGCCATATAGACGGTCTTTGGCACCAACTTTGACTTTAAGGATAACCTCTTTCCCTTCTATCTGCTGGGCCAGGTTAGCCAGTCCGGCCTCTATTTGAGTTTGCTTGCTGGCTTGTGATTTACGCTGGGCTTCAAACTTTGCAGTTGTCTCAAGGCTAAGCAGGGCGGCCAATTTTTTGGGTATGAGAAAATTTCTGCCATAACCGTCGGCAACCTCTTTTACTTCGCCGGCTTTAGCTGTGTTGGTTACATCTTCTAAAAAAATAACTTTCATAATTGCTCTCTTTCTTTGAATAATTATACTCTAACAGTGCCGAAGTATAAAGCTTATTGCTCAATGAAATTCTTGGCGCTAATGGCGGCGATAGCGCCGTCTCCGGCGGCGGCTACGGTCTGCCGGATTGAGCCAGAACGGATATCACCGGCGGCAAATATACCTGGTATTTTGGTTTTCATCTGCCCATCGGTGATGATGTGGCCCTGTTTGTCTAATGGTAGAATATTTTTTAAGTATTCAGTATTGGGCTTCAAGCCAACAGCCATGAAGACCCCGGCCACTTCAAGTATAGACTGTTTTTCAGTTTTTACATTCTGGAGTTTTAATTTCTGAACAAAATCCTTACCTTCGATTGATTTTGCCACGGTGCTTAACAGAAATTCTATTTTAGGTTCAGCAAAGGCTTTCTCCTGTAACACAACGGTTGCCCGGAGACGGTGGCGGCGGTGTATCACAGTAACCTTAGAGACAAACTTGGTTAGATGCATGGCTTCATAAATGGCGGCGTTACCACCACCGACCACAGCCACTGGTTTATTTTTGAAAAAGGGGCCATCGCAGGTAGCACAATAAGATACCCCCTTGCCGGTAAATTCCTTTTCTCCGGGGATGCCAAGTTTTCCTCTTTCTGAGCCACCGGCTACAATTACCGCCCGAGCGATAAAGTCGCCATCAGTAGTTTTGATTATTTTTTGTTCCCCTTTGATTTCAAGAGAGGTAACCTCAATAAAAGTACTTTTCAGGCCATATTTTGTCGCTTGTTCGTGCATAAGCTTGGTAAGCTCAATGCCGCTGATCCCCTGTGGGAAACCTGGGTAGTTGTCAATCCATTCAGCCTCGGTTATTTTACCCCCGATAATACCCCTTTCTATAAGCAGGCAATTCAGCCTATCTCTTGAGGCATAAATCCCGGCAGTGAGTCCGGCAGGACCGCCGCCAATAATCACTACATCATATTCTTTATTCACTCTTCACCTCGCTGATTAGCTGGCTTAGCTTTACCTCAGCCGTCCGGTTGGCTAAACCGATAGCATTTTTAATAGCCCTGGCCTGGCTACGACCGTGGGATACAATGACATTTCCATTTACTCCAAGAAGGCAGGCGCCACCATATTCTCTATAGTCCATGCCTTTGACAAGAAAGCCAAGGCCGACATCAGATAAAAGTGCCCGACCACGAAGATTACGAGCAGGGTCAGGGGAATGCCCAACCTGCCTGACCTTGATAAAGGAGTCACCTAATCCTTCAACGGTCTTGATTACTATATTGCCGGTGAAGCCATCGGTGACGATGACATCAGCAGTTCCTTTGGCTATATCGGTGCCTTCTACATTACCTATGAAATTAAGGTTTGAGCTGTTCATAAGTTGGTAGCTTTCTTGAGTCAAGCGATTGCCCTTGGTCTCTTCGGTACCGTTGCTCAGCAAGCCGATGCACGGTGAGTCTATGCCAAGGATATACCTGGCATAGATACTGCCCAGCTGGGCAAATTGAAGGAGATGGCTTGGCCGGCAGTCAGCGTTGGCACCGGCATCAATGAGCAGAGCCGGGGAGGAGCGGTTAAGGCTGATAATGCTGGCCAGGGCAGGGCGTTCAATGCCTTTTATCTTGCCCAGGCTGAACAGGGCGGCACATAACACCGCCCCGGTGTTACCAGCGGAAACAAAGGCATCAGTCTTGCCTTCTTTTAGCAGATTGATGCCGACCACTATAGAGGAACGTGGCTTCTTGCGTATTGCTTCCATAGGGTGTTCGTGAAAATCAATTGTCTGGCTTGCCCCGATGATACTAAGCTTCAGTTTTTTTAGGTGCTTACCGGCTAGTACATGGAGCAGGGCTTTCTTTCCCACCAGAGCAATTTCAACATTGTACTCGTGGGCGGCTTTTATGGCTCCCTTGACTATTTCGTGAGGGGCGTATTCGCCGCCGGAGGCATCTACTGCTATCCTCATTTGTTCCCTCGGTTAGAACTCACGCTTTTTGGGGTTTCCTGCCACAGGTCACATCGCCCCCCCCAACTGGTAAGCACCTGGCCGTTGAGGGAGAGCTGGGCTATCTGGCAAAGGTAGGGGCAGTCTTCGCATTCAAAGGATGAGGCATCATACCCTAGTTCACTTACACCGAAACCCTTGAAGCTACTCTGATCATTTTCTATCTCTTCGTGCACCAGTAGTGCGGCGCCTATAGCACCCATGATTTCATGGTGGGCAGGGACGATAATATCGGTGTTAAGCTCTTCTTTAATTGCCCTGACCATACCTTCATTAAAGGCAACCCCACCCTGAAATACTATCGGTTGTTTGATATCCTTTCCCAGCCCCACATTGCTGAGGTAGTTGCGCACTAATGTTTGGCACAGGCCATAGACAATGTCTTCAATCCGATGACCCGTTTGTTGTTTATGCACCATATCTGATTCGGCAAAAACGGTGCAACGCCCGGAAATATTTACTGGAGTGTTGCTTTCCATTGCCAGCCGGCTGAACTGCTTGATAGTAATATTCAGGCGCTGTGCCTGGTGGTCAAGGAAACTGCCGGTGCCAGCGGCACATACTGTATTCATGCCAAAGTCGGTTACGATGCCATCCCTGATGATGATAATTTTACTATCCTGACCACCGATTTCAACTACAGTTTGCACCTGGGGCATGTAGTGCAGGGCAGCAGTAGCCTGACTGGTAATCTCATTTTTAACCGAGTCAGCGCCAACAATAATCCCTGTCAGGTAGCGGGCACTTCCTGTCGTAGCCACTCCGCAGATGTCACTACCCTCGGGCAAGCGATGTTCTAACTGTTTCAGGCCTTGTTGTATTGCACTGACCGGGTTACCCTGTGTCGGCAGGTAGATATAGTTTACAAGTTCGTTTTTTCTATCCAACACAGCCATCTTGGTGGATACTGAACCAGCATCAATGCCCAGAAAGACTTTCACCGACTCTCCTTGCGCCACTATAAGAAGTATTCTGACTTATTATTTATTATACCTCAAGCTATCAATAAGGGGTAGTAATCAGGGGCTTGAGAAACACATCATCATGATAAATTTCCAGAAAACTCTTTCTTGACCCGGTTAACAGTTTCCGGGCTGGATAACAGGTCAACCACCGTCATTGCCATAGCCTTGGCGGCATCAATCATACCCTGGATACCAGCCTCAGAAGCGGACGCCTCGGCAAACTGGGCTGAATGAATGGTTACTCCCTTTGGGGCTATGGCTACTGATGGATGGATACTGGGCACTAGCTGGCTAACATTGCCCATATCGGTACTGCCAAAGGATTGATTGGCATTTACAAGCTGTATTTTACGTCCCAGAGAGCTCATATTATCGATAAAAAGCTGGGCCATGGTCAGGTTATTGCGCATCGGGGCATACTGTACCTCTCCCCACCTGTATTCAAGACCAGCACCGGTGGCGGTGGCGGCACCGATGAAGCAATTTAAGACCTTTTCCTTTAGTTCCTCAAGGTAGGCTTCATCAGGAGAGCGTACCAGGAAGCTTGCCGCACTATGGGCCGGGACAATATTGGCTGCCTGGCCGCCATCGGTAATAACTCCATGGATACGGGTTCTATCCTTGATGTGCTGGCGAAGTGAATTAATAGCGATAAAAGACTGTATCATTGCCTCAAGGGCATTGATACCTTTTTCTGGATGGGCGGCGGCATGTGCCTCCTGGCCAAAGAACTCAATATCAAGCGAAATACAGGCCAGGGCTTTGGTGGTGGCGGTATCATGTCTTGAAGGGTGCACCATCATGGCTGCATCAATATCTTTAAAGGCTCCCCTCTGGGCCATTATTATCTTACCGCCATATAGCTCCTCGGCTGGTGTGCCAATGACAATAACAGTACCCCCGAAGTGGTCAATAACTGGTTTGGAAGCCATGGCGGCGGCGACGGCGCTGGTGGCTATCAGATTATGACCGCAAGCATGGCCAAGCTGGGGCAGGGCGTCATATTCGGCTAGAATAGCAATAGCCGGTCGGCCGTTGCCATAGCTGGCCCTGAAAGCAGTCTCTAGCTGGCAGATGCCCTGTTCTATAATAAAGCCATTTGTTCCAAGATATTGGGTTAGCCATTTTGAGGCTTTGTGTTCCTGAAAACCCAGCTCAGGGTGCGAGTGCATTTTCAGACTCAGCTCACCAAGCTGGCGGCGTTGACTGTCAACCTTAGCTTTAACCAGGGCCTTGAAATTTTGAGGCATTTTATTATCCTGATGGTTATTATAGCCTAGACGGACTCAGATTTTCTAGTCACTTGTTCGTATTAGCGACTAATGATAAAATGGTAAGGGTTATTCAGGAGGAAAAATGCCACTAGATGCCATACTGGTCAAGGGGGCTCGTGAGCATAATCTCAAGAATATAGATGTAACTATACCCAGGGATAAGCTGGTGGTTATCACCGGAATCTCTGGTTCAGGCAAGAGCTCGCTGGCCTTTGATACCATATATGCCGAGGGACAGCGCCGCTATATGGAGTCCCTTTCAGCTTATGCCCGACAGTTCCTGGGACGGATGGAAAAGCCTGATGTTGACTATATTGAGGGTTTGAGCCCGGCTATTTCTATTGACCAGAAGGGTGCCAGCCGAAACCCCCGTTCTACGGTGGGCACGGTAACCGAAATCTATGACTATCTGCGTCTGCTTTTCGCCCGGGTAGGTCATCCCCATTGTCCGCAATGCGGGCGTGAAATCACCATGCAGACGGTGGAGCAGATTGTTGATGCCATTCAGGCTCTACCACAAGAGACACGCATTATGATTCTGGCACCGCTGGTTAAAGACCGTAAGGGTGAATACCAGTCGGTGTTTAACGATTTACGCAAGGCTGGTTATGCCCGGGTTCGGGTTGATGGTCACATACATGACCTTTCGGAAGAGTTTCAACTGGACAAGTTCAAGAAGCACTCTATTGAGGCCGTTATTGACAGACTGGTTATCGGGCAGAGCGGCAGTCAAAGCCGTATTGCCGATTCGGTGGAGACGGCTCTTAAACTGGGGGCCGGGGTGGTTCTGGTTTCCATTGTTGACGGTAAAGAGTTATTGTTCTCGGAGCACTTTGCCTGTGTCCACTGTGGTATCAGCCTGGGTGAGATTGCCCCCAGAACATTTAGCTTCAACAGCCCTCACGGTGCCTGTCCTGGCTGCTCCGGGTTGGGGGTCAAGATGGAGCTGGAGCCTGAACTGCTTATCCCCAATAAAGAGTTATCGCTGGCTGATGGGGCTATCCACCCATATCAGTGGCATACCTGGTACTTCTACTCGCTGAAAGAACTTGCCAGACGCAATGGCTTTTCCCTGAATACCCCGGTTAAGAACCTGACCCCGGAACAGGTTAAATTAATTCTCTATGGTGAAGGTGGCTATTCATATAAATACCGCAACCATTTCGGGCGGGAGAGGGAGTACTTTGACGGCTTTGAGGGGGTGATTCCTCGCCTGGAGAGGCTCTACCGTGACACCGAGTCGGAGAGCTCCCGGGCTTATATTGAGCGCTATATGGTAACCAGGGCCTGCCCCGTCTGTGAGGGGAAGCGGTTGAAACCGGAAGCTCTGGCGGTTACCATTGGTGGCAGGAGTATAGTTGAGGTCAGTTCAATGTCGGTCACTCAAGCATCGGAGTGGGTATCTGCTCTTGGAAGACAGGAGACCATTCTAAGCCAGCGGGAACAGATGATTGCCCGTCAGATTCTCAAGGAGCTTGACTCCCGCCTGGGCTTTCTTGAGAACGTTGGCCTGGATTATCTTACAATAGAACGCACATCAGCCACCCTTTCCGGTGGTGAGGCGCAGAGAATCCGCCTGGCTACCCAGATAGGCAGTGGTCTTATGGGCGTCCTCTATATCTGTGATGAACCGACGGTAGGGCTTCACCCGGCGGACGATTATAGATTGATTGAGACCCTGAAAGGGTTGAAAAACCTGGGGAATACAGTTCTGGTTGTTGAGCACGATGAGGCAATGATGCGTGCCGCTGACCATATTATTGATATGGGGCCGGGCGCCGGTGAGCACGGCGGCTGGATTGTGGCTGCCGGGACGCTGAGTGATATTATAAACTCAAAAGAGTCAATAACAGGTCAGTATCTCAGTGGGGCGAAACAGATTTCTTTACCGCAGAAGCGGCGTCCTGGCTCAGGAGAAGAAATAATAATCAGGGGCGCCAGGCAGAATAACCTCAAAAATATAGATGCCTCTATTCCTCTGGGCAAGTTTGTCTGTATCACCGGGGTCTCCGGTAGTGGTAAAAGCACCCTTGTTAGTGATATTCTATACAAAAGGCTGGCCCAGATTTTGTATCGGTCAAGGGAAAGAGCCGGCGACTGTGATGGCATCTTTGGTGAGGAACACATTGATAAGGCAATCAATATTGACCAGTCTCCCATCGGGCGCACTCCACGTAGCAATCCAGCTACCTATACCGGAACCTTTACCCCTATTCGTGAGCTTCTTGCCACCGTTCCCGAGGCTCGGATGAGGGGTTATGCGCCGGGCAGGTTTTCATTTAATGTTAAGGGCGGGCGCTGTGAAGCCTGCCGTGGTGAGGGTTATATCCAGATTGAGATGCAGTTCTTGCCCGATGTTACCGTACCCTGTGAGGTGTGCAAGGGCAAACGCTATAATCGTGAGGTATTGGAAATCAGATTCAAGGGCAAAAATATTGCCGAGGTATTAGACATGACCGTGGAGCAGGCTCTGGCTTTCTTTGACCATTTCCCAAAGGTTAAGAATAAACTGAAGACACTGAATGATGTCGGGATAGGCTACATCCGCCTGGGGCAACCGGCACCTACCCTTTCCGGTGGAGAAGCGCAGAGGGTGAAGCTGGCTACTGAGCTATCAAAGCGGGCTACAGGCAGGACACTCTATATTCTTGATGAACCGACTACCGGGCTTGCCTTTGAAGATGTAGATGCTCTCCTCAAGGTACTGCAGCGTCTGGTTGATGCCGGAAATACGGTGGTTATCATTGAACATCACCTTGATGTGATTAAGAATGCTGACTGGATTATTGACCTTGGACCCGGGGCTGGTGATAAAGGTGGTTTTGTTGTTGCCACCGGTACACCAGAGGAAATAGCCAGGGAGACGGCTTCCGCAACTGGCTATTATCTGAATCGGGTGTTGTCCAAACATTATGAGTACGCTTTGAAAAACTGACTATTTATCGGGCAATAACTTTGGATTAAGGAGGTGCCGTAAATGAACAGAGAAGAAGCGATCGATTCTATAGAAGCTAATGTGGAGAACAGAAACCTGATAAAGCATATGCTGGCTACTGAAGCTATTATGCAAGCTCTAGCCAGGCGACTTGGTGAGGATGAGGAGGAATGGGGGCTTACCGGGCTGGTTCACGATATAGATGTGGAACTTACCGAGGGAGACATGAATACTCACAGTAAACTGGGTGCCGACCTGGTCGGGGAAATGGAGGCCAGTGATGCTATGATACACGCTGTCCTTTGTCATAATGAGGCGCATGGCGTCCCCCGTGAGACAAAGTTAGATAAGGCACTTTTTTGTGCTGATCCACTAACCGGTTTAATCACCGCTGCTGCCTTGGTTCGTCCCGATAAAAAACTGGCTGATGTTGAATTAAAGTCGGTGAGGAAGAGGTTTAAGGAGAAGAGCTTTGCCGCTGGAGCCAGCAGGGAACAGATTGCTACCTGCAGTGAACTGGGGCTTGAGCTTGATGAGTTTATTAAGCTTGGCCTGAAGGCGATGAAGGGCATTGCCAGTGAGCTGGGGCTCTAGTTTTTTCTACCTCACCCCCTGTATCTCCCTTTAGGTTCGAATCTAATATGGGTTATCAATTCTGAAGCTAAAAAAGCCCCCGATTTCAAAGAGATTTAGGGTTTTAAATTTTTGCTAATATGTAAATAATTTACTCCTTTGATTGGAGCATTTCTACATAACCTTTACAGTCCAAAAAAGAGACCAGAGTAATCCAATATTGAAGATTTATATATCGCCCCTTTTTTTCGAGTTTTTTACTTAATTCTTTCAAGATAGATATAAGTCCCTGCTTTAATTCATCGTTGCTAAAGCCTGCAATTTGTTCCGTAATCTTACCTGAGCGAATGATATTACCTTTTCTATGTCGTGGGTCTCTTAGTACTCTCTTTTTATTTAACAGCCAACCTTCCACAAAATAGCGACCATCGTAATTAATACTAGCCCAGCCAACAATATCATTGAATCTCCAAGGAGGCCACCATAAGAAATAGTCATGAAGAAAAGGATTATCATAAAGTCGTTTTTTCTCCTCCTCAATACTCCTGCCCGACATTGAAGATAATTCTTTAATTTTTCGGTTTTCAAAGGCTTGCTGTTCAGCATAATATTTATCATGGGACCGGAGGTAAATTGGAATGTCAAACAAAGTAACGAACATATTCAACCTCCTTATCTATCTTTGAATATATGCCTATCTTGTTAACTCAGAAAGCAATTATACTAAATCACGCCTACCATTAAGCAGTTTATCAAAGTTCTCTGCAGGATTGGTAAACCAATCACTTGTGACAGACGTATAGCATAGATGGTAGTAGTTGATGCAATGCTAGGCTATCCCCTTTCGCGCTCAAAGAAGAGGTACACCTTTGAGACAGCGGTCGTTGCAAATGAGGTAACATATGCCAAACGCCAGCCCTGGCGAACCATGTCATTGGTTTTCTTTTCTAATGCATCAGGCTTGTTTGCGCCGGCCATAGATGTGTCTTCAATGACCTTGTATTCAAGCATTTTAACCTCCTTTTTTAAGTAGTATGCTACTTCTCAGTATTACTCGTGTCAACATGTTATACTATTAACAAAAAGCAGGGAACTCTACATTGGGCGTAAGGAGGGATGGGGTTATTAAAATCAGCTTACCTCAAGGGTTGAGCCCTGAGCCGTTTTGACAACATTAATACGTGTTGGGAAGGCATCTTTGAGTTCTTCAATATGGGTGATGACAATAATCTTATCAAAGTCATCTTGAATGGAGTTGATCGCTTCTTTAACTTTCTCCAGACCGGTGCCGTCCTGGGTGCCGAAGCCTTCATCAATAATCAGGGTGGGCAGGGGTGCCCCGGCTCGTTTTGCCAGTAGCTTAGAGAGGGCGATGCGGATGGCAAAGTCGATGCGGAAGGCCTCACCGCCGCTGAATGTCTCATAAGGTCGCGAACCTAGCTCATCTGAGATAATAATATCCAGGGTTTCTATCAGCTCTTCCTTCTTGGACGGGCGCTGTGTCTCAATTTTAACATGCATCCTGCTATCGGTCATGCGACCGAGTAGCTTGTTGGCTTCAGTTTCAATATCGGGAAGGGCCATTTCAATTAGCATGGCTTGTATTCCCTTTTTACCGAAGGCCTGGGCTAAGTCTTGGTAGATTCTTGTATCTTTGCTTACCTGCTCCAGCTGGCTTTTCTTTTCCTGCTTTTTTAACTCCTGTTTTAGCAGGTGTTCCAGTTTACCCTTTAAACTCCCAGTTATCTCCTGGGCCTGTTTTTGTTTTTCGGTTACCGTTTGGTACTCGGCTTCAGCATACTCTAAATCACTCTCTAGCTGGGGCAGGGCATTCAGTTCAGAGACCAGAATGTGCTTCTTTTGGCTATCAGCATCCAGGCGGTGGCTGAGTTCTTGAGCCGCTTCCTTGGCTTTGGCCACTTCCTCCTGCTCCCAACCGAGCAATTTTTCTGCTTCCTCTAAATTACGCTTTGGCTGCTCGTATTTTTCCAGTGCTGCCAGGCGTTGACCAACCTGTTGATGCTGGCTTGAGTCGTATTTAAGGCTGGCTAATTCCTTTTCGAGTTCGCTTAGGGCCGACTGTTCTTGTTTGGCGAAGTCTTTGCCTGCCAGCCTGTTTTCGATTTCAGCCAGTAGATTTATTTCCTCACTCAGCTTGTTACCAGACTCCTCAGCTTCTGAGATGGCCTGAGTTATAATACTTACCCTGCCTTGTAGTGATGCCTTGTCCTGATTTAAACTGTTTTCCAATTCCTGCACTTCTTTTTCAATTTCCTTTAACTCCATTTTTTTCTCAACCAGCTCGGCTTTCTCCGACTGAAGGGATGTGGTTTTGTTGTCCTTATCAGTGTTGTATTTCTTCCTGATTACATCTAATCCGTCCTGACCAATATCTGTCTCACATAGCGGGCACCTGGCACTACCCTGGGTATCAAGAAGGCCTAGTTTTTCTTCTGTCTCCCTTATCTCCTGCTCCAGCCGTTTTTGAAGGCATTCAAGTTCGTGGACTTTGGTTTGCAAACTCTGGTTCTGTCCCCTTTTTCCTTTCAGTTCTTCTTCTAATTGAGCCAGCCTACTCTGATCACTATCAAGCTTTGATTTTTCTTTTTTTAGCTGGGGTAGTCTCTGTGAGATTGCTTCCAGTTGGCTGATTCTGCTCTGGACCACAGCGTGTTCCGTAAGCAGTCTGGATTGTGCCTCCTGGATGGATCTTTCCAGCTGACTTTTTCTATCCTTAAATTTGTTAAGTGATTGCAGTTTTTGGTTTAGTTCTTCGTTTAATTTTTTAGCCTGAATGAATTGGTTGTAACCCTCTTCTATATCTTCACGCTGGGCTATCAGCCCCTGGTATTCCTTGATTCTCTGGAGACGCTGATTGATCTGGCTATGCCAGCGCTTAAGGTCTTCCTCAGTCTTAGCTATATGCTCATCAAGCTGAGCCAATTGCAGCTTTTTACTTTCCAGTGATTCCTTTTCCTGACGCAGTCGGTTTAATCTTGACTGCTGCTCTTTTATTCCCTGCTCTAGATGGGAAAGCTCGCCCCGTGCTTTGTTAAGCTCCGCTTCAATTTCTGATTTTTGTACTAGCTCCTGGTCGATTTCTTGAATAGAGTTCTCAAGTTGTGTCTTTTCCATTTGCTGTTGCTTGGCCAGTTCTTTGGCACTCTCTTCAAGCCGGTCATATAATGACAGACCTATGATATTAGCCAGAACCTCCTTACGCTTGGCCGGGGGTTGCTTGGTGAATTCATCGGCATGACCCTGCCTCAGGAAGGCACTGTTGATGAAGGTATCATAGTCCATATTCAGGATGCCGATAATCTTCTGTTGTGTCTGTTTTTGTATATCACCAGAGATTACCTTGAAGCTATCGTTGTCAGCTATGAGCAGGTCCAGGCTGCTTTGTCCTGAAGCCTTTCGCCTTTTTGGCTTGGAGTGCTTGCGTATAATACGGTACAGTTGCTCGCCTACGGCAAAGTCAAACTCCACTTCCATATCCGTCTCGCCGAGGTGAATCAGGTCATCATCACTCTTGGCTCTGCTTTTACCCCATAGCGCCCAGGTTATGGCATCAATAAGGGCTGACTTGCCGTTGCCGTTATCACCGCAGATACAGGCGGTGTGCATGCCGGCAAAGGAAAACGGTGGCATATCACCGCGGTAGGGCATGAAATTACGCATCTTTAGCTTAACAGGAATCATTTATAAACTGCCTAAAATAAGAACCTAAGTTGTTTTATTTTATCATAATTGGGGATTTATTTATCTATCTACCTCACCCCCTCGGTCCCCCTCTCCTTCAAGAGTCAGCAGCCATATAATAAACAGCCATAGTATATGATACAATCCAGCTTGGGAATGGTTGATATTCAAACAAGGGTGATATGACACCATGAAGAGGCCTAACAGTATAACTTTTGATGCCTTGTTAACTTTCTCATTACTATTGCCAAGGGGTAAGAGACGGGCAATTTCCTCGCTACTCAACCGAAGTGAGGTTAAGAAATATTTATTCTACAGTTATGGAAGAATTGCACTTTCAGATGGGCTAAGAATCTTAGATTGTGAAGAAGGGAGCAATGTACTGCTCCCTTCCTATATTTGTGGTGTAGTAGTAGAGCCTTTTCGTGAACTGGGTATAGAACCACGATTTTATGGGGTGTCATTGAACCTCCAACCAGACATCATAGATATTAGGAATAAAATAAATAACAAAACAAAGGGTATACTGATCGTAAACTACTTTGGCTTCCCCCAGAACCTTGGGGAAATACAAGATATTTGCCGGAAATATAGGCTTTACCTTATTGAAGATAATGCTCATGGTCTTTTAAGTAAGAAGGATTCCCGCTTATTAGGAACCTATGGTGATATAGGTTTTTCCAGCATTTGGAAAACCCTTCCTGTTCCAAATGGGGCTTTACTCTTTGTCAATAATGAGGAGTTGTTGGACAGCAAAGGAGATATAGAAAGGTTATTGGTATCCCAGAATCAGCTTCCACAGATGAGTAAGAAGAAAAATTATACTTATATCCTTAATTCACTGCTAAGTAACCTTGAGCTACGCTATAGATTCCGAGCAGAATTTATAAGATATATTTATAGAAAGATGTCCCCAAGAGTGGAGTTGAATAGTAGCCAGATGTTTCAGGACTCCAAGGTCAAAATGCCTAATGTATCACTAAGAATCGTGAAGAATATAGATTTAGAAGATGTGTATAGAAAGAGAAGGGAGAACTATAATTTTTGGTTAAGTGAATTGCGTGACAGGAAAGATGTGAATATTGTATTTGAAGAATTACCCGATGGTGTCTGCCCTCTATGCTTTGTGGTAATTGAGAAAGAAGCAGGGAGGTTTTCGCAAGAAATGCTGGCTAAGGGAATCCAGGCTTTGCATTGGCCTCCTCTGCCAAAAGAAATAAAAGGCAGCCCAGAATATCCAAATGCTAACTTATTAGCTAAGCACCTGGTGCTCTTACCAGTGCACCAAAGCCTAGACCAAGATTGCCTGGCAAGAATTGTCAGAAAATAAGTTATTAAAGCTTCCTCTATGTGTATTAATCAGGAAAAAGCTCAATCGCTGTTAAGGGAGTCAATAAGTCTTGGCAATTGGAGTATAATTTAATGGGATTAACAATAATTAAAGGAGGTAAGGAGAATGGCAAAGGTTGAACGGAGCATCACCATAAATGCCCCGGTAGACAAGGTGTTTGCCTACATTAGTGACCCAGCGAACCAATTGGAGTGGCTGCCGAGCATAACCGACGTCAGAGATGTTACTGGGCAGGGGGTAGGTCGGCGGTGGGGCTGGACCTACAAGATGATTGGTCTGTCCTTCAGGGGGGAGGATGAGGTCATAGAGTACATCCCCAACCAGCGCGGTATGTCCATAAGAGCAAGGGCGGTATCCTGAGCACCTGGACTTATACATTCAACCCCGAGGCTGGCGGCACCCGGCTGGACTTGGTAATAGAGTACACCATCCCGGTACCGGTACTGGGCAAGGTGGGCGAACGGCTGGTGCTGCGGAGGAATGAACGGGAAGCCGACTTGGCTATGGCTAATATCAAGGAGAGGTTAGAGGGCTAGCCTATTATTCCAAATAATCTTTTAGCTTTCGGCTGCGGATGGGGTGGCGGAGCTTTCTTAATGCCTTGGCTTCAATCTGGCGGATACGTTCCCTGGTTACATTGAACTCCTTGCCCACTTCCTCAAGGGTACGGCTACGGCCGTCTTCAAGACCGAACCTGAGCTGGAGGACGCGTCGCTCACGAGGTGTAAGGCTGGAAAGGACGCCATCAATCTGCTCTTTTAGAAGTTGTTTTGAGGCGGCATCTGGAGGCGGAAGGGCATTTTGGTCTTCTATAAAATCACCCAGGTGGCTATCCTCCTCTTCACCTATGGGCGACTCCAGTGATATTGGTAGTTGAGATACCTTAATTATCTCCCTGACCCTTTCCGGGGAAATTTCCATTTCATCACCGATTTCTTTGGGTGTCGGCTCTCTTCCATACTCTTGGGAAAGTTGGCGGCTGAAACTTAGCAATTTATTTATGGTTTCAACCATATGAACCGGGATGCGGATGGTACGGGCCTGGTCGGCTATGGCGCGTGTAATAGCCTGACGGATCCACCAGGTAGCATAGGTGCTGAATTTATAACCCCGGTGGTAATCAAACTTTTCCACGGCCCTTATTAGCCCGATATTTCCTTCTTGAAGGAGGTCCAGGAGTGGCATACCACGACCGATATGCTTCTTGGCGACGCTGACCACTAGACGGAGGTTGGCTTCAATAAGGTGTTTTTCGGCCTTTTTAGCCTCACGCTCAATCTCATTCAGGTGAGACATGAACTGATTTTCATAAATCTGAATAGAATTTTTCAGAGAGGGGTTTGATACCAGGTTCTCCAGTTCAGACAGGGAAACATCATCCCCAACAGTGTTTAGAACTTCGTCAGGCAGTAGGTTGCTGTTTAATGATAGTTTTATAAGAGACTGCTCTATTTCCGGTATGGACTTGTCCATTTTAAGAGCAATGGCTTGGGTCAATCTTTGGTCTATCTCATTGTCAAAATTTTCTCGAAATGTTGGGTCAAAGATAGCCTTTTTAAAGCCGTCGTAGGCTGTCAGGCCAAGCTCTTCCTGAAGCAAGTGTATAAAAGTAGCCGCCTGTCCCAGTTCTCTAATCATGCGCAGGATTATCTCGACAGCTGAGGGAGACCTGCCATATTCTTTTAAGCATACTTTTTTAATATCATTGATGCGTTTACCCTGCTCTATTTTTTTGGCTAGTACCTTTTCTTCCTTAGCGGTAAGGAGTGGCACCCTGCCGATTTCATGAAGGTACATACGAATTGGATCATCAACTATACCCGGCTCATCCATTTGGTCGGGTGGTAATGCTAACTTGGCAACAGGGGGTTTACCCTCACCTTCTGGGCTTTCCTTTTGTGGCAATTCCTTTCCATCACTATCCTTGGGCAATAGCTCTTTAGAATCCTCACTATTTTCTGAATTCTTTTGGTTCATCCGTTTCTCCTTTGCTTCTGACCCCCTCTGGACCTTTGGATGAAAATTTCTCTCAGTTGAGCGCTGCCTTCTGTGCCCTGCTCCTCAAGCTTGTTTAGCTCGGCACCGGAGCCCCTTGATGCCGCTTCTGAAGCAAATACTGCCTCCCTCTTCCTCTCCAGACGGCGCAAGAATTCTTGGCGTAGCAGCAGGATGCAATCAGAGAGCCTTTTTTCCACCTGGTTTGAAGGTGAGCTTCTTTTCATAAGATTGTCAAAGTGCTCCCAGATTGTGTTATCAAGCTTTTCCTTGATTAAAGATATGTCTTCAGTTCGCTGATATGTATTAAAGATTTCACGGTTCTCGCTATTTTCAAAATACTCAGGCAATAAATTCTTTGACAGCTCTTTAAGCTCCGGGAGCTGAAGCAGCAATGCCAGGCAATATTCTTCACGTGGATTAACAAGTAGTGACTTACCAGTGTCTATTATAGCCCCCGGCTTCTCTGTTGCCCTTAACCTGGCCTGGCTCATTTTATTCCTCTCAATAACCATTTCCAGTCTGTGTTCACTGATGTTGACCAGTCGGGCTAGTTTTTGTAGATAATGTGACTGTCGTACCAGGTCCTTTACCTGGGTGATTATAGGTAACAGTCTATCTACGGCTAATGACTTATCCCGGGCGGTATTTAAATCAAGCTCAGAAGCAACCCGGTTAAAGGTATAGTCAATTATCGGTATTGCCTCATCCAGAAGGCTTCGCCAGGCTTCTTTTGACTCTCCGATAACCTCATCCGGGTCCTTGCCCTGGGGCATGATGGCAACCTTAACCTCGGCGCCTAGGCTATTTTCGTAGCCAATACATCTTAAAGCAGCCTCCTCGCCGGCGGCATCAGCATCAAGGGAAAGTATTATGTTTTTAGTTAATTTTCTCAGGATGCTTATCTGTTTTTCGTTGATTGCTGTGCCCATAGAGGCAATTACATTATGAAAGCCGTTCTGGTGAGCAGTAATAACATCAAAATAGCCCTCAGTGATAATTGCATTATCCTGCTGGCGGATGGCTTCACGGGCGAGGTCGATGCCGTAAAGACAACTGCTCTTATCAAATAGCGGCGTCTCGGGAGAATTTGTATACTTGGGCATAGTATCATCCAGTGCCCTGGCGCCAAATCCTGTGGTGCGGCTTTTAGCGTCATGTATTGGGAACATTAATTTATTGCGAAAGCGGTCATGGCTGGCTCCGGGTTCTGTTTCTATAACAAGCCCGACTTCAACCAGTTCACTATCAGTATAGCCTTTTTCTAAAAGGTGTTGCTTCAGGGAATCCCAGCTATTCAGGCTATAACCCAGTTGAAAATCATTGATTGCCTTTTGTGATAACCCTCGCTGGGTAACATAGTTTCTAGCCTTTTCCCCGGCTGAGGAGTTTAGTAGCAGGTGGTGAAAGTGTTGGGCTGCCAAATCATTAATCTGATATAGTCTCTCGTTCTTTTCCTTATCTGCCGTTTGCCTGGCTCTTGACGGGATGGTAACACCAGCCCTTTCAGCCAGAAGCCTGAGTGTCTCACCGAAGTCCAGGCCATCCTTTTTCATAATAAGGGAAAAGACATCACCACCGGTACTGCAGGCGCCGAAGCAATGCCAGCTCTGTTGCTCAGGGTAGATAAAGAAAGAGGGGTGCTTCTCACTATGGAAGGGGCATAGTCCCCTAAAGTTTCGCCCTGCTTTAGTCAAGGTGGTATACTGGCTGGCAACCTCTACAATGTCTGTCCTTTGCTTTACTTCGTCAATAACACTCATATACTTAAATTATACTACTTTTTTACAGTTAATCTAATCCTTAATAAAGACAAAACAGCTGGAAAAGAAGGTAATTCTAAATTTACCCTCGGCTACAAAGGAAGCTTTCCAGCCAGGTTCAGGGCATACTGGTCGGTCATGCCGGCGATATAGTCCACAACCCTTCGTTCTACCTCGTCGCTATAGAAGCGGTATTCCGGTGGCATTCCGTCTGGATGTTTAATAAAGTACTTATACAGCTTTCGTACCACCTCCCTGGCTCTATCCGCTTCAGATTGGGCTGACTGCATATTATATACCCTGTCAAAGAGAAACTGGCGAAGGGTATTGGTTGCCTTCAGAACTTTAGGACTCATATTTATAGAGGGCTTGGTGGTAGTATTATAACCGGTTACCCCCCATGAGTGTTCAATAATGTCACAGACCATAGTGTTTATGCGTTCCCTGTGTGAGTTACCCAGAACTTTGATGGATGATAGTGGTAAATCACCCTCAGTTAGAACGCCTGCCCTTATGGCATCCCCAATATCATGGTTGATGTAGGCGATGATGTCGGCAATCTTACACACCTCACCTTCAAAAGTGCCCACTTCCCCCCAATTCTTACCGAAGATGTTCTCCTCGGGTTTGGAGTGGTTTAAGATGCCGTCCCTTACCTCCCAGGTTAGGTTTAGCCCCCAGCCATCTTTCTCCAGAAGGTCGACAACCCGCAGGCTTTGTTCATTATGCCTAAAACCGCCATAATACATTTCATTTAGAACTTCCTCCCCTATATGACCGAAAGGGGTGTGTCCCAGGTCGTGACCCAGGCTGATGGCTTCGGTCAGGTCCTCATTCAGATTCAGGGCTCGGGAAATAGTGCGAGCCAGTTGAGAAACCTCTAATGTATGGGTCAGCCTGGTTACGTAGTGGTCGCCAAGGGGGGCTATGAAGACCTGCGTCTTGTGCTTAAGTCGACGAAAAGACTTACAGTGGATGATACGGTCCCTGTCTCGTTGGAAGGCGGTTCGTATCGAGCAAGACTCTTCATATCTAAGCCTGCCCTGCGACAAGCCGCTTTTAGCCGCGTATGTGGAGAGCTGGGACTCCTTCGCTTCAGCTATCTGACGTATATTAAGCCGATGAATCATTGAGTTTTCAGCTTGGCCTCTGCCTTGGCTATTATCGCCCGAGTAGCGCCTATCACATCCGGGTTTACCGAAATCGAGGTAATTCCCCAGGAGACCAGTTTTTCGGTAAGCTCAGGGTAGTCGGATGGTGCCTGTCCACAAATGGAGGAAGTAACCCCCATACTCTTCGATACTTTAATGGCTCTTTCTAAGGCTATCAGCACGGCTTCATTTCGCTCGTCAAAGGCCTTAGATAGCCTGGCGCTGTCCCGGTCAATACCAAGGATAAGCTGGGTAAGGTCGTTACTGCCAATGGATATGCCATCAATGCCAACCTCAAGGAATTTCTCCATCAGAAAGATGTTGGATGGCACTTCAACCATCATCCAGAGTTTAAAATCACGGGAGCGTTTTAGCCCTTCTGACTCCATGATTTCCTTAGTCTGTCTTAGCTCATCAACTGTGCGTACAAAAGGAATCATAGCCCAAAGGTTGGTAAAATCCTTTCTTACCCTCTTTATGGCTTCTATTTCTAGCTTGAAGGTATCAATGTCGGTTATATAGCGGGAGGCTCCTCGATAACCAAGCATAGGGTTTTCCTCAACCTCTTCAAATTCCTGCCCGCCGGTAAGTTCCCGGTACTCGTTAGTCTTAAAATCGGTGGTTCTATAGACTACCGGGCGTGGATTGAAGGCTTTAGCAAAGGTATATAGGCCATTATAGAGCTTATCAATAAATTCATTGCCTCTTTTTTGCTTTAACATGTAACTGGGGTGTTCGCCAATCTGGGCAACCATGAACTCGGCTCGGAGTAGGCCGACACCGTCTACATTGCGAGCGGCTATCCGATCGGCAAGCTCGGGTTGGGCCAGGTTTACATAGACCTTGGTGCGGGTCTGTATTGCCTCTCTGAGGATACTGGTAACCAGGGTGGTCGCCATTCTACGAGCCACCTTACCGTTATATACCTTGCCATGCGAGCCGTCTACGGTAATTATTTGTCCGTCTTTAAGAGCAGTTGTCGCCTTATCGGTGCCGACAATACAGGGAATCCCTAGCTCCCTGCTGACAATGGCGGCATGTGCCGTTCTGCCGCCGCGGTCGGTGACAATGGCTACCGCCCTTTTCATTGCCGGTACGAAATCGGGTGTGGTCATCTCGGCGACAAGGATGTAGCCGTTGCGCACTTGGTCTATCTGTGAGGCTTCTCGTATTATTTTAACCGGTCCTGAGGCTAGACCTGGGCTGGCAGATACCCCGCTGAGAAGCACCGGGGCTCTAATCTCAGGTTCAGCCTCGGCTGTCTCTTTAATAGTGGTTACCGGGCGGGTTTGAACCATGTAGATCTGGCTATTTTCCTTTGCCCATTCAATATCCTGAGGGAATTGATAGTGGTCTTCAATCTGTTTTCCCAGCTTGGCTAGTTGGATAATTTCATCATCGGGTAGCTTCTGCTGTTTCCGGTATGGTGGTGAGACTGGTTGCCATATATTTGGATTTTGGTTGTCGTCTTCAGGGTTTCTCATTAGCTTCTGGTCTTGCCGGATTATTCTTTTGGAGATAATTGTCATTGCTTCTTTATCTATAATATAAAGGTCCGGGTTTACCTCTCCTGAGACAAGGCCTTCTCCCAGACCGTATATCGCTTCAATAACGATCTTTTTGGTGTCACTGGTTACCGGTTCTATGGTGAACATAACACCAGATGTTTGAGAAGCTACCATTCTTTGTACCGGAATAGCGATGCCAATATTTAGGTGGCCAAAGCCATGCTGGTGCCGATAGTATATAGCCCGTGGTTCAAAGAGGGATGCCCAGCACTTTTGAACGGCGTCTACCACATCATCCTCTCCCTGCACATTGAGGAAGGTGCTTTGCTGACCGGCAAAGGAGGCTTCAGGTAAGTCTTCAGCAGTTGCTGAGGAACGCACTGCTACCAACCCCTCACCTAATTTAATATATGCCTGCTTAATCGCCTTTATTATATCTGGGGGCATGGTAGCATTTAGAATAACCTGCTTGATTTCTTTAGCAATTTGTTGCAGTTGTTTACTATTATCCGGGTCTAAAGGTTTCAGCAGGGCACTAATTGTACCCGTGATTTTTAATCTTTGTAGAAATTCAAAATAGGTACCGGCGGTTACGATGAAACCTGGAGGAACGGATATTTTAGCCCGGGTCATCTCCCCCAGGTTTGCTCCTTTGCCGCCGACTATGGAAATATCATTCTTGGTAACCTCGTCAAACCATACAATAGCCTTATGGCCCTTCTGCATAATAATAGAATATCCTCCCTCCTACAGTTGGTTTGGTTTCAGTATTATACCACAATATCAATAAGATGCTGTCAAAATATTGGTATATTTAGTTGACAGCTTTGTTGATGAGGGGGTAGAATTAATAACGTTGGATGGGAAACAGGAGGGATTCGATATGCTAGAGATGACTATTGAAAGTATCCGGGTTGGTTTGATGAATCCTAAACTCACTCTTCATAATTCGCAATATGTAGTGATGCTGAAAGAAAAGGCAGAAGAGCGCTATCTCCCTATCTTTATTGGCCCTGCCGAAGCGAATGCAATAGCCATTAAATTGCGGGGGGAAACTTTGCCCAGGCCGTTAACCCATGACCTATTACGCACTATAATTGAAGCCTTGGGGGCTTCTGTAAATTCTATTATCATCAGTGAACTTATGAATGATACCTTCTATGCTAAAATTATCTTCAATGTCGGGGACGGGCAGATAGAGATTGACTCTCGTCCCAGTGATGCACTGGCACTGGCAGTGCGCGTGGATGTGCCTATTTATGCCGAGGAGTCGGTTCTGGATAAGGCAGGTATATCGCTAGATAGGGTTGAGGAGGCTGAAAAGTTTGCCGCTGAGGAAAAGGGCTTGGAAGCTGAGGGGAAGGGCAAAAAGATTAGCGATGAAGAATTAAAGAGGTTATCAGCCTTCAGTGACTTCATTGATACCCTTGACCTAGAGGACCTTGATAAACATAAGTCTTAAGAAAGTATTCAATAACCGGATAAACTGAGAAGCCTTGGGTCTTTTTTACTCTTTGTTCCGAGGCTTTTTAGTAGCCAGATGCTTGACTTAAATAGACCAGTTTTGATATGCTTTCGGGCGGTGGTGTCGAGGCTGATATGCGAAGGTGGCAGGCAGCCTTTAATATAGTCGGTGTCGGTTGGTTTGTCGGGCTATCTATCCTGTTAGGGGTGTTCGGGGGACTGTGGCTAGATAGCAAATTAAATACACAGCCTATTTTTGTGCTGGTTGGTTTATTTCTAGGATTAATCATTGCCGGTTTTGGTGTTTATCGCATGCTTATACCTCTCTTTAAGAACAAGGAGGATGATTAGTGCCTAAGCGGCGTGGCTGCCTAGGTTTTTCCCTCCCTATGCTCATCGGGATTACAGTTGTCTTTCTTGCTCTACTTATTGTTGGATTTGCCGCTGGTCCTCTGGGGCAGAGCCTGTTTGGTGATATCGGATTACCGGACTGGCTCAGTGTCCCCCGGCCTCATCCTGAACTGCCGGCAGAAACAGTATTTCATATATTCGGCTTCCCGATTACCAACAGTGTTATCGCTGCCTGGGTTACGATTATATTTCTGGTGGGATTTTCTTATGCCGTTACCCGCCGTATGAAGCTGATACCGGGCAGGTTACAGGCCGCCTTTGAATTCTTAATTGGCTGGCTATATGATCTTTGTTGCAGTGTTGCCGGTGGAAAGAATGGGCGTAAGTTCTTTCCTGTAGTGGCTACTATTTTTCTCTTCGTCGGCTTTAATGCCTGGCTGGCATTACTTCCTGGATACGGCTCAATTACAGTGCATGCCGCTGAAGGTGAAGTGCACTTAATCCGTCCCGCCAATACCGATATAAATATGCCCTTAGCTTTAGCTTTGGTTTCCTTTGTCTTTGTTGAATTCTTTGGTCTACGAACACTAGGTACCCACTACTTGAGAAAGTTCATCAAATTAGGAGAGTTTAGACGTGGGCTACGACAGTTAGTTAAGGGTAATCGTAAAGCTGCCCCTCTCAGCCTATTTACCGGTGGAATAAACGTTTTTACCGGCTTTCTGGAAGGGTTTACCGAATTTATCCGGATTATCAGTCTCACCTTCCGCCTTTTTGGTAATATGACCGCCGGTGAAATTCTACTTTTAGTGGCCGCCTTCCTTGTTCCGTGGCTATTCGCTGTCCCATTCTATGGGCTTGAATTACTTATCGGTTTCATACAGGCTCTTATCTTCGCCGGGCTGACACTTATTTATGTTACAATTGCTGTATTACCTCATGAGGAAGAGGCTCACTGAATATAATCATTTTTTATTAATGGATTAAATAAAGTGTAAAAATTATGAAGGAGGTTAATTAACAATGGATGCTGAAGGATTGAAGATGCTGGCGGTGGGGTTGGCGGTTGGCCTGGGGATGCTGGGACCGGGCTTGGGGCTGGGGCTGATCGGGTACGCAGCTTTACAGGGGATAGCCCGTAACCCGGAGGCAAGGGGACCTATATTTACCAATATGATTCTGGTAGCCGGTCTCACTGAGGCTATTGGCATCTACGTCCTGATTGTGGCCATTATCCTGGCTATGATTGTCTAGAGTTACAAGGAGGGCTATTAAGGAGGGCTATTATGGAAGATGGTATTCCTTCATTCATAGGTATCATTATCGGAGCAGCTATATTGGGGGCTATGATTATTGCTGGTATAGTGCTACTGGCAGTACTTACCGCTTGATTTTCTTAACCAATCAATTACTCAGAGATTATAATATATGCTAGGGGGGGGCAAAAGATGGAAGGTCTGGCTAGCCTAGGCATAAGCTTGCCGACGCTGATAGCCCAGCTGGTTAACGTTACTATTCTATTTGTGTTGCTTTATGCCGTGGCTTATAAGCCGTTTATGCGGATGCTTGATAAGCGCTCCAATATGATAAAGGAGAGCATGGAGCAGACGGAATATATCAAGGAGCAGGCGGCTAAAGCCGAGGAGGAAGTAGCCGAACGCATTGCAAAGGCTGGCAAAGAGGGGCAAAAGATAATAGACCAGGCAGTAAAGGCTGGTGAGGAAACCAGGCAAAAATTACGCCAGGAAGCTGAAAAAGAGGCTGCCAAGCTCATCGCCAGGTCACAGGTTGAGATACAGAGAGAGCGCGATGAGATTATTGGTGACTTGCGCAAGGAGTTTGCCGACCTGACAATACTGGCAGCCGAGAAGGTTATCGACCGCTCACTGGACAAGGAAGCTCATCGCCAGCTCATTGAAGAAGCGCTTGAAGAGAGTTCGGGTCTGAAAAAGGGTTAGCCCTTTTAATCGGAGGGAATAGCAGTGGCTGAAAGAATTTCTGCCCGACGCTATGCTCAGGCAGTATTTGAGCTTGATACTAAGGGGCATATTGCCGGCAGGCAGGCTGAACTGGAGAAAATTGCCAATCTAGGCCGGGATGCGACTATCGCCGCATATCTTGAGAACCCAAAGATTCATTTTAAAGATAAATTCAGGTTGTTAAATGAGAGGTTGGGTGATGTAGCCCCGATGATACTGAACCTGGTTTACCTGCTGATTACCAGGGGCAGGGTGAATATGCTGCCCGACATCGCTGCTGAATATCAGCGTCTGGTAGATGAATGCAATGGCGTTGAACGGGCTGAAGTTACTACCGCGGTTCTCCTTGATGACGAGGCTCGGCGAAATTTAATCCAAAAACTCAGCGATATAACAGGAAAAAAGATTATCATTGAATCTGAATATGTCGACCCCGCCCTAATCGGGGGGGTTGTTGTTAAAGTTGCCGGAAAATTAATGGATGGTAGCACTCAGGGCAAACTGGAAGCCTTAAAGAATAAAATAGGTAAGTAGATATAGTAAAAAGTTGGTCAGGAGGTGGGCAAGTTGGCTAAGGGACAGGATATAGTTTCTGTTATTAAACAGCAGATTGAGCAGTTTGGTGCCCAGGTAACCATGGTTGATGTGGGTACGGTGATTAGCGTGGGTGATGGCATTGCCCGAATCTACGGACTGGCTGGAGCCAAGTATAATGAGCTGCTTCAGTTCCCCGATGAGGTTATGGGCATTGCCTTGAATCTTGAGGAGAATAGTGTTGCCGCGATCATCCTTGGTGATGATTCCGGGATTAAAGAAGGTGACGAGGTAAGGGCTACGGGACGCATTGCTGAGGTACCGGTTGGCGAAGCCCTTATTGGTCGGGTTATTGACCCCTTGGGCCGCCCAATGGATGGTAAAGGTGACATTAAGGCTAAGAAAGCACGACCACTTGAGAGGGTAGCCCCTAATGTGGTCGCCAGAAAGTCAGTGGACACGCCGGTACAGACCGGCATTAAAACAATAGACGCCATGATTCCGATAGGTCGCGGGCAGAGAGAGCTCATCATTGGCGACCGCTCTACGGGAAAGACGGCTATTGCACTTGATGCTATTGTTAACCAGAAGGGTGGCGACCTGACCTGTATCTATGTTGCCATCGGACAGAAGGCATCCAAGGTGGCACAGGTAGTAGCCAGCCTGGATGCTCACGGGGCTATGGAGCATACCATTGTTGTCGCCGCCAATGCCTCGGAATCGGTAGCCCTGCAATATCTGGCACCATATGCCGGCTGTGCCATAGGCGAGGAGTTTATGGAGCAGGGTAAGGACGCCCTGATAATCTATGATGACCTTTCCAAGCATGGCTGGGCTTATCGTCAGCTGTCGTTGCTTCTGCGCCGACCACCGGGGCGGGAAGCCTATCCCGGTGATGTGTTTTATCTGCATAGCCGCTTGCTGGAGAGGGCGGCCAAGCTGAATGAAGAGAATGGCGGCGGTTCCCTTACCGCCTTACCTATTATTGAAACACAGGCGGGAGATGTCTCAGCCTATATTCCAACAAATGTTATTTCAATTACTGACGGCCAGATTTATCTGGAAACAGACCTTTTTAACGCTGGTATCAGGCCGGCACTTAATGTTGGTATATCGGTGTCCCGGGTGGGCAGTAAAGCCCAGACCAAGGCGATGAAAAAGGTGGCCGGTAAACTCAAGCTGGAAATGGCACAATACCGTGAGCTGGCTGCCTTTGCCCAGTTTGGCACCGCTGAACTGGATAAAGCCACCAAAGCTCAAATTGACCGTGGTAAGCGAATTACCGAGGTCTTAAAACAGCTCCAGTTCGTCCCTATGCCAATGGAAAATCAGGTTATTATTCTATATGCTGCCATAAATGGCTATATTGATGATGTACCCGTAGAAAAGGTGGTTGATTTTGAAGCCAGTTTGCTCAAATCTATGGATACCGTGTATTCCGAGATAGGCAAGACCATTGCCAAGACAAAGGAACTCACCGATGAGACTGAGGAAAAGCTAAAGGCAGCCATTGATGAGTTTAAAAAGGGCTTTTCTGCTAAGTAAATATAATTTGGGGTAGTTTGAACGGGGATAGGTGGATATGAATAGAGAAGAAATTGAGGCAATGTGGGGGCGAATAAATGGCTGATATTCGCTTGATTCGGCGACGGATAAAGGGCATCCAGAGCACTGCCAAGATTACCAGGGCTATGGAGATGATTGCCGCATCAAAGATGAGGCGGGCTCAGGAGCGTGGTTTGGCAGGTCGCCCCTATTCAGAAAAGATAACACAGGTAATGTCTGCTCTGGCGGCTTTATCTACAGAAGGTAAGGCGTTGCATCCCTGTCTTCAGTGCCGCCGGCCGGTAGCTAAAATTTCAATAGTCCACATAACCCCTGACCGCGGATTGGCTGGTGGGCTTGTTAGTAATATCAATCGTAAAACAGCCAGCTTCATACTGGAGGGTGGTGTGCCGGCTAACATTATCGCTATTGGCCGTAAAGGGCTTGATTTTCTAAGGCGGACAGGCCAGAACGTAATTGCTGAGTTTACCGGGCTTGGTGACCGCCCCAGCCTGATTGATACACTGCCCATATCTCATATTATTATTGATGACTTCAGTAATGCCAATGTTGATGAGGTCTATCTGGCTTATACCCAATTCATCAATACTGTGGTCCAGAAACCGGTTGTGGAAAGGATATTACCGGTTGAGCCGGCACCCATCCCGGCGCCTGAAAATGTGGACTATATCTATGAACCAGGCCCAGATAATGTCTTGGGGGGGCTCTTGCCCCGTTTTGTGGAGATGCAGGTTTATCATCATATTTTAGAATCTATAGCCAGTGAACAATCAGCCCGGATGGTGGCTATGCGCAATGCTACCGAAAGTGCCAATGAGATCATTGACGATTTAACACTGACTTACAATAAGGCACGTCAGGAGATGATTACCAGGGAGCTCCTTGATATTACCGGTGGAGCTGCGGCATTAGAATAGGAGGTTATTATGGCTAAGGCTAAAGGTAAAGTAGTGCAGGTTATAGGTTCGGTGGTGGATATTAAGTTTCCACCAGATGAACTGCCGGCACTTTTTAATGCTATTGAAATCCCAGGTAATGGCAGCAAGCTGGTGCTTGAAGTCCAGGGGCATATCGGCAATAACTGGATTAGGTGTCTCTCTTTGCTACCAACAGATGGGCTTGCCCGTGGTGCCGAGGCAATAGATACCGGGGCACCAATTACCGTACCTGTAGGCAAAGCATGCCTGGGCAGACTTTTTGATGTTATGGGGCAGCCACTGGATAACCTTGGCGAGGTTAAGGGGGAGGAGTATTGGCCCATTCATCGCAATCCACCAGCATTTAATGACCAGGAAACAACTAACGAAACCCTGGAAACAGGTATTAAAGTAATTGACCTGATAACGCCCTTTGCCAAGGGTGGTAAGATAGGCGCCTATGGTGGTGCCGGCGTCGGTAAAACGGTTATCATAATGGAACTTATCCGTAATATCGCTACCGAGCACGGAGGTTTCTCTGTCTTCGCCGGGGTTGGTGAAAGGTCACGTGAGGGCAATGACCTGTGGGATGAAATGAAGGAGTCCGGTGTGCTTGGCAAGACGGTTCTGGTCTTCGGACAGATGAATGAGCTGCCGGCGGTTCGCCTCCGCGTCGGGCTGACCGGGCTGACCATGGCAGAATACTTCCGCGATGTTGAGCGTCAGGATGTTCTGCTATTTATTGATAATATCTATCGCTATACCCTGGCTGGTATGGAGGTGTCGGCTCTTCTGGGGCGCATGCCATCAGCAGTGGGTTATCAACCAACACTGGCTACAGAAATGGGTGATTTGCAGGAAAGGATTACCTCAACCAAGCAGGGCTCTATTACCTCTTTTCAGGCAATCTATGTCCCGGCTGATGATTATACTGACCCCGGAGTGGTGGCTACTTTCGGCCATCTTGATGCCGTTGTCGCCCTGGAGAGGTCTCTATCAGAGCAGGGTTTATATCCGGCGATGGACCCGCTGACCTCTACTTCACGTATACTCGCCCCGGATATTGTTGGTGAGGAGCATTATAAGGTAGCCCGTGAAGTGCAGAGGGTACTCCAGCGCTACAAGGACCTCCAGGATGTAATTGCCATTCTGGGCATAGAAGAACTCAGTGAGGAAGACAAGCTCACCGTCGCTCGAGCCCGCAAAATACAGAGGTTCTTGACTCAACCTATGTTTGTTACCGAGGTCTTTACCGGAAGACCGGGGAAGTATGTTCCGGTGGCAGAAGCCGTTCGTGGCTTCAGGGAGATTCTGGATGGCAAACATGACGCCTTGCCGGAACAGGCTTTTTATATGGTGGGTACTATAGAGGAGGCAGTTGAGGCAGCCAAGAAACTGGAAGAGTAAGTTGTGAGTTATTTTAAAGGCGATATCAAGATAGATAAATTGTGTGGAATTATAATTGAGGTATTAAGCTTGGGGCCTCAAAGTAGTAGGGAATTACTTTCGATTTGTAAAAACAAGTATGTCAATTTTTTGGAGAAGAAAAGATATAGCATTAGAGCTATTGCTAGCGATAGTGAGGTACGTTATAGGCTTAGAAGACTCCTTAAGGATGGGTTAATTGTAAGGCATCAGGGAGAATATAGCCTAGTAAAAGTAGGTGAGCTTGATGGCTAGTATAAGGCTTGATGTTGTTACTGCCGAGCGGGCAGTTTACTCCGAGGATGTGGATATAGTTATTGCCCCGGGTGTTGCAGGACAACTGGGCATTTTGCCGCACCATACCCCTTTGATGACCCTGCTAGAGCCGGGTGAGTTAATAGCCAGGAAGGGCACCGAGGAGTTTATCTTGGCTGTTTCCGGCGGTTTTCTTGAAGTGCGACCCGACCGGGTTATAGTACTGGCTGATTCCGCCGAGAGGGCTGAGGAGATTGATGTAGCTCGGGCCGAGGAAGCCAAAAAACGTGCTGAACAGCGGCTGGAGGAGAGATACGTGCCAGCTGTTGATGCCGCTCGAGCTGAAGCATCCCTGCGCCGCTCTCTCATCAGACTCAAGATAGCCACCAGACGGAGAAAAAGACGACCTGAAATCTAAAAGACGGCACTTTGCTAGTTAGCTATTTTATCCTCTTTATATTTAAGTTCAGCAGTCCTTCTATAGCTTCGATAATCATAAGCCCACGCTTAATGTCAACGGATTTGACTACATCTGTAACCGCGGGGATAAGAATCTCGCCTTCGCTTCCCTTGACCACATAGACATCGTTGCCAGCAGTGGTCAGTATTTGGCTTATATTACCCAGGGGTTCTCCCTTGGTTGTCTGTACTTCAAGACCGATAAGTTGAAAGTGATAGTATTGCCCATCAGGTAGGGGTTTAATCTGGCTGCGATGTATCTCTATTGGCTGCCCCCGAAGCCCTTGAGCCTCTTGGTAACTATCAATGCTGTCAAGCTTAATGATAACCCTGTCTTTTTGCCAGATAGCACTCTTAATAGTCGTTGGCTGATGTTTTATATAGATATTTGATAGGGGACTAAAACGCTCGGGGAAATCTGTTAATACCCTTACCTTTAGCTGACCCTCGACGCCCCAGGGGGATAAAATTTCACCAATTGGTATAAACCCTAGGTCTGTTGACTCCATTCCCTGAACCAGATAGGAATAACTAATGCCTTAAATGATGTCATCTTTGGATAGACTTATTGGGCAGGTTAACTGTGTATGCAATGATAGAAAAGAAATAATATATATTCTCAAATTAATCTGAAAAACAGATTTTCAAGAGGATAGAATTTCTTAACTATCTATTATAACTTCAATTAAAAGGTCTAGATAATCTCAAGAGTAGCTCTGGTGCCTGCTTTAGCCGCCTTTACCCTGATTAGGGTGCGTATGGCCTGGGCTATCCGACCCTGCTTGCCGATAATACGGCCCTTATCTTCGTCAGCAACCTGCAATTTTAGGACTGTTCCTTCCTCCCCTTCTTCCTCGGTAACCACTACATCATCGGGTGCATTGACCAGCGATTTGGCGATGTATTCTACTAGGTCTTTCATGTTTTCTCCTTTGTTGCCTTAAACTTTTCCATAACACCTGCTTTGGTTAGCAGTCTGCTGGCAGTAACTGTGGGTTGGGCTCCTTGGCTCAGCCATTTCAGGGCTTCCTCTTCATCTATAACTACTGTCTCAGGGTCGGTCAGGGGGTTGTAGTGCCCAATAATACTGATAAACGCCCCATCTCGGGGAGAACGGGAATCGGCTACGACCAACCGATAGCTTGGTTTCTTGGGGGCACCTACTCGCCTTAGTCTTATTTTTACCATTATTTACCTTCTTCCTGGTTATTATGCAATAAAAACTATATGGCTGTCAATACCAGTCGGAATTAGATAAGAAAACTTTATATTTGTCACAGAAGCAGAATAATCGCTATAATTAGGGATGTGAGGACCAAGGAATTGCACACCTGGCAGCTAAATGTTGCTCAAGCGCTGGACATACAGCGGCGGCTGTCAAAACAGGTGTCCTGGACTGGTGAAGTAATAGAGCCGAGTTTTATCGCCGGGGTGGATATTGCTGTAGGCAAAGCCAATGAGATGGCTCAGGCGGCGGTTGTCGTCCTGAGCCATCCCGAACTTAGGCTGGTAGCGATAGAACTGGTGCAGGGCAGGCTTGAATTCCCTTACATCCCGGGGCTTTTATCTTTCAGGGAATCACCACTGATTTTAGCCGCCTGCCGGAAACTCTCGCTTACTCCTGACCTGATAATTGTTGACGGGCAGGGGGTTGCCCACCCCCGGAGGCTGGGGCTTGCCTCTCACCTGGGTCTCTTTCTGGATGTACCGACCATTGGCTGTGCCAAGTCCCGGCTCTGCGGCAGCCATATAATACCGGGTGAAGAATCGGGTAACTATACAGAATTAGTAGATAGTGGTGAGGTTATAGGGGCTGCTTTGAGAACGAAAACCGGGGTAAAACCGTTATATGTTTCTACAGGGCATAAAATTAGCCTTAAGAATGCTATCTACTGGGTATTACAGTGCTGCCGAGGCTATCGCCTGCCGGAGCCGACACGCCTTGCCCACCTGGCAGCTGGTGGCAATCTGAAGCAGAGTATGGTAGCAACTGGACTAGGTTACCAGGGAAGCTTTTAGAACTATAGCGTAATGGAATAGGAGGAAGGATGCAAGAATCAAAGGATAGATTAGACGAACTGCAGCAGAGAATCTCCATGGCAAAGGTGCGTCTTTGACATCGTTGCCATGGAAAAAGAGATTAAAAAACTTGAGAAGCGGGCGACGAAGCCTGATTTCTGGCAAAAACAGGCTAAAGCGAAGGTTATCATGCGCCGCCTGGCTGGGCTAAAGAAGGCAGTTGACGAATGGCGAGGACTGGATAAAGGGGTAGCTGATATTGCTGAGTTAATCTCTATAGAGTCTGAGGAGGAGGAACCTTCACTGGACAAAGAGGTTCAGGCTGAGATTGATGAGATTGCCGCTCACCTTGACAGACTGGAATTCCAGATGGCTTTCAGTGGTGAGTATGATAACCATAATGCTATACTGGCTATTCACGCCGGAACTGGAGGTGTTGAATCTCAAGACTGGGCAGAAATGTTACTCAGGATGTATCTTCGCTGGGCTGAACGCCGTGGTTATAAGGCCGAGATACTGGATACCTCACCGGGAGAAGAGGCCGGGATAAAGAGCGCAATGATTGAGGTTACTGGTGATTATAGCTTCGGCTACTTGAAATCGGAGCACGGCGTCCATCGGTTAATTCGCCTTTCCCCCTTTGATGCCGACCATGCCCGGCATACCTCATTTGTTCTGGTGGAGGTCATGCCTGAGGCTGAGGGGGATGTTGATGTTAAAATCTCACCAGATGATTTAAGGATTGATACCTATAGGTCTAGCGGGCCCGGGGGTCAACATATGCAGAAGACCAGTAGTGCCGTCAGGGTTACTCACCTGCCTACAGGTCTTGTGGTTACCTGTCAGAGTGAGCGTTCTCAATACCAGAACAAAGAGAATGCCCTGAGAATTCTAAGAGCCCGGCTACTAAAATTAGAGTTGGCTAAGAGAAAGGAAAAGAGGGCTAGGCTTAAGGGAGAGTATATGATCGCCGGCTGGGGTAACCAGATTAGGAGTTATATCCTTCACCCGTATAGAATGGTAAAAGACCACAGGACTAATTATCAAACAGTTGATGCCGAGGCGGTCCTGGACGGCGGGTTGGATGACTTTATTACCGCCTACCTCAGGGCGGGCCTGGGTAAGGAAAATGATTAAGAAAATTACTGTTTTGGCTGTAGTTTTTTGCCTGCTGCTGGCAGTATTTAGCCCGATTCTAGTTCAGGCTGAGACCGAACCAACAATTCTGGAAAGCTCTGCTGAGGCGGAGTTCCCTTATTATCTTGATTTCAAACTGGAGGCAGAAAGCAATGTAAAAATCACCGATATTCGCCTAAACTACCGAGTTAATCGTGACAGCTTTGCCAGGGTAACCAGCGAGGTTATCATCAAGTTTATCCCGGATACCAGCGTGGCTGTCAACTGGACCTGGGATATGATAAAGAGCGGTGGGCTGCCTTCTGGTTCAATTGTTGAGTACTGGTGGACGGTAACGGATGCTGATGATAATAGGGTTGAAACAACCACATTTCAGATTCAATTTAATGATGAGCGTTATACATGGCTTGACCTGACCGAAGGTGACATAACATTGTACTGGTATCAGGGTGATGAGTCTTTTGCCCGGCAAATAATGGATGCGGCACAGGAGGCACTGGCTCGGCTGGCTACGGATACCGGAGCCTATCTGGAGAGGCCGGTCAGGGTCTATATATATGCCAGCTATGAAGAGCTGAGGGGGGCGATGATTTTCCCACAGGAATGGACTGGAGGAGTAGCCTATACTACATATGGAACGATGGCTATTGGCATAGACACAGGAAATCTTGAGTGGGGTAAGAGGACGGTTGTCCATGAACTTACGCATCTGGTGACGCATCAGATGACCTCTAACCCCTATAGTTCCTTGCCCGTATGGCTGAATGAGGGCTTGTCAATGTATGCTGAGGGGGAAATGGAGTCTATATTTGAAGTCTATTTAATACAGGCGGTATCACAGGATAGCCTTATATCAGTGCGCAGCCTGGCAAGCCCTTTTTCAGCTTATGCCGATAAGTCTTATCTGTCATATGCCCAGAGCCAGAGTCTGGTTGAATTCCTTATTGATACTTATGGCCAGAGCAAGATATTTGAGATACTTAGCGTTTTTAAGAAGGGCAGCAGCTATGATGGAGCCCTGATAGAAGTTTATGGTTTTGATATGGATGGCTTGGATGCCTTGTGGCGGGATTATATTATTGGGCAATATCAACCAGCAACCACGAATGTTTCAAATCCGGCAAAGGCAGTAACATTATCTACCCTGGCGACAACACTTCTCCTGGCTTTGGGCCTGGTTGCCGAAAGATGGTCATGGAGTCGAGGATAATGAAGAAGGGCTTTACCATCCACGATTTACCTATTTCAGAACGGCCCAGAGAAAGATTGCAAAAATTCGGTTCCGAATCCCTATCAGCGCAGGAGATTTTAGCACTAATTTTGGGTCGTGGTATTGCTGGCGAGTCGGTAATGGTAACTGCCCAGAGGCTACTAAGCCAGTTTGGCAGCCTTAAAGCGATTGCCGGTGCTTCACTGGAAGAGCTGTCCCAGGTAAGGGGGATTGGCATTGCCAAGGCATCTCAGATTAAGGCTGCTTTTGAGTTGGCCAGTCGCCTGGAGGGTCATACAGAGGTTTCAGAAAAGACGGTAGTTAAAACACCAGAGGATGTGGTTGATCTGGTGAAAGGCAGGTTGAAAGGCAAGAAGAGGGAACACTTTCTGGTAATTTCACTGGATACTCGCAGTCGCTTGATAAAGGTCTCCGAGATTTCGGTTGGCAGCCTGGATACCAGTATTGTTCACCCAAGGGAGGCATTTAAGGAGGCGATATCAGCCAGCGCCGCTTCGGTTGTTTTTATCCATAACCACCCGTCAGGCGACCCTACCGCCTCGGAAGATGACATAAAGTTATCCAAAAGGTTGACTGAAGCCGGGGAGCTGTTGGGCATAGAAGTCCTGGACCACGTCATTTTTGGTGATGGGGGTTATCTGAGCTTGAAGAGGGAAGGCTTATTCTAAATAGCTAATGAAAAGAATAATATTTACAATTATCTCGTTAATACTGGTATGCCTCCTGCTGGTATTATACCTTCCTGGTGGTATCCTCCGTCCTGTTAATCAGGAACCAGTAACTACAACTACACCAACAGTAACGACTACAACACCACCAACAACAACCGTTGAAGGGGGAGTCCTTAATCTGTACGGCATAGACCCATACTCGCTTGACCCGGCACTGGTTGGTGACGCCACCTCAAATTCGTATGTAGTCCATATATTCAGTGGTCTGGTTCGTTTAGATGAAAGCCTTGAGCCGGCGCCGGATATAGCCCAGGACTGGGATGTCAGCGATGATGGCAGGACATATACCTTTTATCTGCGAGATAACGTTTATTTTCATGATGGCCGGCAGGTTAAGGCTGAAGATTTTAAATATTCCTGGGAAAGGGCTTGCAATCCGGCTACCGGCTCTCAGACGGCTGCCACTTACCTTGGTGACATTGTTGGTGTCAAGGAGGTGCTGGCAGGTGAAAGCGAGGAAATCAGCGGTGTTCAGGTTATTGATGAATACACCCTCAGGGTAACCATAGATGAAGCCAAATCCTATTTTCTGTACAAGTTGACCTATGCCACAAGTTTTATTGTAGACAGGGTTAATGTGGAACAGGGTGGTGAATGGTGGCGCCAGCCCAATGGCACCGGTCCTTTCAAGCTAAGACAATGGGATGAAAACAGCCTGCTTGTTCTGGAAAGGAATGAGAACTACTATGGCATTTCAGTCAGTCTTGATTCTGTTGAATTTCACCTGTGGGCGGGCGTGCCCATGAATCTATATGAGATGGGCCAGATTGATGTCACCTTGGCTGGCTCATTTTATATTGATAAGGTCACTGATGAAGCCGGTGATTTCTATCAGGAATTAACAGTATATCCTGAGCTAAGTTTGATGTATATTGGCTTTAATTGTCAGAAACCGCCCTTTGATGACGCTAATATCAGGCGTGCCTTTTCTCTGGCTATAGATAAAGATAAAATTATCTCCCTGACTTATAAGGATACCGTTAGACGGGCAGATGGTATCCTGCCACGAGGTATGCCCGGCTTTAATGAGGGTTTATCAGGGCTTGAGCATGATGTAGCTCATGCCCTTGAGCTGATTGCCGCTTCACAATACGGCGGTGTATCCAACCTGCCGCCAATAACTATTACCACCGGGGGCCGGGGAGGGCAAATTTCACAGGAGCTGGAGGCTATTATAAATGAGTGGCGGGTTAACCTGGGGGTGGAGGTAGAGGTAAGGCAGCTGGAACCAGAGGAGTATCTCTATAACCTTATGCAGGAAAAGGACGATATGTTTTATTGGGGCTGGAGTGCTGATTACCCTCATCCGCAGAATTTCCTTGAAGTCCTGTTTGCCAGCGGCTCTGAATATAACATTGGCGAATACAGCAATCCAGAGCTGGATTCATTGCTACAGATGGCTGGCAGGGAGCAGAATAAAGAGAAAAGCTTTGAGCTGTATCAACAGGCGGAGCAAGTACTGGTTAGTGATGCCGCCTGTATACCCCTGTGGTCTGGGCAAAATTATGTACTTGTTAAGCCGTATGTCATAGGGTACCAGCTAAATATTCTTGGTTTTGCTATGTTGAATGAGGTGTCTGTTGAAACCAAATAGTGGCGGAGGGGGTGGGATTCGAACCCACGGTCCCCTTGCGGAGACAACGGTTTTCAAGACCGTCACCATAGGCCACTCGGACACCCCTCCAGAGTGAAACGAACAAGTATATTATACCTAGAAGATGATAAAATTGCTATCAGGAGGGTGAGCTATGAAGCAGTATTACAGGATGGTTCAGGAGAAGATACTGGTGCAGAGGGATATAATCTGCTCCTTGCTGAAGGACCCGCAGATAATCGGTGACTATTATGAAGCGATAATCAGGGATGCGGTTAGGGAGTGTATATCGGAATCCTTCGCCGTTGGGCGTGGGGTGATTCTATCTGAAACGGGCCAGAGCAGCCGTGAATGTGACATAATTGTGTACAGCGCCGCGGAATATGGGCCGCTTTTTGTATCGGGGGATATAGTAGTCGTCAGTCCTGAGGCAGTAAGGTGTGTCATCCAGGTAAAGGGTACCATAAGCGGTGACAGCCTTATGGATGCCATAAAGAGTTTAACCTATGTTGACCGGCTGAGAACCGGCATATGGAAGCTGATAGTTGGCTTTAGAACCAATGTTCTTTATGAAACTATGGTTAAAAAGTGTGCCGAGTCCAAAAATGTCAACGGTATTTTTGTCTTTTCTACCATCAGTAGAAGGGAAAAGGAAGACATTACCTTGCAGATGCAGAAGTTCGTCGGGCTTTTAAAATCAATAACTGCCCCGGAAATGTATCAAAGGACTGATGCCGGTAACTATGTAGCCCTTCAAGCCACCGGAAAAGATAAATTTGAGGGCATGCAATTTCCAGAGTGAATAGGGTAGTAAAATAACTATAATTTAATTACAATTAATTATTCCAAGAAGTTAGAATGGGTTGTTTCAGACTCCCAAGCGGAGAAGTGATAACAATACTGAATGATATTGGTGGAAGGCACTATCCTATTTCTTGTGATATTTCTGCATTGCCTTGTTCACAGAGCGAGTGCCAACCTTTACCTTTGCCACAGGTCGCCTGTACTTGTCCCTAGCTACAGTATCTATGGTTACTTCTTTATCTTGGATAAGTTTTTCTAGCTCTTTCTTGGCTTGTTGATAGCCTTGTTGCCTCTTTTCGGGTGTATCTACTCCTGCAAGGCGAACGGGATGCTTGCGCCTAGTTGTAAGAAATGTATCACCATCAATTACTTCTGTAACTTGTTCCTTTCTCGGCTTGGTCATAACCACCTCCTTTGCTGTGATTATACTACTAAAGTAATGGGTGTCAAAGGTATAACTAACTAATTATTGACATTGACGTTATAATATGTATAATGAATGTGTTAATGATAGATTAACGGTTTTACAAGGGCAGTATCGTTTTGCCTATTTGGGATAAACCACTATGGAGGCGACTTTGGGAAGTAACCCAAAGAGTATTTGTCGCACTTATTCTCTTCGGATTTCATCAATTACTAGAATACCTATTTAATTTAGGTTTTGGAGACGACCAAACATGGTTTCTCTCATTGATGGGTGGAATAACTCTAGTAGGTTTCTCGGCAATATACTTTTCTCTATTACTAGATGCAGTCCTGATGTTTCTCCCTAAACGTAAGAAAACTAGGAAAGGGGGCAGGGGGAATGTTAGCAGTGTTAGTAAAAAGCCTGGTGCTAAGATATAAACATTGGATATTAGGCTATATAGGCATAGCAGTTTTAGCTGGTATTGTTATATTAATATTTTTTAGAAGTTCTACTTATCCAATGGACCAAGTAGCTGTTGTAATCTCAATACCAATACTGGTATTAATTGCTTTTTGGAAGCTACCTTCATTTTTCCTTAGTAGCAGTAGACCAAGAAAGGCAGTAGCCAATCCACACGAAGTGGAAGACAAAGAAAAGGCGTTAAGATGGTTTGTTTACCCCGGTGCAATTACAATGATGCTATTTTTGTTAAGTCTTACCTTTGCTGTGGTGATGTCTATTTCATCAGCTATCTATTCAATGATGAATATAGGTTGGGCTTTTAATATAATCTGGTTTGATATATCAATAAATGCTTTCATTGTTGCGGCAGCCTCCTTATGCTTGCTCCTTATTGTTGTTGGTTGCTTTATTATTAGGCCTTATTGGCATCGGATATTTGTAACAATACGAGAAAGATGCAGGTTGTTAATAGGTTTAACGGGAGAAGTGCGTATTAACGGCTATAAGTTACCTACACACTGGGGCAAGTAGAAACCTTAAATGGAACTGGCATAATGCCTAAAACAATAGACAATAGACAGAGAATAATCACCAAACGAGACTTTATGGCTGACCTTAAAAAGGTCTGCAAACCTAAAGCTTCTCCAAAACAGTCAAAAACATAGGAATCATTGCCTTAAGGCTTAATCACCTTCTCCCCCACATAAGGCTGCAACACTTCTGGAATTACTATACTGCCGTCGGCTTGCTGGTAGTTTTCCATTACGGCGATGAGTACCCTGGGCAGAGCCAGCCCGGAGCCGTTCAGGGTGTGGACGAACCGGGGCTTGCTTTCCGGGGTGGGGCGGTAGCGGATGCTGGCTCGGCGGGCTTGAAAATCGCCGCAGTTGGAGCAGGAGCTTACCTCCAGCCACTCGGCACAGCCGGGAGCCCACATCTCAATGTCATAGGATTTGGCGGAGGCAAAGCCCAAATCGGCGGTGCACAGCTGCTTTAAGCGGTAGGGTAATCCAAGCTTCTGGCAGACATTTTCGGCATCATTTATCATTTTATCCAGTTCACCATCGGAATTATCTGGTTCGGTAAATCTATACAGCTCAACCTTATCGAACTGGTGGCCTCGTTTTATGCCCCGCGTGTCCTTGCCGGCGGACATCTTTTCCCTCCGGAAACAGGCGGTATAGGCGACATAATAGATGGGTAAAATCCCGGGCGGCATAATTTCCTCGCGGTGGAGGTTGGTGAGGGGCACCTCGGCAGTAGGTATGAACCACAGGTCATCCTCCTCATCATGATACAGATTATCGGCGAACTTGGGCAGGTTACTGGAGCCGACCATACATTCCCTTTTGACCATAAATGGCGGATAGATTTCCTGGTAGCCATGCTCTCTGGTATGAAGGTCCAGCATAAAATCAATGAGGGCTCTTTGCAGACGGGAACCTAACCCCTTGAGAACATAAAAGCGGGTACCGGATAGTTTAACCCCCCTCTCAAAGTCAATAATACCCAGCTCTTCACCCAGTTTCCAGTGGGGGGCCGGCTGAAAATCAAACTCCGGCAGCTTTCCCCAGGAGCGAACTACGATGTTATCGTTTTCATCTTTACCGACCGGCACCGAGGGGTGGGGGATGTTGGGTACCCGCAGCAGCAGGTCTTCAAGCTGCCAATTCAGATTTCTTAACCCTTCTTCAAGGGATTTTATATGTTCACGAAGCTTTCTGCCTTCAGTCTCAGCGTCGGCTTTTCTTTCTTTGGCTAATTCTTTGCGCTCTCGTCTTTTCCCTTCGAGTTCCAGGAGTTTCTGGCGACGAGAAGCATCCAGCTTAAGGATTTCATCAATGGGAGCACTATCCTGACGGCTGGCTATCGCCTGCCGCACCAGTTCTGTGTTTTCGCGGATAAACTTCAAGTCAAGCATGATTTCCTATTCCTTCTCCCGCTGCTGGGGGAAGAGAATAACCTCCCTTATGGATTTCTGGTTGGTCAGCAGCATTACCAGGCGGTCGATGCCGACTCCCAGCCCGCCAGTAGGCGGCATACCATACTCCAGTGCCAGCAAAAAATCTTCGTCAATTGACCATTGCTCATCGTCGTCATTATGACGCCCTTTCATTTGCTCTTGAAAACGTTTTCTCTGCTCAATAGGGTCGTTGAGCTCGGTGAAGGCATTAGCAATTTCCATTCCACCGGCAAAGGCTTCAAAGCGCTCCACCAGAGAGTCATCGCCTGGCTTTTTCTTAGCCAGCGGCGACATATCTACCGGATAGTCAAAAAGGATAGTCGGCTGTATCAGATTGGGCTCAACAAAGGTTGAGATAAGCTCGTCTATAAGCCGTCCCCTGTCTTTTTGGGGGTCAACCTCTATTTTTAGCTTTTGCATCTTGGTTCTCAGTGAGTCAGCATCGGGGAATTCATCAAAATCAATACCACAGTGGTTGATAATCGCCTGTCGCAGTTCCAGGCGTTGCCACGGTGGCTTAAAATCAATGGTATTATCACCAAATTCAACGCCGTATTTCCCGGTGATATTTCTAACAATCTCAGAAACCATTCCCTCAAGCATATTCATAACATCATTATAGTCAGCGTAAGCCTGGTAGCTTTCCAGCATGGTGAACTCCGGGTTGTGCCTGGTGGAGATACCTTCATTGCGGAAGGTGCGTCCTAGTTCATAGACCTTGTCAAAGCCACCGATTATTAGCCGCTTGAGGTGGAGTTCAAGGGCAATTCGCAGGTAGAAGTCCTGGTCAAGGGTATGGTGGTGGGTGATAAAGGGGCGGGCTAGGGCGCCCCCGGCAGATGGCTGAAGCACTGGAGTTTCCACCTCCATAAAGCCCTTCTGGTTCAGGAAATCCCTGGTAGCAGAAATAACCTGGCTTCGTACCTTAAAAGTCTCTCTGACTTCGGGGTTGCTTATTAAGTCAAGGTAACGTTGGCGATGGCGGGTATCAATATCCTGAAGCCCGTGCCACTTCTCAGGTAACGGCTTAAGCGACTTGGCTAATAGGGTAAAATCTACTGCCCGGACGGTGGGTTCACCACTCTTTGTCCGAATTAGACTGCCCTTGACCCCGATAATATCACCGATATCTAAGTCGTTAAACAGCCCAAGGTCTTTCCTTTCCAGTTGATTTATATCTTGGAATAGTATCTGAATCTTCCCTGAGCCATCAAGGGTGTCGAAAAACGAGCTCTTGCCCATAGAGCGTATAGCCATAATGCGTCCGGCGATGCTTATTTCCTGTGTCTCTGTTTTGTCTGAGGCTTCATTTTGTTCAAGCAAAGCTACCGCTTGCTCAGCGGTGTGTGTTCGCTGGTAGCGATGAGGGTAGGGATTAATGCCAAGAGCTCTAATCCGGTCAAGCTTTTCCAGTCTCTGCTTGGTTATGCGTTCTAATCTTGATACCATCGTTGTTAGATATTATATTTTATCTTAAGGCTGTAGTAAAGCGGTTTGATTCTGCTGTCTTAAAGTATCCAGCCAGGCAACTGACTTTATCTCTCTTTCTAGAAGGTATTTAATGTAGTTCCTCGTTATTCCTTCAAGCTCACCGGATAGTATATGGTTCATCTTTAGCCTGTTAACAGTATTATAGTCGCCATCCTGTAACAGCCTTAATACTTTCAGCCCGTTAACCGATAGGGGGTCGCTGAAGTGCTGGTCTTGACTACAAACAGGGCATAGCATACCACCGGCACTGGGGCAGAAAAAGTTAGTGGCAGGCTTTAGCGACTGGTGGCAAAAAACGCACTGCTGGAGTCGGGGGCGGTAGCCAACTCGCTCAAGGAGTTGTAGTTCAAAGTAACGCAGGACCAGTTCATTATTGCCACCCTGGCTTAGCTGCTCCATTGTCTCAATTAGCAGGCTAAACAGTGGGTGATTCTCAATGTGGTCAGCGGTGAACTGGTTAACCAGCTCGGTAATATAAAGTGCATATGAGCTAAGCTCAAGGTCACTCTTAAGCGGCAGGAAACTGTTTATCGTCTGGCTACCGGTTATGATATCTAGATTTCGCCCCCTGGCTAGAGATACCAGGCTATAGGTCAGTAGCTCCAGATGACCTGATAGCTTGCTTCTTGGCCGCCTGACCCCCTTGGCTACCGCCTGAATCTTACCCAGGTGCGGTGTGTAGAGGGTAAGGATTCTATCTGCCTCACCAAGCTTGGTCTTTTTAATGATTATGGCTTCTGTCTGATAATTACGTGGCTTGGTCATTTTACTACTTTTGCTTTATATTTCAGGCTTTGCCAAGCAACGAATATTTGAGTGAATAAAGATTATATTCTTATGCCTCCGCCAGGTTCTTCAGTTTGGCCAGCATTTTCTCCACGATGGCTCCCGACATGCGTTGGGCTAATGGTCCTATGAGCTTATCGATAATCCCATAGGGGAGCTCAGCTTGCTCTGCAAAGGTAAACCGGCTGCCAGACGGAGTGGCCTCAATAGTCCATCTCTCTCCATAAGTCTTCATCCCCTTCCCTGAGGTCATGCTAAAGGCAATCTTCTCATTCTCCACCCATTCTGTAACTACGCAATTCAGTTTCATAAGTTGGCCGGCGACTTTTTCCTCAAAGTAAAGGGGTGCGCCCACTCCACCGTGTTGTTCACTCGTATACTCAAATCTTTGCAAGGGAGTATACCACTCCAGAACCTTCTCTGGCTCGGCTAAGAAAGGCCAGATTTTCTCCGGTGGTGCTTTAATTTCTATAGACCTCTCTACCTTCATTTTTGCCTCCTTTTCTCTAATTGCGGGCTAAATTATAGGGTGTAACTAACCATATATGCAAACTCTCTGGTAAGCCGAGTTTACTATTTAAAGAACCTCACCCCCTTAATCCCCCTCGGCAGACTGGATGCAATTGCTCACCCAAAGGGATGATGGTCTGGATTTCGATATTTTG
>SDBU01000458.1_pt1 | contig 57294 bp, 47 predicted proteins | sample 2277071 | NCBI WGS metagenome assembly SDBU01 (sample SAMN10397929, study PRJNA504765) | marine sediment metagenome | isolation source: marine sediment core GS08_GC12, 126 cmbsf | place: Arctic Ocean: Gakkel Ridge, Loki's castle | collected 2008 | reverse complement strand
GTTGGACCGACAGATTACGTTGAATATGATACTTTTTGGTACCTAAGGCAAGTGAAACCTGGTATCTATGTATATGGTGTGGAGACGTGAGGAATGACGCCGTTGTTATCATCAAGTATGCAGGATATATGCTTAAAGAGGCTAGTCGAGATAAGATCTTTTATCTGTGCAGGAGTGCACGTCATATCTTCCTATCGCTATACTAAGATCTGCCGGGTAGAGTGTGCAACTTGTTTGCACACGCGGAATCATTTAATAAAAGAGATTGGACGAGTTCGCCATAGGCGGATAAACTGTTGTAAGGTTGCAGGTTTCAGCTATAATGTCGGCATATTAAAAGGTCGCTGACACATCTGATGAACATCAATACCAGTAGTGTTAAAAGCGACATCGGCGTCAGATCATGGATCATATGTTGGATATAAAATAATAACCTCTTGTTGTTTTTCTGGAGGCTTAAATGGACAACCTAATACACATGCTTGATGACTTAATTGAACTGGCTCGTTATGGATCTTCAACTCTTAGATTCAGCGACAGGGGCAATGAGATGCTAAAAAAGATGTACACGGTTGGCATTTACGCAACAATCCTTGAACTGGCATCGGATATTTCTTTTCTCATTAAAAGAAAATGTTCGATTAGTTCACCCATCGTTCTGCGTTCAATGTTTGAAATGTATATTGAACTCCTCTATGTAATTCATATCCCCGATGGTTTTGATAAGAGGTTCTGTGATAGCGCCTCAGCTTGCAAAAAGATACTAAACCACGCTAGAGAATCACTCGATCCCAGCTTTAATTTAGTCAGAGGGAAAAAAGGCGATGAGCAATTGGCAAAAATAGATGATTTACTTGGTGAAAAGTATACCGAAAGTAAACTGCTTGGCCGTTGTATGGCACTCGATAAGAAAACGACCTTTCAACTGGAAGATCACTACCGGGTCACCTATCGCCTGCTCTCTCTTCACGTTCACCCGGATTACGAAATAATAACAAAGCGCCATCGCATAGACATTAACCCAAATAATCACACTTTCACCTTTGAACCGAAAATTACTTCGCACGACATAGAAGTCCATTCTTTAAAAACTGGCGAATTCGTTTGCAATGCAATATCCGAAATTCACGAGTTCCTTGGTATTGACATCCCGCCGAAAGTTTTTACGAAACTAGACGAAGTGATCAACGAGTTTAATATTCGTTCCCATCCCGACGACCCGGGATAAATTAAAGGTGTCCGCCTGCACTCTCAGGTGGTACTAACCCCTAATCCATAGGGTAATATTTTTACAAAATGTTTGATTGCCATTGAATATTCTGGCTGTGTTTGGTATAATATTAACAGTAATATAGAATTGAGAATTGAGTATGTAAAATTGAGCCGTTAAAAGCAAGGAATCAGGCCTTTTTGGCCTCAATCAGCTATATACTAAATACGAGATACTAAATACTAATTATAGCGGAGAACCGCAAGTCGTAAGCCACAGCGTGGCAAGGACATAGAACCATTTTGAACATTGCCATTTTCGTAATTCGGAATTGTTTAGAATTTAGAGCTTAGGATTTAGGATTTGAAACTACCAATACAAACTACAATCTACGCATACCGCCTATCCAGCCCTGTTTGCCAAAAAATAATGCCGGCCATCCCGGCCTCAAATGGCGAGATACGATTCACGCTTCACGAGATACGAAACACGAGCATCCAGAATCAAGTATCCAGTATCGAGTCTTTTATGCAAAACGAACCCAAATTCCGAAAAGTCAAGTATAACGTAACTAAAGTATCAACAAAGGATTATGACCTAATGGACACTTGGTCAATTAGGAAAAACGAACCCAAAACGAACCCAAACGAACCCAAAACGAACCCAATTAAAGCCAATAAAATGCCAAAACAAACCCAATTCAAACCCAATTTATCCTGTCGTAGCCTCTGGCGAAGCAGGAACAAACCCAATTTCAAAGCCAATATATGAAAATTACCGGCCGACATAAGCCGTTTGCTTACGAAGCCGAACTGAATGGAATAGATAAAACTAATTGCATTCTAAGCACAAATTTTGTAATTATAAGTAAATACACACGGAGCAATAAAATGCAATTGTCAGAAAATTGTTGCCCTAAATTCGATGAAGGAGTCCAAATATGCATGAAAATGGAATAACCCGGCGTCAATTCATCAAAAGCACGGCTGCTCTGGCAGGTACTATGTTTCTGTCTTGCCATCCCCAACAGCCTTCCGGGCCAAAGCCCAGGCGAACGGCTGTAGACCAGGTTACTCTTGGCAAGACTGGCTTAAAGCTCAGCAGGCTCGGCCTCGGCACCGGCAGCATAGGAGGCAGTATTCAACGGGCTCTTGGACAGGAAAAATTCAACCGCCTCATACGATATGCCTACGACCAGGGTATCACTTATATCGATACCGCCCAGGCGTACAGGACACACGAAATGGTCGGAGAGGCAATAAAGGGTCTGCCCAGAGAAAAGCTCTTCATCCAATCGAAGATGTCCGGAACCCCAGAAAAACCCCTCGAAGTCCTTGACCGTTACCGCAGGGAGCTGAACGTCGATTACATCGACAGCCTGCTTGTTCACTGTGGTGTCGATAAAAACTGGGACGAAAAACGTAAACGGCTTCTGGATGCCTTCGAAGAAGCCAAGCAAAAGAAAATAATACGTGCCCACGGTATCTCATGCCACAGCCTTCCAGCTTCAGCCCGTGCCGCCCAGCTCGATTGGGTGGACGTTAATCTCGTCCGCATTAATCCACAGGGCGCGCACATGGATACTCCCGCTGAAAGCTGGAATGCCAAAAGCAATGCATCCCACGTACCTGCGATGATGGAACAGATAAAGATCATGCGCAAGAAACGCCACGGCATCATCGGAATGAAAATCATAGGAAACGGCGATTTCAAAAAGCCAGAAGACCGCGAAAAATCCATTCGCTTCGCCATGAAATGCGGTTTACTCGACGCGGTTGTGATTGGCTTTAAGAGCCCTGCAGAAATCGATGAGGCCATCAAGAATATGAATTCTGCTCTGGCCGAAACCACATGAATCTATAGAGGAGCTGTAAGATAAAGAGTTGCATGATAAAGAGCTGTAAGATAAAGGGTTATGAGAAAAGGAGTTGCAAGATAACCTGACTTAAGCTATCGGTAGAGTCGTCACGGAGAAAGAACACGACCTCCGAGCTGCTTTATATATTTTTGATACAGCGCCAATATCTGCTGATTTGAGATGGCCGTAGCAACAACCAACCGACACCGAGCCCGTACCATCTCTCCGGCCTTAACATCCCGGCCGAAGAGTGAAAGATAAATGGAACGATGACTCTCTCCCCGGTAGGGTGTCGCTATGGCAAAGCAATCATCTCGTGGAGCCATCAAGACTACCGCCAGATTCGCCGTTTCATTACGTCGCACACAGATGGGAGCCGCCATATACGGCATGATTGTCCACTTCACAGGATTCGGCTCTTTTTGCCAGCGACCGTCCTGGATAATCTGCAACACCTCCTTCCCCCGTGGAAACATCTGCCAGTCACCAAAGGACTTCTCAGCCATAAGGAAACCGGGCTTCCCTTTTGTCTGGGGATTTGTGTCCGCGTACACATAGGGCGCGGGAAAGCTCTCATGAAAATACGATGCCAGAAACACTTCAAATTTGTGTAGGTCTTTCTGAGCTTTGATGGTAGTCTCCAGGTCGACTGTCGTCTCATCCGTCAGGCGGTAGATAGCGGTTATCTTAAACGGATGGTCTTTCCCCTCCAGCCAGACAATCTGAACAGCGCCATCGGGCAGTAACTTCGATACACTGGGCCAGTCCCACGCAGCATGCCCATAACGCTTGTTGGTTGTGAAAATCCGGTAGTAACTGAAAATGCCAAATCCTCCATTCAATCTAACTCCGGAAGGTACATGTATCAAAGATGACAAACCAAGAGATTTACCATCAGGCCTCAGCTTTCCACGAAGCACACCGGTGTCGAATACATATTCACCTTTTCCCTTCGAAGTGAAAGCGAATTTGGCCGAACGACTTTCAACCCGTAAGCCAGTGTTCGGACGGGTGCTCGCGGTGGCTGCTAAGGCAACAAGGGATACCGCCACACAGCTCAGTACGGTAACACTAAACGCATTATTTTTCCAAACCTGTCCCCACTTCACCGATAATCCTCACCATTGAGGCTGCGGACAACAGATACCTGCCATTTTTCAAGCTCTTTTTTCATTGATTTGAGCCGCTCGGTATGCCGTCCAGTCAGGTCGTTTCCTTCATTCGTGTCTTCAGCCAGATTGTACAATTCAAACTTTACGCCTTTCTTATTTTCAATCCGATGAAGTTTCCACGGCCAATCAAGCCAGGCTGAATGACCGGGAAACGTATCTTCCGGATATTGTTTGGTGATTTTACCGGCGTCCATGCGCAGACGAGACTTGTCGCCTACTTCATTGCCTTTTTTCTGTGCCGCCATCAGTTCGGACATGAACTCCTTGCTTGGAGTACGGATGCCCTTGATAGGATAATCCCAGAATCCCATAGGTTTCGGTCGTGACTTCATCTTGCCACCTATCACGGGAACCAGACTGATTCCGTCAAGTTCCGGTTGCTTCTTAATCCTTACCCCCACGATTTCAAGAAGGGTAGGGTAGATGTCCGACGTGTTGCACGGAACATCTGTTTTGCGGGGATTGGGAATACGGGCGGGCCATTCAAGAATCGCAGGCACGCGCAGGCCGCCTTCGTAGACTTTGCCTTTATTACCGCGTCCACCGGTGGTGCCTACTCCGGGCAGACCACCGTTGTCACTGCAATACCACAAGATTGTATTTTCGTGTATACCAAGCGTCCGCAACTCTTCACGAAGCTTGCCGAAGGCGCGATCCATACCTGTGATTTCACCGTAGAAATGCTGCAATTTCTTGCTCTGAGCCTTGTAGATTGCCCGATCTCGTTCGATTGCTTCGTGCGGCCCGTGTGGAGAGCCAAACCAGACTACGGCAAGGAATGGCCGAGGCGACCCGGCATGCTTACGAATGAATTCGATGGCGGCATCGGCTGTGACCATGGAGCTTTCACCTTGTTTCTGGACAGCAACGCCTTCGCGGCTGAGAATCGGGTCGTTATCGAAAAAATTCGGCGCAGATAACCATTCATCAAATCCACTGGAACCGGGATTGACGGGACATCCCTTTCGAACGGAGCCGAGATGCCATTTCCCAAAATGTCCGGTGACGTATCCTGCTTTCTTGAGGGCTTCGGGGATTGTAACTTCCTGTGGTCGAAGCGTATGGCCCCACTTAAAGCATCCAAATCGGTTCGGATGACGGCCGGTCATGACGCTCCCGCGAGTTGGCGAACAGACCGGTGCCGCGGCGTAGAAGCGGTCGAAACGCAACGCAGCGGCGGCCATAGCATCGAAATTCGGAGTCTTCAGAACTGGATGGCCGTTATATGCCATATCACCCCAGCCCTGGTCATCAGCCATGCAAAGTATGATATTCGGTTTTTTTGAAGACTGTTTGCCTAAAGCCGACAAACCACTCATTGTGGCAAGATACACTCCTGCGCCGGCTACTTTCAAAAATCCGCGACGGTCTATATGCATTTCATCTCTCCTTTCTTCACAAGCCTGTTAATCATACAGTCCTGCACAAACTTTTCCGGTATCAATACCACTAATCTGCCTTATGTAGCAAGTCAATATTGCGATATATTTCGGTATTTTCCCCTATATGCTCACCTTTTCTCTTGTATTCCATTGTCCTAATGTGTAAACTCAATGCTTCGGCTTTATAGAAAACAACTAAAACCATAACAAAGGAGAAGATAATGATGGAAACCAATATCATTCAACGACGCCAGTTCCTGAAATCCACCGCAGCCGCCGGAATCGGATTAATCATTTTACCCAGCGGCACACTCTCCGGCGTCAACGCGGCCAGCAACAAGCTCAATATCGCCATGATCGGTACATGGGGCCGGGCGGATAAGCATTTCGACGCTGTCTCGAAGGAGAACGTCGTGGCCCTGTGCGACGTGGATGAGAACCACATTGCCCACGCCGCCAAGAGGTTCCCAAAGGCCAAAACCTACGTCGACTGGCGTAAATGCCTCGAGCAAAAAGACCTGGATGCGGTGATCTGCTGCACCACGGACCATACACATGCTTTCATCACCAACTGGGCACTAAATCGCGACCTGCACGTCTATTGTGAGAAACCGCTGGGCAATACCGTGGAAGAAGCACGCGTGGTCCGCGCGAACTATCTCAAGAAAAAACATAAGCTGGCAACGCAGGTCGGTACCCAGCGTCACGCCAAGCCGAACTTCGAGCGTGTGCGTGAGCTGGTCAAAGACGGTGCGATTGGTGAGCTGACGGATGCGTATGCCTGGGGCAATCGTCAGATTCGCAGGTCCGGGTATCCGCCAGCCAAGGGCGAACCGCCGAAGCACCTGCACTACGACCTGTGGATAGGGCCTTCGCCGTGGCATCCGTATAATCCGGAATACTTCAAGGGTGGTCCCGGCATGAATTGCCTCTCGTGGAACATGTACTGGGACTTCGGCACCGGCCAGGTCGGCGATATGGGCAGCCATACAATCGACCTGGTGTGGAACGCGGTTGACGCGGGTCTTCCCACGACGGCGACGGGTAAAGGCGATAAATTCAATCCTGAGGTAACGCCGGTGGAACTTAAGATGACGTTCGATCATCCGGCCAATGATTGGCGCGGGCCCATCAAGGTGAGCTGGTACCAGGGAGGGGCGATGCCGCGGTCACCGAAAAACTATGTTGATTTGAATAGAATCGGGCACGGCGCAATGTTCAAGGGCACCAAGGGCTATGTCATCTGTGATTACGATTCGCGGATTCTGCTTCCGTTCGGCGATGATGCGGATCTGACGTATTACAAGGGGCGGGAAAAGGACGATGTGATTCCACCGTTGGGTCACTTCCAGGAGGAATGGACCAGGGCCTGTAAGGGTGACCTGAAGACGCATTGTGATTTCGACTACGGCGGAACCGTGATAGAGCAGATGCTCCTGGGTCTTGTGGCCTACCGCGTCGGTAAGAAACTCGAGTACGATGGCAAAAACGGTCGCGTTACCAACAGCGCCAAAGCCAACGACCTGCTCAGCCGAAAATACCGACCCGGCTGGACCCTCAACGGGTAAGCCGACGATAAAATGAAGTCTGAATTAGGATAAGCTTTGCGGGATTGCCTGTGCGAAGTGCTTTGTTCAACCGGATATCGCTTCAAAATCGCGCTTGGGTAGGAGAAGACGTATTAGCAAATGGGAACTATGTCATTTCACAGCATCACTGGTCAAGGCTTCCCGTGGGATATGTAGAGACTCGTAGCGAGCTTACAACTTATCAAGTCTGTTCTTGATTTGTAGGGGTTTTGTCTTTATCCTGAGATGGTGTGGTCGGGACAATGGAAGGGATTCTAATCCCTCCGGCCATTTTCGACCAATTATCTAAAGACAGTTAGGTAAATCTTGGATATCCAGGGCCGAAGCTAAGGATAGCAGTCTATTGAAATCAAGAACCTTCATAAGAAATGCCGGGGTGGTTGTTGTCCTTGGCGTTATTTGCGTTTTGACCGCCAGCATTTTGCCACATGCCGAACAAGATTCGCAAACAGGCCTATGGTATAGCGTTATCCCTCCGTTACTGGCTATTGTGCTGGCCTTCTTGACGCGCCATGTCGTTCTCAGTTTAGGAATTGCCATTGTAGTAGGTGGATTGTTGACTCATGTTCCACAGGCCCCACTGAGCGTTATAGCCTGGTTCGAAGGGTTTGAAGCGGCGGGTATTTATTTTGTCAGCAGTGTAACAAGCAAAACAAACCTTCAGATCCTTTCGTTTATTCCGCCCATCTTTGTGATGATAGAGATAGTCGTTGCCTCAGGAGGTTTCAAAGGAATTATCAACTGGCTCTTGAGATGGGTCAAGGGCGGAAAATCCGCTCAGACTGCTACCGCTTTGATGGGAATACTTTGTTTCATCGACGACTACACTAATGCCATAGTCGTGGGCTCGATGATGCAGCCAATCACGGACCGCTTTCGCGTCAGTCGTGAGAAACTTGCCTTTCTTGTCGACGCGACAAGCGCTCCTATAGCAGGACTGGCGGTCATCAGCACCTGGATTGCTTATGAGGTCAGTCTTCTTGGTGCCGTTGGGCGTGAGTTGGGCATTGAAAAGAGCGGCTATTCAATGTTCTTTGATGCTTTGAGTTTTCGCTTCTATTGTCTCTTGATGATTGTGTTTGTTTTTGTACATATTCTCATGGGCCGTGAATTTGGGCCGATGAAAGCCGCACAGGAAAAAGCGCGAAACAAGGAGCCGCCTGAAGAAAATGGAGCTGATCTATCCAAAACGCTAAATGGTCCGACCCTGAGGTCTTCATCTCAGAGACCCGGCCGGCCGTTCAACGCCTTGATTCCCTTAGCCGGACTTCTGATTTTTAATATGACCGGCCTTTGGTTCGACGGAACCGCCAAATTAGAAAAAGACATGCTTGAATGGCAGGCCCAAAGCCTCACTACTCCCGTAGAAAATATGCCTCCAAGACCTGTTGATATTGAAGCCCTTTCTCCCGTAAGCTGGGTTTATTGGCGCGAAGTTATCGGCCACGTCCAAAACAGCCCTCTTGTTCTTGCTTGTGCCGCGCTATTTGGCCTGACCTTGGCTTTGATTTGCGCCAGGCTCTCTGCATCGCTGCACGTTTCCGTGATACGCAGATGTTTTTGGCAGGGCATCAAAAGGGCGGCAATTCCCATCGTTATACTGATTCTTGCCTGGTCCCTTAAGAATTGCTGTGACAGTTTGAAGACCGGGAAATTTCTGACATCAATTTTGGCAGGCAGAGTATCACCTTATTGGTTTCCGCCGATTCTTTTTCTTATTGCCTCAGTAACCTCGTTTGCCACAGGCACCAGTTACGGAACGATGGCCATTCTCATCCCGACTGCCGTTCCGGTTGCCTTTGCGCTGGATGGAGGCACTTATGGTCTCACCACGATGATAAGTCTGGGTGCGGTGTTGGACGGCGCAATCTTCGGTGATCATTGTTCACCCATCTCCGACACGACAATTATGAGTTCCATTGCCACTTCTTGCAACCTCGTAGACCACGTTCGAACGCAATTGCCCTACAGTCTGTTTGTCGCCGTCCTCGCTTTGCTCTGTGCGTACCTTCCCAGCGCTTGCGGCCTTGCGCCGGCTTGGAGCATGACCTTGGCAGTCTTGGTAATGCTCTGCTTTTTTATCATCCTCTCACGTCGCAGGGGCAAAAAAGCTCATCCCACCTCTTCTAAGTGACATTTACCACGGTAATGGCTGAGAGGTTCCCATGCCCGGCCCTAATAGTATCGCGTTGAGAAACAGTCGTTGCATACCGGGCAGCCACATTCGATAAGTCGGGTCGGTCGCAAAAAGAATTATTTGACCACGGCCTACCGGCTCAACAGTAGCATATGCAGTATCTGCAAGACGCTCTTTTGCTTCCGGCCAGAGCAGACCGCTCAAACGCAGCTTATTCTTATCATCAAGGCGTACCACGGTTCTTACCGGGTGCTTCGACATAAATGCGAAACTACCCCAGAACATCACGGGCAGCTTCTTTTGTAAACCGAATCCGAGCCAGTGTTCTGTATTAATCGTGCCCGTAAGAAATGTTCCTTCCGGACTAAAAATGCGATGCCATTCATCGGTACGCTTCAGCTTTTCAATATCGGGCTTTTTTGCCTCTTCTTTTGCTGCTTTTTCTTCTGTTGCTTTGGTTCCCCATATCTGGTTGGGATCAATCTTGATATCCCGGGCATTTCTTTCTCGCTGTACGGCCTCCTGGTATATCGCGAGTTTGTCAAGAACATCACGTTTTAGACGTACTGACGAAAGGCCTTGATCCTTGTCGGCTGCAAAGGCTGCCGAATTGCCAATCGCAATCAGTGTCCCGCCGTTTTCAATCCATCTCTTTATTTTTTCAACGGCTCTTGTGTTCAGTACCCGCCCAATGTCGCGACCGTCTGGAAGCACAAGAACATTGTATTTTCGCAGGTCGATGTAGCTGATATTTTGGATGTTGACCGGTGAAATTCGGAGTTGAAGCTTCCGGTCAAGCAGGTACCAAAGCGAACCAAACGATGTGGAACGAACAGGCCATTGCGAAGCTATCGCCACTCGTGGTGGTGATAACAGCTTGAACTTTCGAGCACCAAGGTCGGGTCCATCTTCTGCAAGGGCGCTATCTATACCGTGTATATTGATGCCACAATCAGAAGCGATTTTCTGCAGGACTTCAAAAAGTCCGTCAGGATTCTCATGGCCACGAAGCAGGACTGTCCCCGCGTTGTATTCTCGACTTTCGATCTTAAGTGGTTTAGTCGCGATGCGCGGATAACATTCTTTCTCAAAAAGACGCACCAGAACCGAGTATATGTCGGAATTTCTAAAATCAATCAGGTATCCGTAACTGCTTTCCTTCTTCAGCTTTGACAAATCCCGGACCGGCCCCGAAGACCTGGATCGAAGTTTAACATCCGGCATTCTCCTGGCCCAGTAAGCTTCGATTCCACTTGCCAGAGGCAGACTCCAGGAAGTAACGTCGTAAATCAGCGTGTTTCTGCGATTTTCAAGCTCTTTACGTTCTTTCAATAAAAGACTGTCAGTAAACCGTGGATCGAATTCGCATAATGTCTGAAGCATACGACGGTGTGGCTGTCTCAATCGCACCACAAGTGTACCTTCTGGAAATTTGAGGCGTTGGTGATTGTATCCCCATATATCGGTTACATCATCGGCATTAAAAGACTGCTGTGCAAATCCAACTTCGATGCCATGATGCTTAATTAAGTCGACCAGTTGTTCCCACCTCGAACTATCTTCACAAGGAGGCAGTAAAAACGTACCGCTATCAAGCTCTTCCTCGCTGACTGCCCACTGCCGGTCCTCAAAATAATCCCTCAGTATTTCACGGCGGTTCGCACGGAGCGTCTCCAGGTTGGCAAGAGTACTCACAATATGATGATGCACCGTTTCGCGATAGCTGATTTCCTTGCCCGTGGGATGTTTGACAGAAGCTGCATCGACCCTGGCTTGTTCATAGAGAAGTCCGATCGCACCTTGCAGATTCGCCCAGGCGTTGGTGTAGATGGGGGCCCAGTCGCTGTACCAGTCCCTGGTATAGTAACTCCATCCGTAGCGATCGAAGGCCTCGGCCTGGTCGGAGCTGAAACGTCTGCGCCATTCCATTACCTTCGGTGAAAGGTGAATATTGATGGGCTCTCGAGGTGGGTCAAACAGATAGGTATCGATAGCACCTTGCTCATGTGAATCCACCAGCAGATGTGGATTCCAGGACAAAATCACCTCTGCCAAATCACGAACTTCCGGCTGAATATGCACAAGCCAGTCGCGGTTGAGGTCGAACAGATAATGGTTTCCTCTGCCCCTCGACCAAAGAGCCTGGTGCTGCATCGACTGCAGGTCCGGACTCGAAACCACGCCGGTCAACTGTTCGAGATGGCTTTGATACCGTTCCCTGCCGTCGGGATTGACCAGGGGATTAATATGAACTACGACCTGGTCTAAAAGTTTCTCGTTGGCCTTGTCTTTTGATGCAGCTAAATGATAAACAACATATATCGCCGCGTCCGTACTCGACAGTTCATCGCCGTGGATACTGTAATTTGCCCAGGCAATGGCTGGCAGGGTATTGATGAGCTGATTTGCTTGCGCAGGGCTCTTGAGCTTGCGCGGGTCGGAAAGTTTTGCATTGTTGGCCTTAATCTGATCCAGCCGCTTATGGTTGGCCCGGCTGGTAATGGTCACGTAGTAGAGCGTCCGGCCTTCGTGTGTCTGGCCATAAGCTGTAAGAGTTACCCGTTCAGAGGCCTTGGCCAGAGCCTGCAGGTAGCGGATAAGTGCGGGATATCGAACAGCCTTTTCAGCGACAGCGTGCCCTGTTATTGATTCAGGTGCTGGTATAGCTGGATTAAAATCTACTCCCTCGACAAATGGCCTTTGCGACTGCACCATGGGACCTGCCTGTACATTCGCTCCGCAGCTGCCCAAAAATAGGCACGATGCCAAAGCCAGCACTGTCGAAAAGTGTAAATGAAAACGGGATTCGCCAAGCTTACACTTGTCCTTTTGAGTTTTATGTAATTGGTTCACTTGCATTCTCCTTATAACCCAAATCTCCAAAATAAAGATGCACGTCAGGCTCATCGCCTCAAAACAATGTAAGCATACAACAATACTTCCAAAGCATCAAGCTGCTCTTCGGGTATTTTTCGTTTGTTACCAAATGTGGTGTTCAAGCATTGTTCTTCTTCTGATGATGTCATTTTTGAATTATAACGAGATAGACTCTCAGAAGCCCTGGTTAGAGAGGTCGACAATATCGTTGAATCTGTGAAAAAGCAGTTACAATGAGTCATTCTAATTTTTTGTTGTGCCATTCTGAGAGGTGTGGTAACTTGTTGGGTCGGAAAAGCTGGGAAGTAGTGATGTACGTTCCGAAGTGAAATACTTTGCTTAATAGGAGGCTTTTAGTGATGCAGCACGGCGTACATAAGCATAACTCCAAATATCACGCCGATAGTTGTCCCTCTAACTGGTTTTATGAGACATCCACAACAGGTATAAGCCGGCGGAATTTTCTTGGCGGCCTTGCCGGTGTCACGGCAATAAGCGGCCTTAAACTGGAAGCAGCCACGCAGGACCGGTACGTTTCAAAAAAATCCGCTTCTTCCATGGCCTTACCGCCTGGAAAAACCTTGCGAGTCAAACCTGTTCTGGCCTATTCAATTGAGCGGCGACAGGAAAAAACCAGTTGGCGTAGTTATGGTGGAGTCCAGACTCAAGCGATAGCAAAAAAGGAAGCTGCCATAATCAAGACAGAATTGAAAAAACTTGCATCACGTGCTGAATTTCCCATCGAATTTCTGCCTGTCACGCTGGTCGATAACGATAAGAGTACCGACGCAGTGGCAGGCATCGATTGCGATGTACTCCTGCTGTATGCAGCAGGCGGCAACCTGGTCTATAAACTCGCCGCTACCGACAAGCCGACTATAATGTTTGTACGCCACAAGTCCGGGCACCATTATCTCTGGTACGAAATCGCCCATTGGCGCTTCCTGCGGAGGAACGGGGACACCATTCAAGAGAAGAATATGGATGTTGATGACATCGTCGTCGATGACTATAGCGAGATTCTCTGGCGGTTACGGGCCCTTTATGGTCTCAAGAATGCCAAAGGTACTAAAATGCTTGCCATCGGCGGACTGAAGGCTTACAGCGAACCCGGACAAGATCTCGGCCCCAAACATGCAAAAGAGATCTGGAATTACGACTTCAAAATCGTTTCAGAGCAGGAGTTCGCAAAGCTCTTGGCAAAGGCACGAGCCGATGAAAATGTAATGAAGCAGGCACAGCGACAGACCAAAGAATTGCTTGCTCAACCAAATGTCACCCTCCGGACTGACCGCAGGTTTGTCGTTAATTCGTTTCTGGCCTTGAATGTCTGCAAGCAGCTCATGAAGCAATCGGGCGCGACAAACTTCGGCTTTGCTAACTGCATGGGAAGGTCGGTCATCGAGATGCTCGACACACCGCCTTGTCTGGTATTGAGCCTGGCAAACGACGAAGGGTACACGGCTTATTGTCACACCGACCTCACCCACACTCTTCCCGGTGTCCTGTTGCGTTGGATTGCCGGAAAACCGACCTTCGTATGCAATTCTCATTTTCCGAACCGTGGTATCTTCACTGTGGCCCATTGTTCCGCCCCAAGGAAAATGAACGGCAGGGATTATGAGCCGACTACTATCATGACCCATTTTGAGTCGGACTATGGTGCCGCAACTAAGGTACGGTATACAAAAGGGCAGCTCGTTACAGTTATCATCCCGAATTTAAGATGTTCGAAGTGGCAGGGCTTCCGGGGCAAAGTCCTTGATTCTCCTTCCAATCCTGCCTGCCGCTCTCAAATTGACATAGAGATTCAAGGTGATTTTCGCAAATTACTTGACGAGATGCAGGGCTTCCACGTACAAGTATGCTACGGTGATTATCTACGCGAGGTCGGCTACGCACTGAAGAAAATCGGAATCGTCGAATGGCAAAATTTTAGTGAGATTGTATGAATGTTTTTATGGAGGACTTTCTGATTATGAAAAAGACTATTTTGGCTCTCTCTATATGTATATTTGTTGTTCCTGTATTAGCTGGACAGACTAAGCCAAATGTGCAGCTTATAGAAGGTAACAACAAAGTTGATGTTATGATTGGTGGAAAGCTTTTTACCAGTTACTTGTATGGAAGCAAAATGACGAAGCCGGTCTTGGTTCCGGTACGTACACCTTCAGGCATCGAGGTCAATCGAAAACATCCCCTTACGGAAGCAGAAGGGGCCAGTACCGACCATTTTCATCATGTGGGTATTTTCTTTGCTGTTGACAAGGTGAACGGAACTGACTTTTGGGTGAATTCTTCTCCTCCGCCACAAATCAAACACATCAAAATAACGGAGCTTATTAGCGGGCCCGGAAGAGGAAAACTTTCAACAATCATGCACTGGATTGATAATAACGGCCGCATTGTGTTGGAAGAAAAAAGAAATATGATTTTCCTTGTCACCGGATATGAAAACGAATATGCTATCGACTTCAGCATGGATCTTACCGCCAAAGACGCAAAGGTGGTATTTGACGATATCGAGGAAGGTATGTTCGCAATTCGAGTTTCTGATTATTTGAGGCAGGGACGCGCCAAATTAAGCTTGGAATCTGACCAGCCGCTGCCGAAGGAATCGATTGACGGAACCGGTTTCTACTTTAGTTCCAACGGAGATGAAACAGCAAAAAATATATGGGGCAAGCGCGCAAGATGGGTCGCTTTGCAGGGAATCAGACAGAAGAAAGTAGTGGGTGTTGCAATCCTCAACCATCCGGCAAGTATAAACTATCCGACCTATTGGCATGTCAGGGACTACGGCTTATTTTCAGCCAATCCCTTGGGACAGGGTGATTTTCAAAGACAAAGGCCTCGTCAATATCGGAAAAACAAGGTGATTCCACTTCGTCTGACGCTTGAGCCGGGCGAAACGGCACATTTCAGGTTTCTCGTGATTATTTACGAAGGGATAAGAACAAACCAACAAATAGAAGAAAGGTTCGGGGATTTTATAAAAAATTAATTGGCACAGGATTATATATTTGTTAATAATATACAATTCTGAGAGGACCCGATTGGGTCGAAAAGGACTATTATGAAGAGAGGATGATTTATGAAAATTATTACACGTCGTGATTTTGTTAAAAGTTCGATAGCTGGTGGTCTCGCTTTGGCGACACCGTTTTCTCGTGTCCGAGGGGCAAACGATGACCTCCGTGTTGCAGTAGCGGGTATTCGCGGCAGGGGTGGGGGGCTTATGGGAGGTTTTCACGATGCTGCTGGAGTACGCGTTGTTGCGCTCTGCGATGTTGATGAAAAGGTTCTTGAAGGCCGAGTCAAGAGATTCAAAGATCGCAATGAAAAGGTTGATGCATATATCGACTATCGAAAAATGCTCGAGGATAAATCGATCGACATAGTGGCCATTGCGACGCCCGACCACTGGCATGTACCCTTGGCTGCCTGGTCGGTCGTGGCAGGTAAGGATGTATACGTGGAAAAGCCTCTCAGCCACACTATCTCCGAGGGACGCCTGCTTGTGAATCTGGCCCGTAAGCACAACAGGATCGTCCAGCACGGTACGCAGGCCCGAAGTTCAAAAGGCATTGTTGATGCAATTGAATACATGAAATCAGGCAAGCTTGGAAAAATCCGAATGGCCAAGGCAATTAACAGCCAGCGGCGGCAAGAGATCGGACGTGAGCCCGACACCCCGACACCACCGCACGTTCACTACGACCTCTGGCTCGGACCGGCACCGAAAAGACCTTTCAACATCAATAGATACCACTATAAGTGGCACTGGTGGTGGGACTATGGAACCGGAGACATAGGAAATGATGGCATACACCAGATTGACATTGCCAGATGGGGATTGGGAGTCGAACTGCCCAGGGCTGTTACGTGCAGCGGTGGACAATTATGGTACGATGATGACCACGAGACACCCGACACACAGATTGCCACATTTGAGTACGATGATGTTTACCTGATGTATGAGATGAGGCTGTGGACGCCCTATCCACATGAGGGGCATGACAATGGCAACATCTTCTATGGTGACAATGGAAAAATGTCTATTGGCAGGGAGGGCTGGCAGGTTACCTTCAAGGACGGCAAAAAAGGCCCGGGAGGTGAACGACTTAATGGGTCGCACACCACAGACTTCCTTCAGGCGGTGCGCAGCCGTAAAGCAAGTAAGCTCAGCGCAGACGTCGAGGTCGGGCACCACTCAGCCGCCCTCTGTCACATGGCCAACATTGCGATGCGCGTGGGCCGGCGACTCAAATTCGATACAAAAACGGAACAGTTCATCGACGATGCTGGGGCCAACGCATATCTGACGAAGCAGTACCGCAAAGGCTACGAACTGCCGACGCTATGAAATGGACCAAGTGCTGAACAATAAATGACTAGCTGCAGTGGAGATGGGTTGTTCGACCTGTTCCATGAGAAGCAAATCAAATTTTGTGGTCTGGAAAAGCTCGTAAAGCTCTTCTAACCGCTTGCTTGTGCTTTTCTGTGGTTGTATTCTTGTTTTATAAAATCTGCTGTGCGCAATGCCGCCAATTTGCTGAAATCAATAAGCTTGTGCAATCCCTCATTGAAAGCTGTTGCGAATTCGTCCGACTTTAATGCCGAATGAGCGAAGCTCCTTTCGCCGGTTCGAGTCCCTGTGTTTAGAGGCGCAGGTGCCAGGCAGTAAACCGCAGTTGCGAACCCGAAAAAGTAGACTACAAGCAGAAAGATAAGCTTGTTCCTCCAGCCCCTTATCAACGATTTGTTTCTATTTCTTCTGTTCATCTTTGGCTCCTCCCAAAAATGGCCAATGGAAAATTCCCTCTGATTCAGACTTATAAAATATTATACCATAAATCAGGGCGGCAGAGGGAGTAATTCTTGAACTATTACTAAGTTAGTCCCAGGACTACAACAAAAAAGATGCGTATGTGTAAATTATGTGATAAACAGCGGCATGCTTTTTCCAGTCTGTAGCTTATACAAAAGCGTTTTTTTCGGACGCAGCCGGACTATCGGTATACCTTCGATGGCCACTAATCCAGATATTTTGCTTCTACGCCGAACATTTTTTATACTTTAGATAGTCCACAGAAGTAGCTGCAAACTTGTTTGGCTGGGTGTTTTTTTCTGATCGGAAAAATGATACCATAGAAGTCAGAAGCGAAGTTCTTGCTATTCTGTTTGGTGGCTTTACACATGCGGCTGTTCACTATGAACCTCAAGATTATAAGCACATTCAGGGTGCCGTTGATGCGTTCCATACCTTAGATACCGTGATCGTTGCTCCCGGAAGATATATCGGACGCGGCAGGCATGAAGCATAGCGACGTCCGTGAAAACAAGAACTTCCTCCCGTTTTTGCTATTGAAGACAGATAAGTTATATTTTTCATGTGTGGGGGTGTTAACATTATGAAACGAAAAAGCAAACTGCGTAGAGCCATATTTTCTCTGGCGATATGTGTAGGTATTTTCTGTGCATGGTGCTGTGTTCTGTTAATGGCTGAAGAGTATAACTCGGCACACCACAAATTGAATGTAAGCAGGCAGGAGCTTCAGGCTTGGGAAGCCTGCCGTAATACTAAGCCCAGTTATTTTAAAAGCAACTCAGAGGCGGTCAGTACCTGCCTAAAAAACTTTAACGAAGCGCGAGACAATCCCTGGGTGAGCCTCCCAAAAGAACGATTGATAGGATTGTTCGTTTTAGCAGCTTTGGGAAGTGCCGTTGGGGGAGGCTTGGTTACCTGGGTTGTTATCTGGCTTGGCGGTCTATCTATTTATAGATTCTTTAGGCTGCTGGCGCTTTGCTTTCGGTATCGCCCAGGCAGGCAGGTGAATAGCTAATATTATCTACACCTAATCAGAGCAACACAGTCGTCACCCCCCGTCTGACCTTCCGAATGTTGTCTATGCTGGCACTGTGGCTATGGGGCGGCCATCACGACTATCAAATGTCCTAACATCTTTTCATCGACTGCATATTACTCTCGTCGCCAAGGGCCGATAACATCGCCAGATGAATGCTCGACCTATTGCATTTGTGAAAAAAGTGAAGATGGAGCCCTGTTTTTCAGATTAATTCCGCACTACTTCACAAGTTCTCCAAAGCACCCTGGCTTATGTCAGCTCTGAGTTATGGTGCGTCCTTTCTCAAGGCTGGTTGCCATTATTTTACATAAAGTTACCGTCCGAATAAGTCGATGGACGATGTCGGAAGTTAACTTTATTTACTTTTGAAAGGAATTAAACATGGTAAGCAAAGAAAAACCTCAAATTCCTGAAGAGCCCCAACAGACAGCACCAGAAGAGCCTCAACAGGTAGCGTTGGAAGAGCCTCAAGAGACAGAGACTGAAGAGAATCAAGAGCCGTGTTGCGAAGCTCCTGATGAGACTCCTTCGGAAGACTCTGAAGAAACACCGACAGAGACTGAAGAAAGTTGATAATTATTGAGGGAGGGGGTCGGATGAGCAGTCTGACTCCCTCCTATAATTGATCTTCAACCGAACCTGTAATAATCCTCAGGCACGTTGCGGTCCCGGTAACGTAACTGCTAAAATACCGCGATCGAAGGCAAACATCCCTTTTTGCCCTTCCAAAAAGTGGTTGTCAGCCCTCATTCTATTTCTTATTATTTGTATAGGAACAACAGTTCTGAGTTGCCATTAGGTGACTTTGGTATTGATGGTGGTCCGGTAACAAATGGTTAAAGGTTTTTAGGTAAATAAGGCGGTAAAAATGATAGAGAACATTTTACAGGACACTCTTCTTGTTGATTTGGCTCCGGAGCCACAAATGTGCGACGAGCTGGATTCCATCAGCGAGACCATGTCTCCGATGGCAGACCGTGATGTAGTGGTTGATTTTTCTAACGCGGATATTATAACTGCGTCAAGCCTCTCAAAGCTGCTGAAGTTAAGACAGCTTTTGGCGGATTCCGGGCGCCGACTTGTTCTCTGTGGCCTTGCCGGCAACACCAGAGGTATTTTTAAGAAGACCGCCCTTGACCGGGTCTTTGAATTTGCTGCTAACAAGTCTGCTGTTCTAATCTGACCTAAATACGTTTGATTTGTCGGCTAGCACTATGGCTGATTATGTCCTGCTTTTGCTTTATGGCTGGTTGCGAGGTTCCACACCCAGCAGATGCCTCACGAAGAAATCCATACGCCGCCGTCTGGCGTAGGGCTTTTCACCCACCCCGTGACCACTGCCCGGCACCACAAGCATATCGAAATCTTTATCCGCTTTTATAAGGGCATCAACAACCTGCATCGTCGAGGCCGGGTCCACATTCCTATCGAGTTCACCGACGGTCAGTAGAAGTTTACCCTGTAGTTTGTGAGCTTGTGTCACGTTCGATTGTTCTTCATAATGAGGCCCGATAGGCCAACCCATCCAGAGCTCGTTCCACCAAATCTTGTCCATTCGGTTGTCGTGGCAGCCGCAGTCGGTGACTGCCACCTTATAGAAATCACCATGAGCCAACAGAGCACGCAGCGCGCTTTGCCCGCCCGCCGAACCCCCATAAATACCGACGCGTGCAAGGTCCATGTAGGGATACTTCGCTGCGGCTGCCTTCATCCACAGAATACGGTCCGGAAAGCCCGAGTCCCCAAGGTTTTTCCAGCAAACATCGTGAAATGCCTTTGAGCGATGCGAGGTGCCCATACCATCAATCTGCACAACAATAAATCCAAGTTCAGCTATAGCGTGTTGCCGGGTTTGCAGCCCGAAAGATTTCGGCACAAACGCGCCTTGTGGACCGGCATAAATCTGCTCGATCACAGGGTATGTATGATTCGGGTCGAAATTGCTCGGACGGATGATAATACCATATACATTTGTTTTGCCATCCCGGCCCTTCGCAACAAATCGCTCCGGTGGACGCCAGCCTATTTTCAGCAATGCGCTCCAATCAGCTCGTTCCAATTCACAAATAAGTTGACCATCATCGGCGCGGCGTAACTCGGTGATGGGCGGCTCATCAACGCGCGACCATCGGTCCAGAAAGAATCGGCGGTCAGGGGAAAACTCGATTTTATGTGTGCCGTCCCCTTCGGTCAGCACTATGAGACCTGAGCCATCGAAGTTCACACGGCAAAAATGCACATAGTAAGGGTCCTGCTCTTCTCGGATGCCGCCGGCGCGAAACCAGATTTGCCGTTTGTCTTCGTCCACCCTCTCAACACCTCTTACGACCCACTCGCCTTTAGTGATTTGGTTTTTTACGCGACCTGTTTCAGCATCATAAAGGTAAAGATGGTTCCAGCCATCGCGTTCCGACATCCAGATAATTTCGTTTGTATCGTCGAGGTAATGGCTGAACTGCTTAAATGAATAGTCGATAAACGTTTTGCTCTGTTCATTAACAATGGCACGTGCTTCGCCAGTGTTGGCATCCACGCTTATGAGCCGGAGTACCTGGTGACCGCGCTGGTTGTAGAGCAAAGTAAAATTGCCGGAGTCCGGCACCCAGCGAATCTCCGAGATTCTCCAGGGATTCGGGAATAGTTCGTCCGAAATAGGAATTTGGTGGTTACGTGAAATTTCGAACAATCTGGGCTTACGAATCGAAATGCGGTCGCCGGGCTTGGCATAAGAAAGCGTATGTAGTTTCGGCTGCAACTGGTCTTTAGGCGACGACTCGATAAGATGGATTTTCCTCTCATCACCTTTCTTGACACGCAAGGTGACCAGCTTTGTAGAGTCCGGTGACCAGTATATACGTTCCGAATATGCATCTTCTGCTGTGCCATCGCTGCTCAGTACAATCTCCTCATCATTTTCGACTTTGCGCACATAGAGATTATAATCTTTAATAAACGCAAACCATTTACCATCGGGTGACCGGCCACGTCGTCTCCGCGGCTTAGGCTTATCTTTGACCTCAGCTTTGTATATAGTGTTCTCGTCTACAACAGCATCTCCGGCATCTTCGGTGGCGACAAATACGGCCAGGGTCTTTCCAGCTTTGTCCGCTACCAGCCAGACATGTCCCGTATAAGTGTGCTGCTCGTGCTGCCCATCGACCTCGATTTTCGCGTAGTGACGTTTTTCTCCTTCATAGTCCACCCAATATACTTCCACAGCATCCTTCGTACGGTTGATGAACGTGATCGAAGTCTCGTCAGAAGACTGAATGCTTGGATGCAGCTCAGCGTGTGGCGAAAGCGAAGATGTTGGCTGCTCCTCTTTCGATACCTCCTGAACTTTATAGCTGCGCAAATTGCATTTCCACAGTTTGTTTTGACTTCTGAACAGAAGCTCTGTACCGGACTCGCTGAACTTCAGTTTGTCAATTGGAAGTCTGTCGGCCTGTATTTCTTCCCCGGTGGCTTTGGCAAGCGCCGCAGCAAGACGCTCATGGTCAAAAGCCCGTCGACGTGTGCCGGTTTCTGCATTCACCAGTATAAACTCACGGGCCTCATCAGCTAAGTCGTTGCGATACCAAAACTGATTATTCTCCGCAAACCAGTGAGGAACAACACGTTGCTTAAATACCTTATTGGCCGTATTTTTACGTAGATTGTTTGCTCGCTCATAATCGGAACGCCTGCCCTGGGCAACAGCGCTCTGAGCGGTAAAAAGCGATAACGCAAGTACGACAGCTTGGATGATAGTCTTCAGTTCAAAGGAAACTCTCATAGTTTGTATCCTCCTCTTACTGTTCATAATCATGGAGAGACATCGATCATTCAGGGAATATCAGTATAGCCTCTATAGAACACTTTTGCAAGGGTATAATGTCAACCATCGGTTTTGAACCAGCTTGGATTTGCTGTTCAAAAACTTATTGGCTACCGCGGGCAATAAGTGTCCGAAAGCCCAATCCTCATTCCACAAGCGGCTGCCACAGATATAAAAACTGCGCGCCGTTTGAACTCAACCAGTCGGGTAGTTCCACATTTATCAAGGCACCAACAGCGTCGTCAACACTCGTTGCCGAGCTATACACATTCGCTTTATGCCCTAACGGGCGGTGATACATAACCACACGGGCTTTCTCAATCCCGGCGATCTCTTTGGCCCATTCGATTCCATCTGCCGGATAACCAATTCTGTCTATCAGTTTTTCTCGCAAAGCTTCTTCGGCCGTAAACACCCGTCCATCTGCAAGCCCACGCAGTTTTTGCTCTCCAATGTTTTTGCGGCCTTCCTGCACCACCGTCAGGAATTGCTCGAAAAACTGTTTGATAATTCCTTCCAGTACTTTCCGCTCTTCAGTACGCAAATCGTGCAGCGGTGAACCTAAATCTTTCAAGTCCCCGCTCTTGATGGCCACTGCTTTAACTCCGATTTTTTCCATCGTTCCCGCAAAGCTAAACGTCTGCATTATGGTCCCGATACTGCCCGTCACACTGCCCGGCTGAGCCACAATGCCGTCACTGCCGCACGCAAGGTAATATGCTCCACTGCAGCCCACACCAAGTATGCAGGCTACCACCGGCTTTCCAGTCTTTCGCTTAAACTCTCGCAGACTATGATACATAATATCGCTCGCCGCAACCGTCCCGCCGGGTGAATTCAGACGAAGCACCACCGCCTTGACGCGTCGGTCCGATGCTGCCTTGTCCAGCTTTTCGACGAACAGGCTCACCGGGTTATCTCCCTCTCGCAGCCACCCGCGCTTGCGTTTGTTAATAAGCAAACCGTCAACATCGATCACTGCTATCTTATCACGGATAAATATACCTTTATCTCGCTGTATTTCCGTCTCTTCGAGCCGCTGATGGGTGGGCACGAGTTCTATTCGAAACGCCGTCGCCCCGCAACCTGTTAACACTACTAACGATACTAACAAAGCCGTGTTAAACCAAACATTTCCTTTAGCCATTACTTGTCCTCCTGCAAAAAAATGTTAGTTTCCTTTTAACTGGACCAATCTAACAAAATTAATCCGTTGCGCCTAAAAAAAATAATCATATTTTGTATGCGGTGATATTGAGAATACGCCGTTCACTCGGCCCATAGAATTTCAACAAAAGGTATCGGTGAGCACAAAGTGCACCGTCGAATCTACAAATTTCCTTCTGGAGATTATACTGCACAAAAACGGCATGAGCTGAAGCTCTTTTGGTGTTGGACACGCCTAATAGGTGCGGGATAGCGAAAGGGCTTGGAATTCGCTGTCATTTCGGGTATTATATCTATCAGAAAACTCGGCAGGATTGCTCCGCATAGGTTATGTGTGCAATAGAATAAGATTACGCATCTTATAGCGTACATTAAGGAAAATAATGGCGAAAAGACCGTATATTGCAAGAACAGGGCTACCTATAAAAAGTGCCGGCATTTTTATCTTTCTGATACTGACTCTCTCTGTAGTACCTGGTACTGTTCGCGGCTCTAAAACCCAAGACAGGCCGGGGCTGAGAAAGCTTCCATCACCGCCGGATGAGCTGAACCTTGAGCAAATCCCGTTTAAAATAGTGCATGAAACATACCACAAAACCAACCGCAGAAACAATTGGGAGCTGCACATTATAAATGCTGATGGTTCCAATCCGGTTAATCTCACCAGTACCCCTGATGTAGATGAAATGTATCCGCACGTTTCTCCTGACGGCACGAAGATATCTTTTGTTGTTGATAAAGGGACAGGAAGAAAAAAGCTTCGAAGTGTCTACTACATGAACATCGATGGAACAGGCCGCGTCAAGGTTGCTGATAACGCTCGCCAATCCTGCTGGTCTCCGGATAGCAAAAGCATCGCTTATCTAAAAGGAGAGTATGAGCGTTATAGTACAAGGGAGTACGCCACCTCGGGACTTTTCATTTATGATGTGCAGACCCGTCGGCATCGGCAGCACCCGAATAGAGATTTGCTCCATATTTATGCGATTTGCTGGACGCCGGACGGCAACTGGTTTGTTGGTGCCGTGCACGGAGGAATGGATTACAGCGATACCATCCTGACTTTTGAAGCAAATGGCACGAAACTCTTCGATATGGAACGGTGGGGAGTCAAGGGCTGTAGACCGGACTTCAGTCTCGACGGCAGGAAAATGGTATGGGGGGAAACCGACTGGAATCTATGCATTGGTGATTTCGATGTCAGTTCCGGTACCCCGCGGATTACTAATATTCGTGATATCGTCAACTGCCTGCGTAAGTCTAAGGTTTATCACGTTGACATCTCACCGGATGGAAAGTACATCGCTTTCAGCTATGGCCCTTTCAAGGGAGGTCAGCAGGTAGGCGGAAAAGCAAGAGGCTGGAACATCTGCATTGCTGACATGACTGGTAAATGGGTCAAAATCACCACCAACGGAAACCACAACAAGGAGCCCGATTGGGTCCCGGTTGCGATTCCCGACAATCCCCTGGTGGCGGGGCTAAAGCAGAAGTAATGTAATCTGGAAGGCTCGAAAGAAAGAAGGAACAATATGGCAAAAACTAAATTGTCAAAAACAAGTTTAGGAATTACTTTCTCTCTTTTGTTAATTCTTTTTACGGTAAATGAAGTTGTTTGTGCTTCACAAGCAAAAGCTCGGCTAAAGCTTAGAGAAGCTCCCTCACCGCGAGATGCTCTCGACCTCAAGAAAGTCCCCTTTAAAATAGTGTACGAAACCTACCGCAAAACAAATAGCAGGGAAAACTGGGAACTGTTTTTGATAAATGCGGATGGTTCCAATCCCGTTAATCTAACCCGCACCACCGACGTAGATGAAATGTATCCCCACGCTTCGCCTGATGGTACAAAGATTTGTTTCGTTGCTGATGAATTAGTGGAAAAGAAAAAAACTCGAAACGTCTATTACATGAATATTGATGGAACCGGCCGCGTAAAGGTCGCTGATAACGCACGGCAGCCCTGCTGGGGCCCCGATGGAAAAACCATCGCGTATCTAAAGGCCGAGTTCGAGCGTTACACTATTAAGGACTACGCCACTAAGGGTCTTTTCTTTTACGATATAGAGACTCGCAAACACACACAGCACCCGAATAGAAATTTGCATCATCTATATAATATTTGCTGGTCACCGGATGGTAACTGGTTTCTTGCCACTGTCCATGGTGGAATGGGTTTCAAGCACGCCAACCTTGCTTTTGAGGCCAACTCAAATAAAGTCTTTGATTTAACGAAATATGGAGTAACCGGCTGTAGGCCTGACTGCAGTTTCGATGGCAGCAGGATTACATGGGGCTTGACTGATTGGGATTTATGCACTGCCTCCATAAACTTGAAATCCTCAGTGCCAAAAGTAACTAATGTTCAGCGAGTCGTTAAATGCACTAAAGAGCAGGAGGTTTATCACTCTGATTTCTCGCCGGACGCCAAATACATTACTTTCAGCTATGGCCCCAAGGCACAGGAAATGGTAGGAGGTAAAGCGCCGGGCTGGAATATATGTATCAGTGACATGACAGGCAAATGGGTGCAAATCACCACCGATGGAAACCAAAATAAGGAGCCCGATTGGGTCCCGATTCGGACACCGAGCCGTTAAGTGAATGCGAAACTTACCAAAAGAAGTCCTTGTTCAGGAATATAGCGGATGGGCATCAGATTTACTAAACTGACCGTAATAATCTTTTGTCCATTGCTGATATTGTCGGTACCCTCTGGCTGCCGTCGTGCAAAGGACGCCACCGGCGCGCCACAGGTTGTAAAGACAAAGACCGGTATAGAAATGGTTGTAATTCCGGGAGGCTTCTTTGATATGGGAAGCAGAAAAGGTGCATCCGATGAGACGCCTGTTCACAAAGTGTGGGTAGACTCTTTTTGGATGGATAGGTTCGAAGTCGTCCAGGAACAATTCAAAAAGTATCAAATCTCCGATCCCTCCCATTTCAAGAATCCAAAGAGTCCTTTAGAGCAGATAAACTGGACGGATGCAACTATATATTGCAACGAGCGTTCACTTGCTGAAGGACTTGAACCTTGCTACGATGAAGAAACCTGGCAGTGCAACTTTGAAGGCAACGGATACAGGCTGCCCACGGAAGCGGAATGGGAATATGCCTGTCGGGCGGGTACGACCACAAAGTACAGTTTTGGTAATGATGCCCGTAAACTCAAAACATATACCTGGTTCGCCTCCAATTCACCCCGAAGGACAAAACCTGTCGGACGGAAGAAACCGAATCTATGGGGACTTTATGATATGCATGGAAATGTAGCTGAGTGGTGCAATGATTTTTATTCCGAAAATTATTACAAAAACAGTCCACTGAGAAATCCAGGTGGGCCGGCCAAAGGCATGGAAAGGGTCCTGAGAGGCGGCGCATGGAACTCAACCGAAGATAACCTTCGCTCATCCTGCCGTGCAAGCGACCCTTCAATTGATGATACCTGCCTTGCCAGCGATGCTATAGGTTTCCGCTGCGTAAAGAACGCACCCAATAACAAGCCTGACGAGAAAAATACTATGGAAGAAAACAAACCTAATAATCCTTCTAAAACAGGTTTTGTCTACGATGATATTTACCTTGAGCATAAAACGACTCCGGACCATCCCGAGTCCCCGCAAAGGTTGGTTGCGATAGTTGACAGGTTAAAACAGAATGGATTATACCCTAAATTGTTAAAGCTTACACCATCCCCCGCTCCGGTGGAATGGCTTAAGACGGTTCACAGCCCTGAGTATATACAGCGGGCCGAAAACAGTTGCCGAAACGGCACAAGGTTCTTGGATTCCATGGACACTCCGATATCCCCGAAATCCTATGATGCCGCATTGATGGCGGTAGGGGGGGTGTTCTCCGCCATCGATGCCGTTATGCAGAAAAAAGTCACGAACGCCTTTTGCGCTGTCCGTCCACCGGGTCACCACGCAGTAGAGGATGCGGCAATGGGATTTTGCATGTTTAACAATGTTGCTATCGGCGCCCGCTATATTCAAAAAAAATATGGCCTATCAAAGATACTCATTGTCGATTGGGATGTCCACCACGGCAACGGTACTCAAGCAGCGTTTTATGAAGACCCTAATGTCTTATACTTCAGCGTTCACCAATATCCCTTCTATCCCGGCACCGGTGGACATGCGGAAAAGGGTACCGGAAAGGGGCTGAATTACAACATTAATGTACCCTTGCCCGCTGGTTCAACAGATGCCGTTTATATCGAGGCCTTTAAAGAAAAACTTGAGCCGGCGGCTTTAACTTTTTCCCCGGATTTTGTCCTGATATCCGCAGGATTCGATGCCCACGAAAATGACTTGCTCGGTGGAATGAAAGTCACGACACAGGGCTTTGCCCAACTCACGGCTATCGTCAAAACCATAGCTCAGAAATGTTGCGAAAATCGACTCGTTGCTGTTCTTGAAGGAGGATATGATTTGGAAGGGCTGGCTGACGCCGTAGAAGCGCACATTAACGTTTTGATCAGGTAAAAGGGCACGATAAATGTTATTTCACACCTGGGCCTTCGTATTATTCTTCCTGATTGCATATCCGATATACCTAACTCTAAAAGGCACCAGGTTTAGACTGCACTGGCTTTTAGCTGTCTCCTATTTTTTCTACGCTTGTTTCAATCCTCTTTATCTAATTCTGATAGCGTATTCGACCATACTGGATTACACAGTTGTTTCAGTTATGGAAAGCAGAGGTCGCCGAAAGTTATGGCTTTCAATAAGCATAGTAAACAATCTCGGTCTGCTTAGCTTCTTCAAATACGCCGGCTTCATAACCGACAACCTCAACGCTCTCTTATCATCATTGAATGTCCCGTATACTGTCCCCGAACCCGACATACTTTTACCCGTCGGCTTATCGTTCTACATCTTCCAGTCAATGAGCTACACCATCGATTACTATCGCGGCAATATGGAAAGGGAAAGAAGCCTCATAAGATATGCCACTTATGTCTCGCTTTTCCCACGGCTGCTGGCCGGACCTATCGAAAGAGCTAAGAACCTCCTCCCGCAGCTCCGTAAGAAACCCACAGTCTCCATGCAGGACGTCTCTGATGGCATTTCCCTCTTCATTGTTGGCCTGTTCAAAAAAGTCGCCTTGGCTGACTACCTCGCTCTTTACGTGGACAATATATATTCTACTCCTGACCGATTTCAGTCGCCCGCATTGATTCTTGCCACTTTCCTGTTTTGTTGGCAGATATATTTTGACTTCAGCGGATATACGGACATGGCACGCGGAGTAGCGCGCATGATGGGCTTCCGCCTGATGTTGAACTTCAATAATCCATATTTAGCAACGAGCCTCGGTGATTTCTGGTCGAGATGGCACATCAGTCTTTCCTCCTGGTTCAAGGACTATGTCTATATCCCTTTGGGAGGCAACCGAAAGGGAAAGTTTAACACATACAGAAACATGTTTCTAACTATGGTGATTTCGGGATTATGGCACGGCGCCGCCTGGACATTTATCATCTGGGGTGCGGTGCACGCTCTCGGCCGATTTTGCACAAGGGAATTGGAAACAACGCCGTTCTACAAGGAAAAGGTACCGAAAATTGTAAAACAAATATTTGTGTTTGTCTTCGTTACCTTTGCATGGATTTTCTTCCGAGCCGAAAGTATCGGTGATGCATGGATAATTATTACCAGAATATTCACTTCCGGATTTACAGACCCTCGTTGTCCGTTGTTGGCTTTGGCTTTGATTGTAGCCGTCTGGCTCTATCAGTATGCTTATGAATCAAAACTTAAGTGGCTCCTTGAGCTGCGCACAGTACGTATAGGCATAATTATTCTTATGATTTTATACTTGGCCCTTTTTGCTTCTTCGAGTCAGCAGCCGTTTATTTATTTACAGTTCTAAACGGTTGCCAAAGAGGTTGTAGCTAATGAAAACAGAAGACATAACCGGGATTCGAGATGGTTCTTGCAGTTCGAATAATGACCAGGTCCCATTTAGTTCGAATTGCGTGCGGTTATCGCCGTCAGAATGGCTCATTGTCGCAATCATCTTCTCAGCCGTTTTTTACCTTGCCCCGATGCTTTGGGGACGTGTGGAGAAGTTCGAGCCTGAGCCGGACTATCGCTTGCCCTATGACTTAAGCAGCGACTACTGGCTCTATGAGCGATACTGCCGATGGGCCTGCTCAAAGTATGATACGTTCGTAGTTGGAGATTCGGTCGTATGGGGCCATTTCGTACCTGCGGATAACACGCTGTCGCATCATCTCAACAACCTTGCCGGCCGCCCTCGATTCGCAAATCTCGGAGCCGACGGTACACACCCGGCGGCTTTAGAAGGCTTGCTGCAATATTACGGCAAGGATATCTCAAACAAGAATGTCATTTTGCACCTTAATCCCTTATGGATGGCTTCCCCAAGACACGATTTGCAAACAGAAAAAGAGTACCATTTTAATCATCCTAAGCTCGTCCCCCAATTCATCCCGGCAATTCAATGCTACAAGGCTTCCTTTTCTACAAGGCTCTCCGCCGTTGTAAAACGCCACGCCCCTTTCTTCAACTTCAGCTCCCACCTGAACATCACCTATTTCCAGAGCATGGACGTCCCCGCCTGGACTATCGAGCATCCCTATGAGAATCCTCTAAGCTCTGTTACCTTACGCCTTCCAACCTCCGACAATTACGAGCGTCCCAACGGTACCGCTCGGCCCGGCAGGGGGCCGGGCCAAACCTCCCTCCAATGGGTCGAATTGGAAACCTCACTTCAGTGGTTGTTCTTCAGACGGTCCGTCAAGTTATTAAGGAAAAGAAACAACAGGGTATTCGTCCTCATCGGCCCCTTTAATGAGCACAAACTCGATGCAGATAGTATCGATACCTACCGCAACATTCAGGTTGAGATTGAGGCCTGGCTCCAGCGCAACAATGTCCCCTACTATATGCCCGATGTATTACCCTCTCATTTGTACGTTGATGCCAGTCATCCGTTCAGCGATGGATATGCCGCGCTTGCAAAGCAGCTCTTTGAAAATGACTCTTTCAGGTCTAATATCTTGTCCATCAACAACAATGGAACAGATTAAGACTTTCGCCAGGGGACTTACATAAAAAATGCCCCTGCCAGGCAATTGCGAGATATTCCTTGTATTTCACTTTTTTTTTGTGTTTGAAATACTCGTCTTCTGCTTAGCAGGGGCAAAAGTGAAACTGTTAGCGGCTCTTTCCTTTATCCTTCTTAGCTTTCATTTGCGGTGTCCACATTACGATCTGACTTGTGTGCAATACTCTTAAGGCGGACAAAACAAGTTCAAACTAAAATGGCCCTTTGGTCATTTATCAGAGCCACTTTTTTTATTCTCTCTATAGCGCATCGGCAGATTCTGTTCTTGTTCTTGAACTTTTTTCATGCCCCCGTTGCGGATGGCCTCATAGGCTTTTAACACAGGCAAAAATGCCGCCGGCCTGAAAACTTATCAGCCTTTCTATGCTACTCCAGGTTTCCAGCTTGATAGCTTTCCTCTCTTCTCACAGACCAGCCAATTCCCCCCCCTTAACCCCGATAATACGGATTCTTCTTGGCAAAGATTTTTTTTAACGAGGCAAAAAAAAACAGATATTTTTGCATTTTCGACACAGTAGGGGGCTTTGTCTGCGCCCGGAGAATTTAGGTTTGCCTGTTATGGGCCGGATATGATACGTCGATTGCCCATATCTCAGTAAGTCCGCAATTTTCGTTTGCGACTGGTGTGTGCAATTGGAATCACACTATGACAAATAGTGGGTGGTTGAAGACCAAAAATAACAGCGTTTCCTACCAGGGAAATTCTTTCAGGTCCGTCCCTTTTGCCACAAAATAAACGGGCCGTTCTGATAGTGTCACATTATCGACTTTTAACTCATTGCCCTGTAAATCCACTGCCTGCCAGCCTCCAGTCAGAGATATGTCCCTTTGCTCTGCACTTTCTTCCGCCCAGGCGATAATTACTGTTCGCCCATCGGTTTCGAAACCGTAGGCTTTTATCATTTCAGGGCCTTTGAGGGGACCAAGCGACTTTACAGGAGGCAAAAGCATATTTGACATCGCCGACTGTGTTACTAACATCTTTCTTGGCGAACCTGCCCACTCAAAAAAAATCCCCGAAAGGCTCTCATTATTAAGGCTGCCTGGAGTGCCGGAGTGGTAAATGATTTTCTCCGCTCCATAACTTAACAACAGTGTATTGAACTTGACCTGCCACTCGGCAGCTTCTATCTCGGAGTCAACCGGTTTGAGCCAGGTGCTGTCGTAGGGTTCGTAAGGCATGTCATCGTCGGCATAGTATGCACCTTCGGTGAACCAGATAGGTTTGTCCCCTCCGGCAGAACGCATTCGCTCACGCAACTGACGCAAAGCTTCTTCATAAGCGTCAGGCTCTGTCAATCCCGGATAGGCATGCAGGTTGAGGACATCTACCCAGCGCAAGCCGCCGGCGTCGATAAATGCTTTCGTGTAGGCAGTCGCGCTGTCTGCGATGCCGCCGACCACTAACGAATCAGGGTCGGCTTGTTTCACCGCCTGGTAGGCTGCCCGAAGCAGCTTGACGTAGTCCTCGACACGATAACCTTTTCCACGCGGCAGGGCGTATGAGGTGTAAATAGGTTCGTTTAGGATTTCCCACACATGGAGCCTGTCCCGGTAATGTTGCACCGTTTTGCGCACGTATGTAGCAAACTCCTCCAGGTCACGAGGCATGTAGGCTATCCGCTCCCTGCTGACGGGGTAGCGCTCGGTTGTTTTCACCTTGGGCCCGGCGCTCGATGACCAGTTGCTGGAGGGGAAAGGCAGCAGCGGTAGCACTTTCAGTCCTCGTTCCAAAACGCGGTTAATTTGGTAATCAGGTTGTGTGAATTCAAATTTTCCCTTTTCAGGCTCCACGTCGTGCCATTTCAGTGACCAGTCACGGAACCAGCAGAGACCGATTTGTTTGCTCAAATCTAACAAGTGAGGCCAGGGGTAGGCATGGTTCATTCCGAACAAGCTGTCTGATTTCGTGTACGCCTCGATAATGGCGAAACGCATCGGCTGGCTAACTATTACTTCCGCACCTTCAGCGCGCAGGTGCAGTCGGTAGAAGCCTTTCTGTCGCACGCCGCAGCGAATAGGTACACTTACCTTCTGGCCCGGCCCGATGTCAACCCGAACAGTTGATTCGTGTACGACGGCGTCATCGAAGTTCGTTGTACGCACGCCCAGCGTAACAGACCGAGGAACCTGCTCGGCGTTAAAAACTGTAGCTGTCATCTTTGGCTCATCACCGTAAGAGAAAAGGTTTCCTAAACGCTTCGTTTCTAACCCAACCTCCGCCCTTGTCCTTGGTTTGTAAGGTGTCGCTTCAGGGCCTTTCTCTAACTGGACTCCGTCAATCCATACTGTCCCCGCCTCTTGTTTCGATGCCTCTAAATCCAAACCCAAAGCGGCGAAAACCTGTTCAGCCTGTGGTTGAAAGCTAAAAGTGTACCGCTGCCATTTGGTTGTGAGTTTCACTTCCTGTCGCAAGCTTCGTCGGAAGGCTTGCCGAATTGACAGCGCACCGACCAAACCTTCCGAATCGGCCTTCATATAGGCCGACAGCGTATAATCCGCGTCTGGCTCCACGGTAATCCAGCCCCGATTACCTGACAACGGTGCTTTCACCGGAACGCGGTAGAGCGGAAAGTAATCGAAATAGAAGACAGGAATGGTTTTCGGCTTCAAAGCGATTTTGAAACTCGACCTGTGAAATTTACCCGTCGTAGTGTCAACCGTACCCACAGGTAGATTCAAATTGCCTCCCCAGCCGGGCAAATCGGCAATGCTTCCCCAGCCGCTTACCCCACACTCGAAGCTGCTGTTTGGTAAAAGATTTACACCCGTTGTGGGCATAACTACTTCCTTGAATCTTTTTGCTATTGGTTTGGAGGGTTCCAGGCGAACGTTGTCAAGCCAGAAGCTTCCTGTTGAGGTGTACCAGAATTGAAGGCGGACGTGCTCCGAGATTGTCTCAGTGGCCCTAAAGACAGACTCAAATTCCTGCCACTTACTGTGTACGCGGAAAGATTCCTGAAGGCCGCAGTTCCGCCAGGGTTTCATATTCGAGATAGCCACATGCACAGCTCTGCCGGGCATATTCTCCTGCTTGGCGGCGAAAGAAATCCTGTACCACTTACCCTTTTCCAGCCGCACCCTGTTCATCTGACAAAGCATTACGTGGCTTGCCGGCGAAAGGCTCGTATACTGCGTGCAGCTAAGCTTCTGGCTAAACCTCCCCGCAAATCCTTGATCCCGCTTCCACGTGACGGTTACCCCACTATCCCCTGCGAACTGCCAGTCGTCTGCCATCCCGTCGCCGTTCGTATCCTCCTCGAACCCTCCGTTCTTAACAATATTTTCGTTTTGGATAGCACTAACCGATGAGGCTATCAAAATTGTTAACACGGCAACTAACAGTTTTTTCATTTTCTACCTCAATTTCTGTAGAACACGTTACTCAGTTGAACTGATATCCCCTATGAGTTAATTCCTGTTTACCTTATTAAAATTCTGTTTCATGAGAGTAACTGCCTTTAACCGCTGGTTAGCTGATGTTGTAAATGGCAAAAGGCTGTAATCTTCCGGTTATCACTATCCGCACACAATGATTTATTTGCTGAGCTTGACTGCTGTGCCATAAACCAAAAGTTCCGCCGCACTGCCCACAACACTCGTTGTCATATAGCGAACATTAATTATCGCGTCCGCCCCCATCGTCGCTGCCTGCGCTGTCATCCTGTTAGTAGCTACCGACCGGGCCCTTCCCATCATCTCTGTGTACTCAGTCAATTCGCCGCCAAGGATTAACCTGACTATCGCAGATAAATCTTTGCCAAGCCAGATGGCATATACTGTATGGCCCTGCACAAGACCGACAATCTCCGTAATCTCTCGGCCGGGTATCTCTGCCGAATTCAACAGCAACACTTCTGCTTCAGACTCGGCAGGTGGTGCCGCCTCTTGTGTTATCTTGGTTGTCTTTTGTTCGATAGCTAATGTCAGCAGGACCACAAGAATACCGCCCAAAAGGCAGAATACCGCTGTCCGAAGCCACCAGGGCACAACCGGGTCATCGGTAGTGATCACGTGCCAGGGGACTCCTGCAAATATTGTAACGAAGAGCCCAGCCACAAACGCTAACGAACCAACTTGTCGAATTACTTTCATAGTCATTTCCTTCCTTGATTACCTAAATTCTAAAGTCCCAATTAACACTACACATAACAAGAGCGAATTTGCAAGCGGAAAAAACACCAGTAAGGGGACAAAAGACGCAAGCAGTAAAGCTCAAGTTAGAAATATCAAAATCTGGCTTCCCACATTTCCCAGGTAAACCGTGACAAACGAACTGAATTTTGATAGTATAGAGCTTATGGAGACCATTCAAGCGTGCTGAACCTGCCGGAATATTGTTGAAATTGAGATGAAATCACGCTATTATGAGACTTGAAGTTTGCAGGAGTGTTTTAGTGAAATGTATATGGGAAATCCCGGATTAGGTCAGTATTTGACTGTAATAAAGGGGTATCTATGAAACGACGAACATTTCTCAAAGTATCGGCGATTAGCACGGCTGCCGCAGTATGTGGAAGCTGCGCATCGAACTTCGCAAAGAACAAGCGCGGCAGACCAAACATTCTGCTGCTTTTCAGCGACCAACATCACGCCGGCGTTATGGGGTGCGCGGGCCATCCGTTCGTCAAGACGCCACACCTTGACCGGTTGGCGAGCGAAGGAGTTCTATTCTCCAGGGCGTATTGTCCGGATGGAATTTGCGTTCCGTCGCGCACTTCGATGTTTACCGGGTTGTACCCCAGAACAACGGGGGTGATTTACAATAGCGACGCTCCACCACATCCGGAGAGGCTCCATCCTCTCCATTCAGTGCTTCGCGCGAACGGTTACATCACGGGCTGTTTCGGAAAAAGGCATTTCCCCCGCGGGCTGAACGAGAGGGATTGGGACGCCTCGTGCACGACCATCAATCCCAAATCCGAACCATCCGATGAGAATTACCTGGACTGGATCAAAGGGCGCGGACAGTACGATTCACACAATCGCGATTTCAAAGAATCGCACGAAGCCTCGCTGATGGCTCACATTTCTCGTACTGCCGCTGAGAACCGGACAACCGCTTACGCCGCAGATAAAAGCATTGACTTCCTTCGTAAGGCCAAACAGGAAGGTCGACCGTTTTTCTGCTGGTCTTCGTTTATCTACCCTCATCAGCCCTATACGCCGCTGCAGGAGTGGGTTCGGCTTTACAATCTCGACAAAATCGAACTGCCGCCCAACATCAGTGAGCCTGTGGAGAATCTCCCGCAAAGAATGCGCGAATGGCGCACTCGGACTAAGCCTCCCTGGAATTGCGGCACGGCGGCAAAGGATCACGAAATCTATCGCAGGTACATTGCTTACTACTATGCACTCGTCAGCGAAGTGGATTATCATATCGGACGGGTACTCTCCGTACTGAGAGACTTGGGGCTTGCAGATAACACAGTCGTCATTTACTCATCCGATCACGGGGATTTTGTCGCCGGTCACGGCATGGTCGAGAAATGCGCCGTGGGTCACAATGTTTACGAGGATACACTGCGTGTTCCGTTGATTTTCCATTGGCCCGGCGAGTTTGCAAGGGGCCGGACTTACGACGGGCTGGCGGAACTTACGGATTTGTATCCGACGTTGCTGGAGTTGACCGGGGTTGACCGGCCCGGCGGTGGATACGATTTGCCCGGTCGTTCGCTGACGCCCGTTCTGACCGGGGGAAGTATTACACCGAAACCGTATGTCGTTTCGGAGAACTGGTCCCAGGTGACTGTAATCGGTGAGCGCTACAAGCTGGGCAAATGGATCACGCCGCCGTTGAAATACGCTGCATGGGACTGGGGCAGGACTCATCCGGGGATGTTGTTTGACCGCAACAACGACCCGCTCGAAGTGAACAACCTGATTGATGAACCGTCTCAGAAGCATGTCCGCCAGAGTCTTGCCCGGTTCCTGGCTCAGTGGGAAGCCCGCACTCCCGACGACGGCAAGAGTGATGTCATCAGGTCCTTCAAGAAAAAATAAAATGTCGCCGAATTCTGAATCTATGTGGAACCGTCCTCGAACGCTACGAATATGATGCTTATGACAATCCAACTATATGGAACGCCGTCTTTACAACCGAAAGGGCTAATTCAAATTACGGCAATCCGTACTTGTTTACCGCCCGAAGAGTGGATATACTGGATTCTCACAATGTAAGCAGTACTAGCAGCAAGGAGAATAAGTATGCGAAAGCGGAACAAGATAATAATCGTGGTGTCAGGACTTTGCTTGATATATATTGTCGCAGTGTTAATCGGATTAGTTTGGTTGGGCAGAGTTGTAGGAAAACATTACCAAGCCGTTGCATATACGAAAAGGCCGGTGGAATGTGCTCCCGAAGATTTGATACTAGATTTGGAAAAGATGTTTGATATTGATTTCTCGAAGGGTATAAGGGAGATCAAAACGGCTAAGACGATACCGATGGGGGGGACTATCGTTTTTATTGTTAAATTCGTCGCTGATCCTGATATTGTAGACACTTTTGTAAAATCAATTCCAAGAGGAGTTGGATTGGTAAACTATGATCCTGAATGGGATATGAGAGATAAGATCTCTTCGTTCACACCTTCCTGGTTCACTAAGCCTATTAGAAGGGGAAAGATGGGAGGCATTCCTGGCCATGGAGACAAGGAAATCTGTATAGACACGACAAACGAAAAGGAATTTGTGGTTTATCTTCAAGGTTTTTACAACGAACGGTTGCTGGAACGAAAACGGCAGGCTAACTCCCAATCAGAGAACTGAACGCGACTCCTTGGCCTTAGGTGTCGAAATGTCGGTTCTGCTAAATTTTTTGTGACTTCTGTTTTGTAAAGTTAGCAATAGTAATGGAAGATTGTAGAAGCTATAAACAGATCTTTTGCTCATGTATTTGTATTTGAAAAGACATCAGCTATTTTTCAAATCTGTTTTTGTGAGCCTTATTCTTTCATTGTCAATTGGCTTGCAGCAATCGGCTTTGGCAGCAGATGAACTTTTGCCGAAGATTTCTTTTGAAGAAACGGTTTGCGATTTGGGCGACGTCGGCCAGGGCACGAAAAATACGTGCGAGTTTAGATTCACAAATACCGGCCGGGGCCTGTTAAAAATAGGAAAAATCAGCCGCACCTGCCCGCCAAAGGCGGGCACCGTCTTCCAGTTCGACAAGAAAGAATACGCCCCCGGAGTTTTTTTCAGAGCAGTTGGCCTGATCGCGGCGGCGGCGTGTTATCTGGAAGCATGACCCGAAAGCGGGTATATCTGGAAACCATATAAACAGAAGTTAGGACTCATTTGAATTATGACATACATTCTTACTCATAGATCTAAAGATTCTATTCTTATGGCTTCAGATACAAGGCTAAATTATCATAACGACAAAGTTATAAATGGTAAAAAGCATCAGGAAATAGTTGCTATTGCAGACTGTATTCAAAAGACATTTTTTGTAAAGAAGGCGAAAATCGGAATTCAGTTTTTAGGAATAGGATACTTTGCAGATGGTAAAGAGAAATACCCTCTTAGCCATTTCCTCAATGAGTTAGAGAAGTTATCTTATGTGAAAACTTTTAAGGTAAATTGCAGGAATATTTATGATTTTCTAAAAGGAATTAGCACTGAAGGTGATACCGGCAATTATGTTAAGGGAGTTATGGCTGGCTTTATGAAAAAGAAGTCCTTTGTTTGTCTTTTCAATACCTACAATAACGATTTTAATGTAAAAGAGCTTGGTATTGGCCAATTTGTAGATAGTGAAAGGAATGAGACACCAATTTCTTCAGTCACGGATAATGCAAAAAAAGAAATTGTTGAAAGAATTCAAAAAAAAAGCAAAGTCAAGTGGTGGAATATTGGTGAGCAAGTTGAAATGCTTGCAATTACAGAGAAAAATGCGGATTTTCCGTTAAAGAGCTCAGCAATATTTAATGGCAATATGACTAATCTATTAGAAAAATTAAGATTTTCGCCGGAATCGATTAATGGGCGTATTATCTCACCTCCACACATAGAAGAATATAATCTATGATGTTTTCAGCACCAGTCCTAACAACGGCATGAACACGGACTGGTAAAGCCTGTCGGCTTTACCAGCCGGTTATGCCGGGCTTTGAATAGCGAATTGAGAATGCTCCAGTGGTTTTTATCTGGAAGCAAGACCCGAAAGCGGGTATATCTGGAAACCATATAAACAGAAGTTAGGCAGACCCTATGACTTTGGACCCCATCAACGATTCGCTCATAGACAAGCGCGAGATCATTGCGACTTCATTCGATCGCGCGAACAAAAAGGCGCTAGCGGTTTCCCTCGGCGACATCGAATTTATCAGAGTCGCGCTTACGCTTTCCGTTTTGAAGTCAGATCCCAGGCCTCTTGACCCGTGGTATAATGCTCTCTCCCTCATCAATCGCGCTTTTGAAACACTTGTGTCGAGCGTTTACCTTGCACGGCACCGTGTGCCGACTGATGCGTTCGCGTTACTGCGGGTTGCTGTGGAATCAGCTGCCGTAGCTGTTCATGTATCGACGGACCGTGTTGCATTCGAGCAATACGTCGAGCCTTCAGGAAAGAAGTATAAGGCGTCAAAAGCGATACCCGCGGTGCGCTCGCTAATCCCACTACTACCGGAGGTGTGGGGAGCGCTAAGCCAAACTGCAATCCACCCGAACGTCCATACCTTCGGGCCTAGCTATGAGGAGGGTGGTGGCAACCGCAAGATCCGTATCTCTTTTCCGAAGGCGGATCCATTGCAGGACAGATTGAGTCTTCACGGTGTATCCCTCGCTGCTGCACTCGTATTTCGAGCCGCTGAGCTAGTATTGTTCGAAAAGAGTTCCACCGAGCCTGGATGGCTTCAGTTGCCGGGTGGCTCCATGCTTGCAACGGCTACGGCCGAACGCTTAGTGGAGCGGCGCTATCAAGAGTTCAAGGAGGCTGCAGAACAAGGCCATCCAACGGACCGCTGATCGGCAAGGTGTTGAATAGCGAATTGAGAATGCGCCAGCGGCAAAACTCAAATCTAAATCCCCCATACCACCCAGTCTAACAAAATGTTAAAATAGAAATGTGTAATTTTTTGTCACATTTCTGACAACAAATGAAAGCTTTTGAACACTTTTGCAAATTTCTGCAATTTTCTGCAACTTTCTGACCCCTTTTTTCAGTGTTTTTTCTTACCCCTTTTACCCATACCACGCAAGCTGCCAACCAACATTCATTATTAGCCCAAAAACAAACACCCCCAAAAGAAGAACCTGAAAAAAACGTAATTTCACCCTAATTTTCAAATTTTAAAAAATTCCGGTTTTCAACCTTGTTAATCTGCGCAACCCTCAGCACTGCCATTTCAACCGAAGCAAATTCCCTCTTATATTTATCAGATAAATCTGTTATTATCTTAATAAGGGGGATTTCGATTTATTTAGTAAACGGAACTACTGGGTAACAATGAAAAATACTGTTCGATACATCTCGATTTCAGCCTTGCTGATACTGCTCTCTGCCTCGCAAATGCATGCAAAACCGGCTGATGATGGCGCATCAGCACAAACTGTCAAAAAGCAAATTGCCCTGCGAAACGCTATAGAGGACCTGATGGCCACATTTGGCCCTCGATATCACCGTGGCAGAGAATATCTAACGCAGTTGGATGCAATCGAACTGTGTTTCAAACAGGCCCGGAACTCCAATATACCTGATATTGAACTCGATTTTGTTCATCTTCAGCGTCAGGCCCTGATTGGTAATCTACTCGTCAGCGGCCGGCCAATCCTTTATGTCCTGCGCCGCCAGTACAAGTCAGACCATCACAATACAGCCACGATGTTCAAGACCTCAGAGATCAACACAAACAGCTTTCAAGGCGGCGGTGCTTTGAAAACCGTTGATTTTGCAAAAGGCGGTAAAATCACCACGCTCATCGAATCTTCCGAAGGCCTCATCCGAGACCCGGAAGTTCATTTTAATGGTAACAAGATTATTTTCTCCATGCGTAAAAACATCAGGGACGATTACCACATCTACGAAATAAATGCCGATGGCACCGGCCTCAAACAGCTCACATCCGCACCCGGCGTCGCCGATTTCGACCCTTTGTATTTGCCCGATGACACAATCATTTTCTCTTCGACACGCGAACCCAAGTACTGCATGTGTAACCGCCACATCATGGGCAACCTCTTCCGGATGGACGCCGATGGTGCTAACATCCACCAGATTGCCAAAAGCACATTGCACGAGGGGCACGCCGCACTCATGCCGGACGGCCGAATTATATATGACCGCTGGGAATACGTGGACCGCAACTTCGGTGACGCACAGGGACTGTGGACCGTAAATCCCGATGGCACGAATCACTGCGTTTACTGGGGCAACAATACCTGGTCTCCCGGCGGAGTCATCGACGCACGCGCCATCCCCGGAACCCAAACCGTCCTCTCAGTTTTCGGCTCCTGCCACGACCTACCTTGGGGCGCCCTTGCCATCATTGACCGAAGACTGGGTGTGGATGGCAGGGCCTCTGTCCTTCGTACCTGGCCGGCAAGCGCAATTGACCTGGTAAAAGAAAAGGGCCCCACGCCGGACGTTTATGGCTTCGACAACTTCACAAAGGTCAAGCCGAAATATGAGGACCCTTATCCCCTCAATGATAAGTATTTTCTCTGCTCCCGTATGACCGGCCGTGGCGAACTGATGGGGATTTACCTCATCGACGTTTTTGGCAACGAAATCCTGCTCCACGTCGAGCAGCCCGGTTGTTACGACCCTATGCCTCTGTGCCCGCAGCCCCGGCCGCTTATTATCCCATCCCGACGAAACTTCAAGGACGAGCCGGGCTACTTATATGTTATCGATGTATATCAGGGCACTCATATGCAGGGTGTAAAAAGAGGCACAGTCAAGTACCTCAGAGTCGTCGAGTCGCCGGAAAAGCGTTTCTGGACCCATGCATCATGGGGTGGTCAGGGCATCCATTGCCCGGCTATGAACTGGCACAGCTTCGAAAATAAACGAATACTCGGCATCGCTCCTGTTTCTGAAGACGGCTCGGCATACTTTGAAGTGCCCTCCGACAAGTTCATTTATTTTCAGCTTCTCGACGAAAACAAGATGATGGTCCAGTCCATGCGCAGCGGCACAATTGTCCAGTCAGGCGAGCAAACCGGTTGTGTTGGATGTCATGAAAATCGCCGTGTGTCCATACCTCAATCACCTGCAAAAATGCCGATAGCACTTCGCGGCCCGCCCAGCAAGCTACAGGGTTGGAAAGGTGAGCCGCGACTGTTCAGCTATATGACTGAAGTCCAGCCGGTTTTCGACAAACACTGCGCCGATTGCCACGATTATGGAAAAGAAGCGGCTGACAAGCTGAATCTTGCACGTGACCGAACTAATACGTTTAATACCTCATACAATGAGCTGTGGCGAAAAAAATACATCAAATCCATCGGTGCCGGGCCTTCCGAAATCCAGCAGCCATACTCATGGGGTTCCCATGCAAGCAAATTAGTAAAATTGCTTCGCGCCGGTCACGAGGATGTCAAATTAAGCGACTCCGAATTTGAAACCATCGTTACATGGATCGACCTGAACGCCCCGTACTATCGGCGCTACGACTGTGCCTATCCGGAAAACCTCACCGGCCGTTCGCCATTAAATAATAAACAGCTCAAACGTCTTAGTGAACTAACTAAAGTAGCTTTTTCCAAGATAGCCGCTCACAACTCGAATCTGGGCCCGCAGGTAAGCTTTGACCGCCCAAATTTAAGTCCCTGCCTGCAAAAGTTCAAGCAGCGTTCCGACCCGAATTATCTCGAAGCGCTGGCGATTATCGAGGCCGGCTCACTAATGCTGAAGAATCGACCTCGGGCCGACATGCCGGGTTTCCGGGCTTGTCCCATCGACCAGCAGCGGCAGCAGCAATATATCGCGCGTCAACAAGTTGAATTGAATAACCGCCGCTCGATTCGGCAAGGCCTAAAACTTTACGACACCCCTTCCCAATAACAGCACTTTATAAAGAATGGGCGACTTTTACGTCACCGATCCGTACCGCGGCCCAAGGTCTGGCGCCAGCTTTTTCCCAAGTTCCATTAAAGCAGTATGCTGTTCCTTCGATAGCGGTTTGTATTTCTTGGCAAAGCCCACATTCTGTATGGAATGTTCGAGCGTGTAAGGGCCGACTACGGCAACACTGACGCCTTTAAGATCCAGTGCATAGCCGAGGGCCTGAGGCATATGAGCAGGCTCGGTAACACATCCTACATAACCCTTCCTGTGGTTGCGGAAGCCGCCCTTTATACCTACGTAGACCTTCATTGCCACGCAGCCGACATTGCGTTTCCTCGCCTCCGGCAGGACCTTGGTTTCGAAATCATAGATGTTCCTGTCGGCGTAATTGATAACGCACATGATTACATCAATCTGGTCGGTCTTAATCATTCGCACGAAGTTGGCAGGGCGGTTGTGCCCCGATATCCCGATGAACCGTATCTTGCCCTTTTCCTTCTGCTTTAATAGAAAGTTCAGGGCGCCGTCTTTGGCCAGTACGCGGTCAATCTTTTTGCCGCCGATGCTGTGGATATGCACAAGGTCGAGATAGTCCGTTTTGAGGCGGCGCATTGATTCGCCGAGCGACTTTTCCGCTTCGGCTGCCATATGCGTGGATACCTTTGTTACGACAAAGAGCTTATCGCGCCGTTTTGGTATCAGATTTCCCAGAATCAACTCCGCGTTGCCGTAAATCCTGGCTGTGTCGATATAATTGACCCCGCGGTCGATGGCTGCGCCGAATATCTTGATACCTTCTTCGACGTCGATCGGGCCTTCGCCCACCGGAGCTGTGCCGAGGCCGAGGATGGTAACCTTTTCTTTGGTCCGGCCGAGCACTCGTCTTGCCAGCGTATCATCTGATTTTGATTTTTCGGCTGCCGCTGCCAGATTGGGTAAAATAATAGCGGCGGTGGTGCCTCCGACAACCTTTCCAAGGAACGTTCGGCGGGTGATTTTATTCTGTGTTTCCATGCTTTTTATACCTCAATAATATATTTTTCATCACCCATTCATTGTATCGCAAATACCGGTTTGTTGAAAGTGCGATTTTAAATGACATTGAATTGGGTTTGTTCCTGCTTCGCCAGAGGCTACGACAGGATAAATTGGGTTTGTTTTGGCATTTTATTGGCTTTAATTGGCTTTGTTTTCCCAATTGTCCAAGTGTCCATTTGTACATAATCCTTTGTTAATACTTTATTTACGTTTAACTTGACTTTTCGGAAATTGGCTTTGTTTTGCATAAAAAGGTTGATTTGTAAAGAACTCTCTATCGCTGTAGAGGTATCTCTACAGATGTAGAGTGCCTTACAGGGACGTAAATCGTTTATTAACCACGGATACCCCCATAAAACGGACAGGCACAAGTTACGCAGATTTCGCGGATTTATTAGCCACAAAAATGCACAAAAAGCATCCGCCTTCGCTAAAGCTACGGCGGACAGGCTCCGAAACAAAGAAAATATCCATAGGGGGCGCAGAGATATTGGCCGGCTTGGTGTTTTCGGCAAACTCTGCTCTAAAAGCGAGCTTTTGCCACAGAGACTTGCCTTCGTCCCAAAGGCCGTTGAAACGGTCTTTTTCAGAAGCCAACTAAAAACGGTTCTTGTTAGCCGTAAAGATGCACAAAATGTACAAAAGCTAACATAAAATGACCAAAAAAGTGCTTTATTAACCACGTATTTCACCCCAGTGAGATAACGTTTTACTATAATTTTCTGGCTCCCTGCCTACTGCATGCAGGGATACGTGGGCAACGGCCCCACTATTGCGGTTCTCCGCTGATCTGCCATTTCTATGGCGATTTGTATTATACCAAACTTCCGCTAAATGTTCAATGAAAATATAACTTTTTTTGGGAAAAAATTAGCCACTAAGCCACAAAGACATAAAGAGATATTAGACGCAGATTTCGCAGATTTCGCAGAAGAATATAGCCACATCCATGCTTCGCTCCTTAGGAGCTACGCAGGACAAGGAGGGCACAGAGGTTTTTAGTTAGTTTTCCAGGGATGCCGGAATTCAGGGTAAAAAAATTGTTGTTGAAACGAGGACTCGGTATAATGGTGGGATGAAATGAGCGGGTAGTAAATCAGGCTAATTATTGCAATGCAGTAAAATAGCAGAAGGGCCAGTCACAAATGTTTTTTAAGGAGATGAGTTACAAATCTGTCTTCGGCCCTTCTGCTTACAAACTTAATAAATCTTTCAGGTTCAGCAATGCTCAAACTGTTCAATGCTCATTGTGGTTAAAATCCAAAACTTATACCACCCGAAATAGCCCAAGCATCGCCTGTGAATTGAGCTTCAATGTTGGCACAAGAATTTTCAGCAACATCAAACTGTGCCCCGACGTATCCACCAAATAACGATTCCTGCTCAAGGTCAAAGGAGACACTGAGCCCTGCGATTCCTGCATCGCCATCTCCATCAACAAAGTGCAAAAACGGGCCACCATAGATACGCATACTATCGAGTTCATAGGTCGGGCCAATGGCGAGTTGTATCTCATAAGCATCAACATCCACGTCAATTCCAATAACATTATCATCGCCTTCAATCCAAGTCATCTGAAAGAGGCCACCCCAAGTAATAGCATCTTGCTCACTAATAGTTACCTTTGTCCCGAAACCGTAAGCAAATTCATTACCTCCATCCCAGTCCTCAATCTCGTACTTAGCCATTCCAAGACGGACAAAACCTTCCCATTGGTCCATAATTCCATAACCAAGGTCAACAAAAAGCATATCTGATTCAACTTCCGCAGTCACATCACTAACACCACTCATACTAAAGTCAAGGTCCATTTCACCGAGGGTGTAATTTAATCCTACACCGAATTGGCCCTTGTCGAGACCGGCCTTCGGCGGCCCCATTGGGGTCAAGCCGAATGAGGGCACACAAAAAGCAAACACCAACAAAATAACAATAATCTTTTTCTCCATAACAATCTCCTTTCAAAGATTTCCCTTTACGACCATTTGTGGCACATCACGAGACATGCCGTCACTTTGGGCCTGTAAGGGGCATAAAATTTCTCACCTAATTTCCACTTGTTGTCTTACTCCATCAGTTAAGTAGAAAAATTGTATGCTTTCAGCGGTACGAGTCAAGAAAAAAAATAAACTTTTTTACAAAGCAAATAGACCGTAGAATCCAAAAATGGCGTATAACAGTGATAAATTGTAGACATTTTTAATGATATACACCCACACCAACAACGGTGTGCCGAACCGTCTGAGGGCACTCGTTAAAATGGTGGGATGAAATGAGCGGGCAGCAAATCTGAAGAAAGGAGATAATATGAAACAAAAAAGAATCTGGCCGTTGGCAGCAGAATTGACTTTAATTTGCATTTTAGTTGGTTGTCAAGAACCCCTTATAAGTTCTAATCGGCTTTATAAAAAAACATGAAACCCCTAGAAGAAACTGATACTTTCCAGTATGAACTTTGTTATAGTTTTGTAGCTAAAAGACAGAGGATAGTCTGGGGTTATAAGGATAAGAAAGATATAGTACATTCAGGAGTAGTTGATTCTCTTGATGAGGCACTTGAAAAAGCAAAAAGATTTGGTTATCAACCCAATGAAACAGCTGAAAGCAAATCACAATATGATTTAGTTGGAAAATCAAATACTCATTTCATAATAAACATGAAAACCCCAGAAGAAACTGATACTTTCCAGTATAAATCTTATTATAGTTTTGTAGCTAAAAGACAGAGGATAGTCTGGGATTATAGGGATAAGAAAGGCATATTACATTCAGGATTAGTTGATTCTCTTGACAAGGCACTTGAAAAAGCAAAAAGATTTGGTTATCTGCTATGAAATAAGATTCAGGTAAAAAATGTGCGGCGGTTGGCGGTGGGGAATTGAAACAGGCAATCGTTAAAATGGTGGGATGAAAGAAGAAATTTAGAATTTAGAATTAAGAAATAAGAAAGCCTGAGCGGGATTGTGTTAATTATTGGGAGACCATTCAGTACGGTGGCAGATTTCTCCACTCCGCAATGCTGAGCATTGCTTCGGTCGAAATGACAAAAGCGAGTGCGCATCGATCGTGACGATAAGGATTAAGATTGTGTGTCATGCGTGCCAGGGGCGTTTTCTGGTCAGGTCTTTCAGGGTATTTTTTGTAATAATTACGTCTTCTCTAATCTGAAAATCAAACATTCCCACGCAGATAAAGTCGGCGCCGTTTTCAAAGGCGTACTTGAAGCCGTTTCTGGGATGGATGCCGCCCGCAGCTAAAACCTTATAAGCAATCCACGGCCTCTTGACCTGGCTCATGAATTCGATGGTCTTTTCCGGCTCCTTATCCCAGTAGTTATCAGCAGTGCCGTTGTCGACAACATCGAGTGTCTGGTCCGGCCGGCGCGAAGACCAGTAATTCGTGCTGTGAAATGTCTTCATATAAAAGTCGGCCTCTACCCCTTCTTTCTCGCAGGTCATGGGAGTATTGAGGTTATGTCCTCCGACGCCGGCGATTAGGCCGTTTTGTTTTATAAAGGCCACGGCTTTGGCAATCACATCAACTTGATCGTTTCTAACGAAATTATCGGCAACACCACCCTGCACAAAGGCCCCGACCGCACCAGTATCGACGGCCTTTTTTATACTGGTCGTCACGTCATCTACCTGGGGATTGGTTTGTGCAATCCACTGGATTTCGCCGCCTCTTTCGTTCCAGTATTTATTGAAGATTCTGACGGTATTTTCAACCAGGTCATCACCTTTGGCGCCGCGGACATTGGCTATAACGGTATTGACTCCGTTTTCTTCACTTATCTCGTAGGTTTCCATCACCTTTTCATCGGTAAAGTAGTGCTTTAATAAATCAGATACGTAGGTCAGATCTCTGCTGTGCGCATAGCCGTTGGTCAGGTTGCCCCCGCATATAAGTCTGCTGATTTTTACCTTGCCGATTTTACCCGTCGGCATACCTTTAACGGAATCGGCGGTTGGTTTGGTCGGTTTTTTCGCTGCCGCCAACAGGGTCTTTTCCTCAAGGCTCAAAACTGACGCAGCCGCCGCAGAGCCAACAATGGATTTCTTCAAAAAATCACGGCGATTCAGACGTTTGGACATTTTTTACATCCCCTTCATGGTTTCAGTAATTCGGCGTTGTTTGTATAAAAGCCTATCATAATTGAACTGATTTGTCAATATGAATGCAGAAGCAGAAGGCGGTGGAAGCATAACAATCGCCACTGCCGTGTAAATTACAAATCACGCCGGGTGGCAGCCTCCGCCGAAAGGCGTCCCAAAGCGGAAAGCACAGCCTGGGGATGACAAAGGCAGCTAAAATTGCAATTGTAGGGGCAAAATCAGCCGATACTTTATTTTAAGGTTCTTGGTTTGCAATGGCTTTAAGAACAGGTATAATACCGCAGAATTGTCAATAGTAATGCAGGTATGTGATGCCCATGTACAAAATACGAGTTGTAATAGTGTTGGCCGTAATGTTGCTGCTGTCAGTTTGTTCTCTGGCCCGGGCCGAAATCCGGTATTTGGGGCAAGCCGGGGATACCAGCTCCGTCTCGCAGCAGAGTCAGGACAACTATCTGCTGACGGTGGCTCAAATAGAGAAGTTGGTTGACGCGGGCAAATGTAAGGCGGCCCTAAAGGCGTTTAACCAGCTTAAAACGGACTTTCCGGAAATAGCGCAGCCTGACTCAAATGAATTGGATCTCTTCATCGAGGCCGAGATGCTGCGTTGCAAGGGCAAATTTGCCAAGGCGGCCAAGACCTATAGCAGGTTGATGGATGAGTTCCCTCCGGAAAGCAGGTTGTATAAAGCCGCTTTGGACAGACAGTTTAGTATAGCCACGGCTTTCTTAGCCGGCCGGAAAAGGCCCTTCCTCGGGGTCTTCAAAATAAAAGGGTATGCCGAGGGCGTCAGGATTATGGATGGAATTAACTACCGTCTTGGCTTTGGTGACCCTATTGGAATAAAAGCGGCCGTCGAAGTGGCGAAAGGTTATCAGGAAAGAAAAAAATATGATGAGGCTTATTACAGATGGGACGAGATTAGAGACCAATGCAGCAGTGTCACGCTCCGTAAGGACGCACTGCTTGCTATGGCTCAATGTCGGCTCGCTGTGTATAAAGGGTATGAGTATGATACCTCGGCTTTAATCGGCCGACCTCTTAATCCGGAAAGCTATTACAGTAGTGCAAAGAGCTGTTACGAAAAGTTCAGACAGCAGTACCCCGATGATGTCGACGATTTCGGGATTGGGCAAAGTCTGAAAGAAATAGATGAAGAGCTGGCCTTCAAGCAATTTAAGATTGGACAGCATTACCAGAGAACCGGCAATAATCTGTCGGCGAACCTTTACTTTCAAATGGTTGTGAATAGTTGGCCTCAAACGAATACCGCTAAAATGGCAAACGAAATGCTTATTAAGAATTCCGATAGCCAAGAGAAAAAGCAATGAATAAAAAACGTCTTAAGAACCAGCGACTAAGTCATCGCTGCATAAGCCGCAGATTACCTGTGCTCTTGTGCTCTTATGCTCTTGTGCTCTTTATTTTAGCTTTTTGCGGATGTGCCGAAATGAGCGGCTATTCCAACGAGTCGCTCTTTCCCAAAGATGTGAGCAGCGTTTGCCTGGAAATGTTTGACAACCAAAGCTTTCGGCGGGGAGTGGAATACAAACTGTCCGAGGCCTTGGCAAAGCGAATCGAGGCAGCAACGCCATACAAGATTATCTCCAGCAAAGACCGCGCTGACACCTTAATAAGCGGACAAATCGTCCAGGTCAGTGAATTGGTGCTCAGCGTCGAGCGAGAGACTGGTCGGCCGCTGGAAAGAGAGCTCCTGCTAAGGGCGGTGGTTAATTGGAAAAACCTCAAAACCGGCCGGTTACTGATAGACAACAAGTCCGTCACCGCTGAGGCCACCTATTCTGACTACCAAAACCAGGACTTTAGCTATGCCTCTGCTCTTGCGGCAAACAATTTGGCACGAAAAATCGTAGAGTTAATGGAGGTAGAGTGGTAAAAGCGTGGATGCGTCAATGACCAATGAGTCAACGCATCAGCTTATGTACGTGTAAAACCATAGTTGGAATATCAGGTATGACTAACGGTAAAAGCAAAAAGCCGGCTCGGCCGCGACCGGGCCCGGGACCAAGAGGCGGAAAAAAACCGCCCCTGCCCAGCTATAGACGTGGCCCGCTTAGCTGGTTGATAATTGCAGTCGTCGTATTCATGGCAATGATGATGCTGCAGCAGTGGCGGAGTATTGAGAATATAGGTTATGGTGATTTCGAAAGGCATATTAAAAATAATGAGATCGAGAGTGTCGAAATTGGCGAAATAGAGATTACAGGTAAATTTAATCAAAAAGGTATTGCCGCCAGGGGGGAAAAAGCGTCCATATCTTTTGTGGTTGATTACAATCCGGATGTCATAGGCGATCGCCTTAGAACGCTGCTCATAGCCAGCGACGTCAAGTGGAAATTTGCAAAGCAGCATATTTGGCTTACTATGCTGTTGGGTTGGATATTGCCGTTGTTTGTATTATTGGGAATTTTCTATTTTTTCCTTGTTCGTCCTATGCGTGGTGGTGCCGGCGGGATGCTCATGTCCTTTGGACGAAGCAAGCATCGAGTACAAGACAAAGACCGCGTCAAAGTTACATTTGAGGACGTCGCCGGCGTCGAAGAAGCAAAGGAAGAAGTGGCTGAGATAATCGAATTCCTGAAAAACCCGAAAAAATTCCAAAGGCTGGGCGGCCGTATCCCTCGCGGTGTCTTGCTTATAGGCCCGCCCGGCTGCGGAAAGACATTGCTTGCAAAAGCCATAGCAGGGCAGGCTGATGTCCCCTTCTTTAGTATATCAGGCAGCGATTTCGTAGAGATGTTTGTTGGCGTTGGGGCATCGCGGGTACGCGATTTGTTCAAGCAGGCCAAAGACAATTCACCCTGTATCATTTTCCTCGACGAGGTTGACGCGATTGGACGCAAACGCGGTCCCGGCTTTGCCGGAGGCGGTCACGACGAACGTGAGCAAACGCTGAATGCTATTTTGGTTGAGATGGACGGTTTTGATACGAACGACCAGGTGATAGTGGTTGCCGCGACGAACCGCGCCGATATTTTAGACCAGGCGTTGATTCGACCGGGAAGATTTGACAGGCAGGTTTTTGTGTCGCTGCCCGACTTGAAAGGACGCGTTGATATCCTCAAGGTACACGCAAAGAATGTAAAATTAGGGCCCGATGCCAATCTCGAAAGGCTGGCACGAGGCACACCTATGTTTAGCGGCGCCGACCTTGCTGCTATTATTAACGAAGCTGCTCTGGCGGCAACTATGGCAGATAAAGACAATATCGAGATGGCCGACCTCGAAGAGGCACGCGACAAGGTCAGATGGGGAAGGGCAAAGAAGAGCAGGGCCATCGACCAAAAGGAAAAGGAAATTACCGCTTATCACGAGGCCGGCCATACACTCGTACAATCTATGCTCGAAGATGCCGACCCCTTACACAAGGTAAGTATCATTCCTCGCGGGCCGATGGGCGGGGCAACTTTTGCCCTGCCGGAAAAAGACAGAACGATATTTACCAAAAGATATTGTATGGCGCTTTTGCAGGTATGTTTCGGCGGGCGAATCGCCGAAGAAATTTTCTGCGATGATATATCCAGCGGCGCGCAGTCGGATATTCAGCAGGCCACCCATATTGCAAAGCAAATGATTTTGACCTGGGGTATGTCTGATGAGCTTGGCCTCATTAGTTACGGGCCGGATTCGAGACTTAAGGATATGATGTACGTGTTCCCGGGTGAAAAAGAATATTCGGAGAAGACCGCCGAAGCCATAGACGGTGAGGTAAAAAAGATTGCCGACCAGGCTTATAAAAAAGCGAAAGAACTGATAGAAGCAAACAAAGACAAGCTTGAACGAATAGCAAAGGCCCTGCTGAAATACGAAACGCTTGATGCTGATGATGTCGATTTGATTTTGGAAGGCGGCGAGTTAGACAAGCCTACAGTTGGCGATTTGTTGGCTGCCGAGCAGGCCAAGAACGAAAAGAAATCAAAAACTAAGAATTAAAGAATAGATTTATCCGCACTTTTGTTTTTTTCCTTTTGTTTTTATATTTTTTTGGGGTTTCTATGAGGAAAAAAGCTGCTGCCATCTTGTGGGTGGTTTTCCTTGTGGTGGTAAATGCCTGTGCCTGGGCCCAAATCGAAAGCGCACCAAATTCAAAAAGTCCTGACGGCTCTACTGATGTTGTTAGCACCGCAGTCCAGCTGGCCAGACACGAAAATGAGGCTTCCTCAGCACGTCTCGAACCTGCTCGTATGGGCGACATGCCCGGTATAGCAGTTCGTTTCGAAGGGACCGACGACCTTCACTATTATGCCAGCGCCGATACCGCCCCGGCAGGATACAAACTCAGGCTCGAAGCTAAATCGGATGTTTTTACTTTTGGCGATGTCGTATATCCACAATGGGACACTTTCTTTGACAAGGCTTTGGAAAAGAGTGTTGAGGTATACAGCGGCAACTTCAGTGTTTTTGTCCCTATAGCAGCAGTCGCAACTAAGTCAGATGCCGACCAGACAATTAAACTGGTTGATGTTGAGGTCAAGGTCTCCGGCATAGCTTGTACAAGTACGATTTGTCTGTCGCCCTTTGAGAATACGCTGCGGACCACGATTAATTGGAGTCAGCGAGAATCGTGGAAACAGATTAGTTTTGAAACGGCCGGCGTTACAGGCAGGGCAGCTAAAGGTCTGGCTTATTCAGTCTGGTTTGCTCTCGGTCTGGCGATTTTGGCAGGCCTCTCGCTCAATATTATGCCGTGTGTCTGGCCGGTTCTGCCTCTTATCGTAATGCGCATTGTCGAGCAGGCAAAGCAGGGCAGAAGGCAATCGGCAGCCTTAGGCCTTGCCTTTTGTCTTGGGATATTGTTGTTCTTCGCGTGTCTTGCCGGGGCGAATATTATTTTACAGGTCTTTTATGGAACGGTATTGCAGTGGGGCGACCAGTTCCGAAATCCCGCCTTTGTTGCTGCTATGGCACTTTTGCTCGTCGTGCTGGCGCTGTTTATGTTCGGGCTTTTTACCATTACCGTTCCCTCTTCGATTGCAGGTAAATCCGGTTCCGGCAAAGGCTATCCCGGTGCTATAGGTATGGGTTTGTTGGCTGCCGTTTTGAGTACTCCTTGCAGCTTTGGGATTTTGGCAGCCGCTTTTGCCTGGGCGCAAACACAGAGTTTGCCGCTGGGCACCATTGCGATAATGGTTATAGGTGTCGGGATGGCCGCCCCCTATGCAATACTGACCTCAATGCCGGCCTTGCTAAAACGCCTGCCCAAGGCTGGTAGATGGATGGAGTTATTTAAGCAGGCTATTGGATTTGTTCTGCTCATTATCGCGATAAAACTTATTGCAGCACTGCCCGAAGTTCGTAGAACGTCCGTGTTGTATTTTGCGGTCGTGCTTGCTTTTTGTGTTTGGATGTGGAGTGGTTGGGTAACTTACAACACGAAACCATCACGCAAGTGGCTTGTAAGATTCATCGCCCTAGCCTTGGCGGTTACCGCAGGATGGACGTTTTTACCAGCACCGGCCGCCGAGATTATTGAATGGCAACCCTACGATGCTGCTGCAATAGAAACCGCTAACGCCGAATCAAGACCCGTTCTTATTGAGTTTACCGCCGATTGGTGCTGGAACTGCGAAGTGGTTGAAAAGGTTGTATTCGGCCGAAAGGATATTGCCCGGCTCATCGAACAAAAAGATGTTCTCGCGATTAAAGCCGATACTACACTTGCAAATTATCAGGCGGCACTTGACTTGAAAAACAAATATAAAGAACCCGTGCCCGTAACCATATTGTATTTACCTGGAGAACAAGAGCCGGTGAGATTCAATGAGATATTTTTTGCCAAAAAACTCAAACAGCTTTTGGAAAACCTTCCTTCCAAACAATAACTATGGCCGCAAAAACTACCAAAAAAACAAAGATAAGTGTTGATAAGAACGAAGCGGCCGGGCGGGTTAAGAAGATTTGGCCGATATTGCAAAAGACATACCCGGATGCCAAAAGTGCGCTCAACTTCAGGAATCCGTTTCAAATGCTGATTTCAACAATCTTGTCGGCCCAGTGCACCGATGCAAGGGTAAATATCGTAACTTCGAAGGTGTTCAAAAAGTATAGATCAATCGAGGATTGGGCAAAAGCTGACCTTGGAAATATCGAGTCCGATATAAGAAGCACCGGCTTTTACCACAATAAGGCAGTCAGTATCAAAAATGCTTCCAAAGCGATAATCGAGCAATTCGACGGCAGGGTACCTGATACCATGGAAGACCTTGTCACCCTGCCGGGCGTGGGCAGAAAAACCGCAAATGTCGTACTCGGCAATGCTTTCGGAAGGCCCGCAATTGCTTGTGATACACACGTAATACGCCTTTCACGCAGGCTACAGCTTTCCTCGAACAGCGACCCTGTAAAGTTGGAATTTGATTTAGCCGAAATACTGCCAGAGAGAATATGGACAGTGTTTAGTCACTCGCTAATTCTGCATGGCCGAAATTTTTGCAGGGCCCGTAAGCCTGATTGTGGCAATTGTCCGATTCAAAAGTATTGTCCTTCTGCCGACAACCCGGATTTATGGTGAAATGCGTATCTCGTGAATTGTCAAGCGAGATACCGGATACGAAATGTGAGGTAACAGATATGATGGATATTGTTGAGACTCCGGTCAAAGACCTATGGCGGATATTCAGGGTAATGGCTGAGTTTGTCGAGGGATTTGATGAGCTTGCTCCCGTTGGCCCTGCCGTCTCATTTTTTGGCTCAGCGAGGGCAAAGCCGGACGAACCGTACTATAAACTCGCACAGCAGACCGCCTACGAAATAGCAAAGGCCGACTTTGCGGTGATAACCGGAGGCGGAGGCGGCATTATGGAGGCCGCAAATAAGGGGGCCGCTGAAGCGGGCGGTAAAAGCATCGGCCTAAATATCGAGCTGCCGATGGAACAGATACCGAACAAGTACCAGAACCTCTCACTGAATTTCAAGTATTTCTTCTGTCGTAAGGTAATGTTCCTGAAATACGCCCATGGCTTTATAGTTTTCCCAGGTGGTTATGGAACTATGGACGAGTTTTTCGAATCGCTGGTCTTGATTCAGACATTAAAGCAGGCCTCTTTCCCCGTAATCCTGATGGGCAGCGAATACTGGCAAGGATTAATCGACTGGATGGAGCAAAAGATGCTAAAAGAGCATGGGTATATTGCTCCCGAAGATTTGGACGTCTTCACCGTCCTGGATGACCTGCAGGCCGCCGTTAAGATTATTGTGGATTTCAGGGAAGCCCAGGGACCTGTTGGAATAGAGCTTCCCACAGGAATGAAGAAAGCGTAAAATATAATACTGCCTTCTCACTTCTCAACCGATGGTTGTCATCTCTGCGGAAGGACCTGTTGCCAAACTCCGATTAGGTTTTATACTATGTGTATGCGTTTACCGTAAGGATGATAATAAAGGGTGTCGATTAGCAATGCAGGGATGCAAACAGTTCTGACCGCGTCTGTTTTACCAGATTTCGCTGGAGCAGTTCGTCAATTAGCGTCAAATCTTGTTCGCCGGCACGCACGAACCTACTCCTCTGTCTTCTGCCCTCCCGTTGTCGGCTATTGACTATCTTTTTGACTTTTGCCTTCCGGCTTTTGACTGTCTGCGATTGTACTCTTAGGTTGCGACTGAGCCTGTTAGCTTGTATCCGGCTTCGCTCTCTTTACAACAATGAAATAAACTATCGCCCCTATGAAATAATATCCAAGCGAAAACGCAATCGCAAGAGCCCATATCAACCTGTCGTACTCGGCTTCTTTTGTAAGCGGGTAATAGAACTTTGACGCCGGCCTTTTCAAACAGTCAATAAGCATAACAATCGAAAAGATAATCCCCGCAATTGCCAATAGCGTCGGCAGAGCTATAGGACCGAAGATCGGTGCCATCGGCCAGAAGGGAAACCTACATACTAACGCCATAATCATAATAAATACCTCCAACAAAATTCACAATCCAAGCCACAAAATAACCAAAACCGCTACCGCCGTCAAACCTTATTCCCATGAAGCCGCCAATGTGATTTTTCATCCATGCTTAAAAGTCCCTTAATCTTCCTTTAAAACTATGTCATCATATTCAATTTCGAACCTTAGCTTGTGCTTGGCCTCTTCCTGAGCAAGGGACAAAAACATATCTGTTAATTCTTCATCTTCAGCCATCGCTGCCAGGTCCAGATAAAGTCTGTATGCCGCCTTCTCCTTCTTCATTGCCAGAACGAGTGCTTCGGCGTAATCCATATCCGGCTGCGGCTCTACATCAACTACATAATCAGCTATGTCAAGGTTCTTTATCTGCTCCTCCACAAGCAAAATTTCCCCGCGTTTGATAGCCTCCAGCTTAAGCTTATGGCCAAGCTCTTCGGTGGCAAAATTCTCAAAGACCTTCTGCATCGCCGGATTCTCCATCCGCTCCGCCAACTTCATATAAAAATCCCGAGACTCCACCTCCCGTGCAATTGCAAAATCGATAACTTCTTCAACAGAGTCAAACTGTCCCATCTCTCGCCCTTTCTAATTCACAAATTACTGTTCAGCAGTACAAGTTTCTACCTATTCTTATGCAAATCCACCAAATTCATACGACTGTTTGAAAATGCAGGAAATGAAATGGAGACGAAGGGAATCGAACCCTCATTCCCGCGATGCGACCGCGGTGTGCTCCCGTTACACTACGTCCCCAATTTAACATCACAGAAGCTATTATATACGACAACCTTACAAGTTCAAAATACTATTAGCTGACTTTGAGCAGAAACTCAGAACTTCCACTTATCATAACAAAGTACTTTCTCTATCGGCTCGCGCTGCGGCTCTTTTTTGCTGTCGGCTGGATAACCAATCGCCATCAGCTCGATGATTGCAATATCCGTGGGGATACCCAGTATCGCTCTTACTTTATCCGTATAGAACGACCCAATCCAGCACGTTGCCAGCCCGAACTCCGTCGCCTGCAGCGCTATATGCTCAAGTGCAATAGCAACATCAATAGGCCCAATCGCCTGCCCGCATCGCATCACATGGTCACTATTGCTGCAGGCCGTTATGATAGCACCTGCCTTCTGGAAAACCTCCGGCCGGTTAGTAGTCTCTGCCACCAGACGCTTGGTTTCCTTATCGGTTACTACCACAAAACGCCAATCCTGCGTATTCATGGCTGAAGGCGCCAGCCGGGCCGCCTCAAAAATGCTATCGAGCTTTTCCTGCTCTATGGCCTTGTCCTGATACGCCCGGCAGGAATATCGCCTGCATACGGCTTCAAGTACTGTCATAAGAACACCTCAAATTGTGAATGATTTTCTGACCAGATAAACAAATTTCTTACCCTGCTAATAATAAAACATCAAAAATATTGACGCAAGCTCTAAAAACCTGTATTTTTGCAGTCAAGGCTCGGGCGATTAGCTCAGTTGGCTAGAGCGCCTGCTTTACACGCAGGAAGTCACAGGTTCAAGTCCTGTATCGCCCACTTTTATAAATGATGAATATATAAGTACCTTCCCTTCAGTAATCATTTACTTCACCCCCCCCCAAAATTGGTGTGAAATTGGGTTTGTTTGGCTTTGTTTGGGTTTGTATTGGGTTCGTTTTGGCTTTTTATTGGCTTTAATTGGCTTTGATTGGCTTTAATTGGCTTTGTTTTCCCACTCCACCAAGTGTCTATATTTCCATAATCCTTTGTTAATACTTTATTTACGTTCATTTGACTTTTTCGGAAATTGGCTTTGTTTTGCATAAAAAGTCTGATTTGTAAAGAATCCTCTATAGTTGTAGAGGTATCTCTACAGTTGTAAAGCGCCTTAAAGAGACGTAAATCGTTTGTTAACCACTGATTACACTGATTAAACGGATTTTTGGCCACAAAAAGGCACAAAAAGCATCCGCCTTCGCTAAAGCTACGGCGGACAGGCTCCGGCATGGAGAGAATTTAGACGCAGATTGCGCAGATTTCGCAAAAGAATGTAGC
>SDBU01000457.1_pt1 | contig 57348 bp, 42 predicted proteins | sample 2277071 | NCBI WGS metagenome assembly SDBU01 (sample SAMN10397929, study PRJNA504765) | marine sediment metagenome | isolation source: marine sediment core GS08_GC12, 126 cmbsf | place: Arctic Ocean: Gakkel Ridge, Loki's castle | collected 2008 | reverse complement strand
TCTTGAACCAATCTCTGAACTTGTTTCTCCATCAAACGACCCTCCTTTTTGACTCTTAAATATCAGCAGAAAGAGTCCAGGAGGGTATGAAACATCACACTCTGATGTTTTCTAAATCTATTAAGATGACACTATTGAGATAAAGTCTGCAATAGCCGCAATTTTTATCGCAATAAAGCGGGCGGCAAGCTGGTGCGCTGATTATCTGACTGTAATCAAGAACGATTTAAAACGGCCTCTCGCTAAAACGCCCGTTTCAATTCAATGAATATTTTATCCGCATCGTCCATACGGCCGTAGGTAGTGGTAGCCCCGCCCTGGAAATTCACAACACCTACTGTTAGACTCATAGCATCGGCCATTTCCCAGTACGCAAATGCCATGACGAAGGCATCGTGGTCCACCAGATTATAAACACCTATCAGCTGGCCGGTGACATAGTTGATCGGACTCCACGAAATCATGGTTGAGAAGGAGTGCGAAACTTCTTCCGGAGCTGTGATGTACTCGGATAATCCCATTAAGGCAATGGCAGCCTGTTCACTGGAATACACGTAGTCAATCAGCAACTGGTTGATGTATTGGAGATTTAGCGACAGGTCTTCAGACCAAATGTAGTCGACACCTAATACCGTTTGGATATTGGAGTTGGTGATGAATACATCGTTCCCGCCATCGTCGGCCGTCTTCAGACAGGCTGCTTCGCCCTTGATATTCCAGGCACCCGTGGGCCGCACAAAATCAAGTCCAAACATCTGGATGGGGTGATAATTCACCTGATTAACTGGGGTAGGTTGGGCCCTTGTATAATCCATCTCCGATCGGACAGAAGCCATATTGTCGTAGCCGTTATAATAGCTTATTGAGAAGTCAGTATTGCCCATGTAAGAGGTAAGACGGAAGCCCCACTGGGGTTGATCGTAGCCCATTTTTGGGTAGTAAACCAGCGCATCCGGCGGCAGAGGTACGATGGCGGGCGTGAACCCCGGTATCAGTACGCCCTGAAGAGTCAGCTCGCCCAGATAGCCCTGGACGGATAGCGCCATCACCGGTAGGCGGTAATCTTCGCTTTCACCGGACATGTTGGCGAAATCCCAGGGATTAATGACGTCGGTCGGATTGACCCAATCAGCCGCACCCCAAAAGATAAACTGCTGCCCGAAGCGAATGTCGGAGTTTTGCAGGTGTAGATCGAGATAATATTCTACCGGGTAGACACCGAATCCAGCGCCCCGGTTGAAGGCTCCCCCACTTGCTGCATAGACCGTATCAGCGTGTACGCCAACTTGATCATACTCGAAATTGATGGCCGCAAAATATTCCAGCTTGCTGTCAAAACCGCCTGTGTAGCGGGTCTGGAAGCGGGTACCCAGCCTGGCATACGTTTTAGTTGATGGTTCGAGGAAGGCGAAGCCTTTCAGATAACCGTTGAAATCGGCTTGGACTATCGATCCCATACTTAGTATTAGAGCGATAGTTATCTTAGGCATCACCGACCTCGCTGGAGAAAGCGTACTGAAAAGAAATTATCGGGAATCCCCGTGTCCACCTTGAGGTTCAAGAACTTCATTTCGCTGGTATGTCCGGTTTGGAGATCCTTCATCACCATATCCGTGGCGAAATCAACCCCTTTGATGAGCTGCATTTCCACAACATCAAGTTCTTTCCAGCGGGTTAGTTCCTGGTCATAGTATTCGCTGAAGATAGTGTTAAGGCGCTCTTTCTCTACCCAGCGGATAATTTTGCCGTAGCCGGTGTCATCGAGCATTTTTTCCGTGACCGGTAGACATTCAATTTTATAGCAGACCTGTCCCTTTTTCTCCTCTTCACCAAGGAGGGTGTAGGTCCAATCCTCCAGGTTTGGCATACCGATGTCATAATAAGTAAAATCGCTGGCCATGAAATTGCCGCCGCTGCCGCTGGAGGCTATTTTTTTCACCCGCCGTAAAGCTGGTAGATAGAGATACCGCTCGTCGTCTTCGCCGCTCGTTTCCAGGGTCAGAAAACTGGTACCCTTGACGTCCGCAGGGGCCATGAAACGCATGAGCATCCGGTTAAGACCATGCTCATCATCACTGGAGTAGAAGGCGATATCCCGGACGCGCTGCTCACCACGAGCATTGCGTAGTACGAGCTGCATGTCAGCCTGCATATCGTCCCAGCTGGACCTGGTGAGCGCCTGCTCCATTATCTGGTAACCGGTCATATTCTGGGCAGCCAGGCCGCTGATCACCAATAGATATATCAATCCTGAAATTCTCATCATAACCTCTAATAATTATCGTTTCAGCGATTTTGGCTGAAAATTGACGAATACCAACGGCATCACGGTCAGAGCGCCGAATGCCGACGTTATCATTGTCAAGGCGATCAGCGTTCCCAGGTGGGCTACCGCGACGAACGCTGACAGACCGATCACCGCAAAGCCGGCAGCCACGACCAGCGAGTTAAAAGCGATTGCTACACCCGAATCCTGCATCGTATCCAACACAGCTTGCCCGTAATCACCACTCTGCGAATATTTTCTGCGATAACGGTACATGAAGTGGATGGCGTAGTCGACTCCCACACCGATGGCGATGCTGGAAGTCATCATGGTGGTCATATTGACGTTGATGCCCGTTAGGCCCATGATGGTAAAATTCAGCAGCATGGCAAAGAAAAGGGGGATGGTGTTAAAAAGACCGATGACCGCAGACTTGAACATTATGCTGGTCAGTAGCCAGACCAGGATCAGCGCCGCAGTGATGCTGAGCATCTGACCGCTCACGATCAGGTCATCCACCACCATAATCAGGCGGGCCATACCGGTGACAGCCGTCGATGTATTGCTGAAATGGTCGTTGATGTAATTTTCCAGCTGGGTATTGACGTTACGCAGTTTGGCCATGTCGTCGGTGTTCAGGAAGATAGTCATGAGTGAATTGCGGTAGTTGTAATCGACGATGCTGGCCATATCCTCCGGTTTGCCCGACATCTCGTAGAGGGCCAGGTATTGGGCGATCAACTCCTTACCCGATACGGTGTCGAATTTCGTTACTTCGACCGTCTCACCATTGCGCTCCTCATAGTCGATATAATCGACTACCACCTGCTCGGCCGGGATTACGTTGTAGGCCTCATCATCGCTGTGCAGCACCTTATTGAACCGCTTGACGAAATCGGCCAGCGATTGTACGCCACCCACATGTTCGATCTCCAGGGCAACCTGCTTCAGACCATCCAGGTCGGCCAGGATAGCCGGTTCCTTCATCTGGTCATCTGCCTCCCCTTCAACCATAATCTGGAAGGAGTTGGTACCAGCAAAGTGCTCATTGATTAATTCATCGGCGATGCGTACGGGATGGTCAACGTCGAAATTTTCGATTGAAGAGAAGGAATGTTCCAGCCTGCTGAAGCCCCAGATAGCGAACACCGCCACCAGTCCGGCCAGCGGGTAGAGGGCTCGCTTCCTGCGCACCAGTAAATTGCCCCAGGCAGTCATCAGCTTGATCGAGAAAGGTAACGTGCTGTCGCTCTTCACCCGCTTTGGCACCTTGAGGAGTGATAGGATGGCCGGGATCAAGGTCAGGCTGATCAGCAATGCGTAGAGCACACCCAGTGCGGTAAATGATCCCATAATGCGAATTGACGAGATATTAGTGATGCCGAGCGAGATAAACCCGGCCATCGTGGTGAGGGAGGTCATTACTATGGGGGAATTCATGTCACCCATGGTGATGCGCACCAGATCCTTGCGATCTTTGGCCTTTCGTCCGTGAGTATAGTAGTGGGTCATGATGTGAATGCTGTCTGCAACCGCGATTGCCATAATCAGGATGGGTAGAATTTCTGTGGAATGAGAGAGGGGGAATCCGAGGACAGCCATTGTGCCCATAGTCCACAGCACAGATAGAATTACCACCAGCAAAGGCAAAACCACGCCCCGTATATTGCGGTAGATTGCCAGAAGCAGCACAAAAATCACAAGAATACCGACCCCGAAGAACATTGATAGGTCACGCATTACTCCCCAGGCGACATAGTAAGTAGCCACCGGTTTACCGGCAGGAATCAGAGTGAGGTCGGTTTTGGCATCCCACTCTTCAATGAAAGGGGCGAATTCAGTCATGAAATCCATCTCATCGGTGGTGTTTTTGAGCATCAGCATAATACCGAACATCTCACCATCCCTGGATACGAGATTGCCGAGGGCCAGATCGTTATTGAACAGTTTCATTTTGAACTCGGCAACACTCTCCGCCGTTGCTGGTGGTGAATCCAGGATGTCACCAACCTCCATGCCCTCATCAGTCCCGGTGATTAGGCTGACGTTAGTGGGTGACATGACCCGGTAGACGCCGGGAAAATCTTCAAGTTCTTCAGTAAGGTTCCAGATATCCTGTAGTGCCGCCAGGGAGAAAAGATCGTCGCTCTCAATACCGATGAAGAGGAACTCCTTGGTGGGGAAAATATCGGTCATCTTGTTGTAAAGCCGCTTGGCCGGAATTTTCTGCGGTAAGGCGTCAGTGATATCAGGGTCCATACGCATCTTGGACATCTGGCTCATGAATGCACCGGTAATCACAATAATGAGAATAATATAGGACCACGGACGTCGAATAACGTCGTCGGTTAGATTCTTTAGCATTATCAATCCTTCATTAAATATTGATTTATACTGTCGACGAAGATTTTCATCTCTTGCTGTAGAGCCGCCTTGGGCAGACCTTGATGTATTTTGAGGGCCAGCCCGGACATGTAGGTCCAGGTTAAACCGGCGATTAGCTCGGGATCCCACTGGGCGCTGACTGACCGGATGATTTCATCCATGCGTTTGCGCACCGGCTCATGTAGACGTTCCATTTCGGCTACCACTTCAGGCTCGTGCAGGACATGGACTGGGGCATTCTTACCCATGGGAAAATGAAGGCCGAAGAACGAAGGATCGTCGTACGCCCAATCGACATAGGCGTTGATCATCTGAGATAGCAATTCTTCGAGGGTGGTAGCTGCAAGGATATTATCACCCAGTCGCTGGAACTGGTCGCGAACACATGAGATAAACAGCTCACGGTAGATGGCTTCTTTATTGGGGAAATAGTAGTAGATGGTGGCTTTCCCCAGCTCAGAGGCCTCGGCAATGTCAGCCATGGATGATTCCTGATATCCCTTGCGGGCATAGAGTTCCTTGGCCGCCCCGAGAATAGCCTGAATTCTCTTCTGCTTTTCCCGTTCTTTGCGATCAGTTAGTGACATTGATCAACCGCTCGTTCTGATTTCGACCACTCGGTCGAAAATTAGGGCAACAATACTACCGGCACAAGGTGTTCGGTGTCCGAGCAATGTGGACCAAAGTGGACTGAGGATTTAAGGCACATTATTGGATGCATTGGTCACCGCTGGTCACCGTTGGTCAAACTCCTGCCCCGTTTTCCGGCCTCATTTTGTATTTCACGACGGGAGGTACATGATCTGAAAATCCATGTGTCGGCAGTTCAATGGAGCCTGTCCCGATCACCGTCAGGTGGAGGGGTCCCGAGCCACCATGAAAAAGGCCCCCTCTCTCGTCGAGTGAAGGAGCCTTCCCATTTGTTATCGCTTTTCCCAGGGAAGTCCCGAATTGGTCAGGATTGGGCACCGTTGGTCAAATTGTACCCCGCCAAGCCTCGGCGGCCTCCCCGTGCCGGGTACGGCCAGGGTAGCCTACGGCGAGCCAGGCGGCGTTCTACCCCGTTTTCCTGCCTTAAACCTGAACTTGACGACGGCAAAATATAGAGGATACGCCAAAGTCTATCTTCCCGCTCCTTTGTAATAAATACCCTACTTTGATTTCAGCAGATCATAAAATGGTCTGAATTCGCCATTTTTCTCGCTTGCTTGTTCAAGCATTGAGATAATGGCCTCCCAATTACGGTCAAAGGCTTCCAACTCCGCATAAATGTTTTCCGGATGCAGGGAGATCACATACCCCGCCTGAGCGGATCGGAAGATAAGATCGCTGGAATATTCGGCGTCATTCCACGGCCTCAGAACAAAGAAATTTTTGGCTCCAGCAAGATACTTGGAGAATTCGTAGAGGTTCCGCATGCGTCCCACCTTCTTATTTAGTAATGCCGTATCCTGATTCGGAAAAACAACGTCGATAGTTTTTCGACTCCGAACATCATATTGGCTGGTAAAGATTCGAGTTGTTAGGGCCTTACCATCGTACGTCCAAGAGCCGGGCGCTACTTCCGAATGGTAGTTCAACGACTTCCTATTGATGGTCACCTTCTCGGGTGGGAAAGAATGGACGATCCGGATCTCATAGGCCCGTTCGTTCAACATACCTGGAAATTCGCCCTCCACGGGATCGATCACGACACGTAGCTTGCGGCCACTCTTTTTAAAACGCACTGGTGTCCACGTGTTTAGTCCGTTTTTATAATTCTGATTAATACCCTCATCCTCATAGATACGGGTGCTGCCTGATGCTCCCAGGAAGATATTGAGTATGAGCGGATCCACAGGCTTCTCATCTGACCTATCCATGCGGGGCTGCATGGGAATAATAGCCCCAGCTTTGACGTAGACGGGGATTTCGGTTACTGTGAAGGGTTGTTTGATGACTCTTCCGCCTTCAAGGCGGATTCCCGATGTCCACTCATACCATTGGCCCTCGGGTAGCCACACATGCTGAAAGGTAAACAGGCTGTCCTCTCCAATGGGATGCGTTACGGGCGATACAAGCAGTTCCTCTCCAAACATATACTGGTTCTTGAACCGATAACCTTCATCCTGTTGGGGATAGTCATAATACATAGGATGGCAGATGGAAATGCCGGAGTCATATGCGTTTCGAGCCGCAGTATAGATATAAGGGATCAGAGCATATCGGAGGTGAATCAGATCTCGAAGATGAAAAAAGGTATCAGGGGGATATTCCCACAGCTTGCGTTTAATACTCCTATCTAATGTCGCATGCGTTTTCAATAACGGACTGAAAATCCCAAACTGGAACCAGCGCGTAAACAGTTCCGGATCATTCTGGGTATCATCCAGATGGTGTCCACCGATATCATGTCCCCAATAACCGAAACCCACATTGGCTGCTGTCGCCGTGAAATAGGGTTGGTAGTCCAGCGAGGCCCAGGACACTTTGGTGTCCCCGGAGAATCCGATCTGATACCGGTGGTTCCCTAATCCACCATACCGATGGTAAATCATAGGGCGTTTCTTGCCCTGTCGCTGCATATCGGTAAAATGGACGTAATTCAGGTAAAAGGTCGGGTTCACCCCAGGGATGTTGGTCGTACTCCACTGCTGCCAGTCCAGCCACCAAAAGTCGATGCCCATTTCTTCCAGGGGATGGACAATAATGTCAAAGTAGTTCTGGGCGTATTTCTTATCAACAATATCGAAGGGAACGTATTTCCTGGATGCTGGATCAATCCCCATGGCTCGGGCCATGTCAGGATATTTTTTCTCATGGGGCTGAATACCTGAGGCGGGGTGGAGATTCAGGCACGTTTTCAATCGCTTACTATCGGTCCATCGAATAAAGCCCTCAGGATCGGGAAACATGTCTTGATTCCACGTAAAACCCGTCCATCCAGTCATTCCCTTCGCCTGATCATCAATCCGTCGGCCTTCCTTGAAGAATTCCGGTAGGCAGGTGATATGCCAGTCCATGTCAATCACCAGGACATCAAGCGGAATATCCAGCGACTCGAATTTCTCAACCAGCTCTTTAAAGGACTGGTCCGTGTACGGCCACCAGCGGGAATACCAGTAACCGAAGATAAACCGCGGGGGCAGAGCGATTTTTCCCGCAAGTTGAGTAAAATCGTAAAGCGCCTGCCGGTAGTCATAGCCGCATCCGAAGAAGTACCAGTCTTGATGGTTCTTTATCGGGCGGGGAGTGACCCAAGGCCAGTCGGAATTGTCAAATAGAGGCCTCTGGGAATCGTCAATAACCAGCCATCCATCCCGGGAAATGACGCCAGGATCCAGGCGTATAGGCCAGCGCCTACCGGCCTCTTCCTCTCCTGCCTCTTTTTCCTCATCTTCGTCTTCATACGGATTCCACATAAAGGCACTGCCGTCGGTACGGTCCAGTGTGCGGGTAGTTCCCAACAGATTGCCCGTATCTTCCAGACCGGGATGCCAGACCCTGGGGGTCTCACCGTGCTGGAAGGTTATTCGAAGATTGTTTTCCGTGAAAGCGCCGCTGCCGACTCTGTAGCGCAGTGTCAAGGCCTCAGGTTTGAGAATCAACCAGCCGTCTTCGATGTCCTTCTGAAAAGAAGGAACGGACAGATTCCTTCGTATAAAAGTCAGGGAGGCGCGATCTTCAAAAATCTGGTCCTCGGTCCATTCCAGCCGAATTACCCGTGGGGTCAGCACGGTAAACCGTACGTCAGCCTGAACAACTATAGCTGAAGGGTCTGCTATCGGATCATGGCCTTGACCCAGAGATATACTGCTTATAAGGTAAAGGAATCCAACCGGCGCAAGCTTATTGAACATAATACCCCCCGCTTAATCAATTGGAAAAATGCATGTCTTCAGAACGTCTTAAGTAGTTTACGTCAAAACTACAGGAGACATGTTGCATTTTCAAAGATGTGTTTGCACATCCTTTCAGCCATCTTTTGTTTAAGCAGTCAGACCAGGGACTGGTCAACACTAGTCACCGTTGGGCAAATAATTGCCCCCTTTCCCGGCCATAAAGCGTTATTTACCGACGGGAGAGCCATGAACTGAACCCCGCCTGTGGCGAGGAGTTTATCCCGACAGAGCGTAGCGAGAGTCGGGAAGCCACGCTTCGACGAGCTCAGCGCAGGCTCGTAAAAGCCCCGGAGAACCGGGGCTGTTCAGTTTCTAGTTACTGGTTGCTGGTTCAGCCTACCTCAGCAGCACCATCCTTCGCCGGACTCAGGACAAGCCCTTCGGCGAGCTCAGGACAGGCCTTGATGGGGTTGCCTTCATCCCGCGCCAGTTACAGTGCTCGGTTTAAAGGAGATTTGACCTGATCCTCACACGAATCGATCCATCAAAGGTTCTTTTTAAAGAACTCAAGCTGATCGCTCACGGCCTTTTCAAAATGTTCCCCCGTATAGATATCAAAATGACCAATTGGGTAACGTTTGATATCGGCATATTTCCTCAATTCTACTTCAATTTCGGGGCTTATGGGAGCCAAACTGTCGTAGTCGCAGATCTGCACCAGTACAGGACTGCTCACGTTGCCAATAGCCTTGGCCGGGTCGAATCCACCTGACCTCAGAATGACCCGGGCGCAGACCTGGTTAACAAATGATTCCGAGGCCAGTTTGCTGTAGCCATCATACGCATCTGCAAGGGGGAAAAAGGCAACAGTACCTGGTTTCCCCACAATGGGAATTTTGTGTGCTGACAGACCAACTCGGGACCTGCCCATGTCACGCTGCCCATGAAAGATTAAGACGGAACATGTGCCTGAGACCCAGTTGCTTCACGAACATCTCACTGGAGGCATCATGATCAAGGCCCGGACATTGTGCGACCACGCAGGCGATAGTTGAATCCTCAGCAGCTATGACGATGCCATATCCGCCGCTTGCCGATGTGCCCCACAGTGCGATGCGGGCTGGATCGATTTCCTCACGGCTCCGAACATAGGCGATAGCGGACCGGTAATCTTCCAGTTGGTTGACCAATAGCATCAGCTGGCGGGGCTCACCGCCACTGTCTCCGAAGTAGCGGTAGTCGAAGGCCAGCACGGCGTAACCGGCTGCACGATAGCGTGCGGCATATTTCTCCAGGAGCATATCCTTGGTACCCCCAAAACCGTGTCCCATGACGATGCAGGGAACCGGCACAACCAGACTATCGGGCAGGTAAAGCCAGCCGCTAATATATGTGTCACCCACATCGAAGCGCACATCCTGCCTACCGACAGCGTCCTTCGGGTCCGGCTGGGTCGTCACTTGCAAGGGCTGCACGGGTACATCCATACCCGGTACCAATGCAACGAACGAGGCTTCGGCGAGAAATAGAGCGATAGCGATGCCGATGACTTTTAGTGTGATTATAACGATATTCATCCGGACACTCCTTTTAAAGTGCTGGAAATGCAGGCAACTGCCATAAGCTAAATGTTGTTGCTGGAAGTTCCAAGGCCAATCAATACCACCTCAAGCAGGTACTTAGACGGCGGTGTGTATACCACCATGCTCCTATTCTTTGGCTCTTTTTTAGAGTCGAGATTTCAGGGTTCTGAAGGAAGCCTAAACCTGAATCCCATTGCCCTTATATTGGTCAGCGCTGGGCACCATAGGTCAAATTGTACCCCGCCGAAGGCGGGATCCCGAGCCACGCTTCGACGAGCTCAGCGCAGGCTCGTAAAAGCCCCGGAGAACCGGGGCTTTTCAGTTTCTAGTTACTGGGTGCTGGTTTCTGGTTCTGCCTACTTTTAGTTAGTCTCTAATGATCCCCAAGGCATGATTATGTTACGCTTCCACAGGGATCAGATCAACGTATTGACCCGTCCTTGATCAATACAGCGATATTAGGCGACACTGCCCCTTCATCCGGTGCCATGACAGGTACCTTTTCCCCAGTTGAAAAGAAGGCATTAATTCTTCCGTAAACTAGTGGTATTTTAAGCCTCCAAGGATCACCCTTGATGGTTACGATAACTGAACCAACTCGAAAGTCACTCGGAGCGCGTTTACCATACTTGGAATTATACCATTCTTCAATTCGATAAGACTAATGGTGGTGGATCGATGAAAGGTGGGAGACAGGTGATCGGTATGCTAGCCTTTAATATCTTGGCAAATTCACCGACTGCAAGAATAGGTCTTGCATAGATTGGGATGTCCTGCCGGGTAAAGCCGTCATTTTTTATATTTTTAAGGAAATTTTCACGGTTGCGAAATGGGCTATAATCGTCGTCAGGTCCTTGCGAGGATTTATTCGCCATACTTCATGTTTCCAAGGTTCAATTCTTTGTCCACTTTGGTCCATATTGCTCTGATTCGAAACACACCAAACGAATCGGTGGTTGGAAGTGGGGGAGTAACAACCCAAAGTAAATGGGGCTAATTCTTAGGCTCTTCGATAAGGACGACTGCTTCATTGCCCTCGGTGTAGGGGATCACAATATGGACACTCCGTCCGTCATCTGTGTGAGCCATGATTTGCAGGCTATGAGGTAGCGGCCCCCCCCAGTCATCGCCTATCATGTGGTGAATCAAATCGCGACCTGAATCAAACTCAAAAGGAAGAGTACTCCCATCAACCAAAGGACAGGAGATTTCAAGGTTCCTCATCAATGCCTCCATATCGGCGGAATGTAGGCCTTTCGACCCTTTTACACAATTCGAGTTAAAAACTAAGAGAGACATTGCGCGATTCCAAGGTTTATCTCACGGAACCCCGCAGAATGCGGGGGAATCCCGCCGAAGGCGGAGCGGGCGCGTGACCTACGGTGCGCCAGCAGGCGCATCCGCCCACTGGCGGGCTTAGAAGGTCACCGTCATTTAGACGGGGGCAGGGTGCAAATGTGCAGTAAATGAGCAGTCTGCGCTCAGTCTTTTGCTCCCCCGTCGTGAAATACAAAAAGAGATAGGAAACTGGGCAGGCCGCCGCCTGGCTCGCCGTAGGCTACCCTGGCCGTACCCGAGCCTCGGCGTAGCCACAGCGAGCCCACGGGGAGGCCGCCGAGGCTTGGCGGGGTACAATTTGGCCGATGAGGGCTGATGCATCCAACAAAGTGCCTCTTAATTCTCAGTCCACTTGGTCCACATTGCTCTGACACCGAACAATGAGTCCACTAAAGTCTCTCTCCTATCTACCGATAAATAGAGTGAAAGGGAATCGCGGTGAATCTGATGCACAAATAGATGACAAATTTCGGGAAAATCAGAGTCTGTAGACGTGACTGGAGCCGCTCCTAAGTCGTAGCACGTGGATTGTCTAGCCTGGTGATGCTATTGGAGGCTCGATAATAAGTTTCCTATATTGCAACTAATTTAATTAGATTCCGAAACGTAGTTGAAATATCTTATGCCCAATTGTAATTTGCTCCGCTTGCAATTAGTATAGTATTAGGGAATAATATGAGACGTACAATACATCAATACACTGTATTTTTGACTCTTTTACTCTTACTAATGCAATGCCATAGTGCTCCAAAAGCATTTTCTGAACCAAAGAAGGCTGAATATTCCTTTGACATTAATATTAATTCAGTGCCTGCAGGCGCTGCAATCTATACGTTTGATCCGACCGATTACATGCTTAAAAAGAAAATTGGAACTACGCCCTATAAAGCAGAAATTGATATTGCCAGATGGTATAATTCTGATGGCACTTTATACAGATTTAAGATTTGGAGATATAAAAGGGATAAGGGCCTTGTGGCTACAACATGGCACAATACCGCGGAGTTAAATTTTGCTGTGGTTAAGGAGGGCTATAAAGTTGAATTGATCCAAAATAAGGTCGTTGCGACAACGCGGGATTATCCCCCCAAGGACAACCATCTGACCATCCCTCTCACTCTATCCTCCCCGCGCGAGGGCTCATATTCTGACCAAATTAAAAGAAAGAAAAAACTCGAACAAGATTTGGTAGATGCAATGGATGAATATGCTGAAGCATTGGAGTCCTATAATTCGATGGTGAAGTCATACATTTCCAACCTATCGGTATATAAACTCGGTGGAATAAATGAGCAAGAACGGAAACACCTCACCGTATTAAGATGGGAGAGAGATAATGCGAAGACCCGATTGACAAATGCTGAGGCTAAAGTAAACGCAATCCGTTTTCGATAAATTGATTAATACTTCGCCTAGTGTAATTGCCCAAGCAAACTAGGTTTGTTACTCTGACGCCACTCGAACCCTCGGCCAATGGCTTAGAAGAACACCGGCATTTAGACGGGGATCGGTGGCACGTGTGCAATAAATGAGCAATCCGGCGAGCCTCATTTTACTGTTTTTCTGGGTAACTTCTCGTCTCTCATAGCGAGGTGGTAGAGGAATGATGCCACAATTACCGCGTTGTGTTTCATATCGTCTTCGATAACATAATCCGCCACATCCATATTTGAGTGATGAGTCACAGTTCCGTAATTGAGGGGATCCTGGATGAACTGAAATGCCGGAATATTAATAGCATCGAAAATTAGGTGATCGGTACCCGATGTATTCTGGGTTGTCAAGACATTGGCATCCAGATAGTGGAACGGCTCGAGGAGATCACTAAAGATTGGACGGACGGCTTCGTTGCCCTGTAAATAGACCCCACGAATCTTTCCGCTGCCATTATCGACATTCAGGTAAACAGACATTTTTTTCTGCTCAGCTTTACCATTTCCGGTAAATATATCACCCACATATTTATCAACGTAGTCGCGGGCGCCCCAGTAGTTCTGCTCTTCGCCATACCAGAGTCCCAATCGAATGGTTCGCCTAGGCTTGATGCCGATGCTTTTTAGAATGCGCAGCGCCTCCATCACCACAGCCGACCCGGCGGCATTATCGGTGGCTCCTGTCCCGGTATGCCATGAGTCGAAGTGCGCCCCCACCATCACGATTTCCGATTTCAGACTTCGGTCGACGCCGGGAATCTCGGCGAGCACATTTATCCTGTAACGCGGATCTTCATGGAATCGCGCTTCCAAGTGCAATTCTATTTCCGTCTCGAAACCTTCCTCCGCCCGGCGAACAATGCGCCCAAACTGCTCGTTCGATATTACAAATTGCGCAACTGGTTTGATTGCGCCCATCGACTCGAAATACTTCCCCCCAACGTGCAAAATGCCGTGGTCACGTCTGCTTGGGAACACGATAGCACTGGCCCCCTCGTCAAGGAAGAACTGCTCCACTTCTGCCTCTTTCCGGCGCCAGTCTTCCTCGCTCTCAATGGACTCTGTTATTGTCTCGGTGGTTGCATCCTCTAACTTCGATTTCATATTTGGATCTATGAGCACCACAGCACTCTCTAGACCATCGTCAGTTAAGCGGCTTGCGAACGGCTCAAATCGGGGACCATACTCCCGGCTTTTATCAAAAAATACGATTTCCCCCTCGAGCTTGCCATGATACCGAGCAAGCGAATCGATTTTCCAGTGCTCGCCATCCATAATGAACGGTACCCCTGTAATCGTCCCCTTCGTGCTCGATGTCCAGGCAAAAGGGTATGCAAATAGCGTCTCGTATCGCGGTTTGATGATGGCCATGGAGTAGGATTGTGCAGACCAGCCCCGTAATTCCTTGGTCAACTGATCGAACCTGACCTTCGAAAGGCCCCAACGTTCCATCTCAGCTTTGGCCCACTGGGCAGCTTCATAGTAGGCTGGTGATCCGGACAAACGAGGTCCATGAACGTCGGTCAGATACGAGAGCGTGTTCATTACTTGAGAGTGCTGAAAACCCTCCTCCTTAATACGGGCGATAACCGCATGATCTACATTTTCCTGAGCGGGGAGGTTTAGGGGTATGAGTAGAATAAGAACTTGAGCAAAAAGGGTACGTCTCAGAAAGTGGGTACTAAATTTGGGGTGAAAGATTGGCCGTAACGTAATAATTGTAAAAGTAGGTCTATTTTTCATCTCTTCATTTCCCTTCTTTGATTGCGGGTAGTCGTGCTTTAGTCTTCTCAAAAATCCACCTAAAACCCGAATTCCGTTTCTATACTTGACCTGCCCCATTCTTCGGCCCCATTACTGGATTGCCATTAGTAATTCTCGACCTGCTCGGCATTTTGTACCATACATTCAGATTAGTCGCTCAGTTCCATGATCAGATCATGGATTCGACCCAACGCTGGGACCAGATAATCATGGGGTAGGCCAAAGCTGATTCGTATGTGATGATCGATGCCGCAGTGATCACCCGGGACGATATAGACACTCTTTTCGTCGCATAGTCGTTCTGATAGGACTGTCGAATTGATATCCAGATTATAGCGCACAAATGCAATGGCCGCTGCCTGCGGTGCTGTCAGGCTGAAGGTATCTCCATGGCTGTCCATCCACCGTTCCAGCACTGGATATCCCCTTCGGATGTAATCCCGAGTCCGCTGGATAATCCTCGGACGGATATCGGGTGACAGTGCCAGGGCCGCAAGGTGGTTGGACAGAATACTCGCGCTGATATTTATATATTCATGCCGTGCCCAGATGTCATCAATGCATTCCGCGGGTCCCACCACCCACCCGATCCGCAATCCCGGCAGACCATATGCTTTACTCAGACTGCCTGTAGCGACTACTTTTTCATAGCGGCCATAGAACGAAGGTGTCTCGACATCTGTGAGACGTTCTGCTCCGCGGTAAACCTCATCGGCCAGGATCCAGGCACCAGCTCGATCTGCAGAGGTGATGATGTCATCCATCTCCGACTCTGTGAGGATATGACCGGTCGGATTGTTGGGGTTGCAAACCGCGATAAGCTTTGTAGAGTCACTCACGGATTTCTGCAGCTCATCCCCATCCAGTGCCCAGGACTGATCTTCCTGCAGGTTAAACTCGCTGATATTTAGACCATAATTCTTGGCAAGACCCCAGATCTGCATGTAGTTGGGGAGCATAATTGAGATTGCATCACCGCGCTTAAGCAGGGTTCGAATGGTGATGTAGTTGGCCGCTATCGCGCCGACTGTTACAAGGACATTCTCCGGTCCGGCACCGGGATGGAGCGCAGCGATATTCTCACGCAATTCAGGTATTCCTTCAGCATGGGCATAACCCAGATTGGTGTCCAATAGCCCTTCGATCCTCACAGGATCTCTATCCAGCAATTCCTTCAGGACGATGGGATAGACACCACTCTCGGTGAGGTTATACTCCACCACCTGTTCGTATTTGGACATCATTCTTTCCATCAAGAACGGTTGGAATTCAGGCATGACTTTGACCCTCCCTGGATTTCATATATATCGTAAAAATTGAATATAGGGTTGATATGGCTGCCTCACAAAAGATTTCTACCACACTGATTCTGCTGCCGCTACGGTTATGGGTAGGCGCCATCCTCACCGGTTCCGAAATCATCGCATCCACCAAATCCCGCGACCAGTATGAAATCTGTATGTCATTTCTGAGATCGGCCACTAACGCTTGCTTGAAATTACGGGATCAGATTCCTCCCCATGATTTATTTATCCTGGAGAATGATAAATTAGACTAGCCGACCTTATATACAACACGATCATGATAGCCCGTGATTACCTTATAGAAGCCCTTGAACGCCTTATCCAGTAGATCATCACCGGTATCAATCAGAAAACTCCTACCCTGTAATTCTTGAATCTTCCGTTTGGTTGAGATGATTATCAGATTGTCCTTGCCGATTCTCCGCAGGACTGCAGGACTAATTTGCTGATTCCCTCGACCCAATATGAAACCTTGGCCGCCAATCGGTGTGACAACAATCTTAGCTCGGGATTGACCAATTGCCGCCAGGAGCTCCGATTCATTCATGTCCTTCCCTACCAGTTCCCGATTGAGTAGAAGATCGATTCCCAGAAGAGTTCCGTCCAATCCCAATTTCTCCGTGATGGCGGCCGTAGTACTGCCTGGCCCAAGGATGAAATAGCATTCAAGATCCATTTCCTCAATGACAGCCTCAGCAATACTGCTTTGGTCAATTTGGTCACTTGGCGGGCTGCCCGACTTTAATCCTTGAGTCAAATGGCGGTAGGCGGGGACTCTCAAATATCCGTATAACTTTGCGCGTAATTGCCCCTTACGATAGCTATCCTCGTCGATATCCAACACTTCAGCTTCTACGTAACGATTCATCCTGCCTCGAAGGTATCGACTTGTTATGTGAGCTGCGATATCGGGAGTCTTTGCATAGACGGCTGAATGAATTTTCACTCCGGCAGGTATCCCTAGAACCAGTTGCGTCAGTCCGATAGATTCAACAATATCTCTGGCGGTCCCATCTCCACCCGCAAAAAGTAGAAGATCAATCCCGGAATCCTTGAGTTCTCTCGCCCATCGTATCGTGTCAGACCGGGTGCTTTGATCCAGGATTGGATCGCCAATCACCTCCGGAGAAAAGCCTGCAGCGCGAGCGATAGTCTCACCCATCTCGCCTGGTGCACATTTCAAGGCGGTATCCTCAGTCAGCTTGTGGAGCTTCCCTAATGTGATCGAGGCTCTTGCCCCAGATACTGGTATCGCTCCTAGTTCTCTAGCCCTTGCGAGAATGGCTGGTCCATCTGTTCCTTTGAGACCAACTCGTCCGCCCATCCCGGCTATTGGATTGACGATTAGACCGAAGCGTGGATTGTTCATTATCGCTTCGATACAGTGCCTCTCTGTTCCCCGGGATGTTTCTTGAGAAAGGCCCTCCATGTAATGGCCCATTGGTCCGGATCATCAAGAGTGCTATGATCGACCCGATGAATCACACTGTTGTGTGGTGCTGTCTTCACTAGTTCTGCCTCGGTATATGCTTCCTGGGAGGCTTGCTCAAGACCGGCGAGGTATTCATCCAACTCCTGTTTGGAATAGGATTCGGTAGGTTCTATGGTGAAGGGTTCCGGGACAACGAATGGATGATGACTGGACCACAGATGGAATCCGAAATCAGCCATCCTGCATGTCACGTCCTCAGTCCCAACACCAGTATCGTCATAGAGTTGCTCCCACGAATAGCGTACCTGTTCGATCCGTGCCCGGCCGGTTGCATAGGGCGCAGTAGCACCACGTATTTTCTTTATTCTCGTAAGCACATAATTATTGTTCAACACAGCTACTTTCGCAGTCTCCAATAAACCCGCAGCACCCATGCTTCGAATCCAGGCGTAAGCCTTAAGAACAACTGGAAACACACAGTGAAAACTTCTGACCTTGCCAATACTCCTGGTCAGATCGTAGTTCAGCCTGTAGCCCTCATCCTCTTTTACTACGACTGGCACCGGCAGATAGTCGTACAGCTCCTTGGTTACGCCGATGGCACCGGTTGCGGGTCCTCCACATCCATGCGGCGTGGAAAAGGTCTTATGTAGATTGAAAAAGCACATATCAAATCCTGCTTCCCGGGCTCTGGTTATGCCCAGGATTCCGTTTGCATTGGCTTGATCGTAGCCGCACAAACCACCGGCTGCATGGACTATATCGGTGAACTCTTTGATCTTGGGGTTAAATATACCTGTGTCCTCGGGATTCGTTATGAATAACCCTGCCGTTCTCTCAGACACCGCCGCTTTCAGTGCCTCGATATCCGGTAATCCATCTTCATTCTGGTAAAGAGTAATTATCTTATATCCCTTGACTGCCGCCGCGGAGTAGTCCGACGGGTGAGTGAATATGGTTGTGATAATCTCATCACGCTGGTCACTCTTGCCGTTGAACCGGTGGTACTTCTCGACAATCGAGGCCATTGTAAAAATAGCAGCTGAGCCGGAGGGAGGTTGAAATGAGAACTTATCAAGGCCCGAAATCTGCTGAAGATAGGAGTCCAATTTATAGATGATTTCTAATGCACCCTGTACCGTGGAACCCTCCTGCCAGGGATGCAGTTCTGTTACCTTGGGTGAAGCTGCCAGGTATTCATTGATCTTCGGATTGTATTTTACGGTACATGTACCTTGCCCGATATCCACATTCAAATCTGCCCCAAGGGTCTGTTGAGAGAGTCTCAGGAAGTGCTTTAATACCCTCATCTGTGCTACTTCGGGCAGTGCAGGGGCAGTACTGCGGTGCAGGTGTGATGGCAAGCTGGAAATTCCATCTCCAACCTCTGCAACTACATCATCTTCGGTCTTTGAGACGAACAATCCTCTCTCACCGGGAGTATGCAGCTCAAAGATTATCTCCTCATCCCATTTAGCCTGATGGAATTGTCTTGTACTTGCCGATGGTTTACTAATCATGGTTACTTCTTCTACCCGCTTGTTATTTCCGTTAAATGATTAGCCAGGAGATCGATATCAGCCTTGCTGTGGATGTCTGTAACGCAATAAAGGGCGGATTCCCCCAGCTTGGGGAAATCTTTGCTCAAATCCTTGCCACCGAAAATTCCTTTATCTAGAAGGGCAGAATTGATTGCCATTACCGTTTTCCCTGTTTCTGTGAAATCAACCACGAACTCTTTGAAGTGACTGCAATTGAACCGTGGTGACTTCACTCCTCGGATTTCCCCAATTCTTTTTTGTGCATAGAGTGATGTTTGTAGGATTTTTTGTCCTAAGTCCTGCATACCCTTGGGACCCATGAGGCTTAAATAGACTGCAGCGGTGATACCCCATAGTGCTGAAGCCGTTCCAACATACTCTTTGCTGTTTTCCCGGTCTCCGAATGAGGTGCGATCATATAGAACGTCTCCAAAACCGTATTCTCCTTCAACACTCGTCTTTGTGATGCCAAACAGTCTGGATGGATACTCGCTGACAAACCTTTCCTCATCGCGGGTCCCGATAAAGCCACCCAGTGCACCTCCATAATTCATATGCATCCCTAGTGGCTGTATATCACCGCAAGTGATATCAGCACCATATTGACTTGGGGATTTTATCACGCCCAGAGAACTCGGATCTGCCCCAACTACGGAAAGTGCTCCGGCTTGGTGTGTTAATTGTGCTACCGTTTCCCCATTGGTTTCCAGTTGACCAAGGAAATTTGGGACTTCGAAGTAGACTCCCGCGACCTCGTTGCTGAACAATCTTTCCAGATTCTCCAAGTCAATCAATCCGGACTCATGATCATGCTGAAAGCATTTCACTTCCATCACGGGTTGGAGATAATTCATGATCATTGCCAGTCGGTCTGGTCCTACCCATTCGGACACCAGAGCTGTTTTTCGACGGGTAATTCTGCCTGCCATTCTCAAGCTCGTTGCCGCCGCTTGGCCCCAGTCGAAATTCGGTACATTGACTACATCAACATCCAGCAGTTCAGCCATCAGGCTTTGATACTCGAATAGGGCTTGAAACCTGCCCTGATCTTCGTACGGTTCACCGGCATAAGCGGTGAGGAACTCTGATCGCCCGTTGATCTCATCGCAAATCACCGGGACGTAGTGCTGCCAGCAACCCCCGCCCATGAACGACAGGTATTCATCACAGGTAACATTCTTATCCAGGATTTTCTGGACGTGCTGCTTAAGGTCGGATTCACTCAAAATCGCCTCGGGAATTGCTAATGCTTTTCGAAAGCGCAATTCATCAGGTATGTCGGCATACAGATCTTCAATACTGCCAACCCCAATTTCTTCCAGCATCGCCTGCTGAATATCGGGCAAGGAATTCGGAATATATGGATGGATGAACGGTTCGGTTTTTGTCATGGTAATCCTTCAGGATACATCCCCTTTAATCCAACATCGATGGCTTGGTCCCATTCCCTTTCACCGAGATCGACAGTGTTTTTTCGAATCGCTACTCCGGCATTGTTAAAGAGGGTCTCGATATGCTTAAACTTAGTGATCACCAGGAGCGGTAGGTACCAAGAAGCCGGAGAAGTCAAGAATCCGGTTGTAAGCAATTTCAAGCTCACGCATGACACCAAGACGGGGCTGCTGTTACTGCAGATGAAATTCCTTGGTTCGCCCATGGTATTCCCGCTGGAACCGCTGTCGGACGGGGAGGCGATCACCATGGGAACGGGGAGGAACCTTGGCGAGACGATCCGGATCAAGAGCAGGGATGGAGAAGATTATCTGCTGTTCTCCGGCTTAGAATTGAAGCGCAGCAAGTAGAGTGAGTGCGGACTGACCCGGTAGAGGATTTGAGTCTGATTAGGTAGCAGGGGACTTGCGTTTCCAGTAGAGATAGGCGGGGAGTCCGGTGAGGATGAGGCCGGCACCGATGAGGGCATCGCGGAGGTCGCTGACGATGGTGTTGAGGACCAGGAAGCCGGCGAAGAGGACGAAGGTCACCGGTACCACAGGATAGCCCCAGGTGCGGTAGGGGCGTTCGAGATCGGGCTGTTTGCGGCGGAGGATGATCACCCCGGCGCAGGACATGGCGTAGAAGATCCACGAGGCGAAAACCACGTAGGTGATGAGCTGGTCGAAAGTGCCGGAGAAGACCAGGAGGGCGGACCAGATTCCCTGAACGACAAGGGCGAACGCAGGAGTGCCGTGTTTAGGGTGAATTTCCGCCAGGGAACGGAAAAACAGGTTCTCCCGGGCCATTGCGTAATAGATACGGGGACTGGCCAGGACATTCACGTGGACTCCGCCCAAGGTCGATACGAGAATGATCAGGACTGCCAGGGTGGTACCAGCGGAGCCTAGCACCGCACTGAGCGCCTCAGAGGCTACCAGCTGTGATTGGGCAATGACGGGCAGTGACAGCAGAAAGATGAAGACGATATTCACCAGGATATAGATGGCAATCAGAGTCAGGGTGGATATGAGGAGTGCGAGGGGGATGTTGCGGCCGGGGTCCTTAACCTCGCCGCCGATGTAGGTGATCTCAATCCACCCGTCGTAGGACCAGAGGGTGGCTACCAGCGCTAGCCCGAAGAGAGGGACAAGGGAAGAAAAGCTCCTGTCGGGAAGGAGGGGCTGGAAGTTGGCGGTCTCGCCGCCGGACAGGAAAAATCCCAGGAAAATAATCGCCAGCAGGGCGCCGATCTTGAGAAAAGTGATGATATTCTGAGCCCACACTCCGGTGCGCAGCCCGTAGATGTTGAGCAGGGTGAAGGCGGTGATGGCGACAATGGCGATGAGCTTGATCTGAATTGGCGTCAGGGGGTGGAAGTAGCCCAGGTAGGTAGCAAAGGCCACGGCCAGGGCGGCGATGGAGGCGGAGTTGATCACCCAGAAGCTGGACCAACCGTAAAGGAAGCCCCAGAAGGGGCTGTAGGCTTCCTTGAGATAGACGAACTGTCCCCCAGCGCGGGGCATGGCGGCGCCGAGCTCGGCCATGGAGAGGGCGCCGAAGAGAGTCAGGATACCGGCCACCAGCCAGACTAGCACCGTCAGGGACGTTGAATGCATGTACAGGGCAATGGTGGTGGGTACCAGGAAGATTCCGGAGCCGATGATGGTCCCGAAGTTGATCATGCTGGAGTCGAGGAGAGTGAGGGTACGTTTCATAATAGAGTTATTCTACCGGCACAGGGCGTCGGAATATATACAAATTGCCTCGGGGTAACCACAGGGCAAAATGAATATAGCGGAGGAATACCTAATCGATTCAAGGGAACAGACCGTGCGCAGGAACGGGATGAAGAGCGTATGTCTGAGCTGCCACGCTACCAGTTGGACCGAGAAATTCATCAGCGGGATCGAGCTCGCCGATCAGGCCCTTCAGGCATCTTGATTGCCTGCCTGGCTAATAACACCGGAGTACACCCAAACCATCAAGATAGTGCGAAGTAGGTCCAGCTCAGTATCATTAGCTAAATTCCGGATACGGAGTAACTACGCGCCGTGAATTATCGAAATGAGGATACGTTCTCTATGAAAGCAGAACTAAACTACGAGTCCATGTTCAAGCCGCGCTACACTGGCATTTCGACTTTTATGCGTACCCAGATGGTTCGCGATCCATCCAGGTTAGATATTGCACTCATCGGCGTACCGTTCGACGGTGGTGTGGAAAACCGTCCAGGCCAGCGTCACGGGCCACGTGAGATTCGCAACATGTCGTGTTTCATACGCACTACCCACCATGTGACTAGGATCAATCCATATGAGCTTTGTCGTATTGCTGACATAGGCGACGTTCCGCTTACCAGCGCCTTTGATCTGGAGAGAAGCCACGCCAATATCACGGAGTTTTACCGCGAAGTACACGACGCCGGCGCCATACCGCTAAGTGCAGGAGGCGACCATTCCATCAGCCTGCCGATCTTGCGTGCGATTGCCGCAGACAGGCCTGTTGGCATGGTCCATTTCGATGCTCACACCGACACCTTTGATGAGGAACTGGGATGTAGATTCACCCATGGTACGCCATTCCGCCGGGCTGTGGAGGAAGGGCACCTTGACCCAAAGCGGACGGTGCAGATTGGCATCCGGGGTGCCCAGAACTCGGAGGAGGGATGGGCTTTCTCTCTCGAATCGGGTATGCGCGTTATCTTCATTGAGGAGTTCACCAAGCTGGGTGTGGAGGAAGTGATAGCTACGGCGCGCCAGGTGATAGGGAATGGCCCAACCTACATCTCATTCGATGTTGATAGCCTTGACCCTGCATTTGCCCCCGGCACCGGGACCCCGGAGGTTGGCGGGCTTACAACTATTGAGGCACAGAGGTTGTTACGAGGATTACGTGGGCTGAACTTGATCGGGGGCGATGTGGTTGAGGTGTCGCCGCCGTTCGACCTCTCGGGCAACACCGCGTTGGTCGGTGCCACGATGATGTATGAGATGCTGTGTATCCTGGCAGAATGTGTTGCCCAACGCAAAGGGGCGGAAGGATAGATTGCCTACTCACTCGCAGGAACGGATGCTGCTGCTGAAGTAGGGGGAATAAATAATGCCTCAGGAAATTCCTGAGGCATTTTCGTACCGCGCCTCGCCCGTTGGCCGGGCTTACGGCCAGAGGGGACGCGACTGAACCCCGCAGAATGCGGGGGAACCCCGCCGACGGCGGGGTTGGCGGGGCGGGTACGCTACCCAACCCAAAAAATCCCTGCCAAACCAGCAGGATACCAGTACCCCGGACGCGATTCGAACGCGTGACCTACGGCTTAGAAGGCCGTTGGATAGCGACGAGGACGAGTGATTGATTCGCTATATGTTCGCTAATTAGGCCCAAGAGGTGCCGATTGGCTTTATCATATGTTAGACCATTGCGTAGAAGCGCATTCTGCGCCTTAATGGCCTACTCACTAAGGTATTCTACGACAGGGGTACAGGTAGTGGGGGAAATCAACTGATTGACAGAAGGGGAAAGATCATTTAATCCGAAACACATACGCCTCTCCGGCGTTGCTCCCCCCAGCGCCTGTCCAAGTCCTACCAGCCCCCACGATGGCGTAGTCGCCACTGATGGCTACGGTTTGGCCAAAAAAGTCACCCTCCTTAGTGTCGGGGGCGGTGAGCTTGATGCCGGTGTCCCAGCTGTTAGCACCGGTATGTCGGAAAACATACGCCGCCCCAGCGGCGTTACCCCCAGTGTCATTACGTTCTGCCCCCACAATGGCATAGTCTTGCTCTATGGCCACGGAACTGCCGAAGCAGTCACCTTCCTGGGCGTCGAGGGCGATGAGCTTGGTGCCAATGTCCCAGCTGTTGATCCCCGTGCGCAGGAAAACATACGCTACTCCTGCGTAGCTCCCCCCATCGCGTTTCCAAACGGCATCGGCCCCCACGATGGCATAGTCGCCTAACAGGGCCACGGAGGTACCGAAATTATCGTCGTCCGTGGCGTCGGGGGCAGTGAGTTTTGTGTCAGTGTCCCAGCTGTTGATCCCCGTGCGTCGGAAGACGTAGGCTGCTCCAGCAGCGTGGATTCCCCCAAATTGGCTGGCCCCCACGATAGCATAGTCTCGATCTATAGCCACGGAGATACCGAACCTGTCACCCTCCCTTGCGTCGGGGGCTGTAATCTTGGTACCAGTGTCCCAGCTGCTAATCCCCGTGCGCCGGAAGACATACGCCGCCCCAGCGGCGTCACCCTTGGTGTCTTCTTGGCTGGCCCCCACGATGGTATAGTTGCCATTTATGGCCACGGAGGTACCGAACCTGTCATCCTCCTTTGCGTCGGGGGCAGTGAGCTTGGTACCGTTGTCCCAGCTGTTGGCACCTGTACGTCTGAAAACATACGCCGCCCCGGCTTGGTCACCTTCGGCGTCGTCGAATGCAGCCCCCACGATGGCGTAGTCGCCACTGATGGCTACTGAATAGCCGAACCTGTTATCCCCCTGAGCGTCGGGGGCGGTGAGCTTGATGCCGGTGTCCCAGCTGTTCGTTCCGATGCGCCGGAAGACATAAGCCGTCCCCGGAACTTCATCGAGGCTATCCTTAGCTCCCACGATGATGTAATCGGCATTAATGGCTACGGAAGTACCGAAATCTTGGGCTTGGGCCATAGGTGCGGTGAGCTTGCGAACCATTTCAACAGTAACTGGAGTATTCACCGCTGAGGTTGCCATCTCAACATTCACAATCCGCCGGGCGGCAGCGGCCATCCCTTCAGTAAGCATTAGGTCGATGGCGCCCTGTGTATCGTAAAAGGCGGTCTTCTCAATGGCTCCGCTCTCCACATTAATGATTCGCATTTCAACGGTCCACGTGGAACCTACCAGTCCAATAGATCCAGCCAAAATTAATTGCGCGCCCAGAAGTTGCCCTACCTCAACTGCACATTCGGCAGTGGTGCACCCCGTTTCTTGAAACCCTTGTTCCTGTAGAATCTGAGCCATCAATCCTCGTTCAATTATGGTATAGGGACCCACCTGAGCCAGATTGGCTCGGAAGCGGTTCGTGAGGGTAGCCACTTCCGGCTCTGAGATACCGAGGCCATCAAAGTTTAGCACGGCGAGGGTGGGCTTGTCGGTCTGGGCAACAAGGACGCTACTTGATAGAAGAATGAGGGCTGCCAGCAAGAGCAGTCCAGAACCTCGGAACATGCGGATATATTTTGATGACATGAGGAGCGTTACCTTCTGATAGCATTCAGGAGAATATCCCACTTGGGTCCACAATGCTCTGAAACCGAACATTCAGCAGCATTTGCTTACAAAGAAAAAGATGAAAGAAAAAATCGATATTCAGACATACAGTGGGAATGGTCACTTAATGAGCAATAAATAAACGGATCTGGCCTTGCTGCCACTCAAGGTTTCTCCATTCACCCCCACCACGGCGTAGTCATCCGATACGCCGATAGGACCCCCGAGCAAGTCACCGGCTTTGGCGTCGGGAAAGAGGAACTTGATTCCGCCATCCCAGCTATTTACCCCAGTACGTCGGAATAGGTAAACCGCCCCGGTATTATCATCTATCGAGTCTTCACCTGATGCACCCACGATCGCGTATTCGTTGCTCAGGACCACAGACCCACCGAACGAATCACCTGCTTGAGCGTCAGGGGCGAGGAGCTTTGTTCCTCCATCCCAGTCATTTGCTCCAGTACGCCTAAATACATAGGCTGCCCCGGCATAATCTCCCCTGCTGCTTTCGCCCCACGCCCCAACGATGGCGAAGTTGCCGCTCAGAGCCACGGCCTTACCGAAGAAGTTATCCGCTTGGCCATCGGGGGCGAGGAACTTGACTACGTCATCCCAGTCATTTGCCCCAGTACGCCGGAATACATAGGCTGCCCCAGCATATTTTCCCCTACTGTCTTCACCCCGTGCCCCCACAATTACGTAATCGCCGTTTAGGGCTACGGAACCTCCAAACCAGTCATCCGCTTGGCCGTCGGGGGCAAAGAGCTTGGTTCCACCATCCCAGTCATTTGGCCCTGTACGCCTGAATACGTAGGCTGCCCCGGCAGCATCACCCCTGCTGTCATCACCATTTGCCCCAACGATAGCGAAATTGTCACTCAGAGCCACTGATTGACCGAACATGGCATAGGCTTTACCGTCGGCGGCGATTAGCTTGGTCCCATTCTCCCAGCTATTTATCCCAGTGCGCAGAAAAACATATGCGGCCCCGGTATTGCGACCCTTGGTGTTATCACCCCAAGCTCCAACAATCGCGTAATCGCCACTCAGAGCCACGGACTTGCCAAACATTTCATCGGCTTTGGCATCAGGGGCAAAAAGCTTTGTGCCACCATCCCAGTAATTTGCCCCGGTATGCCGAAATATATAGGCTGCCCCGGCATGATCTCCCATGGTGCTATCTCCCCACGATCCGATAATTGTGTGATCACCGCTCAAGGCCACAGAATGGCCAAAATAATCATTGGCTCGGCCGTCGGGGGCTGTGATCTTATGAACCGTTTCAATAGTTATTGGAGTAGCTTTTGCAGAGGTGGCCGCTTCTACATTCACTATTCGCCGGGCAGCTTCGGCCATCCCCTCAGTAAGCATCAGGTCGATGGCGCCCTGAATGTCGTAAACGGCGGTCCTCTCAATGGCTCCGGACTCGACATCAATGATGCGCAATTCAACGGTCCAAGTGGAGCCCACCCTGCCGATGGAACCGGCCAGCATGAACCGGACTCCCAGCAGTTGCCCCACCTTAACCGCGCACTCGTCAGTGATGCATCCTGTCAGGGAGAACTCCTGTTCCAAGAGAATCTCCTCCATCACACTTCGCTCGATAAGGGTGAATTGACCAAGCTGGGCCAGATTGGCTCGGAAGCGGTTGGTGAGGGTTGCCACTTCTGGTTTTGAGATACCGAAGCCTTCAAAATCGAGAACGGCGAGGGTGGGCTTGCCGGTTTGGGCTATAAGGAGACTGTTGGATAGCAGGATGAGGGCTGCCAGCAAGAGCAGTCCAGAACGTCGGAGTATGCGGAAATATTTTAATGGCATGAGGAGCGTTACCCTATGATGCTTCTTCAGCAGATTGGCCCTCGTCGAAAACAGTGAATCATGGCTCGTCTGATAGAGACTAAATCTACTGTTGAGAAGGTATGCGGACAAGAGATTCAGCGGTCAATCATAGGTGGTCTATCCATGCTCCAAACTGACCAATCCTCACTCTATTCCGTAAGCATCTCTGATTGCCTGCCTAAGATCACTGATTGCTTGGTTGAATTTTTTCGCCCCGTCGGTCATCATTTTACCACCTTCCCTACTAAGCTCAACATCATAGGGGGGTGTCCATCTAAGATCTTTTCCAGCTTTGTATTCTCCAATAGCACCGTAGACCATTTGCGCATTATCCAAAATAACACTCAACATAGATATAGAGTGCTTATCTATGAATTGGCTATACTCTTCATGCCTTGACATATATTCTTCTGGCCGTTTCTGTGCCTCACCACCGGGCCATATTTCTCTGAAGTTCCTTGCGAGCCAATCAGTTCGTTCCCAAAGTTCCACAACAGAATCTGGGATTTCTTTTCTGTTATCAGCGTTTGGGATAGGGGTTGTTGTTACGGTTGATTGAATTACTCGATTTTGCTCTGCTACAAATTCCTCTATTACCCTTCCTCGGATTTTTTGGGCATTGCTATCACAGGCAGCGAGTACCTCGGCTAAATCCTGCGCTCGATCTATCAAGTCAGTAGATAGGCTGACTTCCATTTTGTAAATATCGGGGTGCATTAATTTAGCCCACGAATCTTGAATATAACTGCGAACCTGTAGTTCGCACCATACTTGCTCCGGAGGAATCCCCGCACCCACACGTTCTTCAAGGGGGAAGTTTATATGGATTGCCCTATAGCCTGTAGACTTTGGGTTATCGATATAGTCTTGTTTTCTCGTCTCAGACACAGTGCCAAGCATCTCCTCAAAAATCTCCACAAAACGATAGACATCTGAAATATTGTTGCAGACGACTCGGAATCCAATCATGTCGTCTATTCCACCAAACAAATCTTCAGCGCAAAGATTATTGATCTTTGCTTTATTTATACAGCTGCTCAAATCTTTTATTCGGCTTGCAGCTATAGAGGCTCGAAGTTGATTTTTATCTTCAATTTCTCCCAGAGCGTCATTAACTATTTTTTCAAGTTTAAGAAGCCCTCTCTCCAAAACTGGCTCTATCTGCTCATATTTTTGGGTCAGCTGTTGTTCATCCAGAGGCATCACGCCCCCTTCTTTATTCCCAAGGTATAACTCTCAGTCCACTTTGGCCCACATTGCTCTGACACCGAACACACAAAACTATTCACAATAACGCTCGAGGCAGTAGGTCAACCATGCTTGATCACCGTTTTCTGGGTAATTGGCTGCGAACTCATTCAGGATTTCATCCCAATAAGCACCCACAAAACGCTCCCGATGTGTGGGAGTTAGAAGATTTGACCAGCTATTGTGCAGTGAACTCCCTGATAATCCTGATTGCCGAAGTCCCGGCGCGAATTCGAGATGATCGGGTTGAAGGATATTTAATGGGTCATTAGCAGAGTGTGATAAATGGATAATTCTATAGTCATCGATCTGGTAATCACCAAATTTCATGCCGAGTGTCGTAATCGCGAGCAGATGCATACGGAGCAATTGGTATAACGGTTCGTAGCCTAAGTCTCCCAGCCCCCATTTGGCATTAGGCTCAATGAAAGTGAACGGGAACTCAACAACCTTCTTCTTTTTCAATCGCAGATCACGCAAAACACTGCTATAGCGAAATAATCGTTCAACGCCTTGGCCACCGATGAATTTGGAAAGTGTGTCGAGTGAACTGCCGTACGACTCGGTGAATTTCCACTCAATTAGGATTTGCGTTACCTTTCCGTCAATCTCGGCGAAACAGAACGCATCGATACTCGTGCGAAGCTTTCCCCTTCCTCCAGCCTGCCCCTCGTTGATAGGGGATATACGTGGACCGATCCATTCAAACACTACCGGCCCAGTATCCGGGTACTGAATTCCATCAAAAGAGGTGCCAGACGGAAATGGGAGAATTTGATCTATCTTTAGACCCGCAAGCCCCAAGAATTGCCTTAGTAGATTTTCATCCTGAAGCCCAGAGAATACGTTCAAGCATGCTGCTTGGCTACTCATCACATTGTCAACTTCACTGTGTGAGCTAATTCCCCATGTTTCGAGCTGGTTCACTATATCCGGTAGATAGAATTGTTTATCCGCCCACTTATTCTGATGAATTTTTTGGATTGCTTTTGATGAAGCCATCTCTCCTCCGATCAGTATTTGGACCTCATAGGCCGTTATCTCCTACGGAACTCAACCAATATCTCTGACTACCCTGATGATTCATAGTATGGACCCGGACCTATCACTGCAACGATCCTCCCGGTTAGTTCTTCCGCGAATGAGGCAAGTGATTTAATGTCCCAGCGAATAAAGGGGTAATGGTTCTGATCGAAATTGACGTTTTCTAATTCTTCCTCTTTGCAGGTATAGAAGACAGGCAATCCGAAGCCCATGGCAAAACCGCTCTCAAATGATACAGCATCTCTTAATTCGGTGAAATCAGCAACAATGAACCGGCTTTCTCTTATTCTGAGAATAATTTCGTCGTCGATCCTATTTATGAAATGCTCCTGATCAATTCTGACGGCTCGATAGCCTGCCTTCTGTATTGCAGGCTCAATTCCTTCTTTCCAAAGCCGATCAGTCTGGTGATCAAACCACATGGCTACAAACCCAATGTCACTATCCGTCCCCTTGTACGCGGTCTCCTCCAGCTCCTTCCAACCCGTTGGCGTAATTGTTGTCTCCCCTTTGCCGGATATGGTTGTCAACCAGCTGAGTTCCGATAGCATATAATTGAATATGAGATACCTTAGCTCCCTTTCATCCTGAGACCATGAGATGGATAATAGCCTGAAAAATGCTTTTGCCCTAATCTGTTGCTCATGGTCCAAACTACCGAACGCGGCTTTTGAAATAATAGATGGATTGCCCTTCACGATTCCTGCTGCCAGTTCAATTATGAATGACATTCCCTGTCGTGGATGCGTCATAGCGAATTCTCTGATAAGAGCCAGTGCTCTAACATGCAGCTTCGGCTTTGTAACGATTGGTAGACTTCTGATTTGGATAGAATCAAATTCAAATACCTGATTATGGTATACCCACATTGATAGGGCGAGCCGATCTTCTTCGGAGATTGTTTTACGAGAAAGCATCGTATCAGCCGTACCAGTAATTCGATAAAATCCACACCGGAAACACTCGATTTCAAAAAGGTCTCGGTCGCCCACTCTACTTGAGAGTGCGGCCCCCTGACAAATATTGCACTCAGCTTCCATACGCAATATTACTGGCGAACCGAAAGACTATGATAATATAAATTACCAATTTCAATTGAGATCATCGATGTAATATCGTAGCTTTCCTCTCTTTCTTTCTCAAAGAAGGACATCTAATCATTACCTCATCGCGATAGGGGGGCGAGGCATTGGGTGATTTCAGAGAGTTGCCTAATTTTATTTGGTCTGTAGCGGACCTGCTCCGTGGACCCTATCGCCCCAACCAGTACAAGGATGTCATGCTCCCCCTCACAGTCCTCAGACGGCTCGATTGCGTTCTTGAGGGGACCAAGGATGCCGTCCTCGACAGGATGAGGCGCATGGAGGGGGGCTCTGTGAAAAACCTCGAGCCGATCCTGAACAAAGTCTCCGGGCACGATTTCCACAATACCAGCAGGTACACATTTGAGCGGCTGAAGGGCGATCCCAACAATGTAGCCCCTAACCTGGTGGACTTCATTCAGGGCTTTTCCTCTAAAGCTCGAGAGATCATCAACCACTTCGAGTTTGAAAAGCACATCTACAAGCTCGATGAGGCCGACCGCCTCTTTCAGGTGGTCTCAAAGTTTGCCGAGATTGATCTCCACCCCGATAAAGTCTCCAACATGGAGATGGGATACGTCTTTGAGGACTTGATCAGACGTTTCAATGAGGCCAGCAACGAGGAGGCCGGGGACCACTTCACGCCCCGCGAGGTGATCCGGCTCATGGTCGATCTGCTGTTCCTGCCGGACAGCGACATCCTCACCACTCCCGGAATCATCCGAACCCTATTTGATCCAGCCTGCGGTACTGGTGGCATGCTATCGGTTTCTGAGGAGTACGTTCGGCAGCTCAATCCCGATGCCCGGCTGGAGCTGTTTGGTCAGGATTACAACAATCAGGCCTATGCGGTTTGCGGCTCTGATATGATGATCAAAGGCCAGAGCCTGAATAATATGAAGTTTGGAGACAGTTTCACATCAGACCAGTTCTCGAACCTCCGTGCCGACTACATGCTCGCGAATCCGCCTTTTGGTGTGGAGTGGAAACCTCAGGCTGATGTGATCAAAAGGGAAAATGATGAGCAGGGCTATGGCGGCCGCTTTGGCGCTGGTCTGCCGCGTATCAATGATGGTTCGTTCCTATTCCTCCAGCATATGCTCAGTAAAATGAAGCCGGAGAAAGAGGGTGGGACCCGCCTCGCCATCGTGTTCAACGGATCGCCATTGTTTACGGGTAGCGCTGGTTCAGGGGAGAGCAATATCCGGCAGTGGATCATCGAAAACGACTGGCTGGAAGGGATCGTGGCCTTGCCGGATCAAATGTTCTACAACACGGGCATCTCCACTTACCTGTGGATTCTCACCAACCGGAAGTCGCCAGAGCGGAAAAGAAAAATCCAACTCGTTAACGCAGCCAGCTTTTTCATCAAGATGCGCAAAAGTCTGGGTAATAAGCGCAACGAGATCGGTGATGGGCGGGATGGTAAACCGAATCAGATTGCTGAGATCGCTCGCCTCTATGGTGATTTCGTCGAAGGCGAGCATGTCCGCATATTCGACAGTGCCGATTTCGGCTACCAGCGCATCACGGTTGAGCGCCCCCTTAAACTCAACTTTGCCGTGACCGATGAGCGTCTGGAGCAGGTGAAGGCGGCCAAGGCCTTCGCCAATTTGGCCACCAGCAAAAAGCGCAAGGACAAAGTAGCCGCTGCCAAAGAAATCGCAGCAGGTGAGGCCCAGCAAATGGCTATCTTAGCCGCCCTGGAGACGTTGAGGGGTGGCGATTTGTGCAAGGACCGAGGCGACTTCCTAATCCTACTTAAGGACGCTTTCAAATCGGCCCGTCTGACCATCCCCGCGCCTCTACTCAAGGCGATCTGGCAAGCACTCTCAGAGCGTGATGAGACTGCCAGACCATGCACCAATAGCAAAGGAGAGATTGAGCCGGACGGCGACCAGCGGGACTATGAAAACGTGCCGCTGAAGGAAAAAATTGATGATTACTTCGCTCGGGAAGTGATACCTCATGTGCCGGATGCATGGATCGACCGAGCCAAGACCAAAATTGGGTACGAGATCAGCTTCAATCGATACTTCTACAAATATGAGCCGCCTCGGCCACTGGAGGAGATTGAGGCAGAGATTAAGACGCTGGAGGGCGAAATCACCAAAATGCTGAGGGAGATAACGAATGGGAGCTGATAAAAACGATAAGGTTGAGGATTTCTTAAGTGGTCTAAAACTCAAAATTCATGATCCGCAAACAGGATTCCAAGTGAGCCTGAAAGGGCATCAAACAATATCCGAGTTTCTTGTCAAAGAAATTGATTTTTGGGATAAATTGGGCAATTTGCTGGGAGAAAATTCTACGGATGTGGCATCGTTCGTAAAATTTCTTCAGGGCACGAGGAATAGGATAAGCAACTTAAAAACTCTTGTGGATACAAAGGGTATTGACACCGCTCAAAACGAATTTGATAAAATTACTGAAACTCTCAATTCAGGTGATCGAAATGTTCCCGCGCCGAAGTCAGCAAACTGGGAGCATCACTATATATTTTCTGGTTCACCCGAAGCAAGTTTAATAGGCGAAATAGCGGAAAAAAATCCGGAAGGAGTCCAAGGCGCTATTGCCTATTTTGACCGAGTCTCAATAAGCAATTTACATGGCAAAGGTACGGTGGGTTATTTTCTGGCAGCAAATTTTGAAGCGCAAAAATTGGAGTTGACGCCACCAATTTCTCATCAAAAGACATCGTTCGATAAAATTCGTGGGGATATTGAATCCTATAAGCAGGACCTCATAAGTTGGCACAACAAAGCTAAGAAAAAGGATAATCAGCGATTAATTGATACCGAAGAAAACCTACAGGCCCTGACGAAGTCTTATGAAGATGCAATGGCATTTGAAAAGCCGATAACCTACTGGGAGACAAGAGCAAAATCATATTATCGTACTGGTATGAAATGGTTGTGTGCACTAATCATCAGTATTGCAGTTTCCTCTGCTATCTTCATTGCTGTACTTTATACCCTCCCCCAAATGAATCGTACTCCAAAAGAAATATCAATCGGGGGCGATTCGACATCAGTTGTTTTTCAGGTCAATAAGATTCTTGAGGAACGGTTGAACGATGATACAAGATATTTCACGCCCCAAAGGGTAAGAAGCATACTGCTACTTGCAGCAATTATCTCACTACTGGTCTATTTGATTCGAGTTATGGCAAGAATGACTTTTAGCTCATTTCACCTACAGCGGGATGCTGAAGAGAGAGCCCAATTGACGAGAATCTATATCGCACTCACCAGAAGGGGGATAGCATTCCCAGACACAGACCGTGATATTATCCTGAGTGCCCTTTTCAGTCGATCTGAAATTGGTATTTTGGGTGATGATAGCGGGCCAACTATGGCCGGTACTTCAGCTGCGAACAAATTATTAGGCAACAGTTAATGCCCTCCCTCCCCCCATACTCCTCCTACAAACCGTCCGGCATCGATTGGCTGGGGGAGGTGCCGGTGGGATGGGAAGTGAAGAGACTGAAGTATAGAGCTTCCATCAACGATCAGGTTCTTGCCGAAAGTACTGATCCCGATTATGAATTAAGATATGTGGATATTTCCAGCGTTGATCCCGTTAGGGGGATCATCCGAAAAGACCTCTATACATTTGAAGATGCGCCATCTCGAGCAAGAAGGCTCGTCCAAAATGGTGATGTAATAGTTTCTACTGTGCGAACGTATCTTAGGGCGATTGCCCCAATTATTCAGGCTGAGCCAAACTTGATCGTTTCTACTGGTTTTGCTGTGATCAGGCCATCAGAAAAGGTGTTCTCGAAGTTCTCCCCATATTTGCTCACCGCCCCATATTTTGTGGAGGCTGTAGTAGCGATCTCGGTTGGAGTGAGTTACCCAGCGATTAATGCAAGCGAGCTGGGAACATTTCGATTAGTATTCCCTCCCCTCCCTGAGCAACAAGCCATCGCCGGCTTCCTCGACCACCAGACTGCCAAGCTCGACGCCCTCATCGCCAAAAAGGAAAACCTCATCGCCCTCCTTAAGGAGAAGCGGCAGGCTATGATCACACAGGCTGTGACCAAGGGGCTTGATCCGTCTGCACCCATGAAGGACAGTGGCATCGACTGGCTGGGGGAGGTGCCGGAGGAGTGGGAGTTGAATCGGTTGAAGCGCGCTTGCGTTTTGGTGAGAGATGGAACTCATCTACCACCACCCCGTGTAGATGATGGTATCCCGTTGCTAAGTGTGCGAAATATCGTTAGTGGCCAATTTCAAAACCGTTCTGATGATAGTAAAATTAGCTTTGCAGATTATTTGGAACTCAATCGTTCATTTGAGGTTCGTGAGAATGATGTCCTCTTGGCCGTTGTTGGGGCCACGCTTGGCAAGGTGGCAATTGTACCCAGTTTAACTCCGTTTCATATTCAGCGGAGTCTTGCCGTTTTTAGGCCGAATAAAAACAAATTATCTTATAAATATCTTGGCTACTTTTTTCGATCGAACGCCTTTCAGCGATGCTTGTGGAGCCAAGTTGGCTATTCAGCACAACCTGGGATTTACTTGGACACACTAAAGAATCTGCACATTTGTTGTCCCGATTTAACCGGGCAGCAAAGGGTAGTCGATTACCTCGACCGGGAGACCGCCAAGATTGATGATCTCCTTACCAAACTGGAGGAGGCCATTGGCAAACTCAAAGAATACCGCACGGCGCTCATTACGGCTGCTGTGACGGGGAAAATTGATGTGAGGGGAGAGGGATGACGGCTACGTATGAGTAAAAAGGGAATGATTGATATGCTGATGTACAAGCTACTAACTGCTGTATTAGTCATTTTTTATTGTGCATGTACGAATGTGCAGCCGGAAGAGAATTGCGAAGTAGAGCTGCAGGAAAGGGAGTACACAGTTAAATATGAAGTGATTTCAGATCAGGTCATTCCCAAGATCCAAATTACCAATGAGACGGGATTGGAAAATGAGTATATCCACGAAATCTCTCCCTGGTCCCACACTTTTATGGTTGCAGGTTCCCTTGCAGTCCGTTGCACTGTTCTCTCATATAATGCGGGCTTTGCTACCACAACAGTCAGCATTTATGTTGATGAATTGTTGTTCGTGTACTCTACGAAATCGGGGAGCAATATGCAAGTATCTGCGTATGGCACAATCGATGGCTTGAAGTATGCCGATGAAGTCGAGGTGTGCGAATGATGGATGAGGATAATGTGAAGAAGTTCGATGTGAGGGGGGAGAATGAGTAAGGAGGTAAAATTTTCAAAATACATCCTGCCCGAGGTATATCTACATTACAAGATCGATGGTACAATCGAAATTTATCGGACGGAAAACTTCAAGTCAAAGGTTGAGGAGATTACAGTTGAGGCGTTTCGGAATTATAAGGAATATAAACCAGAGTTCATAATTACTATTGATGAAGGCACCGTCAAGCTCAGACATAAATTGACTGTGGCTGGTTTATTAGGTTTTCTCGCATCGTATACGGCCATAAAATCCGGCGCAATAGACCTTGCAACTGATCTCCTCGATGTTCTTACTGTTGTTGAAGAGGGTATTGAGGCAAATTATTTTTCACCCGAGAAGAAGATTAAGAGGGAAAGAAGAGTTGGAGTAACACGTGATATTGGGAAGGTGGTTACCAAGTATCAGAATGGCGATATGACTCATATAGAGTACCAAGAAGAAATGCACCAAATAGCTCTGCGGTTAGAGTCTCAAGTGGAAACGCAGAGTGTTCTTCGAACCGTGAGAATACATTTGAACGATACGCTCCCGGTGAAAGTCGATTGGGACAGATTCCCCGAGCCGAGACTTCATCTGGGTGGCATGAGAATAATCGACGAGACCGAGGAACATGGCTCACATCATGATCGGCCACAAATCACACAAGGCGATAGTCCATCGTTATCCTGGCATACGCCTATAGAACAGTCCTCAAAGTCATCCGATCAGGATAAATAGTGGCTGTTTTGAGGAAGATAATTGATATGAGGGGCCATGAAAGGAAACCAATATGTTGATTGATCGCGATGGTAATCCTATAGATCAAATGGTACACCAAGAAGCATATCGGCGCTGGTGCGATTTATTGGACGAGTCCGATAGAGAAGCCATAATTGATGCAATCCATTCACATATGGATGGGGAAAATTCGTTCGTTTCAAGCCACATCCCTGGTCCGGAATGGGAAGGTACTCCTTATCTCCCTATTTATATCGCATGCGATGAGGATGCGGATGAAGCTGCACTATTCTTTGGCCTACTGGTCTGGGATGCGGCGATGCGACACTCAGCCAGATGGAGGGTACAACGGGCTCCACGGTCTGGAGGAGTTAGGCCGCCGGGTAAACTTTATACAAGGATCGAATCTGAGCAGTAGTAGTGCCATTTAGAACGAATCCCAAAAGGAGGGACATCATGGGAACGAAAAAGTTTATCATATTTGTTATTTGGAGCGATGATCAAAACACCATAAAGACTTACATGGCCGTTTCGAAACCCAACTCCCAAAGCGAAGATGCTATTGATGTTCTCGTTGAGGAAGTCACCGGCGAGCTTATCGGGCGAAAAACAATTGATGCGAATACATATGCAGAGACGAGCGAACCATGGATACAGGAAAAAATTGAAAGGATTAAATCGAACGAGGTTCCATATGTAATCGCGAACTTTTCTGATACAATTATCGCGATTGAGGAAATCATTCGAGAAATCCCTGAGGATGAAACAGATTGTGAAGTTCGTGTATTTCCTATCTCGTCGATAGAGACCGTACTAAAGCAACAGCTGACTTCATCGGATGCGAAGCTCTTGCAACATTATGAATATCTTCGGGAACTGCATGAAGATGGATTTCCGTTTCCTGCCGATCTCGAACTTCAAGCACGGGCCATTGAGGCGGAGCTGGAAAGTCGGGACATTGGATTTGAACACATAGACTGGGATAATAGCAAGGATGATGAGTAGCCAACACAAAGAAATTGCCTTTGAAGCTGCCATAGAGAATGTGCTCTTGGGGGGAGGCGATCCACCACCAGAGGGGGACGCGGTCTCTGAACCACGGCAAGCCTATGAGACTGACGGCCACGCAGGATATGCTAAGGGCCATCCAGATAACTTCGACAGGGAGAGAGCCCTCGATCCGACCATCCTATTACCCTTCATAAAGGAAACCCAACCCGACGAGTGGACCTACCTGGAGAACCTCCACAAAGAAAAAGCCGGTGAAATTCTACTGGACGATCTGGTCAAGGCCATGGGATCGGAGCACGAGGGGTGCCTCAAGGTCTTGCGGCACGGCTTCAAGTGCTTTGGAAAACTATTCAAGGTCGCCTATTTCGCACCGGCCAGTTCCATGAATCCTGAGATGCAGAAGAGGTATGAAGCCAACCAGCTTTCGGTCACCCGCCAACTGAAGTATTCCACCAAGAACGAGAATTCGCTCGATATGGTCATCAGCCTGAATGGCCTGCCCCTCATTACCATTGAATTGAAGAATCCTATGACCGGGCAGAACTGGCGACACGCTGTGAAGCAGTACCGGGAAGACCGGGACCCGAAGGAATTGATATTCCATTTCAAGAAACGGACACTGGTTCATTTTGGCGTAGACCCCGATGAAGCTCATATGACCACCCAATTGAAGGGGCGGTCCACATTCTTTTTACCCTTCAACCGGGGCGACAACCATGGTGCCGGAAATCCGGAAAACCCTGATGGCTACAAGACTGCCTACCTCTGGGAAGAGGTGCTACAGCGCGATAGCTTGATGGATATTCTGGCGCGGTTCATTCATCTTCAGGTGGAGGAAAAGAAGATCGGTGGTAAGAAGGTCAAAAAGGAGACCATGATCTTCCCCCGCTACCACCAGCTTGATGCTGTCCGCGAGATGATCGCCGATGCAAAACAGAACGGTGTGGGTCATGAATACCTGATTCAGCATTCGGCCGGGAGTGGAAAGAGTAATTCCATCGCTTGGTTGGCACACCGTTTGTCAACACTGCACAGTGAGCAGGATGAAAAGATATTCGATTCAGTAGTCGTGGTGACTGACCGACTGGTGCTTGATCAGCAACTACAAAACACAATTTACCAGTTTGAGCATCGGCAAGGGGTAGTGGAGAAGATCGATGAGGACTCCACCCAGCTGGCCAATGCCCTAAAAGCCGGAACGCCCATTGTCATTACAACTTTGCAGAAATTCCCCTTCGTCACGGAAAAGGTGGGAAATCTGCTTTCGCGCAAATACGCCATCATCATTGATGAGGCTCACAGTTCGCAAGGTGGCGAAACAGCAATAGAGATGAAAGCGGTGTTGGGAGATCAAGCGACCCTTGAGCGTGAGGCACGTGAAGCCGCCGGTCAAGAGCTATCGGATTATCAGGATGAGATCCTCAAGACCATGGACAGCCGTGGTAAGCAACCGAATATCAGTTATTTCGCTTTTACCGCTACACCCAAATATAGAACGATGGCAGTCTTTGGCAGGCCGGGCCAAGACGGTAAACCCAAAGAATTTCATCTCTATAGTATGCGTCAGGCCATTGAGGAGGAATTTATCCTCGATGTGCTTAAGAACTACACCACCTATAAAACCTACTACAGGCTGGTTAAGTCAATTGAAGATGACCCCAAGGTGGATAAGAGAAAGGCTGCACGGGCTCTGGCGCGCTATGTCAGCTTCCATCCCCATAACATTGCCCAGAAGACCGAAGTGATGGTGGAACACTTCCAGCACTTCACGCGGCACAAAATGGGTGGTCGGGCTAAGGCAATGGTAGTCACATCCAGCCGTCTCCATGCCGTCAGATACAAGCTGGCCTTTGATGAATACATAAGGGGAAAAGGGTACACGGGCATCAAAACTCTGGTGGCCTTCTCAGGGAAGGTTCCTGATCCTGATGTCCCCGGGAAAGAGTATACTGAAGTGGGGATGAATGATGGCATGAAGGAAAAGGAGCTGCCTAAGAATTTCGCTTCAGATGAATACCAAGTGCTACTTGTGGCCGAGAAATACCAGACCGGCTTTGATCAACCCCAACTCCATACGATGTACGTTGATAAGCGGTTGGCCGGGATTCGGGCCGTACAGACACTGAGTCGCCTGAACCGGACGCATATTGGGAAGGAGGATACATTTGTCCTCGACTTCAGGAATGAGCCTGAGGAAATCCTTAAAGCCTTCGCCCCCTATTACGAGCAAACATTGGTCGGAGAGGAAGCTGAGGCGCGCCAACTATATGAGCTGCAGGCAAAACTTGATGAGGAGCAGGTATATTACAATGCCGAGGTGGAGGAGTTCGCCAAGGTATTCTACAAGCCCGTCGTCAATCAGACACCCGCTGACCACAAAAAGATGAATGCCTGTATCGATCCTGCTGTTAGCCGCTTCAAGGCTCTTGATGAGGAGAAGCAGGAAGAGTTCCGCAAAGTTCTGGTGGCCTACCGAAACCTATACGCTTTCATGTCGCAAATCATCCCCTTCCACGACTCGGATCTTGAGAAGCTCTACGCCTACATCCGCTTCCTCTTGAAAAAGATCCCGCACAGGAATATTGGACCCGAGTACGACTTTGGTAGTGATGTGGCGCTCAAGTACTACCGTCTGAAGAAGATTAGTGAAGGAGCCATTGAGATCTCCAGCGATGGTGAGGTCTCAGGTCCGTTGGAAGTGGGTACTGGTACAGCAAAAGATCTGAAAATCGAATTGTCGCAGATCATCGACACTCTCAACAAGCGATTCGGTACAAACTTCACAATTGCTGACCAACTCTTTTTCGATTCAGTTCGAGAGGATGCAGTCGCCGATACCGCGCTTCGTCAAGCAGCCTTGGCCAACACACTGGAGAACTTCGGTTTTGTGTTCGGCAAGGCCTTGGAAAGCCTCTTCATAGATCGAATGGAGCAGAATGAAGAGATCACCGCAAAATACATGAATGAGGAATCGTTTAAGGCGCTTGTAACAAAGATGCTCCAGAAACAGGTTTACGAGCAAATTAATAGTGAGGCAGCGTAAGGATCTATCGCAGGTGAGTTGGATTTCTTTGACTTCATTACTATGGACCGTCACAGGTGAATGCAATTGGCAGAACAATCGTCCCCTTTTTCCCACTAATCGGACACTGGTTTTCAAATAAATTACCGACGACAAAGCCCGATTGAAGGGTACATCCAGTCTTTCTGAGTCCGATAATGTCCCATTTAGCCCCAAAGGGTACACCGGACTGGACCGTTGTCTGCAAATGAAGCAGGACCTTCTATGGCTTAAGTTGCTGATAATATTATATATACCGCAGATTTTATTTTGGTCATCATTTCTCAGGGTATACCTTCACCAACCAGAAATATTCGTAAAATTATGGGAAAGTCGTAATTATGGGACACTCCTGCGCGCGCGCGAAGAGATTTTCGCACGGGTTTGCGGCGATAGGGATGTAATGGCGAATTGATTGATTGCCTTTGGTGATTCAGAAATTGCGAATCCGGGGGGTGTTACCGAGGAGAGGCTGTCCTCAGAATCTGGAGTTGGGGAATCCACCTTGAGCACAGAACGTCTTAACTCTCATCACGCAAATGAGCAAAATGACCACGGTACGTGGGACACCTACCGTCCGATGTCCATCTTCAAAGGAATAAACGTTCCCGCTACCAGAGAGGTCCTTCGTAAAGGGGAGTGCCAAATATGGCACTGGCCTGTGCCATATTTGGCACTCCGTCGACGGGGGAAATGTCACCCGATCCGTAGTGCAGGGACTAATTGGTTTCGGTAGAAGGATGAGGCCGAATCGGCTTGAATCATTGTAACTTTTCTCAGGCGGCTGACCCTCGGTTGATCACCGGGGGGACAAGCCTTTCCCTTGACGGCCTGCCGCTGATTTTGCTGAGGACGCTTCAGAGGAGGCGTGAACTAAACCTTGGAAACGCGAAATGTATCTCTTAGTCTACAGCCCCAAGTGTCCAAACGGGTCTAAAGACCTACACGCAGGTCTGAGTTGAACTCGAAAAACATGTTATTTGCCCAGAATCTTTCATTCATCTCAATTATGGCACAACTTTTAATGGTACCGCAGAAGGATTCGGGCTCGGCCAGAAGATACGCCAATCTCCAGTATCGTGGAGTGGATGAATGAGAGGAGTATTAGATGCCAACTAAATCGAGGATGAATCTTCCACGTCCGAAAGACTGGACGGAATTTGAGGATATAGCTTGTGAAGTCTGGAAAATAATTTGGCAAGATCCAAATACTCACAAGAATGGAAGGCAGGGGCAGCCGCAACATGGTGTAGATGTTTGGGGCAGACCGGGCGGCGGAAAAGACTACGCTGGAGTGCAATGCAAAGGTAAGGAAGATTATGAAAAAATAACGATAACCGAAAAGGAGTTACACAAGGAAATTGAGAAGGCGAAATCCTTCAAACCAGCGATCACCGAGTATATTGTTGCCACAACGGGAAAGCGAGATGAGAGTATCCAAACTTTGGCGAGAGAAATCACTTCTGCGCATCTTGAACAAAATCTTTTCGCTGTGGACGTATGGTTTTGGGAAGACATTCAGCAAGAACTGGTGAAGCACAAGGAATTATGCGAACTCTTTTATCCAGATATTTTCAGTCAGGCTGTGCAAAAAGATGATATTGACCATCTTAGCCACACGACCCAAGAAATATTGTCCTCGCAAACTACAACGCAAAAACAAGTAAGTAATATCGAAAAGATTGTCCAACAGAGCGCTCAGGTACTTATCGATCGGAGTCCGGGCGGGGATCTTCAGATTGAATACTCTCGCGAATTAGATGAGGCAAAACAAACGTTGAATGATTACAATCCTGAATCAGCCGTTGAATATCTAATGCATTTACGCGAGAGGATATTTGATAATTGCGGTGATCCAATTAAGTACCGACTAACCTCCATGCTGGGGTCTGCACACCTCATGATGCAGGATTATTCAAAAGCTGCAGAACTGTATTTTGAAGCCTACCAGTATAAACAAGACGAAGAGGCCAAGGCTAATCGCGCGATTGCATATTTACTCACCAATGAATCTGAACAAGCGTTGGAAATTTGTGAGCAGATCTTAGAGGATAACCCTCTAAATACAAAAGTGACTACGTTGTTGATCAGGTCACAAGGGGACGGCGCTTCGCTTGAAGAGATTATAAATAAAGTCCCCAATTCACTCAAGGACAAGCCTGAGGTGTGCCATTCATTAGCCCTCTTAGGCGTAAGGTGTGAACAACTTGAAGAAGCTGAGATTTGGTTTCGTCGTAGTATTGAGTGTATGGATAAGGAACTCCCTGAAATTCGTGCTGCATTTGCCGATTTCTTAGCCAAATACAAGGCGGATATTCCTCCTTATTTGATAGCATCACGAGGGATTAGCGGCAACGAGGAAACCATTATCGAAGCATTGGAACAGTATGGAATCGTACTTAACGAGATTAATGGAACGGAGTTATCTAAAATAAAACATAGTTGGTGGTACAATAGTGGTCTACTTAAATCCCTTCTATCGAGGATTGATGAAGCTCTTGATGATTTTGAGCGGGCCTTGGTTGGAGATCCCAATAATGAACGCTATTTAAAAAGTGCTGCGAGAATCTACGCCGATCTTGAAAATATATCGAAAGCAGAGTCATATTTGAGGCGAGCAGTTGATTCCAATAAGAATTCAGATGCTGCCATCATGCTGGCTGAACTACTTCGCAATACTGATTCACAAGAGGCATTGCTTGTTCTCGGCCAATTTTTGAAAATGGTTGTAACTAAAGAGCAAGAATCTGAAGCATCGCATCTAATGGTTTTACTTTATATTGATGAACTAAAGTACGAAAAGGCCGAAGAGCTCCTCCAAGAACTTTTGGAAAAAGAGCCCGAAGATCCCGGAATTTTCCTTCTCTGGGCGATTTGGCATAAAGCACAACGCATGGATGATCAGGCGAAAGATATTTTAAAACAGGCTACTAAATATGTGGATGAATCAACAAGACTGCCAACTGTTTTAAACCTTTGCATACAGCTATCTGCCTATAGACTTCACGACGAGGTTATCAATATTCTCTCCGGTAAACTTGAGCCAAATCAGGACAATACCTTCCAGCGCAGACTGGCAAATGCTTATTATCAAACGGAAAAAACTGAAGAAGCTCTAAATATTTGTCAGAATGTTGAGTCTGCTCTCGGTCCTATTCGATTTTATTCTGAGATGCAATCAGCTATTCATGAAGGAGTCGGAGATCTTAGTCAGGCGAAAGCAATTTGCGAAACCTATCTTATTAAATACTCTGAAGATCTTGAAATGAAGGTAAGAATGGGTGTTATCGATCTTCGGTCGAACAGGCATGATCTCGTCAATGAACTTCTGAATAGTGAGGTAAACATTTCTGAACTTACTCTTGATACTGGGATACAGTTAGCCCACCTATATATTACCCAGCAGAGATCGCTTGAAGCCTTGAGTATTCTTTATGAATTGAGGCGAGCAAATTATAACAATCCTGAAGCTCATCTTAAGTATGCAGGGGCAGTATTTCAAATGAAGGATTTACCTCCGGATTTTGCTGATCAAACTACCGTCGAAGTAGATAGCGCTTTCTTGCTTGAGGATGATAGTGGGGTCAAAACTTGGTTAGTAATTGAAAGTGGGGATGATTGTTTGCTGGAACGGAGTGAAATAAGCCCTACTCATGAAATATCGCTACAAGCAATTCATAAAAAGACCAACGATACCTTCGAAATTCCGGGAAAGATGATAAGTAATCGAAGGTATAAAATCCTCAGTATTAAACATAAATATATCTATGCTCTTCACCATACTATGGAGCAATTCAATACCCTTTTCCCGGAAGCTGATGGTATGGAACGTGTGGAGGTAGATTTTTCGGAAACGCCGAAACCGGGATTATTTTCAAAAGTCGATCTGATGCAACAGCTTGATCAACAGCAGAGGCATTTTGAAATGATCGAGAATCTGTACCGGCAAGGTCAAGTGACAATCGGCACAATAGCTCGTAGCATGAATACGCAGCCGAATGAAGTATGGGGATCATTCATCAATAATAAACGATTAGGTATAAGATGCTGTCTTGGCTCGCAGGAAGAATTTGAGAAGGCACATATACTACAAATCGATGATAGACCTTTGGCTGTCGATATAATTGCCATTTCGACTTTCTTCGGGCTTTCATTGCAGGATATGATTATTGAAATTGGGAAGCGGTTGCTCGTTTCACAGACCACAATCGACATCGTCCATGAAGTGATCAATCGGCGCCGGGGTTTCGAATCTGAAGGATTTCTCCAGCTGTTTAAATCTGGTACAGACTACATGCGCCGGGAAGTATCAAAAGATGACATAGACGAGAGTATAGAATATTTCGAAGCACTATTACAGTGGCTCATGGATAATACTAAGATCACGCCGATTCCCTTAGAGCCTAATTTAAAAACTATAACCCGCAGGGAGATGAATGAGTTATTAGGCACATCATTTGCGGACACCGCACTGATAGCAGCCGAGCACAATGCACTAATTTACTCCGATGATTTCGCCTATCGAGCACTGGTTGAGAATGAGTTAGGCTGTTCTGGAATATGGACACAGGCATTAATTAGTGATGCATGTCGACGAGGAATTATCAGCAAAGCGGAATACAATGAGTCAACTATTAAATTGGCCAGTTCGAACTACCATCATACACGAATAGATGCGGATATATTATTTCTATCTGCTCAAAAAGCCAAGTGGGAGCCCGCGCAACCATTTATAGCCATCGCTGGGATTCTTGATTCTCAATCAACCCTCGTCGATTCAGTACAGATTATTGCTGCGTTTCTATACAAACTTTGGCTTCAATTGAGTACTGGAGAAAACAGAGTATACTTGCTGATGAAGTTGCTTGACCTGTTTGTACGCGGGAGAAATTCGAGACAAGCAATCGTAGCATTGCGCGAGGCTATTAACAGGCAGTTTGTTTTACTTCCAATCGCTGAACATGAGATTCTTTCACTAATTGCTCTATGGGGTAAATTGCACGTTGTTTAATAACAATATTTATCTAAACATTCAAGTCAAGAGAATCCGGCCTAAACGATACAAGCCTGATCTGGCCCCTTTATTAGCTCTGGTGTTCCCTCAAGCGTGGAAATGATCCACTCACCATATCTGTACCAGATTTAGTATACTCCTTTTCAGAGAGGTTTTTCCTGATTAGCCAACTCTGAAGCAAATTCCACCGGCTTCACTCCCGATTAATATGATTCTCCTCCAAATTTAGGAGCGGTTTAATTCCCGTCTCTCCCCATCCAAGAAAATGTCACCTCTTCCCCTGTCGACAAATAACCCCAAAAGAGGGGATTCTAGCGCACCATAGTCTCATTTGTAGGGATTTGAAAGTTGGATGTATAGAGGGGGAGAGAGCAATTATCCCTTAAACGTCCTGTCAAGATTACTCCAGCATCACTCATGCCGTAAGATGCTTGAGAACAACCATTTACACAGAACCCTGAAAAGAAGGAGGAACCAATGGATTTAACGAATTACATGTTTCCAGTTGTGGAAAGGCCAATTTCAGTTCATGATTGGCCGGAAGATCGTTCTGGCACTGAAAACCAGAATGCGGCCAGCCGGTACAAGGTTATCATGCGAGAGGACACAGATGAGATTATCAGCGTTGTCCGGGATTCCTACAAGCTTATTCCCAATGCTGACCTGATCAATCGAATGATGGATGAACTGGACGGCTTGGGAATGACCTCATACATCGATGAGGCGCATAGTTTTGCCAATAATCATCGTATGCGACTGCAGATCACATTCCCCGGTATTACCTTCAAAGATGGTGATTCGGAAATCGCCTTCAGCCTGTTTCTGCATAACTCGTACGATATGAGTGAGCCGGTCAGAATTGCTTCTGGTGGTATCCGGTATATCTGCGGGAATGGTATGGTGTTTCTAAAAGTGCTGGCACAGTTTGTTGCAAGGCACACCCGGGGATTCAGGATGGATCGTGGTCTTGAGCAGAGTCTGAGATCGGCCTGTGATAACTGGCCAATAGTTGAGCGGAGGGCTATTGCGCTGGCATCAACCCCGGTAACAGGGGAGATGTACGACCGCATCTATCGTGAAGTTGGCTTAGCCATGACTGAAATGATAATGGGAACAATGCCAGAAACCGAATGGTCAGCGTACAACGAGGGCACATGGATCGCTTCTCATGAGATCGAACAAGGTAAAAGAGCCGACTACCAGCAGGCTCTAAGCAGGGCTTTCGAGCTATAGGTGCAAGTCTAACGGACATTCAAAAATCCGAAAGGAGGTGTTTCATGGATGAAGAAAGGCTGGTCCGCTTAATCCAAAAATTCATGGCTCTGGGCAAAGAGTTTCTTGAATTGATAAGGGATTTGGATTTGGACTACCATGGCATGGATGAGGAATCCCCAGAACAAGAGGAGGAACGCGACAATTGAGATTGGATAATGATGGATTCAATTTTGAGCAATCCTGCGTGTGAGATCAAGTCGGAAGCATTCCACGGGCGAATGTGTGCAACCACACTCCAACTAATGATACTTCACTTTCGCTTGCCACGGAATTGATCTCACGATAACTTGCTTTTGCGCTAACGAGCACATTAGAGAAGGTGCTACAATACCTCAGGTATCCGAGTTTGGAAAACCTCGGGTGGGAAGGATTATCCTTCCCCCCTGGAGCCATCCTCACGGATACCTCGTGGTGCTCGTTAGCGCGTCCACCCGAGTTCTTCAGGGGGGATCTCTTTAGTGCCCCCCCCGTGAAAGCTTGATAATGGCAAACGAGAGGTCTGCCATGAGAACCATCCCAATCCACCGTAATAGCCAAGCAGGGCTCCGAAGGCCAATGCTTCATCATCAAACAAGAAATCAATTAAGGGAATCAAATGAAACTCATTACAGCGAATCCACTGCAGGAATTTTATGCGGCACTCGGGAAATCACCGATTAAGACGATCAACGTAGTAAGTCCATTTATCACTCAGCCGGGTATCAAGGAACTGGTTGAGGGATTTAGAAGGAAGCGCACGACGATTCAGATTCTTACGAATCTATCTGGTTTAAACGTTGCTCTATCGCTTTCAAATCCAATCTCACCACTATTGGAGATCTTGGATGTGCTTGGTGACCGAGTGACCATCAAGGGCTGTTCTACTCTGCATGCCAAGTTATATCTATCTAACGGGAGAGCCGCTCTTGTGGGCTCAAGCAATCTGACCTATGGTGGGATGGTGAGGAATACAGAGCTGAATTGGGTGATTCAAGGCCGGAAGAAAGAAGATAGGCACCAGCTAGAAGTCCTAAAGAGCTGGTTTGATCAAATCTGGGCCGATGCGGGTAAGCCGCTAACGAGAAAAGAATTGGAAAGCATAGAGGATACGTGGGAGGGCACACAGGCGAGCCTAATGCGCATTGTGAGCGAATTTGTACCTGAACCAAGGTTAGGGGGTGATTACTGGAAGAAGACACAGGAGATCACGCGCAAGAAGGAATGGAAGCGGAAAGATATTGAGAAGAAATTATCCGTTGATAAGGGTGAATCCCCCAAAAACGCAACGCGGAAACTGGTTTTTCTGAAACAACTGGGTCTTCTTGATTTTAGTCAGGCGACGGTGATGATCCACAGAAAAATGACCTCACCTTTGGAGATGTACACTCTGTTGGAGGAAGGCCACTTACAGATTTCGCTCAAGTCAATTCTACGGAGTATTCAGAGTAGTAAATCTGGCCGGATGTCTTATAAGGCACTATCAAAGGAACTTGGTGTGCCCAACGATGATGCATTGAGCGGTTCTATGATCTGGCTCGAGTCACTCGGATATGTTGCTCGTCATCACACGAGCAGCCTTGATCAGTTCACTATCACCAAACAAGGAAAGCGCATTGAAAAGACCTGAAACCGGGCTTCATATGGGAAGAACATTGGTGAGCTGCACTGGAGGCGATGATTGTAGATGTCAGGCGAATATTCGGTGATTGCCATGGGATGGTGGCAATGACGCAAAGGGATGTTCCATGCACGGGAATAGAAGCAATTATCGCGGTCCCACATTACCGGAATCATGGTAGCTGAGGCACCATCACAAGTGATTGCTATAGGTCAAACAATCGTCCCCTTTTTCCACTAATCGGACACTGCTTTTCAAACATATTACCGACGACAAAGCCCGATTGAAGAGCACATCCAGTCTCTTCACATCCGATAGCGTCCTATAATGTCCCGAAAAGGAGAATGGAGTGATTTGGTGCCTGCGATCGAAGTGGGACCAAACACTCCTCTATGATGCTGTATATATTGCATTTAACACAGGGACTACGCCGCATTCTTCCTCTCAAGATAAGTTCCCATAATTAGACCGGTGCATGTAATAATGGGAATTATGGGACACTCCTGCGCGCGCGCGAAGAGATTTTCGCACGGGTTTGCTGAGACAGGGGTGCTATGATGAATTGGCTGATTGCCTTTAGCGACTCCGAAAATGCGAATCTGTGGTGTGTTACCGAGGAGAGATTGTCCCAGAAAGCCAGAATCAGAGTAATATGCTGAGCCCTGATGTACCAGAATCCTTGCGCCCAGAACGGCAAAAAAGGCTAAGAATTTTGGGACACCCAATGTCCTATGGCCATCTTCAACGGAATAAACGTTCCCGCTACCAGAGAGGTCCTCTATTAAGGGGTCTGCCATATATGGCATACCCCCTCTGACAAAAATGGCACTCCGTCGACGGGGAAAACTGTCACTTGATCTTTTGTGCATGAACGAAATATTCACATCAGAAGGATGAGGTCGAATCAACTTAGATCATAGTAACTTTTCTCAGGCGGCTGACCTTCGGTTGATCACCGGGGGGACAAGCCATCCCCTTGACGGCCTGCCGCCTACCATTTCATTTAAAGGGCTAACTGAAGGGAGTTAGTGTGCCTAAATCTCAAAGTATAATCGAGGGCGAGTTTAGTCCTCTCTACAACACCCTATCGAAATATCTTCCGGATGACTTTCCACCTGGGCCACCGTTTAGCAATGACAGGGATGGGGAACGGTATGTCCTAATTAGAACGATTGAAGATTTCAATTATTTGAATACTGAGCTTTGGGGGCCGAGTTCAGGCAAACCTCCGGGTTCAGGCAAATCTCATGGTTTTCTCTTGGATGGAGTGCCGCTCAGTTTTAATTGGGTGGATTTTGCGATAAACTATGGGCCAAAGCTTGATGGGCGTTTTCCTGACCCGCAGAAGGCCCTAAATGCACTTAAGGAGATCTATGTTGCCTTCGGTTTCCGGGAGGACAGCTGGAGGAAAAACAAACAAGCAAGAAGGGAAGCGAAACTTTTATATGATCAGGGACTAAAGAACCTCGCAAAAAGACATGCGGCCCTATCAGACCATGAGATGCAAAAAATGAATTTTGGATTAAAGGAACTGACTCAGATAATGTTTGGCCACCTGCTCAAGAAATTCGATCATGCGATGACCAAAGCTCATTTCAGTGAACATAGAAGGAAGGAACTCTTGAATTTTTTCCTTGCAGACCTAATGAACCGCGCGAGATATATTACTAAGGGGAAGGAGGCGATGGAGATACTACTTTTCAACGAGCAGTCAGAACTCTATACCTTTCACAATACCCATCAGTCGCCCTATTGGTATAAGAAATACTAAAAGTAAATCCTATACATTTCTCACATCAGTGGGCTCCCCCCACTGTTATCAGTGGTCACCCCCCACTGTATTCGGCTTATTACCACTCCTCCCTAATTTCAGATTTATTCTCCGGGTGTAAGAACACTGGACTCGCGAAAAGAAATCACTATTGAAGCCCAGAAGAGCTCGCATGAGCATTGGCAAGATTCAACCTTGAAACAGTGTGGAATGAATTCTCACGTACCCAAATTCGGCAAGCTACCAATTGAAGCAGCGATTGACCGCAGGCCGGACAGGCTGTCATATAATGATTACATAGTTTTGAGCGTCCTCTATGCATTTGCCGACGGGGACGGCTACTGTTATCCACCCCGCTCCTTGCTCGCCATGATTACCGGGATCAGTATGGAGACAATTAGCCGCATCACTACGCACCTTGCAGAGCTGGGCTGGTTAGAAAAATCGGGACCACGAGGTCGCTCGAGACCTAACGAGTATTATCTCAGCATCCCAGAATCTTTGGCTGAAAAGGTGCGAGAAATCAACACCCTGTACGAGAAACAAAGGATGCAAAAATCCCGCATCCATTCAGATCGAAAAGATGTAGCAAATCTATTTAAAGGGGTGCCGGAAACCAGCACACGCATTGAACATACCAATAACATACCAATAAAGGAGAGAAGGGTGGAAGGGTTACCTCTCTCATCAGAGATCCTCGAACAGTTGGAGCGAAACCACCCATACATAAACATTTTTCAGGACCTTGCGAGGCTTCCCATCTGGGTGCGAGAAAAAGGGGAAAAAGTTAGAGATTGGCAAGCAAGGGCCGAGCGATGGCTATTGAGAGCATCGGATCGTTATCATGGAGCGCCCGAATCGGGATCGTGGTTGGATCGTCAGAGGTCTATCGAGAATCAGGCGAAACTGCGGTTTATTCGACTGCAGGATGAGGTTGATAATTTTGCGTTAGAGTGGGCAGAGAGCCATCCCGATGATAGTATTGAAGAAATTGAAGCTTATGCAACCGAGAACATTCCCAGTGAGCACAGGCAACGTTTTATCGAAGTGGCGGAGGGATGGGTCTTTCGCAAAAAGCATCAGTTAGTTGATGAGATGGTAGGGCACCGAAATGGAAGACAAAAAGTCTAATCGTAGTACAGTAGATAGCTACTGTTCTCAGAAGAGAACATGATCTCAAAATCGTATGAAAAGCATCATGGACTTAGGCCTGTTTTGGGAATTTCTACCAGAATTCAGGCACGCACGGGAAAGATCCAGAAAATGCCCCTAACCCCCCCATATCTGTCATTGGTTACTCTTGGATTGGACGACGATTTCCGGCAAACCGCGGCGGACCACCTCAAGGGGATGCCCTATAGGCAACACTCGCAGATCCGGGAGATTGAAGTCGGCGGTGAGGCACTCTCATTTGGATTGATCGCAGAGTGTCAATCATTCCAGCGGGAAATTCGAGAATTGGGGAAACAAAGATACACCACTAATAGGGAGCCTAAGGCCTTGTCTGGCATGGAATCCATCTGGTGAGAGTGGCGAAACGAAAATACTGCGAATATTGCGGCTCACCACCGGAGCGCTTCTTCTCTGCGGAGACTGTCGCTACTCTTCTGGACTGCTCCCCTAAGACCGTCCGAGGTTGGATCAATGACCTAAGCCTTCGCAGCAAAAAGATTGGCGGTTTGCGCCGTGTCCCCGCAGAAGATCTGGAAGCATTCATCAATCGGCACCCTCCATTCAGCTGATAGCTGACGAGGCAATAGAGAAATAATTGTTGTAACGCATTAAATATTGTATTACATTTATGGCAATGGCAAGACCACGGGAAGAAGAATCTAAAAATCGGAGTGTTAGGCTCCCCGTAAGACTTTGGGAATTGCTCGATGAGTTTTCCGAGAGCGAGGGCAAGACAACAAATAACCTACTCTGGCGAATGGTGGAGAGTTTATTAGTCGAGCGCGGAAAAATAAAGGATTCGGATCGGAAGCGTCCGCCGATAGACCGGGAAAATTAATGGGAACGCGGAAGCACTACCGATACACTGGCATACGGCCCGGCAAAACGTCTGGAATATGGTACATCGGCTATACTGATTGGCGCGGTGTTCGCCATCAGAAATCCTTTACCGGCTCAGAGGCCAACGCGGCCAAACTAAGACGTTATATTCTTGTTGAGCAGGACAAGATCAGGAATGGTCTACAAACCCCGCCGGAAGCCCCCAAAGCGGTTGTGACCCTTTACCAGTTATGGGAAGCGTTTGAGGCGGATCGACGGCTCAAAATCGATTCTGGAAGCATGGAAGAGGCGTCCCTTGCCCGGTGTCGGAACACTTACAACGCCCTGCTGGAATATGACCCGGCTCTTAAATCCCGGCGGTTGGACAAGATTTGGTCCACCGATTTTGAGGGCTTCAAAATCCACAGACAGGAGCGGGGATTCGCGGCAGAAGGAGTCAACACGAATCTACGGGGCTTGCGGACGCTGTTCAATTTCGCGGTGGATCAAGGCTTCATAGATAAGTCACCGCTCAAGGGGATCCTGCTGGTCAAAGTTCCACACTCAGACGTGCGCTACTTGAACGAGGACGAGCTGCGGAGCCTCTACTTCACACTTGAGCACCTTGACCTTTCTATCCTGTTCCAAAGGGACGGTAGAGACTTGGTCCTGTTCCTGCTTTACACCGGCTGTCGGGTCGGTGAGGCGCTATTCCCCACCTTCACCTGGGCCAATAACGGACAGGACGCCCTACACTTCCACCAGACCAAGACATCCAGCGCCCGGAGCATCCCCAAGGGTGAGCAGATTAAGGAAATACTGGAAGGCCGGAAACACGAGGCCGGTGGGCCGTTTCGCTTTGACAAGTACGCCGTTTACAAGCGGGTCAAGTGGGTGTTTGAGCAGGCGGGGATTGAGAACGCCTCACCGCATACGCTACGCAAGACTGCCGGGAGCCTGTTCTACCTGGCTACCCGCGACATCTTCGCCACAAGCCGCTTCCTTGGGCACTCCAGCGTGAACGTCACGGAAAAGCACTACGCCGGATTGATCCAGAGCCTGCAGGTTGAAAACTACCGGGCATTTGAAGAGGTAGTAAATCCCGATTCGCTATATATTCGCTATTCTACCGGTAATGTAGAGCAATCCTCGGTAAAACCACCGGATATTGCCGAACCCGTTTTCTCGTCGGAAAAAGAAGATTTCTCCTCTCGTACCCCGGACGCGATTCGAACGCGTGACCTACGGCTTAGAAGGCCGTTGCTCTATCCAGCTGAGCTACCGGGGCTCAATACTGCCCGAAATTATATATCGATTCCATTAACTACCCAAAGAAATGTGCGTCGGTGGTCAGCGTTAACCCAGTTTTATCAGGGCTGCTTTTCGTTCGTATGTGACTTTTCCCGACTTAAATTGTTTTGAATGATATCTACGGTTCGATAGCTTCGGGGCCAATTTACATAGCCGGACTGGCGCCAAAGAGGATTCCTGCCCGGCTATTGGTGCTTGGTAGAAAGGCCCACAACTGTGCCGCGATCCATTTCGCTTTTACCTAAATGAGATACTCAAAGATTCTGATCGTTTTTCTGGCGGTCCTCCCTATATCGGCCGCTACACCCGGCCGGGCGCTGGCCCGCGTGGGTAATGACAGCATCACCGTGGCAGACTTTGAGCGGCGTTATTCCTTGTCTATCGACAAGCATAGTGCCTCCGATTCACTGGCGGCCAAGCTGGACTTCCTGGACGGATTGATCAATGAGGCCACCGTACTGGCTGCCGGTCGCGATCAGGGCCTGTGGGAGAATCCTGAAATTATGATGGCCGGTTACCTGGCCTGGCGCGATGTTTTGCTCACCGCCGTGGCAAGAGCCCATTTCGCTGAAGATGTTCGTGAGGATATCACCTGGGTAGAGGCCGAGTATCGATATCGTAACACAGCTCTGCTTACCAGGATTTTAGTCGCCACAGACAGCGTGCTGGCTATCCAGTACCGGGAGGCATTATCTCGGGGCGCACCCTTTGAATCTCAGGCACTGCGGGTCTACCGGCCCAGCCATTTCCTGGACCGGCCCTGGGAGCTGGGTTGGAAGTACACCTGGGAGCTGGATTCCACCTACGCCCGGTTGGCTTACCATCTGTCGCCGGGTGAAATCTCCTTCCCGATTCGAACGGCCGACGGTTACCTGTTAGTGCAACTGCTGGCCAAAGATTTCCGCCCTGACCATGGTCATTTCGAGCGGGTAAAATACTACCAGCTCATTACGGACCAGCTCATGGCGGCGGACGCAGTTCCTATTGAAACCACCGGTGCAATTCTGGCGGAGTGGGCGTCCGGGTTGCCGATTAAGTGGCGCCGTTGGGGAATGCGGAAAGTTCTCCGGTCGGGAATTCTACTCCAAGCACAGAACGCCACAGCCATCGAGCTGCCAGGTCCTGAACTATTGGCAACCGATCTGTTCGTACTATATGATGAGTCCTATACCCTGGACTGGCTGCTAACCCGCCTGGAGCTGCTGCCTCCTGATGGTCGTGCCGGCATAATTGACAATCGTGCTTTCCGAGCACTACTTGTACAAATGCTCATATGGGACCGTATGATGGACCTGGCGGCCGCCCTGCCCGCCGCTGATTCGCTGATGGCAGCGGCCAAGGCAAACCGCCAGGCTACCTTGCAAAGGGCGGTTATTGATACCGTGCTCTGGCGGCTCGCGCGGGCCTACCTGCCTCCGACTGATTCCCTCCAGGCGCATCTGACGGCCAATCCCCACCAATATCTAAAGCCGGCCCTCGTGGAGATCGAGGAAATCGTGGTTGGCGATTCCGCCCGGGCGGCGATGGTGAAGGAATCATATCTGCGCGGAACACCCTTCGGGGAGCTGGCAAGGGAATATACCCTGCGAGAGTGGGCCCGGGAACACGCCGGGCGGCTGGGGTGGGTACCGGTGAGCATCTATGGCCCCGCCGCTGATTCCATTGCCAATAGTGCGCCGGGAGATTTGGTGGGTCCGGTGCCGGTGGACGGATATTACGTACTGGCCAAGATCAAGGACCGCAAAGCGGCCGGACTGCCGGAACCCGAGGCGCTGAGACCTCGCCTGCGGCAGGGCTGGATGCGGGCGCACAGTGGTCAGTTACGCCGGGCCTGGGTGCAGGGTTTGCAGGAGACCGCTTACCCTGTTTATATCGACACCAGCCTGTTGCTTCCCCCAGTTCCGGTAGGTGATTCGATCCCGCTATCCACAGCCGGGCCGGATTCATCCGGCATTGAACCTGATAGCTCTTTAAGCCGACAGTTGGCCCTGCCGGACACCGCCCTGGTGGATACCGCCGCCTGGCCGGACTCAGCCACCTTCGCCCCCGATAGTGCTGCCAACCGGCAGTTTGCCCTGCCGGACACCGCCCTGGTGGATTCACTATCGGCTATGCAACCGGATTCAGTGCGGGTAGATAGTCTACCCGTGGTGGTGCCGGACAGTTCTGGCGGGCAAACTAGTCCACCTCCTCCCGATTGATCATCAGTTCGACTCCCCACTGGGCCAGGTCTTTTAACAGCAGATCATATGCTCCCCGGTCCGCCCCGATATTCTCCGGGGGTCGAATACCGGTTTCATGGTAAGAGCCGTTTAATAACAGGCGGGCGGCGGCGGCGCAGGTATAGCCGGTGGTGCGGGCCATGGCGGTGGTGCCGCTTTCAGGGTCATACTCGTCGTAAAGGTCGATGGTGGTCACCACCTCGCGGCCCTGAATCTGCCCCTGGATCTCGACCCGCATGATTGCCAGATCACGGCCTTCGCCCTGCGGCGCCCACATGTCGAACATCAGCCGGGAAGTCATATCCAGCGGTGAGATTCGGACCCCCTTGATGTCCAGCGGCTCCCGGCTGAACAGTCCCATATCCCGCAACATACGCATCCGCTCGGCGTGCCCCGGGTAACGGAGGGTCTTCTCCACCATGTTGGGTACCGGCATGGTCTGAAGCAGGCTACGCAGGCCGTCGGTATTGAACGCTTCCAAGGTCCCCACCTTGGGCAGGTTGATCAGCTCCAAATCGGAAAGCGCCGGTTGGCTGAGGGTCCGGCCGTTAACCCGCATACGCGCCGGCCGGGTGTATTCCTCGATCACGTCGATGGGGGAAAATACTGACTGATACTCGAACGGCCAGTGCCGTACCTGGGGCAGTCCGCCCACGTAGCAGATGAACCGGTCGATGGCGTCATATTCCTGTTGGCAGCGTCCCAACACCAGGTTGCCCAAACCCGGTTGCAGACCCATATCGACTATCGCGGTTACGTTGCGCTCGATAGCCAGGTCATGCAGGTCCAGCACATTTTCAGGGCAGAAGGAGATGTCCACTACGTTCCGGCCGGCCTCGATGACGGTCTTGAGCATCTGATAGCCCAGGGAACCGGGGAGAGCGCCTACCACCAGGTCGCAATCCGCGGCCGCTCGGCTGAGTGCCGCCTGATTGGTGACATCCAGTTCGATAGCTCGCAGGTCGAAGTCCCGCTTCAGGGCGGTGCGAATATCGGGATTGCTATCCGCGACGGTGATTTCCAGCTCGCCGTCCCGGGCCAGGTTGCGGGCGATGGCGCTGCCCACCAGGCCGCCTCCCAGCACCAATACGCGCATTATTGCTTTACCCGGGCGGTGTACTCGACAGTCACTTCCTTACCGGCGGGCACCGGTACCGTGAACACCGCCGTGAAGGCACCGACTTTTTCGTAGTCGTGGGTACTTTTTTTGATCTGCCAGTCGCCGGCGAACCGGGCCCGCACCTCAATGGTCACCTGCCCTTTCTCTTTTCGGTTGCGCAGGGAAACCTGGGTGGTCTGCTCGTAGCGCGGCTTATCCCGGTCGCCCAGGCGCGTGTAACTCAGCCGTTTGACCTCCGCCACCAGGTCGAAGGCCTGGCCGTAGTTGATCTCCACC
>SDBU01000456.1_pt1 | contig 57394 bp, 48 predicted proteins | sample 2277071 | NCBI WGS metagenome assembly SDBU01 (sample SAMN10397929, study PRJNA504765) | marine sediment metagenome | isolation source: marine sediment core GS08_GC12, 126 cmbsf | place: Arctic Ocean: Gakkel Ridge, Loki's castle | collected 2008 | reverse complement strand
TGGTGAGTATCTCTCCGGATTTACTCGATATCGTTCCGGATTCTGTATCGACAATAATCTCATTCCCCGTACGAAAAAGAGACACATCACACAAAATGGGTAATCCTCCTGAATCCTCAACCGTATTGAAGAAAATCGGAGCAATCAAGCCCCCTAGAACCACACCGCCTCTCCTCTTATTAGGAACATACGGGATATCATCACCGATGTGCCACATAAGAGAGTTGGTTGCAGATTTACGAGAAGAGCCTGTACCCACAACATCTCCTGCAAAGACGACTTTTTTTCCTTCAGAATGAAACTTCCGAATCATTTCTAATCCCTCTGCAAATTTTAATTCTCCCATTGAAAGTGCGTGGAGAGGAATGTCGGGCCGGTTCCACGCATATTTGGCCGGAGAAAAATCATCTGTATTAGTTTCTCCGTCCACTTTAAAAACAGTCAAATTGATTTTTTTAGATAGTTCCGGTCTCGAAAGAAACCACTCCGCCTCGGCCCAGGATTGAAGGACATCCCGGGCAAAACTGTTTGTATCTGCAAGACTAGCGATTTGATCAAAGGCATTGTAAACCAATATCGTGTTCTTTAAAGAAGACGCAGCTTCAGAGGCCACTTCATCCACCGAAAGAAGCTCAATGAGAGGCCCCACATTAAATCCTCCAAGCATTGTTCCGAGAAGAAAGACAGCCTCTGTTTTTAGAAGAACTGGGGAAGACACTTCCCCTTTAGCTACACGGTGCAGCCATCCCGCTTTCACTTTTGCTGAGGGATCTACTCCTGGAGCCACGCAATTCTTTAGCAAACTTAGAAGCAAATCTTCCTTCCCTTTAGGAGGATCCTCAAGAAGAGAACATATCTCATTGACCTGCCCCGAAGCTAAAGGAAGTGGAGGAATCCCCAATTTTTTTCGCTCTTCTTCATGTTTAAAATATGATTCCAGCATGATTTTAACTCCAATAATCCAGGTTAGATATAATTTGGGTATCTCCCCATATAGATGAGAGGCAGACACTATATAACAGTCTCCTCAAAAGTTCAAATATAAAGGAATCAGGACCAGGCCTGAAAAACATGAATAACTTTTTCGATATTAAATTTTTCCTGTAGAAAGTTGTTCATGTTTTTCAGGCCTGGCCCCAAATCTTTAAAAATACTTCTAAATATTCGGGATACTGTATTGATTTTGCCTGGAAAAAATTATAATATTTCTTTCTCATTATAATCTATATTTATTATTCTTTGGAGAACTAATCATGGATAAACTTGCTATCGAAAAAGCCAAGGAGCATTTTGGCAAGCTTCTTGAGGACCAGATGATCCGCATGGAAAAAATCAAGTCCATGCCCGACTGGATAGACTTTGACCAAATCAAACCGATAATCATCGGTATCATTGGAGGAGACGGAATCGGCCCTTTTATTGCCAAAGAGGCCCAACGTGTTCTTGAATTCATGCTTGAAGAAGAAGCCCGAACAGGCAAAGTGGAGATACGCATAATCGAGGGCCTGACCATCGAGAACAGAGCCAGGCAAAACAAATCTATTCCGGATGACGTCCTGGAAGATATTAAACAATGCCATGTAACGCTCAAGGGGCCCACGACTACGCCCCGCAAAGGTGATCCGTGGCCAAACATCGAGAGCTGTAATGTCGCCCTGCGCAAAGAGTTAGATCTTTTTGCTAATATCCGGCCTGTCAAAGTCCCAAAACAAGGGATCGACTGGATATTTTTCAGAGAAAACACCGAGGATTTGTATGCCCTTGGCCCCTATGGGATCGAAGTGGACCAGGATATCGCTATCGATTTTCGATTGATCACCGCTCCAGGCACAGACCGCATCTGCCGGCTTGCGTTCAAACATGCCAAAGAGAACGGACGTAAACGTGTCACCTGTGTAACAAAGGCCAATGTTGTCAAAACTACAGACGGTCGTTTCTTAGAAAATTTTTATAGAATCGCCAAGGACTATCCGGATATCCAAGCAGATGACTGGTACATAGATATCATGACTGCAAAACTGATCGATGAAAAACGGCGTCGAGGTTTTCAGGTCATGGTTCTTCCCAACCTTTACGGAGATATCCTGACGGATGAAGCCGCTGAATTTCAGGGCGGCGTGGGAACAGCCGGTAGCGCCAACATCGGCAAACGGTATTCCATGTTCGAGGCTATTCATGGATCAGCCCCCCGGATGGTCACAGAAGGTCGCGCCCAATACGCCGATCCAGCAAGTATGATGAGGGCTGCCGCCATGCTCATCAGCCATATCGGATATCCTGATAAAGGGAAAAAATTAGAAATGGTGCTGGATATCTGCGGCCAGTACGAAAAAAAATATGTTTTAACCGGCCGGGATACAGGATCCACAGGAGCAGAATTTTCCGACTACGTGATGGAGACCCTAAACGATCCCAACATAGAATCGCGCTGGAAAGAATACACTAAGGTCGATTAAATTCAATTTAGGGGTTTTTAGCAAATTATATATAATATTTATTCATTTCTCATCACAACCAAGGAGGTATTATCATGAGAAAAAAAATCGCCCTCATTGGAGGCGGACAGATTGGACAAATTTTGGCCATGCTCGCCGCTCAAAAGGAAATGGGAGACATCATAATTCTTGATGTTCCTGAGTATGCCGATCCCGCAAAAGGGAAAGCCCTGGACCTTATGGAAATGGCTCCCCATGGAAATTATGATGCCAATATAATTGGAACCTCGGATTACAAAGATATAGAAGGCGCTGAGGTGATTATTATTACAGCTGGCAAACCCCGCCAGGCAGGCATGACACGTGAAGACCTTCTTAGCACCAATATCGAAATCATAAAAAAAGTAGCCACTGGTGTTAAGGAACATGCTCCCAATGCATTCTGTATCGTTCTGACCAATCCCCTGGATGCGATGGTCTACGTCTTTCACAAGGTTACAGGATTCCCAAAACACCGGGTCGTCGGAATGGCCGGCACTCTCGACACGGCCCGCTACCGATCTTTCCTCGCCATGGAGCTTGGTGTTTCAGTCGCGGACATTGCCGGAACGGTCCTTGGAGGACACGGCCCTACAATGGTTCCTCTTCCCAGATTGACAACCATCGGAGGTGTTCCACTCACGGAGATCGCCGATCAGGAATTAATTGACCGCGTAGTCGACAGAACCCGCAAGGCCGGAACGGAAATCGTTAAACTGTTTGGTAAAGGGTCGGCCTTTTTCAGCCCCGCATGGAGTGCCATTGTCATCGCCGAATCATTTCTTAAAGATAAAAAACGGGTACTGCCCTGTGCCGCACTATGTGAAGGAGAATACGGTGTCAACGGCTTGTTCATTGGAGTTCCCTGCCTTATCGGTGCCCAAGGAATGGAAAAAATCTTCGAGATCAAGCTGACCGAAGACGAAAAGGCCATGCTCCAAACAACACTCGAGACTGTTCAAAAGACGATTGACGAATGCAATATTCAGGGTATATAGACTCTCCGCTCCATGCTGAGTTAAAATAATGGGTGAATATCATATTACAACCCCCGTCACGGATGAAGTGATAGAAAAACTTAGGGCCGGAGACAGCGTCTTTATCACAGGTTATCTTTTTACAGGTAGGGATTCCGCTCACAAAAAATTAATCGATCTCCTTAACGATGGAAAAGAACTGCCCATTGATGTCCAAGGCCAGTTCATCTACTATGTCGGTCCGACACCGGCCCGGCCAGGAAAACCTATCGGCTCCGCCGGCCCGACCACGAGTTACAGGATGGATTCATATGCCCCCACACTTTATAAACTCGGCCTCAAAGGAACGATTGGAAAAGGCTTGAGGAACACGGAGGTGAAGAATTCATTGAAAGAATACAAGGCCGTCTATCTTGCGGCTGTTGGTGGAGCCGGGGCTCTCATTTCACAAAGCATCATTGAGGCCGAAATTATCGCCTACCCTGAATTAGGGCCTGAAGCTATCCGGAGACTTAAAGTAGAAAATTTTCCCTGCATTGTGATTAACGATATGTACGGCGGTGATCTTTATGATGAGGGAAAACAGAAATACAAATTAAAAGACTAAATATAATTCAGAACAGAGACATCTCGATTGATTGTTTCTAGCGGATTTCTGAATTCAAAATAGCCGAAAAAGGACAATTTTCATGAAAATTCATGAGTATCAAGGCAAACAAATAATCAGTAAATTTGGAGTCCGGATTCCCCGGGGAGAAGTGGCAAAAACTCCTTCAGAAGTCTTCAATATTGCGGAAAACATCGGACCGAAAGTCGTAGTGAAGGCTCAGATACATGCCGGAGGGAGGGGAAAAGGAGGAGGAGTCAAACTCGCAGAAAATCCTCATGACGCAGAAAAAATTGCCGGTGAAATACTCGGGATGACGCTCATTACTCATCAGACTGGGCCTGAAGGAAAACTTGTTAAAAAAGTCCTTGTGGAAGAAGCGCTGGATATCGAAAAAGAACTGTACATCGGAATCGTTATCGATAGGGCCCAGGAAGCTCCTGTAGTCATGGCGTCTTCTGAAGGAGGCGTTGAGATTGAAAAAGTTGCTGCCGAAACCCCAGAACTTATTTATAAGGAATACATAAATCCCTCGGTAGGGTTCCAAGTCTTTCAAGCAAGGAAGCTCGCCTTTCAATTGGGTTTAAAAGGAGACACACTCAAACAGGCGATAAAATTCCTTTTGAACCTATATACGGCCTTCGAATCCACAGATGCATCCCTGGCCGAAATCAATCCTCTACTCATCACCAAACAGGGAGACGTTCTTGCCCTGGACGCAAAGATGAACTTTGATGATAATGCTCTTTTTCGCCATCCTGATATCAAGGAAATGCGAGATCTGGATGAAGAAGATCGCTTAGAAGCGGAAGCCTCTAAATTCAATCTGAATTACATCAAACTGGACGGCCAGGTGGGGTGTATGGTCAATGGTGCCGGCCTAGCTATGGCCACGATGGATATCATCAAGTACTCAGGAGGGATGCCAGCCAACTTTCTCGACGTGGGCGGCGGAGTTTCCGAAGAAGCCGTAAAGAACGCTTTTAAAATTCTTATTTCGGATGAAGATGTCAAGGCCGCTTTGATTAACATCTTTGGCGGAATAGTCCGGTGTGATCTCGTTGCCAAAGGTATTGTCAATGCCGCTAAAGAACTGGATCTGAAAATTCCGATAGTTGTGAGGCTTGAAGGGACAAACGCTGATATAGGAAAAAATATACTGGAAGATTCGGGGCTTTCCTTTTACTCAGCCAAAAGCATGAAAGAGGCGGCCGAAAAGGTCGTGCCCCTTGTTCAACAATGAGTAGGAGTTAATCATGAGTATATTAATTGACAAAGATACCAAAGTTGTCGTTCAGGGCATTACAGGAACCGAAGGAACATTCCACACCAAACGGATGCTGGAATACGGAACCGATGTTGTCGCCGGAGTCACCCCTGGGAAAGGAGGACAGACGCATCTCAATGTTCCGGTATTCAACACAGTCGCTGAAGCCGTAGCTGAAAAGGGCGCTAATGCTTCTGCTATCTTCGTCCCTCCTTATTTTGCAGCCGACGCTATCATGGAATCTGCCGAAGCCGGAGTCGACCTTGTCGTAAGCATAACAGAGGGTATCCCTACGTTTGACATGATTAAAGTCAAACAATATATCACAGAAAAAAAATGCCGCCTGATCGGACCTAATACACCTGGAATCATATCTCCAGGAAAATGCAAAATCGGTATTATGCCCGGACATATCCACACACAAGGCTCAATCGGGATTATTTCCAGATCTGGGACTCTGACGTATGAAGCTGTCCAGCAGGTCTCTCTGCTGGGATTCGGCCAATCGACCGCTATAGGGATCGGTGGTGATCCAATCGTTGGGTTAAAATACATCGATCTCTTAGAACTGTTCAAGACCGACAGCGACACGGAAGCCGTTATCCTTATTGGTGAGATAGGCGGAACAGCAGAAGAAGAAGCGGCAGAATACATTCAAAAGGAATTTCCTAAACCGGTCGTCAGTTTTATCGCCGGACAGACCGCTCCTCCAGGAAGACGGATGGGACACGCAGGAGCCATCATCGCTGGGGGAAAAGGCACAGCCAAGGAAAAAATGGAAGCATTGGAAGCGGCTGGAGTATATGTGGCCAAAAGTCCTGCTGATATCGGAAACAAAATCAAAGAAGCCTTAAGCTAATCCTATTAGCCTGTTAGCCTGAATAATTCATAAAAAATATCAATGTTTAATATTTTCAGGTTAGGAGATCGGGCTTAGGGAGCCCCTCTGTGATGACTAAAAAGCTTAAGGTTGATTTTCACATCCATACAGCCGAAGATCCGAAAGACTACATTCCTTACAGCTCTTTTCAACTCATCGACACGGCCAGTCAAAAAGGCTTTGACGCTTTAGCCATCACAAATCATAATACTGTTTTTTACAATCCGGAACTAGTCCAGTACGCTGAGAAAAAAGGCATTCTTTTAATTCCTGGCATGGAGGCGACATTTTCAAATGCGCATGTCTTGATATTAAATCCGGATTTTCTTATCAATCCTAAAGGACGCTCTCTCAAAGAACTGGCAGAGATAAAAAATAAAGATAATTTAATCATCGCTCCTCATCCTTTCTTTCGCAAATTCAAGTCTCTGAAGTCCGACCTGCTGACATACATCCATCTTTTTGATGCGATCGAATTTGCCCAGTACTACAACAGTCTCATAAACTTCAACAAAAAAGCCGTAGATACCGCCCTAAGGTTTAAAAAACCATTGATCGCCACTTCAGATTGTCATTTTCTCTGGCAGTTTGGAGACACCTTCTCTCTTGTTGAAGCCAAAAAAGACATTCATTCAATTATAATGGCCGTAAAATCCGGAAAAGTTGAAATCATCGCAAATCCTATTTCTCTATTTAGAATGGCTAAAGTCTTGACTACATTCACACTCAGAAGAATTCTCTACGAGAAGAAAAAAAAGGCACTTTAAATTTCACGATTTATATGATATATTTTTGAGGCTTTCGTTCAAAAATTTCCCGCGGATCCAAAACTACACAAAAAAATAAGGGATAACATAATGGAACGATTGAAGACAAAGAAAACTCAATCCGCCACGCTCCTCTTTCTTTTTTCCTTCATCATTGGAGCCCTGTGTATTTATTTCACTCTTATGGAGTTGGTCTTTCCACTTGTTATTGTCTTCTTTTACAGTGTTGTACTCTATATTATTGATAGATCAAAATATTTGTCTCTATCAAGCTTCGAGAAGAATACTCCCTATTATCTTGGATTCCTATTTACTCTGTTTTCTCTGTTTTCTCTGTCCATAAAATCCGGTTTTTCTTTCGCCTCCACCGCATCGCTGCTCACCACCATGAGCATTGCTCTTTCAACAACAATGCTGGGATTGATTATGAGACAAATTCTTCTAAGTATGAGTATCCTACCTTCTGAAGATTATCTCGTCCTCCTCAAACAGATTCAAGACCATACAAAAAATCTTCAGGAAGCTTTTGTTCCAGTAAAAAGTCATGTCACAAAAGCCTTAAACGAATTTGAGACGATTAAAAAGGCCGTACTCGAGAGAGAAAATAAAGCCGTGTCCCAATCGGCTGAAAAACTCCGTCAAGATATATTCGCCGGTTTGGAAGGAACTTTTTCAGAAAAAATTAAAGGCGTTTTAGATTCTGTGTCTGATTTTTATATTGAAGACCATGATACCACTATTGGACAAATTCTCCCAGATAGTTATAAGGGTGAGATTTCTGAGAGACTGGATAATTTCTATCGAGAAGTCATGGACTCATTAAATAAAAATACAGAAAAATTCCTGGATTCGCTCAGTCAGTTGTCGCTCCAATTGAAAAAAAGTTTCCAGTATGAAGAATCAGAGGAGCATTTGAACCGTGTGAAAAAACTGATCGACTCCTATGAAGTTGAGTTAAACGGTCTTTTTAAGTCTTTGGAAGATAAGCTCTCTAATCCGAAAAAATGAAACAACAAAAAAATGTCATTGGCTGGACTCTATTTGAGCTCGTCATTCTCCTCACATTTTTTCTTTATCCAAGTTATGTCTCCAGATTGGAATCCTCCAAAAAAGAGGTTCAAAATCTTCAAGATACCTTAAATCGTGCCGCACAAAAAATTCAGAATTTAAAGGAAGAAAGTGGTGAACTTAAGACAAAGCTTGAAGATATTGGAAAAAAAGAACAATTAAAATCTAAACAGCTCCCCTCCTGTATTGAAAAAGGCCTTGCTGCCGGCTTTCTCTTTCAAGTGAAAATCATCGGTGATGACAAATACAACATCGGCAACAAAGAGTTCACTTACCAAGAAATCCTGAAATTTTATCAATCTGATATTGAATATGCCAAAAAAAACGGGTGTGTCCACAGCATTTGGGTCGAATCCGACACGGACATGGACGCCATGGCTTACATTTCAGCCTTAAAAAAAATCCAGATAAGTTTTTACACAGCATTAAGATAGCCCCCCATTCCATTGACTTCAACTATTTCTTATGCTAAATTCTCCTTAGAATGTTTGCTGATGGAAATCACCTTTATATCCCATAAATTAGTGTAACATCTATACGAGAGAACGTTTCAGGAGGAATGGGAATGGAAAATCAGGACAAATCCACAACACTAACCATATCGGAGAACAAAACAGGAGCTGGTTTAGATATTGGCACGGCCTTCCTTGTCGGTGCCCGACAAAAATCTAAAGATAAAGAAATCCTTCTGAAAAAAGTCCGCTGTGCATTCGTTGAACTGGGATTAGAATCTCTAGGAATCCTGAAGATGAAGAACATCCCTTTCATTAAAAAAGAGGACAGTGTCTTGATCATCGGCGAAGAAGCCATAAAAATTCCTCGAGCTTTTTTTACAAGAAACGACAATCTTGATTTTTTAGAACTTCAAGTCAGGCGTCCACTTTCCGATGGAATCATATCACCGAGAGAAGCGGATGCCATCAGTGTTCTGGAAGTGATTATTAAACAAATCTTAGGTCAACCCTTAGTGCCGAATGAAAAAGTCTATTTCAGTGTTCCGGCCATGCCGATAGACAATGTACTTGTCAATATCGAATACCACACAGAAACTATTATCAATTTACTAAAAAGTGTCGGCTATGATGGAGCGCCTATAAATGAAGCCTATGCGATTGTCCATTCTGAAGGAGAGGATTTCGGATACTCATGTATGGCTATTTCCTGGGGTGCAGGATTGACCAATGTGGGCATGGCCAACGAAATTTGGGAAATCGACAGTTTCAAATTTTCTGTCTCCCGGGGGGGGGATTATATAGACAAAGGTGTCTCCGACTCCCTGCGAATCCCGATCACTCGAGTCATTTTGGAAAAAGAAGGAGATCGAAAAAAAGAAATTTCCCGTTTGGATTTAACAAATCCAAGAAATGAAATCCAAGTGGCTCTGAAATATTTTTATAAATCGTACATCAACTATGTACTTGATCTGATCCATGCGAAATTTTTCACTTTAAAAACGACTGTTCCTCTCCCTGATTCTATACCTATCATCTGCAGCGGAGGTTCTGCATTGCCTAAGGGATTTATTGAGCTTGTCAAAGAGGGAGTTTTCGGTAAAAGGAGCAGACTACCCTTTGCTGTCAGCGATGTCATCCTGGCAAAAAGCCCTTTAACCGCTGCCGCTAAAGGGCTCAGAATAAAATTAGAAATGGATAATGCCTAGAGCGGTCAAATGATAGGCATAGGCTCTAAAAATAAAAAAAAGCGACAGGGAAAAAAACATAATTCCCAGAATTCAAATAGAAGTCTGAATCCATTCACTGGAATCGGTTCCTCTCTCTCTATAAATGGGAATGTTCGAGGAAATGAAGATCTCCATATAGACGGCAAAGTAAAAGGAACCATCATTATCGATAATCACACACTGACTATTGGTCCTAATGGTCAGATTGAAGCATATCTCCAAGCTAAAAATATTATTGTTAAAGGTTACGTGAAAGGAAACATTCGAGCCTCAGAAAAAGTTTATATCCAGGAAGCTGCTCAGGTTTTTGGGGATATCATCGCTGCAGACATCTCGGTCATGGATGGGGCCCATTTTGAAGGGACCGCCAAAATTCAAAAATCTTCTCAGGATGTCACATCTGTTACTGAGCCGACAGAGAGAAAATCCGAATCCCGCTCTCTCATTGAAGATGAGTTTGTAGAAGAATAAGCCCTCTCTTTATCTACCGGATGTTTTCTTCATGCTCTATCATCTCGAATTTGAGCATAACCTCAATTTCCTTGGCCTCACGCAGAAGACGAAACTTCACCTCATCACCCCAAAAAAAACGTGAGAGATATGTTCGCAAAGTGTTGATATCCGTATAAGTTTTACCATCTACGTCCAAAATCACATCCCCTTTTTTAATATCCTGTCTCATTGCAATGCCACCTATGGGATTACGTTCGATGACTAGATTTTCTAAACCAACGAATATCTTAAAGTTCAACCCCACTGAAGGATAGGCTGGCCTCTCCTCATCTTTAAGTCCCCAGACATAGTCGGCAAAAGTCCTGGACACTTGAACAGAATCATTTTCGTTTGGGATCCCCAGACAAACCACTGTTTTAAAAGGCATTTGAGTTCTTTTAAAAACCCTGTTGTTGATCCCCAGGTTATAAAGAAGATGCCCAGAACCTGCAAGAACCACCATGCGTCTACCGTCTTTTTTAGCCGCCTCAACCGCATTAAAAGCCATAACTTCATCCCAGGCCGATTGAGCTCTATAGAGTCCCTCGAACATCTGGTCCATGTCCTGCTGCGGCATTTGATGTGCCCCTTCAGCCCCTCCAAATATCGTCATGATAAGCTCTCGATGCTCCTCATTTGAGAGGTCGGGTTGGGGAATAATAAGTTTCTGTTCATCTGATAAGGCCTCCCACCCCTTCGTCCGGACGGCGGATATCATTGGTCTGGGCGCGTTTAAGGCATAGATGGGGATTTTGTTCGACTTGGCATACTGGAAAATTTTACGATAGAAACCAAAATTAAAATTCCAAGTGACATACCAATTTGTTTCTTGAATAAATTCATCTTCAGTAAGCAGTCCAAGACTCCATTTGTTTAGCACTTCTTGCCCGGTGACAGGAAACATTTCAAGGCCTATGGAGAGATTTTTGTCCTGTTCATGCAGTGCTTGGATAACTTTGAACTGGATATCATGCATGGGCATGCTGTTATGAGATTCTCCAACATAGACAAACCGGCTGTCTTTCATCTCTGTAATCATTTTTGTAAAGGAGACTGCTTTCCCATCTTTTGCAGAAAAGACATTGTCCGGAGAAATAGTCATGACCTTTTCTCTCAAATTTTTGTTCCCAATGTTGAGGAGAAGAACTTTATCTCCTTCTTCTTGACTGAAAGCGGTCAAGGTAAAAAACGCTACAATAAGTACAATACATATTCTTTTTAATCTCATTTCGGCCTCCTTTGGACTGGGTATAATAGCACTCGGACGAGAATAAAAACAAGATATGATCCAAGATAAAGGATTCGAGGATTCAAGAGTCCAAGGGTTCTGGACTCCTTTTATTCGAATCTTTGATCCCTAGAATCCTTAAAATCCTGCCTACTCTATTGGAGATGATGAAAAATTGAGCCTCTACAGACAGGTCTTAAGCCGATTTGAAAGACTCCGGTCCATCGATCAAGAAGGATTGATCAATAAGGGTAAAAACTACCGTATCACTCACCGTGCCGGTTACTTTGCCGACTGCCAGTTATTTTTCTTCTTCTTCAGCCCTGATCCTCCCCTCTTTGATAGAATCTTGAATGATCTTTGGATGAAGATGTGCGGGAACTTCATCATAGTGAGAAAACTCCATATGGAATGATCCTCTGCCTCCAGTAATGGATGTCAGAGTGGGTTCAAAATCCAGCATTTCCGACATGGGCACAAGCGCTTTGATTGTCCGCATTTTCCCCTTTTGCTCCATTCCTTGAACTTTTCCTCTTCGGCCATTGAGATTCCCCATTATATCTCCCATATGAGCTTCCGGAGTATAGATTTCTGCTACCATAATAGGTTCGAGAAGAGTTGGTTTAGCTGCTTTAATACCCTTTTTGTAAGCTATCGTAGCTGCAACTTTAAAGGCAATATCGGATGAATCCACATCATGGTAGGTTCCATCATAGAGTTGAACCTTAAAACCGATTGTCGGATAACCGGCTATAACGCCTTTTTTTCGGGCTTCTTGGATTCCTTTCTCGACAGAAGGAATATAATTTTTAGGGATGGATCCTCCAAATATTTTATCCTCAAATTCAAATTCTTTTCCTTTTAAGGGTTCAATTCTGATATGGACATCACCGTACTGACCTCGTCCACCTGTCTGTTTTTTATATTTCCCCTGAACATCGGATTTTCCTTTGATGGTTTCTTTATAGGGAATTTTTTGTGGTTTCAGATCAACATTGACGTTAAATCTCTTCTGCAGTCGATTGGTGATAATTTCAACATGAAGCTGTCCGTTTCCTGAAATTATGAGCTCGTTTGTCTCGGAATCCCGTTCAATCCTCACAGTAGGATCTTCCTCGGTGATTCTATGGATCGCTTGAGAAATTTTATCCTCATCGGCTCTTGTTTTGGGTTCCATAGCAAAAGAAATCGATGGCTCCGGAAATTTAAAAGGAGAAAACCTGATTTTCTCTCCTTTTGCACAAAGTGTATCACCGGTTGATGTGTCCTTGAGTTTAGCTGTGGCCACAAGATCACCTACTTTGGCCTGTCCTACCGGGATCTGCTCTTCTCCTTGGAGAAAAAACAATCCACCTAGTTTTTCGTTTGATTCTTTGCTGGCATTCGTAACCGTCGCATCCGGACCCACTTTGCCCGAAAATACTCTAAAAAGAGAAATTCTCCCGGAATATGGATCAGATAAGGTTTTAAAGACTAGTGCTGAAAAAGGTCCATCCAGCGTGGGCTTTATAATGCCCTCTTCACTCTTTATTTCTTCTCTAAATAAAGGAGATGGAAAAAAGTTAGCCATACCATCAAGAAGAGGCTGGATCCCAATATTTGTTAGTGCCGACACCATATAAATCGGGATAAATTGTCTTTCAATAATGCTCTTTTTCAAACCACTGATCAATTCCTCTGTGGAAAGCCTTCCGTTTTCGAAATATTTTTCCATTAACAACTCATCGTTTTCTGCTACCATTTCAGTCAACTCTTCAATTTTTTTTTGTGCTTCCTCTTTCAACTCTTCGGGGATGTCAATCTCACTCATTTTTCCACTTTCGTTTTTATCAAACTCGTAAGCTTTTTTGTTGATCAAATCCACAACACCACGAAAATTTGCTTCGGAACCAATGGGGATCTGAACGGGAACGGCGTTTCTTCCGAAAAATTCATGGATAGACTCAACTGTTCGTTTGAAATTCGAATTTTCCCGATCCAGCTTATTGATGACAAACATGTAGGGAAGTTCGAATTCCTCAAACATCGCCCAGGCTTTTTCTGTCCCAACCTCGACGCCTGCAATGCTACAGACCACAAGAACTCCGGCATCCACGGCTCTCAAGCTTGTCCTTGTGTCCCACAAAAAGTTGGAATACCCTGGACAGTCCATGATGTTGAACTTATGATCTTTCCATTCGCAGTGGCATAATGTAGAGTTGATAGAAATACTTCTTTCAATTTCATCTGGATCATAATCCGTCACAGTATTTCCTTTGTCCACTTTGGTAAATCTCGTTGTCGCTCCTGCGTCAAACAACATGGCGGACGTAAGTGACGTCTTTCCTGAGGAACCATGCCCAACTATAGCAATATTCCGGATATTTTCTACAGGATAATCTTTCATCTTCAGACCTCCAACGCTAAATAAAAAATGTGTATTTTTGTTTCGAAAAACATATTCATGTTCAAAAAATACAAAAGTTATAATACAACAATTATTCCCTTTTTCTCAAGAAAAAAAAGTAAAATTTAACAAGACAGTTTTTCGAGAAACTCATTGAGTTCTTGCGGGAGAGGGGATCTGAATTCCACTCTTTTTTTTGATCCCGGATGTACAAAGGCCAATTGAAGAGCATGAAGAAACATACGAGACATCTGAAATTTTGTTTTTTTTCTGCCGTATCTGGTATCGCCAACCACCGGATGTCCGGAAGCCGCAAAATGAACTCTTATTTGATGTGTCCTACCGGTGAGAGGCCTAATCTCGAGCAAAGAAAATTTATCCCATTCTTGTTTGACAATAAAATGAGTTTCAGCCTTCTTAGGGTTTTTCGTCCTGATCGAAATCCGCTGTCTTTGTTTCTCATTGCGCCCAATAGCCCATGTGAACCGCCCCGTCTTTTCAGGCATTTTTCCCCAGACAAGCCCAAGGTACAGCTTTTCCACTTCTCTGGCCTTAAATTGGCTCTGAAGCTCCTTGTGAGCCATCTGAGTCTTGGCCACTACCAAAACCCCAGATGTCTCTTTATCCAGGCGATGGACAATTCCCGGTCGATTTTCCTCGCCCACCCCTCTCAATGATGGACAATGATAAAGTAGAGCATTGACAAGAGTGTGCTTGCTGGTTCCTGCTCCAGGGTGCACAATCATTCCGGACGGTTTTTCGATCACAAGAATATATTCATCTTCAAATAGAAATTTTAACGGAATTTCCTCAGGTAAAAGAGGATCTTTCTGGGGAAAGACCATATCTACTTCAATTGTATCGTCCGCCCTCAATCGATAACTTGTTTTTATGTTTTTTCCATTTATTGTGACCCGATGTTCTTGCACTAATTTTTGGATGTAGGAACGGCTGAGATCAGGATATTTCTGCGACAAGTAGATATCCACTCGCTGATCTTGTCCCGAATCGGGAAGAATCAAGAAAAATGTTTTAAGCACGTATTCTCTGCTTTTTTTTCAAGACAAAAAGAAGAATAAATCCCGCAATCAGTGCCAGAATTGAGAACAACTGCGGGTAGGACAGACTTAAATATGGAGAGGCATTTTGGATAAAATAGACTTTCGCTTCATGATCGCCTCTAAAAAATTCGACAAAATACCTGATTATCGAATAGTTGATTATGTAAAACGAAATGACTTGACCATCAAAACGCTTTTTTTTCAAGATAAAAAAAAGAATGAGAAAACTGGTGAAATTTAAGAACGCTTCATAAAGTTGTACGGGATGAAGCATCGTATTAAGAGGAATTCCCGTGAGGCTATTGGCATATTCATTACGGAACGTGACACCCCAGGGAATTTTACATTCCGTACCCCAACAGCATCCCGCACTGAAGCAGCCCAAACGGCCAAAGCTGTGGCCAAGGGCAAGAGCCGGACCTATAATATCAGCGGTTTTCCAGGCAGGAATTTTATTTCGATGGAAAAGCCAGAGAGCAAAGAAAAAGCCAAAAGCCAATCCTCCCTGAAAAACTCCTCCGGAACGGGCCAGGCTGAATAATTGTTTGGGATCCGCCAGGTAAAAGGACATATTTCCAAAGAAGAGAATGCTTTTTGCACCCAGCAGTGCAATAATAATAGTATAAAATGCCACATCAATGAGCTTTGAAGCGGGAAGTTCTTGTTTTTTTGCCTGAACATAGAGGAACCACAAACCTACAGCCACCCCTAAGGCCATCATGAATCCATAGGTGTGAATGGTTAAGGGGCCAATTTTTACGAGGATGGGGTACATTCTGGACCTCTCTTGAAGAAAAATATAAAAATCAGGAGCACCGCTCCCGTTGAGATGCATGAATCAGCCACATTAAAGGAAGGCCAATGCCAACCCCAGAATTTGAAGTCTAAAAAATCAATCACATAACCTCTCATAATTCGATCGATCTGGTTTCCCAAAGCTCCGGCCAAAATAAGCGATAATGAGACATTCATGAGTTTTTCAGACACTGGAGTCTTAATAAAATAATAGACAACCAATCCCAGGGCTGCCAAGGAAAAGACAGTTAGAAGAACAAATATGAAAGAGCTGTCGGCATTCGAAAAAAAACCAAAAATGGCTCCCTTGTTACGGACATGGACAAGATTAAAAAAGTCCGGGATAATACTTCGTTCATCAAAAGGATTTATGCTCCGGAAAATAGCGGTTTTAGTGATCTGATCAATGGTAAGCAGTACAGTAATAAACACGAGATATATTGACCTGCGTTTCATAGATTCATTCTCTTGACAACATCCTCGCATCGTTTACAAAAAAGAGGGAATGATTGGCTCGTGCCGACATAAGAAGAAAAATTCCAGCATCGCTGACATTTTTCTCCAACCGCTTTTTTAACATCCACAATCATCTCTTTATCAGACACAGATTTCAGCTCCACCTTAGATACGATAAAGAGATTGGACAGATCTCTCTCGTATTTCTTGAGCAAAACAAATTGATCCGCGTCAACATGCAGGGTCAGCCGAGCTTCAAGAGAATTCCCAACGAGTTTCTTTTCACGAGCCAATTCTATCTCTTTTAGAACTTTCTCTCTCACAGCAATAAGACTTTCCCATTCCTGATAGACGTCAGATTCCAGCCATTTCTCCTCAAATCGAGGGAATAATTCGAGGTGGATAGACTCGGATTTGTCCTTGAAATCCGGCAGGACGCTCCATGCTTCTTCTGAAGTGAAAGGCAAGATAGGCGACATCAGAACTAGTGTTGATTTTAACACTTTAAAAAGGGCGGTCTGTGCCGACTTTCGCTGCATCGAATCTTTTCCTGAACAGTAAAGTCTGTCTTTAAGCACATCTAAGTAAAAGGAACTCAAATCGACTGTAAAGAAATTATAGACGGTGTGAAAGACCACATGATATTCGTAAGATTCATAGGCTTTTAGAATTTTTTTCCCGACAACTCGACATTTCTCAAGTATCCATCTGTCAAAATTCACCATATCCTGCACAGGGACTTCCTCTGTCTCCGGCGTGTAGTCATGGACATTTCCCAGGATGAATCTCCATGTGTTCCTAATTTTGCGATAGGCCTCGGCCAATCGTTGGAGAGTCTCTTTTCCAAAACGTGCATCTTCCTTGTAATTGAGCATAGCGACCCATAATCTCAAGATCTCGGCACCATTTTTGGAAATGATTTCCCCCGGTTCGATAAAATTTCCAAGAGATTTTGACATCCCCCGCCCTTTATCATCCAGGACAAAGCCGTGAGTTATGCACGTTTTATAGGGAGACGCATCCTTTGCTCCTACTCCAATGAGGAGAGAACTGTTGAACCAGCCTCTATGCTGATCATGTCCCTCAATATAGACATCAGCCGGCCAGTGAAGATCCTTTCGTCTATCCAGAACATTATGACTGGCACCGGATTCAAACCATACATCGAGAATATTGTATTCCTTTATAAAGTTGGATGATCCGCAATCAGCACACTTGGTTTCGGGAGGCAAAAGTTTTTCTACTGAACTGATAAACCATGAATTGGAGCCTTCTTTAGAAAAAATATCGGCAATTCTTAAAGTTATCTCTTCATTAGCCAATATTGCTCCGCAATCCTTACAGTTAAAAGCAGGAATTGGAACACCCCAGGAACGCTGTCTCGAGATACACCAATCGGGACGAGCTTCGACCATATTGGCAATTCGTTCTTCTCCCCAAGATGGAATCCACTCTATATTCTTTATTTCTTCCAAAGATTTTTTCCGCAAGCTAGTCTTGTCCATTGAGATAAACCATTGGGCTGTCGCACGAAAAATCACGGGATTTTTGCACCTCCAGCAGTGCGGATAAGAATGAACGAGATCAACTTCCTTTAAGAGCGTTCCGTCCTGCTGCATATCCCGAGTGATGTTCTTATTCGCGTCAAAGACGTTTTGCCCCGCATATTTCTCAACCTGTGAAATAAATTTTCCTTCGCTGTCCACAGGCGTATAAATCTCAAGACCATAGGCAACACCGGTTATATAATCTTCATGACCATGACCAGGTGCAGTATGAACGGCTCCTGTTCCCTGGTCCAATGTGACATAACTGCCTAAAACAAAGACAGACTCCCTGTCTATAAAAGGGTGTCTCGCTGTTTTCCCTTCCAAATATTTTCCAGGAAAGGTCGCTAAAACTCGGATATCTTTAAATCCCAATACTTCTGCAAGAACAGACACTAAGCGCTTGGCCGCTATATAGACTTGTCCATTTGTTTCGAACGCCTCATATTCATAATCAGGATGAACAGCAATGGCCAGGTTGGCCGGAAGAGTCCAGGGCGTTGTGGTCCAGATCAAAACGGAGACATCTTTTCCTTTTAATGCCGGAAATTCTTGTGACAGATCGGAAATCACAGGGAATTTGACATAGATGGAGGGAGACTTATGGTCTTTGTATTCGATTTCAGCCTCGGCCAGCGCAGTTTGACAGTCGGGACACCAATAAACCGGTTTTTTTCCTTTGTAAACACTACCGGAAGCAAAAAAAGCAGCAAGTAGACGCAGGATTTCTCCTTCATACTCGGGATTCATGGTCAAATAGGGTTTGTCCCAATCTCCAAAGACACCTAATCTTTTGAATTGTTCTCTCTGAATGTCTACAAATTGTAGAGCGTATTTCTTACATTCCTCCCTAACTTCAATAGTAGACATCTCCTTTTTTTTATCGCCTAAAATTTTATCCACCTTAATTTCGATCGGCAACCCATGGCAATCCCAACCCGGCACATATGGGGCTTTATAACCCATCATGGATTTTGTCCTGACAATAAAATCTTTAAGAATCTTATTCAGTGCCGTTCCCAAATGGATATTACCGTTAGCATAGGGAGGACCATCATGCAAAACGAATGACGGTTTATTCTGGTTTTTCTCCTGTATTTTTTGATACAGATTGATCTGATCCCAATGTTTTAGAATTTCAGGTTCTTTTAACGCGAGCTTGGCCTTCATAGAAAACGACGTCTTGGGAAGGCTGAGGGTGTCTTTGATTTTATCTGCTTCGAACATAAATCGCTCCAAAAAAAACTTTAATTAGTTATTATAGAATAAGTTCCATCAATTCTCCACTGAAAATGACACGGATGTGTTATCAATCGGTAATGAAATGGGCTCCCCTGCTTTCAGGATTGCTCAAAGCCGCAAACATGATCAACCAAGCCACCTGAATTCCGTGTTTCAAACCCACAACAAGGGGATCCATTTTGGCTTCTTTATAAAATTTTTCAATTCTATGGCGGAGATAATCCATATCGGCTCTTGCCCTTTCTAATCGTTTCCTTGTTCGAATAATTCCCACATAATTCCACAACGTTGTCCGGATGGACATCCAGTCCTGATAGATTAATGCCGGATCTATTTCCTCTTCAAAATCTGGATAATACCAGTCATGTATATCCGAAATTTCACAGGGAATCTCAGGATCAAAATGTGAAACAATCTTCTGGGCACTTCTTGTTCCCCAGACTAATCCTTCAAGGAGTGAGGTCGAAGCCAGACGATTGGCTCCATGAACACCTGTACAGGCGACTTCTCCCACTGCATACATGCCTTTAAGAGAACTCCTTCCCCAACTGTCAACAAGGACTCCCCCACAGCAGTAATGAGCGGCAGGGACAACAGGAATAGACTCTTTAGTGATATCGATTCCGAATTCTAAGCATGTTTTATAAATATTGGGAAACCTCTTCTCTATATCAAATTTGGCGTATGAAGCAAGGTCGAGGTTGACATAGTCAGAATTGCTATTTATCATTTCTTCATAAATGGCCCGGGTGACTTCATCCCGGGGAGCCATTTCTTTTTTGCTGTTGTATTTCTCCATAAAAGTTCGGCCATCTCGTGATTTCAGTCGGGCACCTTCTCCTCTTACTGTTTCGGATATCAAGAAACCATCGGCATCCCTGTGATAAAGAGATGTCGGGTGGAATTGAATATATTCCATGTTGACAATGCGCGCACCAGCTCGAAAGGCCATGGCATAACCGTCTCCAATAGCGGTTGACGGATTCGATGTATGAAGATACACGGCCCCGCATCCCCCTGTAGCCAAAATAGTGTTGGAAGCAAATATCGGATGAACCCGGTTACTGTGGTTATCCAAGACATAAGCTCCAAGGCACTGCGGTTCTCTGTAATAGGCAGTTAAATTTTTTGAATGATGAGGCACCGTCAAAAGGTCAACCGCCGTTTGATCGGATAGGAAGGTGACGTTCGATAGCCTTTTTAAAGCCTGAATCAGTTTTTCTTCGATCGTTTTTCCGGTTGTATCTTTGATGTGAAGAATGCGTCTGCGTGAGTGACCTGCTTCCTGCGCATAGTCGAGTGAATTCTGTGAGCTGCGGGAAAATAGGATTCCCAACTCTTTTATCAGAATTGTTTCCACAGCCTTTTTCCCTTCTTTGGCCAAGATATCAACAGCCTCAGGATCATTGATCCCGTCGCCTGTCTCTATGATGTCTTCTTTGAGTAATTCTGGATTGTCATTTTTTCCTAGAGAAACAATTCCACCTTGCGCATAATATGTGTTGGATTCTTCGAGTTTAGAATTTTTTGTGATGAGAACAACTTTTAGACCACCTTTTGCAGCTTCCAGCGCTGCGCTGGCACCGGCTATCCCGCAACCGATTACGAGAACATCTGTCCGAAGGATCCCTTCATTTTTCATAATTTTATCCGATAATATCCATACTTATGTCCAATGACTTGGAGGAATGAGTCAAACTGCCGACCGAAATATAATCCACTCCCAGATGAGCATATATTTGGGCCGTTTGAAGATCGACATTCCCTGAAATCTCGAGAGGCACTCTCTTTTTTACAAACTCCACGATGTCTCTCATCTCCTCCAAAGATATATTATCGAGCATGATCATGTCAGCCCCGCTGTTGACAGCTTCAATCACATCTTCTTTACACGTTGTTTCGACTTCAATCTTTACTTCCGGGCCGACCTTTGCCCTTGCCAGCTTAACGGCTTCAGAAATTCCCTTGATAAGCTTAATATGATTATCTTTGATCAGCACCATATCTGAAAGGCTTTGACGATGATTATAGCCTCCTCCCATTTTAACCGCATACTTCTCCAACATACGAAGTCCTGGTGTCGTCTTTCTCGTATCGAGTATTTTAGTTGAACTTCCCTCCACCTCCAAGGCTTGAACAAATTGATGCGTTATCGTGGCTATTCCGGATAACCTCTGGAGAAAATTCAATGCCGTTCGCTCTCCCTTTAATAGAGAGATGGAACATCCCTCCAGTTCGGCCAACACATCACCTTTTTTGATCTCCCCACCATCTTTTTTCCTAGTTTTAAAAGAAAGAGAGGAATCTATTTTATTAAATACGCTTTCTGCCACAGAAATGCCCGCAAGTATCCCGCTTTCTTCAGCCATGATGACAGCTTTTGATTGCGATTCTGAAGGAATGATGCTCTCTGAAGTGACGTCACCATGAGGCAAATCTTCTTCCAAAGCTCTTTCGATGATGGCATCCACTTCTCTATCCATGAATGAATTATAAGCCGCGCATAATATTCAGTCAAATCGGGGCCATTGACATCACTCAGAGAGTCCGTTTAAAATAGTGCACTGTGCCAAAAAAAAAGATCCAATATATTCTGCTCTCTATCACAGTGTCTGTTGTTTTAATCTTGATACTCCTCAGTAAGATAGAAACAAAGGACTTCCTATACACGCTCTCCCATATTTTTCTCCCCGCTCTTTTGACCTTTTTTGCCATATCTCTGCTTGGAACTGTTCTTCGTGCCTGGCGTTATAAACTTCTCCTTTATCCTCAAAAAATCAGCTGGGGAAATATATTCCTTGTCACATTCATCCGCAACCTCTTTGTCGATCTCCTGCCAGTCCGGATCGGTTCTCTTTCATATATTTACATCCTCAACAAAAGATTGAATGTCTCATTCAACAAGGCCACATCGTCTTTTGTCGTAGCTTTTGTCTATGACCTTATCTCTCTCAGCCCCTTTCTAATACTGGCCATCATCGCTGTAGGACTGGGAACAACGTCTATCTCCACCCCTTTGATGCTGCTTTTTTCCATTCTGTTCTTGGTGATCATGCTTGTCATATATTGGCAGCTCTTAGGACTCTGCCGCATTCTCATAACGATCTACCGTATCTTTCTCCGCATAATAAAATCCGACCAAAAAAAATGGGCCGTTGTTTCGATCGAAAAACTTCAGCTGACAATCACGGACATTTCCCAGATCAGAAAAAGACGTACAGATTTGCCCGTTTTTCTTCTCTCAATCGGGATTCGAATGGCCAAGTACGGAGCTTTATACATTCTCTTGTTTGCTCTTCTCCAGGTTCATGGATACACATTGGGCAGTTTGAGTATCTGGAAAACCATCCTTAGCATAACAGGCGCGGAAATGACGGGCTTTCTCCCCATTAAAGGGATCGGAGGATTTGGGACGTGGGAATCCGCCTGGGCAGGGATGCAGACCCTATTGGGTTTTGAATTGCAGACAGCTGTTCTCTCAAGCGGCATCCATCTAGTCACAAACTTGTTTGAGTATATTCTAGGGTTATTGAGTATTCTATATCTGGCTCTACCATTTTCAAAAAAATGAAAACAAAGTCTACTTTAATTTTTAAGGATCATTTCAATATCCCTGTAGAGGATCTCCGGAAAATTTTGAATACGGCTCTCCTCAAGGGAGGAGATTTTTCGGAGATTTTTCTTGAATACAAAACCTTCAATTTCATCAACATGGAAGAGGATATTATCAAAGAAACAGCCGAAAGCATCAGCCAAGGGATAGGCATTCGTGTTCTCGCCGGTGACCGGACGGGATACGGATATACAAATGACTTGTCCTTTTCTAAAATGAAAAAAGCTGCCATCACAGCTTCTTCTATCACCGTGAATAATCAGCTTAAAATTGCGAACGCACTCAAATTCCGGTCACAAGCTCAAAACTACTACCCGGTCAAGATACCTGCTCATAATGAAGATCTGAAAAAAAAGATTGAACTTGTTAAAAAAGTCTATTTATCAGCTCAAAACACCGATAGTGCTATAAAAAAAGTTAAAGTCTCTTACATGGACCAAATTCAGTATATCACTGTTATTAATTCCGATGGCCTGGTAACCTCCGATGTCCGCCCTCTTGTCAAATGTACATGTATGGCCATCGCTGAAAAATCAAACTTAAGAGAAGCGGGCTTTTCCGGTGGAGGGGGCCGTGTGGGGATGGAGTACTTCCAGTCTCAGCTCTCCCCCGAATCAATTGGGGAAAACGCGGCTCAAGAAGCGCTACAGCTTCTCGAAGCATCTCCTTCTCCTGCAGGGGAAATGCCCGTCGTTTTGGCTCCCGGGCACAGCGGTGTTCTAATTCATGAGGCTGTAGGGCATTTACTCGAAGCCGACTTTATCCGGAAAAAAACCTCAATATTCTGGAACAAACTTGGGAAAAAAGTCGCCAGCTCACAGGTCAACATTTACGATGACCCAACAATTCCCTCTTTCCGAGGTTCGTACAATATGGATGATGAAGGCACAGCACCAAAAAAGACAGCCCTCATTCAAGAAGGAAAGCTCTCCGGAATACTCCAAGACAGACTGTCCGCCACCGTGATGAAAAAATCGTTAACTGGGCATGGCCGAAGACAGGATTTTACTTGTATCCCCATTCCCAGGATGAGCAATACTTATATCGATAGAGGCAGCGAAGATCCGGAAGATATCATAAAATCTGTCGAAAAAGGGTTTTATGCCCATAAGTACCAGGGAGGGCAGGTCGAGGACTCAGGAAAGTTCACTTTTTCGGTCAGTTCAGGTTTTTTGATCGAGAAGGGGAAGTTGACTAGACCTATCAAGCAGGCCACTCTCATCGGGACAAATATCGACATATTAAATAAGATTGAAATGGTCGGTTTTGATCTTAAATTCGGGCTTCAGACAGGTACATGCGGGAAGGAAGGACAGTCTGCACCTGTCTGTGATGGATGTCCTACACTTAAAATATCTGCCATGACTGTGGGAGGACAGAAATGAATACGAGAAAGGACTCTGCCCACTTGCAGACCATCGCCGAAAACCTTGTTACATTTGGACAAAAAAATGGTGCCGATGAGATCGAAATTTCTGTCTATGAAGGGAATGAATTCAGCGTCGATATCCGCCTCGGGAAAGTCGATAATTTAGTCGAAGCAGGGTCATATGGATTAAGTTTGCGCGTAATCAAAGATCAAAAAACTGCGTTTGCCTCATCATCTGACCTGACAGAAAAGACTCTTCACCGATTGGTTAAAAACGCCATCGAACGGGCTGAACTCGCCAACCAGGATGAATTTTCAGGTCTACCCGAATTGCAAGAAATTGAATCGGATGAGTCCTCGATGAAGCTCTATGATCCGGATATTTCTTCTATTGAATCCAGAAAAAAAATTGATCTGGCCTTGGAAACGGAGAGGATCGCTCTTCAGAATGACAAGATCACGAACTCACACGGCTCAAGCTTTGAAACTCGAGAAATACAGACAATACTTGTCAACTCGAAAGGTTTTTCCCAAGGTTATAGAGAAACATTTTTCAGCTTGAGCCTCGGCCTTCAAGCAGGATCCACAGACGAAAAAGTCGAAGACTACTGGGGATCCACCGCTCGTTTCTTTGATGAACTCGAATCACCTGAAGAGATTGCAAGAAATGCTGTTGCCAGGACTCTGCGTCAATTAAACCCGAAAAAAATCAAAACACAGATCATTCCGGTCATTTTTGAACCCAGGATGACATCTTGGCTTCTCGGTTTTCTCTTTTCCTGCATTTCAGGGACGTCTGTTTATCAGAAGACGTCGTTTCTTTTGGAAAAACTCGGGAAAAAGATCGGGAACGATAATATATCTGTTGTGGATGATGGACTTTTGCCCGGCAAGTTGGGAACACATCCATTCGACGCGGAAGGCATTCCCACACAAAAAACTCAGGTTATAGACAAGGGTGTTTTAAAAAATTTCCTGTGCAACACCTATGCTGCCCGGAAGCTCAATCTGAAAACTACTGGGAATGCCGAAGGAAATTCGGTGGGGCCAAATAACTTTTATCTCGAGCCTGGCCTTTTAGACTCCCAAGAAATCATCGCGTCTTTGGACAAAGGGCTGATTCTTACAAGAACGATCGGACATGGGCTCAATCCTGTAACAGGAGATATTTCTCGAGGAGCATTCGGCCTTTGGGTTGAAAATGGCGAGATCGTTTACCCGGTTTCAGAAATCACCATTTCTGGAAATTTGGGGACTATCTTAAATACGATCGAAGAGATTGGAAGCGATCTTGAATTCCGTAGTGCTATGACAGGCCCTACGATCAAAATTTCAGAAATGACAGTTGCAGGGTCATAAATCTAAACAGGATCTGTTAACTTGAATCTTTGAACCCTTGAATCCTCGAATCCTTTACATAAATAACATCAACTAATCGGGAGAAGAACCGTTACAGCTATTCTCTAGTCGCAATTTTTCTTAAAACTTATTAAAATGGGTGACAGATTCCAATGTTCTTTTTGGAACGTGGAGCTGGCTGTTGTCATCTTTCCAGTACTCGACTGAATCGACCAATATTTCTGTCACAGGTTGTTCAGCGGGAAAGCCCAAAGCCACAATAGAGTCAATCTTATAATTTTCCGGAATTTGGAAAGTTTTGCGAACGAGTTCTCTATCTATTGAGGCTATCCAACAGCTGCCGATTCCCTCTTCCATTGCAACCAAGATAATATGTTCTATTGCCGCTCCGGCATCCCATTCGTATCCTTTAGCTCTGATGGTCGTGTTGGCGAGAACAATGATATAAGCTGTGGGCTCATACCCGAGTCTAGGATTTCCTTGTGGTGTGATGTAGCCTGCCCACTTCAAACTCAAAAAAAGGTCCTTTTTGACGCGATCTTCATCCACAATCACAAATTCTAAAGGCTGCCGATTGGCTCCGGAAGGAGCCAGGCGGGCCGCATCGACCATTTTTTGTAGTGTCTCTCTCGCAATAGGCTCTTGTCTGAACTGCCTAATGGATCTCCTTGAGAGAATTAATTCATAAAGGCTCACGTCTCTCTCCTCTTCCTTAACCCTCTAATAATATTGCATTTAATCTTTTAGTGTATTTCTTGCTGGCCTTGTCGGGAGCGACAAGTTCAATTTGATTAGGGCCGCTAATTCCAAGCCCCACTTCAACGGCGCGTTGAATCTGCTCCTGTTGAAAAATCTTTGTTCCCATAATGGCATCATTTGAACCCAAGTCTTTAAGGATGGCAACTCCCACAGCGTCTACGGCCACACGATCCGTTCCCGCGACAAAGACATTGGCCTGTTTTCTAGTTCCGCGACTCGGTCCACCGTCGACAAAAGCCTCCACACCATCCAGGACAATAAGCCTTGGAGTATAGCCTTGATTGATTTCCGCGATCATATGGCGCTGGTGGTCAGGAGAGCTGTGAAGTTCTCTCATGAGGTTTTTTGGAGTCAATCCTACCGCCAACTTGAGTGACAGAGTAAAAATCCCTCCATATGCATGGGTTTTCAGACAGCATGTCGAAACAAAGTATTCCGCTTCTACAGCAGGACGAGGAATAGAAAATCCATCACTCCAATGGGTTCCCGGGGGATTAAACGCGATCCAATCCTTCTCCTCCAATTCTTCGAAATTTATGATCGAGAAATCCTGGTCAGATGCCATCTGGAAAATCCCTTTTTCCTCCATCACTTCTTTTGTCACTGGAGGGCCGCTTCTCTCCCCTATTGTCAAATTCGCCGCTCCGGATTGGCGCAGCTCTGAAACCAATTGACTTAAAGTGTCATTATGAGTCGATCCCGGTGCTGCATCTGCCGAATTGAAATTCGGTTTGATAAAAATCTGTTTTCCCTTTGGGGAAGGAAAGTTCAGAGTCTTCAATACCTGACTCACTCCCTCTTTACGATCATCCGTTTTATAGACAACAACCTGAGTCTTTCCAGCATTTTCAAAGGACATCAGAGAACCAACGTTGACGGCATGAAGACCGGCCAACCCGACTGCAGAACTCTTCATAAAGTCTCTACGGTTCAATTTTTTTTTCAAATATTTTCCCATGTCTTCCCTCCCATTTGATGGTCTTTCTCCATTTTATTGGACTTTATTAAAACCTAAGTACGGCTGGCTACCCAAAGAGAAAAATCGGTTTCAGAGACGGCTCCGCTCATTCGATCTCTCTCTGTTCCTTTATGGACAATAACAAAAGTGGGCACACCTTGAACACCGAAGCCCGCTGCCAGCTGTTGGTGACTGTCGATATTGATTTTTATGACCATGATCTCACCGGCTCTTCTCGACGCGAGACTCTCGACGATTGGATTCATCGTATGGCAAGGTGCACAGGTCGGTGAATAAAAATCTACAAGCACCGGCAGTGAAGCGTGCTGCAACAATTTTTGTGCCTGTTCAGGAGTCGGTTCAATAACTGTTCCCGGTTTGGGAAGCAGACTCTTACAGCGTCCACACACAACCTTTTTTCCCTGATCACTTAGAGGATACTTATTAGTAGCTGCACAGTTGGGACATGAAACTTTGAGTTTTTCAGTCAAATCTTAATCTCCTAATCTGCTTTCATCGCAAAAAAATGAATATAGCACATGCCACAAAACGACACAAGATGCCCTAATTCTTCGTCCATTGCTTTTTAAAGCTGGAGGAATTAAAATGCATCAGAGTGAAGACTCATCTTTTTTGAGGAACACAATGAACAAGCTTGATGCTATTTTTGATCCAAAATCCATTGCCGTTATCGGAGCCTCACGGAAACCCGGAAGTGTAGGATATTCACTACTGGCTAATTTGATAGACAGCCGTTTCCAAGGCATCGTCTATCCCGTCAATCCCCTGGCAAAAGGTATCCTAGGAATCAAATGCTATCCCAATGTCATTGAAATTCCAGATGTCATAGATTTGGCAGTAGTCATCGTTCCTCTTCAATTTGTTCCGGAGGTTTTGGAAGAATGCGGAAAGAAAGGGATCAAGGGAGTCATCATCATCACTGCCGGATTTAAAGAGATAGGTGGACAAGGTATAAAGGCCGAAGAAAATGTCAAAAAGATTTGTGATAAATACAGCATCTCCCTTGTCGGTCCAAACTGCTTAGGTGTGATGAACACATCTCCTCAGTCATCCATGAACGCCACATTTGGCACACAGATGCCTAGGGAAGGGAATATTGCTTTTATGTCACAAAGCGGAGCTCTCTGTGTAGCGGTCCTGGATTATGCCAAGGAGGCCAATGTTGGATTTTCCATGTTTATCAGCATGGGAAACAAAGCAGGAGTCAATGAAAATGAGCTTCTGCTCTATCTGAAAGAAGCCAAAAACACAGATGTCATTCTGATGTACCTCGAAGATCTTGTGAATGGAAGAGAATTTATGTCCATAGCCAGAGAAATTACCAGTCACCCCATTAACCCCAAGCCTATAATTGCCTTGAAGGCCGGCCGGACAACCCTGGGAGCCAAAGCCGCTTCTTCTCATACCGGATCTCTAGCCGGTTCGGACAAAGTCTATGATGCTATCTTCGAGCAGTGTGGGGTGCTTCGAGGAAATTCCCTGGAAGAAGTGTTCGACATCGTAAAAGCTTTTTCCAGTCAACCCAAACCCCAGGGAAAGAATGTTGTAATTATAACGAACTCCGGAGGCCCTGGGATTCTAGCTACCGATGCACTCATACAGAACGGATTGGAAATCGCTCCCTTTTCACTAAGTCTAAAAAAGAAGCTAAAAACCTTGCTGCCCCCTACCGCCAATATTAACAATCCTATTGATCTGATCGCAGAGGCCCAACATGAACTTTATGAAGCCGCTCTTCGAGAAACACTCACTCAAAAGGACATCCATTCCACGCTCATCATTCTCACCCCTACAGCCTTCACAAATGTAGAGAAAATTGCAAACACCATAGTCACAGCAGCCAAAACCTACGGCAAACCTATCCTCTGCTGCTTCCTCGGAATCTATGATGTATCAGGAGGCATCGATATCCTTGAAGAAAACGGGATCCCAACATACAGATTTCCTGAATCCGCTGCGCGGGTCTTAGCGGAAATGACAAAATTTACTGAGTGGCTCTGCCGTCCAAAAACCGGAATCAAGAAATATAAGGTTAATAAATCCAAAGCCAAAGAGATTTTTAATGCGGTAAGAAAAGACGGGAGATCTTTCCTCTTCGAACAAGAAGCCTATAACGTACTTAAAGCGTATAAATTCCCTGTGATCCGTTCTCAAATTGCCGCCAGTGAAAAAGAAGCTCAAGAGGCCGCCCAAGCCATCGGTTTCCCTGTTGTTCTTAAAATCGTCTCTCCGGACATCCTCCATAAAATTGATTTTGGAGGGGTCGAACTCAACCTTCGGAATAAGACGGAAGTGAAGGAGGCCTATCAAAGTATCCTCAAAAACATCCGGAAAAGGAAACCAAACGCGAAAATTGTCGGAGTGATTGTGGAAGAAATGGCGGGAAAAGGAAAAGAAGTCATTCTGGGCATGAACAGAGATCCCCAATTTGGTCCAACATTGATGTTTGGACTCGGAGGCACATACGTTGAGGCTCTGGAGGATGTCACCTTTCGACTTGCACCCATCAGGGAACTTACGGCTAAAATCATGATTAAAAAGACCAAAACATATAAGCTTCTTGAAGGTTTCCGCGGAGAGCCTATCTATGATACAGAGGCCATTGCCGATTGTCTAAAGAGGCTGTCTCAGTTTGTGACAGACTTTGACGAAATCAAAGAATTGGATTTAAATCCTTTAATCGTCTATGAAAAAGGAAAAGGCTGTTCCATCGTCGATGCAAGAATCATTCTATCCTGAGTACAATTTTTCGAAGAGCGAAAAACCAATCCGCCGTGCTTGCGCACTCCTTGAACCTCATCTATAATACGCATGTTATAATAAGTTGTTTTCATGAGCCTTTTTAAAAAGACAAAAAAAAACAAAGCCTGTGTCATCGGACTGGATGGTGTCCCCTTTTCTCTTATTAAAGATCTCACACAGAGGGGTGTGATGCCGGCTTTCGCTCAACTCATTGAAAGTGGTTCACTCTACAAGATGAAAGCCAGTCTGCCTGAAATATCGTCCGTAAGCTGGACAAATTTTATGACAGGCACAAATTCCGGAACACACGGCATTTTCGGCTTTACCGACTTTAAAGACAATTCATACGATCTCAGATTCCCCAACTTTTCAGACATTAAAAAAGAAACATTTTGGGATAACCTCGGACAGAACAAAAAAAAGAGTATCATCATCAACCAACCGTCTACTTATCCTGCCCGCCCTATTAACGGTGTGCTGGTATCCGGATTTGTCGCTCTGGATTTATCCAGAGCTGTCTTTCCCAGAACCATTGAAACCACTCTCACTCAAATGGACTACCACATCGACATCGACACCCTAAAATCTCGGGAAGACCATGTTTTTCTTTGGGACGAATTATCAAAAACTCTGGCCGGACGTCAAAAAGCATTTGATTATTTCTGGAATGAAGACTGGGATTTTTTTGAGATCGTCATCACCGGAACAGACAGACTTCACCATTTTCTATGGGAAGCCTATATCGATGAAAACCATGTCTATCACCAGAAATTTATCGACTATTATAGGCAAATCGACAAGTTCTTAGAAAAAATCTTTACGTCGTTCTACGGCTTGAATGGAAACTATGAGGGATTATACCTTCTCTCCGATCATGGATTTACAGGCATAAAACAGGAAGTGTATCTTAACGTTTGGCTTGAGAAAGAGGGATATCTTTCATTTCATACCCCTTCACCCGAAAGCCTTACGGATATATCACCTTCATCAAAGGCCTTTGCCATGGATCCCAGTCGGATCTATCTTCATGATAAAGACAAATTTCCACATGGATGTATCAAACCTGAGGAAAAGAATTCATTAAAGACCGAAATTGCAGCTAAATTAGAAAATCTAGAATACTTGGGACAAAAAATTGTGCGGAAGGTTTTTGATACAGATGACATCTACTCAGGACCACTTTGTTCACGGGGCCCCGATCTGATTGTTCTTTCAGAATATGGATTCGATATGAAAGGTTCAATCAAAAAGAAAGACATTTTTGGCCGGTCTAAATTGCAGGGTATGCACACTTGGGACGATGCTTTTTTCTGGTCGAGTAATCAGGTTGAATTCGATCTTTCCATATCAGATCTTGCACCAATCATAATGGCCCGGCTCATTTAAATCCAAAATGACAAAAAAAACCAATTTAAAACGCAAAAATAATCAACAGGCTTCGCTGTCCGTAAAAACAAAACTCTTCCAAAAAAGCTGTTTTTTACTTTTAGCTGTCGCTTTGCTCTCTCTCCCTCTTCATGCCTATGTCGGACCGGGAGCCGGATTCGCTTTTCTGTCGTCATTTCTAGTCCTTATTGTTACATTTTTTCTCGCTATTTTTACTTTTCTCTCCTGGCCGTTTCGATTTTTCTTCCATTTAATTCGAGGTCAAAAAGCCTATAAAAAAAGTCTTATCGACAGATTGGTTATTGTCGGTTTAGACGGGATGGATCCTATACTCGCAGAAAAATTCATGGCTGAAGGGAAACTTCCAAATTTTTCCGATCTAAGAAAAACCGGCTGCTATGCCCCTTTGGAGACAACCATCCCTTCCATTTCACCTGTTGCGTGGTCCTCATTTATGACAGGCTGTCATCCAGCCAAACACAACATTTTTGATTTCCTCAGCCGTAATCCAAAAACTTACCTTCCCGAACTCTCTTCCGCCCGAATTGGGAAACCAAAAAAAGTTCTTTCTATTGGAAAATACAATATTCCCCTGTCCAAGCCGGAAATAAAGGGGATGCGAAAAAGTGTCCCCTTCTGGAAAATACTCGGAGAAAACGGCATATTCAGCACAATCCTTCGGATTCCCATCACCTTCCCCCCTGAGAAATTCCGAGGTCATCTCCTCTCAGGCATGTGCGCGCCGGATTTGAAAGGAAGCCAGGGAACATTTTTTTTCTACACAGAAGATAGCGAAAAATTAAAAAAACGTGAGGGCGGGGAAAACATCCACGTCGCACAAAAAAACAATGTTATCCGTACGTACCTTTCCGGCCCTGAAAACACGATGCTCAAGAAGACAGAGGAACTCCGTCTCCCTCTGGTGATCACCATCGATAAAGAGAAAAATCAAGTCCAAATCGAGGTCTCCGGTCAACAAATCAACCTTAAACTTAGAACATTCTCCGACTGGATCAAAGTGGCATTCCGGCCGGGTTTGAGAATCAAGGTCAGAGCCATCTGCCGTTTTTATGTGTCTCAAATCCACCCTATTTTTGAAATGTATGTCACACCGCTCAATATTGATCCGGAAAAACCGGCCCTACCCATATCTCACCCCTATGTCTATTCCGTTTATCTTTCCAAACTCTTAGGGAGTTTTGTCACGCTGGGAGAAGCCAACGATACATGGGCCCTCAATGAGAATGTCCTTTCTGAGGAGGCATTTTTAGAACTGTCCTACGCCAACCATCGTGAATGGGAAGAAATGCTGTTTAATGCCTTGGACAAGACCAAAAAAGGCACCGTGATAAGCTGGTTCGAAACGACAGACAGCCTTCAGCACATGTTTTACCGTTATCTGGATGAAAAACATCCCGCACTCAAAACCGGCCAAGCAAAAATGAGCGCCAGTGTCATCGAAGAGCTGTACAAAAAAATGGATGACCTTATCGGAAAAGTTAGAGCCAAGCTGGGGAAAAAAAGTTGTCTGATAGTCATGTCGGACCACGGAATAAAATCATTCCGCCGGGGCGTCAATATCAACTCATGGCTCTACATTAACGGCTATCTCTCTCTAAAAGATGGCAAGAAAGACAGTGATGAATGGTTCAAGGATGTCGATTGGTCCGGAACCAAAGCCTATGGTTTAGGATTGGGTGGGATCTACATCAATCAAAAAGGACGGGAAAGCAAAGGCATTGTCAATCCCGGAGAAGAGACTCAAGCCCTTAAAAAAGAAATCATTCAAAAATTGAGCGAACTCAAAGATGGAGACAACGGCCAGAAAACAATCAACAAAATATTTGATAGAGACGAACTCCCGCAGGGCCCTTATATTGACAACTGTCCCGACTTCATTGTGGGATACGGTGAAGGGTACCGGGTTTCATGGGATTCCGTGACAGGAAAGGTCAATTCCACCATTATTGAAGACAATACAAAGGCATGGAGCGGAGATCACTGCATCGATCCTCGAATAGTTCCGGGAGTATTCTTTTCAACTCATAAAATCACGACATCGACCCCATCTATCGTCGATATAGCACCAACAGTGCTTGAACTTTTTGGAATCGCCCCCCCTGTTTATATGGATGGCCGGTCTCTCGTGGAAGGACGCAAAAAATGACTGATTTAAATAGAAGGGATTTTCTAAAACTAGGACTGACTGCCGGTTCTTTGATGGCCTTAGGAAAAGGCTCTCACCTCCTTTCGAATGGATTAGGAAAAACCGACACACAAACAAAAGTTATTATCCTGGGGCTTGATGGACTGGACCCTCAACTTATGAACACATTTATGGACCAAGGGAAACTGCCGGCTTTCTCCAGGCTTCGCAGTCAAGGAGATTTTAAACCTCTCCGCACCAGCACCCCTCCACAAAGCCCTGTGGCCTGGTCTAATTTTATCACCGGAATGAATCCGGGTGGTCACGGCATTTTTGATTTTCTTCACCGGAACCCGAAGACATACTTCCCTGAATTTTCGGCAACAAAATCAGTGGGGACTCCAAAAACCATCTCTATAGGCAACCTCGTGCTTCCCCTCTCCGGAGGAGATATCATCAACCTCCGTAAAGGAAGGGCATTCTGGCAAATACTTGAAGACTATGATATCCCGGCCACTGTCTTCAAGATGCCTGCAAACTATCCTCCTGTTCCATCGAAACAACGGACTCTTTCCGGGATGGGCACTCCCGAGCTTTCCTTGGGCCACCCCAATCGATTTCACTATTTCACGACAGAAGGAGCCGAAATCAATCAGGATCTCGGTGGTGGAGAAATTTATGATGTCTATGTGATCGGAAACCGTATGGATGCATCACTGCCCGGTCCGATCAATATGTTTAAAAAGGACCAGCCTCAATCACAAATCGAATTCCAAGTGTATATAGATCCCGTGCACCCTGTGGCTAAAGTCGTCATCCAGGATCATGTCTTTATCCTCAACCAGGGAGAATGGAGTGAATGGAAAAAAGTCAGTTTCAAAATGATTCCGACTCAATCTGTGAGCGGGATCTGCAAATTCTATCTCCAGCACGTTGGTCCTGATACGATAAAACTCTATGTATCATCGATCAATATCGATCCCGAAAATCCGGCACTCCCGATATCAACCCCCGACAGTTATATCAAAGAACTCGGGAAGAAATTCGGCTCTTTTCATACTAAAGGTTTCCCCGCAGAATCAGCAGCTCTCGACCACGGCATATTTGATGAAAGCGAATTCCTTGCATTAGAAGATGTCGTCCTCAAAGAGAGAAAAGAAATGTTTGACTATGAACTCTCGAGATTCGATTCAGGCCTTCTTTTTTACTATGTCTCCAGTACCGATGAAAGGCAGCATATGTTCTGGCGGCTCATGGATAAACAGCATCCGATGTACGATTCCAAGCTGGCGGAAAAATATGGAAAAACTATTGAGAATATCTACATCGAAGCGGATAAATTTCTGGATAAAGCCGTACAGAAAACGGACAAGAATACTGTTCTTATGGTCATGTCCGACCATGGATTCACATCTTACCGGCGGTCATTTCACCTCAACACTTGGCTCAAAGATAACGGATACCACACACTCATCAATCCCTGGAAAGTTGGGAAAGAAGGCTTCGATAATACAGACTGGGCAAGAACTAAAGCCTACGCCCTTGGGATCAACAGTCTATACATCAATCAAAAAGAACGAGAGGCTGAAGGGATCGTCTCCCGTGGTACTGAAATGGACAACCTCGTCTTTGAAATTGCCCGGAAACTCGAGGAATTCACTGATCCTGAAACTGGAGAAAAGCCTGTTCTTAAGGCCTATATTTCAAAAGAGATCTATCAGGGACCCTATTCAAACAATGCCCCCGAACTTATTATTGGCTATAATCGTGGTTACCGCGCCTCATGGGCCACCCCATTAGGGCAAATTCCCGAAAACATCTTAGAGGATAATAAACAGAAATGGAGTGGTGATCACTGCATGGACCCAACAGTTATTCCAGGAATCCTCTTTACCAATCAAAAAATAATATCTGAGACTCCGGCTCTCTTTGATTTAACTGCCACAATTCTTCAACTCTTCGGCATAGAAAAACCGAAGGACATGATAGGGAATTCTATTTTTTAGGACTAAGGAGATAAATATGGGAAAGGCAAAAGTGAAACTCGAAAAAGATTTGGTGGATAAAGTCAAAAAGTTTGCGGAATTAGCGGGATATTCTTCACCCGAAGAATTTATCACACATTGTTTAGAAAAAGAAATTTCTAAATTCGAAGAATCCGACTCTGAAGAAGAAATAAAAAAAAAACTGAAGGGTCTGGGTTATATTTCATAGGGATGTTTTAAGCACAATTATGAACCTGGATTATTCACGAGTCAAGGTTGCCGAAGATGCGAGGCGTGGCGGGTGAAGCTGTGGTATTTCACCGCGAATCCGCCGCAACAAAGCAGATGCGGTGAGATTGGCTCGCCTCCGGGAGGTAAAAAATGTCGATTATCAATAGAAAGGACATGGAAGAATGAATATTAAGAGTGATTTGCCAGAAAATCAAAGTGAAACAATGATATTGCTTGTGTTGAAAAAACATTGGCATTTTTTATGAATATTTCAGGTTAACTAAGATGTGGATTATTAACACAATTATCGGAAAAATATTTGAAGTTCTCCTTTTTCCCTTCAAAAACATGAGCCCCTGGTTTGGGATGGTTGTTATCTCCTTCCTTACGGGACTTCTTGTGCTGTTCATCTACAAGTTCACGTCCAATCAGGAAGGCATCAGGAATATAAAAAACAAAATCAAGGCTCATCTCCTTGAACTTAGGCTCTTCAAAGACAGCCTGAGCATTTCTCTCAAAGCTCAGGGAAACATTCTCCGTGCAAACTTCAAATACATCGGATACGCGATGAAGCCTCTTCTTGTAATGATCATTCCAGTCTTACTGATCCTCATTCAGCTCGATTTCTGGTTCGGTTACGATTCTTTTGATCCCAATCAAAAAACCATCCTCCGCGTTCAGCTAATGGAAAACGTTCCGGTTATGGACACAATAATCGACATCAAAACGGGTTCCGGTATCATTCTTGAAACACCTCCCCTGCGGATAATGGAAAGTAACGAAATCAACTGGCGTATCCGAGCAGAAGAGATTGGTGTCCATGGAATCACAATCATGGTTGACGGTCAGGAATTCACAAAAAGTATCTCGATCGGACAAAACAAATTGAGCCGGATATCACCATTGAGGACAAGAAAAAACTTTATTAAAGAAGTCTTCAATCCCAGCGAATCTCCTCTGCCAAAAAATTCACCGATAAAATATATAGAGATCACCTATCCTTCAAAAAAAATGCACCTTTTTGGATTGAATATCCACTGGCTTATCGCCTATTTTGCCCTCTCTCTCATCATCGGATTTTCACTTAAGGGCTTCTTTAAAGTGGAAATATAAAAGGAAAAATATTATGAAAATTGAAGAATTCAAGATGGAACGTATGCAGTCCAAATGGGAGTTTCACGTCGATTACAATCTCTCGGAAAGCGGCGTTTACCCCATGACCTTTGAAGAACTCGTCTCAGCCGAACAACTCGAAAACATAATAAAGACACCTCTTGGTTATCTCCAGACAAACGGAACGACAGGACTTCGGGAGAAGATCGCTCACATCTATCCCGGCGCCGACATCGAGAACATTTTGGTGACAACAGGCTCGGCTGAAGCCAATTTTCTTTTGATGTGGAAATTTTTAGAGCCCGGAGATGAAGTGCTGGTCATGCTTCCTAACTACATGCAAATGTGGGGACTTATGAAATCTTTTGGCGCTTGCATAAAGCCCTTTTATCTTAGAGCAGATCTAGATTGGAATCCGGACCTTACCGAACTCAAAAATCTTATCAGCCCAAAAACAAAACTCATCACGGTTACCAATCCTAACAATCCCACAGGAGCACAGCTGAACCAAGAAGCCCGGAAGACAATCATCGAACTGGCCGACAGCGTTGGAGCATGGATACTTTCAGATGAAATCTATCAAGGAGCTGAACTGGACGGTCTGATAACGCCAAGCCTCTGGGGCAGCTACAAAAAAGTCATTGTGACCAGCGGTCTATCCAAGGCTTACGGACTTCCAGGACTGAGAGCCGGTTGGATGGCAGGGCCGGCAGATATTATGCAGGAAATCTGGACCTACCACGACTACACCACGATCTCCCTGAGTGCCCTAAGTGACAAATTGGCCCGAATAGTTCTTGAACCTGAAAATAGAAAAAAAATTCTCAATAGAACCCGTAAGATTCTCAATAACAATTATCCTATCCTTGATGAATGGTTTAAGAAACAAGGAGAAATTTTTAAATACATCCCTCCCAAAGCCGGAGCCATCGTCTATCCACACTATTCCCTGGACATCAATTCAACAATATTAATTGATAAACTTCGCCGGGAAAAAAGTGTGCTTCTTGTTCCAGGAGATCATTTTGAAATGGACAGATACATCCGTTTTGGCTTTGGTGATACAGAGGATTATCTCAGAAAGGCTCTCGATCGTGTAGAAGAAGCCATCAACGAGATCAGAAAATAAGTATCATCTCCAAAAGAGTTGGAAGGATCATAAGGAGTCTAGGGGTCAAGGAGTCTAGGGGTCGAGTGATCGGGAAAAGAACCGAAAATATCACAGTAGTCTATAAACCCTTTCCAATTTTATTAAACCAGACAATCTCATCGAGTGTTTTTCTTTTTTTCTCTTTGGAGGGCCGTTCCTCATAGTATCCCATAGACATAAGTGAAACAATTTTATATTTTCTGGGAATATTCAGCAGTTTTCTGGTTTTTTTCGTACTAAACCAGCCGATCCAGCACGTTCCCAATCCCAACTCTTCCGCCTGAAGTACTATATGTTCACCCGCAATTCCCATATCGATAAAGTAAAAATGGATACCTTGGATCTGCTTCCCTATCCTGTTGGCGACAACATCGAGTTTTGCCAGCATCACTATGATAACAGGAGCTTTACCTGCAAATTTGCTTGAAGAATAGATCCCTGAAAATACTTCATCAGAAAAGTTCTTTTTCACCTCCGGGTTATCAATAACCAAAAAACGCCAAGGCTGAACGTGATCGGCCGACGGCGCCATTCGAGCCGCTTCGAGACAGATCAAAACCTTTTCTCTTTCGACAGGTTTTTCCAGATACTTTCGGATACTCCGCCTGTTCCGAACGAGCTGCTGAAAGGGTTTTATTTTATTCATAGTTTCTTCAAAGTCACCAATCCGGCTCTCTCGAGAACACGGAAAAAAGAAAGAACATCCTGAAGTTTTATTGGTCCAAATTCTGCAGAAACGGCTTTTTTGATATCGAGAATACTCCTGTAGCCATCAACAAAATTCAGTGCCTCGTACGAAGAATACCCTTGAAGTTTTATCTCCTCTAATACTTCTGGTCCAAGTTTGCCCACAAGCCAATCCGTTTGGAGAGGCCCGATAAAATTCTCATCCCGGACTGGCACGATCCGGCTCAAAGTCTTCTCTTCTGCACTCTGTTGAATGGCCTTGGGTTTAACACCGAATTGCTGACTGAGGTTTTTAAAATGTTTCTGCGCTTCTATCTTAAAAGTCGAACGTAGGGTTCTGAGGTTTCCAGTGGAATTTTCAATCCATTTTTTGGCCTGCTCATTCCCGGCAAAGACAATGGTTGAGAGGACGGACTGCATCTCTCTTTTGGCCGAGTGTTCTATGACATTTAAAACCTGTTTGTATAAAACCAACAGGTCATCAGGATTTTTTGCGTCCAGCATAAAGCCCAGGCTGTCATAATAATCGGCAGAAAGGCGTGCAAAGCCATTCCTTGAGATGATTCGAGACATGTCCTTGGCTTCTCTCTCTGCGGCATGGGCCATATAATAGGATGAGCCCAGAGCGATAAAACACACACGACGGAGTTCGGAAGCATCGACCTTATCCATAGTGTCAAGACTCGTGTGATGAAATATATCCCCATGCCCAAACATCACAGAGGGTGTCCTTAAAGCCCCATCGTTAAAGACATAGTGATCGCTCCCTCCTCCGAATGGTCGGATCTTGTAGGCAAAAGGATGCCGGCTTCCACTTTCGCTCCTCAAATTCAAGCTCTCCGCCAGCAGTGTGAAATTGACAACAACATCATTGAGATAACTGGGTATTGAATCAGGAGTACGGGTGATATTGAAAGTTCCCCCAGTCAAATGCAGATCCTCTCCAATCATATCACAGTTGATGACGGCCAATGTATTGCGTGTTCTCTCGAGATGGGCCTTGATATAAGGGTAGGTCCCTGCAAATTCCGGAACCCAGAGAAATCGTATGGTTCTTCTCGGTGGTTCAATAAGGCCTGAATTAACCATTTTTTTCAATGCTCTTGCCATTTCCAGCATGCCTCCGGAGCCGCTGGCATTATCGTTAGCACTTGGGAGTGGATGGCAGAGATGGCCGATTATCATCACTTCTATCTCAGGATTTGTGCTGCCCTGAAGGGTAGCGGTGAGAATTTCAACCTGAGTTTCATAGTATTCGGCCTGGACATTTGCCTTAAGCACAACTTTTTTTCCCTCATCTAGCATTTTCTTGAGAAGCCACCCTTGATTTTTTGACACATTGAATCCGAATCCGATTTTTTCCCGTTCTTCCCAAGTTGGCCAGATGGCAGTATAGCGAATCAAGTTGGGATATCCGGGCCGGACATCAGGAGGGTACCAAGTGATCACCCCCAAAGCTCCTCTCTTAATTACAGCCTCCCGCATCACATCGCCTGTATAAGCCGTCGCCAGGACAATCTTCCCCCGGACATCTTTTTCCAGATAGGACACATCTCCGATTCCAGATCCAACATCCACCAATTCGGCTTCGACATCGGCCGAATTACTGTGTTTAACCAGGGTTAAAGGAATCTCTTCATATGAACACAGCTTTCGCTTATCGGGAGCCAACCTCCACAACTCAGCACTCTTTGCTCTCCAACCAATGGGAGTTCTGTATGTATAATAAAAAGTGGATCCATTCGACGGCCAGCCCTCAATTTTGGCATCCGTGTACCCCATCTTTTTCAACTCTCCCTGGATCCAAACAGCTGAATCATGCCATCCCTCGGAGGCTTGTATACGATCAAATTGAGAAATTCGTTCCGTGTATTTATAGGCCATTTCTCCAGATATTTCCTGGGTTAAAGCCTGGATCAGTTTTTTCTCTGCCAGAGATTTTTCATTGGCCTCCAACCCGCTCCCTACAAATACAACAATCAAAAATAATAGGATTATCCTCTTAAATTTAGGCATAATCTCCCTCCCTCATTCTTTTTTCTAAAAATATTCGGATGAGTATTTGAGAAGACCATTTCCCTAGTCTATTCATATACCACAAATAGGAGAGAATTGAAAAAATTAAGGATCTATGAATTTAAATCCCGTGAACGATAATGTTTTTATGATCCTGTCTCACTACTGTCCTATTAAAAAATACAAAAGTTTTGTAAGTCATTGAATATAATAACGAAAGCCGGAAAAATGGATTTTTCGATTTGAATTCACTTTCCAAGTTCGTGTATGACTTCTCTAGCCATAGAGAGGTGATACATGAATACTGGCCAAACGATTTTCTCCCAGATTATGTCCTTCATACCGAAATATGAGTTTGATAAACAAGTTATCAAATACAAAGGCAATTATAGAATACGACAATTTAGTTGTTGGGATCAATTTTTATCTATGAGTTTTGCGCAATTGACCTATAGGGAAAGTTTACGTGATATAGAAGTCTGTTTAAACGCTCAACCGAATAAATTGTATCACATGGGAATCAAAGGAAATGTCACACGAACGAATATCGCTCATGCCAACTGGAAAAGAGATTGGCGTATTTATGCTGAGTTTGCCCAGGTCCTCATTTCTCAGGCCCGTAAACTCTATCAAGATGATCCTGAGTTTATTATTGACCTGGATAGTACTGTATATGCTCTGGATTCAACGACGATTGATTTATGTTTATCGCTTTTTCCTTGGGCAAAATTTCGAAAAAGCAAAGGGGCGATCAAACTTCATACCTTATTGGATATTCAGGGGTCAATACCGGTATTTATTGAGATTACAAGCGGGCTGGTACACGATGTCAATATCCTTGATGTGCTTATTCCTGAGCCTGGGTCTTTCTATATTATGGATAGGGGGTATCTTGACTTTGAAAGACTTTATCGAATCAAGGAGAACTTGGGATATTTCATAATCCGTGCAAAAAAGAATATGAAGTTTCAACGGACCGAATCCAGAAAAGTCGACAAGTCAACTGGTCTCCGCTGCGACCAAATCATTCGCCTCAGTGGTTTCAACGCACGAAAGAGCTACCCCGACAAACTGCGAAGAATCAAATATCATGATAAACAAACAGATAAAATTTTAGTGTTTCTTACAAACAATTTTGACATTCCAGCGCTCACTGTAGCAGAATTATATCGTAACCGATGGAGAGTGGAATTATTTTTCAAGTGGATAAAACAGCATTTGAAAATAAAAGCATTCTTTGGGACCTCCCCAAATGCAGTGAAAACCCAGATATGGATTGCAATAAGCATCTATGTCATGGTAGCGATGATTAGAAAAATACAGAAAATAGAGCTGAGTCTCTACACAATTTTGCAAATTTTCAGTGCGTCACTATTTGAGCAAGTCCCTATTTATCAATTACTTACGGATACTTCTTCACAGAGTTTCAACTGCGACTCTCGTAAACAATTGAATTTATTCGATTTATAATCGGACACTAGTGATCCTGTCTATATAAAAATATGGGAGAGATCTGGCTTTACTTCAACAGGGCGTATGCTATAAGCTTGATATTCAGTGAAAAAAAAAAATTTAAGGGCCGATGCATTAGACATCTTTCAGGCAGGATTGCACTCAGTTGATTCTTTTTCTGCTGTTCAAAAATATTTATTCCTTGAAAAGAATATATTAGCGGTCAACGGAAAAAAATATCCTTTATTTGACTACGATAATGTCTATGTGTTAGGGATAGGAAAGGCCACGGCTGCCATGGCCCAGGCTGTTGAAGAGTGTCTTTCAGATCGAATCACATCGGGTTTTATCAATATCAAATATGGGCACACACGTCCATTAAAATATATTACAGCTCATGAAGCAGGACACCCGGTTCCTGATGATGCTGGCCTGAAGGGAAGCGAACAAATTATTCGTATGATCAAATCTGCCGGAGAAAGGGATTTGATCATTTTTTTAATTTCAGGTGGAGGATCTGCACTGCTGCCTTCACCGGTCAAGGGATTAACGCTCCATGACATCCAAAAGACAACTCAAGCCTTACTAGAGGTTAGTGCTCCTATCACAGACATCAACACCATACGGAAACACATCTCCAGGTTAAAGGGAGGGCGATTGGCAAAACTGGCTTATCCTGCAACCCTCATTACACTCATCCTATCTGATGTTATTGGGGATCGTCTCGACAGCATCGCCTCAGGTCCCACTGCTCCTGATGAGAGTACATATCATACGTGCCAGCACATCATAAACAAATTTAACCTTCAAAATAAAATCCCATCACGAGTATTCGATTTCATAGTTTCCGGACAAAACGGCAAAGAAGAAGAAACGCTCAAATCCGGTGATCCAGTTTTTCAACACGTCCAGAATGTGATCATAGGAAGCAACATTCAAGCTATAAAAGAAGCCAAACGGAGGGCAGAGACTCTTGGTTACAATAGCCTTATTCTCTCATCATCCATAGAAGGAGAGGCCAAGGAAGTGGCGAAAATGTGTGCCTCTATTTCAAAAGAAATCATCAGCACAAAGAATCCCCTGCCCCCTCCGGCATGTGTCATATCCGGAGGCGAAACGACGGTGACCATCCGAGGACACGGGTTGGGAGGACGCAATCAGGAATTCGCACTGGCCGCGGCTATTGAAATCGATGGATTAGACGACACTGTCATCTTCAGTTGTGGTACGGACGGTACAGATGGCCCAACCGATGCAGCCGGAGCTATCGCTGACGGTCAAACGCTCAAAAGGGCCAAACAAAAACAGATGGATGCGGAAGATTATCTTATAGACAATGACTCCTACCACTTTTTCAAGGCCCTGGACGATTTGATTTTCACAGGGCCTACGTTCACGAATGTTATGGATCTCAGACTAATTATGGTGACTTAAAGGAAATGAAAAGGAGGATTCTTTGAATATGAAAAAAAAACTTTGGGTTTGGACTTTAACAATTTTCCTTTCTGGCAGTCTCTATCTCCAAGCAGCAGATGTTCCCTTCTGCAAGCAGATCGCCAGCTACACAATGGATATTGTTCTCGACACCCAGCAGCAGTGGATATTTGGAAAAGAACTCGTCACCTGGACCAATGATACGGCTTATGTGACTGATGAGCTCTGGTTTCACCTGTACTGGAATGCATTCCAGAACAATAAAAGCACCTACTTAATCGAGTCGTCCGGAAGCAGAACAGCTGATTTTGAAAGGGACGATTGGGGATACTGCCGTATTGAAAAAATTGATCTACTCCAGGGAGAAAATTTTGAGGACATCGACCTAAAACCTGGCATGGAATTCCGCTCTCCCGATGACGGGAACCCTTTCGACAGAACAGTCCTTGTGGTCAAACTTCCTCAGGAAATCCAGCCGGATCAATCCATAACAGTCCGCATTGTCTTTCAGTCAAAGGTTCCCCGCCCTATCTCCAGAACCGGAGTCTTTAAAGACAATTATTTTATGTCCCAGTGGTTCCCCAAAATTGGAGTGTTTCAGAATGGAAACTGGAACTGTCACCAGTACCATGCTTCTTCGGAATACTTCGCCGACTATGGAACATATGATGTCAAAATCACAGTCCCTTCACATTTTGTCATTGGAGCCACAGGCGAACACCGCGCCCAAACGACCAATGAAGATGGGACGACCACACATCATTTCTATCAGCACAGCGTTCACGACTTTGCCTGGACGACAAGCCCCCGTCTTCTTGAATACAAGGAAGATTATGAGTTTATTCCCGGAAAAACCACACAAATCACGCTCCTTCTTCAACCAGAACATAAAAAACTTAAAGACCGTTATATAAATGCAGTTAAAAACGCCATCAAGTACTCCAGTATTTTTTATGGTGACTATCCTTACACTACGGTCACATGTGTCGATCCCGGATACAACAGCGGCTCAGGAGGTATGGAATACCCCACGTTCTTTACGGGAGGCGCATATTTCCTGACACGGAAAGGCATCCCTAGACCCGAGGGAGTGACCATTCACGAATTCGGACACGGGTATTTCTATGGATTGATCGGAAATAATGAATTCGAAAATCCCTGGATGGATGAGGGATTCACATCTTTTTTGGACACAGAGATTTATCACGCAGCCTATGGAGAACCCGTTTTTTCGAAATCCTATTTTGGAATCCCTGTAACATTTAAGGGCGTAAAAATCCCCATTGAATCGAACGGAATTTCCCGGCACCGATTGACATACAATATGGATAACTTACAAAGGTTTTCCTGGGAGTTTATGGAAAGAAGCAGCTATGGCGCAAACTCCTATGCCAAGGCCGAATTGATGCTCAGAACGCTCAAGCGCTTCCTTGGAAAAGATCTCTTTGCCGCGATGATCAAAGACTATTCAACGCGCTGGTGGTTTAAACATCCCCAACCCAAAGATTTTTATGATGTTGTATCCGAATATGTTGGAGAGGACATGAGCTGGTTTCTGGATCAGTTCGTCTATGGATCGGAAAAATTGGACTATGCGATATCTAATATCTCCAACACAAGACCAATTCAACCGGAAGGTCTGTTCGATGGAGAATACAAAAAAAATGAGGATACTAAGCGACAAGACATCTTTGAATCCGAAGTACTTGTCAGGCGTTTAGGAGAAGTTAAAATTCCGGTCGAAGTGCAAATTGTTTTTAAAGATGGTGAAATAATTGTTGAAAACTGGGACGGTTTGTACAGATGGAAAAAATTCAGATTTAATCGTCCCTCCCCTATTGTAAAAGCCGTGATTGACCCGGAATTTAAACTCGTTCTGGATATTAATCGAACAAATAACAGCCGCAAAGTAAAACCCAATAGGCTTGCTCCTCTCAAAGGCGTATCCTCCTGGCTTTTATGGCTTCAACACTTTTTGGAGTTTTTTACTCTGTTTGGTGGTTAATGAGGAGGAAGAATAGAATGAAAGTTTTCATAAATTTTGTCAAAGGATTCCATACAAGCAGAAAATATTTTCGTATGGTGATTTTGCTGCTTGTTTTCAACCTGCTCTTTTCTCTTATTCTTGCCGTTCCGATGTACACTTCCCTTGAAGAATCCATAGGCCGGAGTGAGGTCGGAGACCGAATGGTTAAAGGATTTGATTATATTTGGTGGGAAGAATTCAGAGATCAGAGCAGAGGGATAGAAACGACCTTTACTCCCTCAATTCTCGGAAAAGGAGCTGTTCTCGATAACTTTGTCCACCTCATCCATTTTGGAGAGACAAATTTACCCAGGGTCATCCTCGTTTTCGGAGCCCTCTACATACTACTCCACACGTTTCTTTCAGGGGGAGTCATCTCTGTTTTGGCCGGGGATACTTCCGTCTTCTCAATCAAGGGTTTTTTCTCCGGGGCAGGAAAATTGGCCTCCCGGTTTTTCCTGCTGATGATATTATCCTGGGTCTTTTTTTTCCTTGTTATCGTGCTCAAAGACTTTTTTTCCACTATCGCAGAGAGAGTGTCCAGTACGGCCGTATCGGAAGTTTTCCCATTTTATCTGAGTCTAATATTCAGCATCCTTGTGTATGTCGTGTTCCTTTTCTTTCAGATGATTTTTGATTACGCCCGCATCAAAACGGCTCTCGAAGACGGCCAAAATGTCCTGCTAACAATAAGGGATGCTTTTATCTTTGTGTTTAAAAATTTCGGCACGACAATGGGATTATTCTATCTCCTGTTCTTAGCCAATCTTGTTCTCACGGTCGTTTATATCCTCCTCAAAGAGATTATTCCTCAGACTTCAATAGTCAGCATCACCGCAATCTTTATAATCCAGCAGGTCTTTATCTGCTCTTTTATCTGGATCCGCTGCTGGCTCTATTCCAGCCAACTGGAACTCTACAAGTACTTAAAATAGGATCATCTCAAAGAGAATTGAGATGATTCTAAGGATTCAGGGGGTCAGGGATTCTAGGGATCCAGAATCCTTGTGTCTTTGAATCCTTTGCATCAACTTATGGGATTGTTACAGAAAAGAATAATTATCTCGATTCTGTATATAGATTCTGGTATAGTTTGAGTGACCGATTATAAGATTCGAGGAGATTATTTCAGGAGGAATACTATGAAAAAAACAATCATTTTTTTGGCTATCGTCTTTGTTGTGATTGCTGGGCTTACGTCGTGTGGAAAGTCAGAAGTACCTAAAGCGGGCAATGCCCAGGCAGAAAATATGCTCAAACTTCTCCCGGCAAATGCAGACGGTGTCTTTTTTATCGATCTGGCACGCGCTATGGAAATGGAATTCGCCAGAAAAGAAATCACTGAAGATGAAGACATTCAAGCCTTTATCGAACAGACCGACATAGATCCTCTTAAAGATATTTTCTTTTTAGCCGGAGCCGTGACACAAAAAGAAAATGAAGAAGACAAAGAGAAAGTCGCTGTCATCCTGAATTTAAACTATGACAAAGATAAAATCCTTGCTCTCATCCGAGAAAAAGCTCAGGAAGAAGGACAAGAAATCAGTGAAACCGAGTATGAAGGCTACACAATTTACGGGATGTGGGAAGATGACAAAGAAGTCAGTCTCGCGTTCATCGATGAATCAAACATCCTTGTTGGGGATAAAACTCAAACTCAGGCCATTATTGATGTTATCCTTAAGAAGACGGACAATTTCTACAGCAATGAAATCCTTGCCAATCTTGTCAGCAAGACAGATAAACAGGCTATTTTGTGGGGAGCCATACACTTTGCGCCCGAATCGCTGGCTGAAATGACAGCGGACAATCCCATGCTGCAGGATCTCAAGAACCTCCAAGCCGCATCCATTTCCTTTAACTATAAAAATCAAGCCATTCTGGCCGATATCAAATTGATGGGTGGAGATGAAACCAAAAATAAAAGCCTTGCAGATTTTTTAACCGGAATTAAAGGCCTTGCAGGAATAATGGCTGCAGAAAAACCAGAAATCGGGGTATTGATGAATGCGATTACCATCACTTCCGGGCCCGAACACGTACAAATCTCTGCCAATATTCCCGAAGAACTCTTAAATAGCCTCAAAAGTGAAACTGAAGAGGGCAAAGAAGAAATCAAATAAAATATTTCCTTCACTATACCTGAATTATTGATAAAAAATGCTGACATTCGATATTACTGGCCAATAAATAAGGTGATGTTCAAAGATATTGCTGAAAATCATGTTATCAAGTTGATATCATTGAAGATAAATAAAGGTGTCAGCAGTTTTTATCAATAATTCAGGTTAGTCTTCAAGGATGTATTCTTTCCGGGAAAATACATAGCAGGCTAAGGCTAAAAACACACTTGTCAGGAGAAAAAGCACAGCGATCGCTGTGCCTGTAGAAGTGGGCTCTAACTGAAAGAGAAGAATGGAAAATTTCCCCCCTGAAAAATGAGAGGGAAGAAGGGATTTAAGATAGTGAACGATAGCAAATTTTTGGGTAGAACCTGGAAAATACTGGATAACATTTTCCCATCCGAAGCTGAATATTAGCCCCAAAATGATAGATCTTTGCAAAAATGTCCCTATGAGTGTAAATAACGCCATGTAGCAGATGACGCCCAAGATCAACACTCCCATATCTCTTAACAAAATGGAATAAAGGGAAAAATCCAGAAGTTTCTCAAAGTTCAGAATGAAAAAAGAAGCCGTCAAGCCTGTCACGACCATGAGTACGGTCAGGAAGGAGTAGGCGGCATACTTTCCGAGAATAATGGCCGATTTTGGAATCGGACGTGTCGTCAGATAAGTTAAGGTCTTGTTTTCAATCTCCTCTGAACATACCGATGTCCCGAAGAAAAGGGAAAGGATGAGAATAAGAAATTGGAGATAAAAAGTCATAATCATATTCGAAAATATTTGAATCCCCGTTATGGATGGCCCGACAGAAAACAGTTGAGAAGATTTTATAACCACGGCCATAATGACTGGGAATAAACTCATTAAGTAGAAGGCCTTGGTTTTACGTGTTTTTTTCCCATAGGAAAAGAAAAAAGAAAATATCCGACCGATAGATTTCAGCAAGAAAGACAATTCACTTTTCTTTTTTGAGCCCATATTATTTCCCTATCAAATAATCAAATACAGCCTGAAGGTTGTCATCAGGAGAGGTGATTTCCAATACATCTATTTTATTTTCGACTACAAGGGAGGGCAAAATACTGAAAAATTTATCTCTATTCGAGGTTTCTAATTGAAGAGAATTTTCCTCAGGTCCAAAATGAATATTTGATACAAATTTTTCATGGATAAATTTTGATGCCAGCAGTCTCGTATTATCACATTTTATAGAAATGATGTGAGGATGAGTTTCAATCAAATCCCTGATGTAATGAATGTCTCCTTGAGCAAATATTTTTCCTTGATGGATGAGGATGATCTTCTTTGTCATGGATTCAATTTCCGGAAGTACATGACTGGACACAATGATGGTTTTCCCTTCCTTGGCAAAAGTCTTAACGAGTCGGATGATTTTTCTTCGACCTAATGGGTCCAGACCATTCAAAGGCTCATCAAGAATGATGATGCTCGGATCGTGTGCAATGGCTTGCGCAAACTTAAGCCTCTGCCTCATTCCCCTGCTGTACGACTTAATATTCCGGTCTTTGTCGTCCAGAAGCTCTACAAATTCCAGGGCTTTTGTTGCCCTTGCCTCACTCTCATCCAAAGAAAAATGAAAGAGCTGAAGCAGTTGTTTCAGAAACACCCAGCCCGACATATCTTCATAAAATGAATCCTGCTCCGGACAGAAACCGATAGTCGAGAAAAGGTCATAGTTATTCCTGATGTTCTCGCCTTGAACTTTGACAGATCCTATTTTTGGTATAATTTGCCCGGTGATAAGTTTTAGAAAAGTCGATTTCCCGGCTCCGTTGGGCCCCAGTAAACCGGTGATCCCTGAATCAATTTTTAGAGTGACATCGCTCAATCCGAGGACATTTCCGTACCATTTCGAGAGCTTTTGAGTTTCAATCACTGCCAAAGTCATTTGACAATCTCCACGCCTTTGACCTTTCTGATTAATACGACTCCGGACAGACAACAGATTCCGGCCAAAACAAGCAGGGAATAAATCCAAGGCACATTATAAGGCGCTTTGACTCCAAAAAAAGCGGCACCGAGCTGCTGCAGATTAACTTTTAGAGAAAAAAGAGAGGAGTAGGGGCTTCGAAAGATATTGAAAAAAATACCAAAGAGGATATCTGAAAAAAAATAAATGCCGACAATCAAAATGATCACATACCTTCTGCTTTTACTGAGCGATGAGAGAAGAAGCGTGTAAAAAGAAAAAAACACCGTCATGAAGATCGAATACCCAATAATCGAAAACGGCAGCAAAGGAAAATCACCGAAAAACTTCAGACCTCCTGAAAATATCAGCTTCATGATGAAGAGGATCAGTCCGGGAACAAGAGTCAAGAAAAAAAGGAAGATTACAAGAACAGAAGCTTTTCCCAAGAGATAATCCTTTTTCTGTAGAGGGCGTGAAAAATAGAGCTGGAGGGAATTGTATTTTATGTCGTCGGCAATCAGGCCTGCTCCTGTAAAGACCAGGATAATGATGATCATAAACAAGAAAATACTATTGGTCAGGTATGTATTAAATAGAGCGGGATTAACTTTTATTAATTGGGAACCCCCATCCATAATAACACTAAAGTCTTCGATCCTTTCTGCCAGGTAGATTATAACTAAGAATACTACGGCAGGGGCCAGAGCCAAAGCATAAGTAAGTTTGAAAAATTTCTTCTTAAGAGTCAACTTGATGCCATATCTGGTGATTGGCCACCAGGGAAGTTTTTTTATGGAAAATTCCCCGTCCCAGTGAGAATATCCTTTTTCTTTAATCGTCATCAATCCACTCCCACGACATCGGCAAAGAGATCTTCAAGAGAACTCTCGCTCCTTACGAAATGGCGGATCTGAATGTTTTCCTCCGCACCAATTCTAAATATTTCTTGAGGATTTATTTGAGGCGGCATATAAATTCTAAGCATCCCGTCCTCAGTCTCATCCATCTTACAATCCAAATCTGTCAGTTTTCTAAAAAAATTTTCCGACTCCCCAATGACTTTCAGTTCAAAAAGACAAAAATTGATCTGTTTAAGTTCGCTGATTTTCCCTTGGGCAGCCAAAAGACCTTTGTTCAAAATCACAACATAATTGCATGTGGCTTCAATGTCTGAAAGTATATGAGAAGAAATCAAAACTTGAATATCTTTTTTTGAGGAGATATCGATGATCAGCTCAAGAATTTCCTGTCTTCCATGGGGATCTAAACCACTCGTTGGCTCGTCGAGAAAGATAAGGCGCGGATCATGGACAAGCGCTTGAGCCAGTTTTAACCTCTGTTTCATCCCACTGGAGTAAGTCTCCAACCTGCGGTAGCGGCTTTCTTCCAGACCGACATAAAAAAGGACTTCGTGGGCCCTTTTCATGGCTTCTTGTTTAGGCATTCCAGAAAGTTCTCCGAGATAGGACGTGAAGGAAACCGCATCCATTCCAGGAATAAGACAGTCATCTTCAGGCATATAACCCACATACCGCCGAATCATCGACTGCTGTTTTCGTATATCATATCCAAGAACGGATCCATCTCCCTTATCGGGTACAAGAAATCCTAGGAGAATACGAAGAAGAGTGCTTTTTCCTGCCCCATTGGGCCCAAGAAGTCCTATGGCACCCTGAGGAAGATTGAGACTCACGGAATCCAAGGCTTTTGTCTTCCCGTATTGAAAAGTGATGTTTTGGATGTCTATGCTCATCTTCTATTTTTGACTTCACCTCTTACATACGAGGCTCATTCACAAAAAGTTCAATCAAAAGAAACCGTAAAGAATAAAAAGACACATTTTCAAATGTATATCACGGGTTTACCATCTCCAAAGACTAGGGCCCGGTAAGCTTTTTTTACACGATCCCAATTTTCTTCCCTGTCCAGAGCCCAAAAACGACCCATAACGGTGACCACACAGCCTAATGCCATCGACCGGCATTTGTCTTCGACCTTCCCGATATAGACGGCTCCGCTTTCCGGTTTTTCTCCTCTTCGACCTATCAAAGAATGAATATACACGTGTTTTAAATCTTTTTCCTTAGCTAAACGGAGGAGAGCAAAAAGATGGTCAATCGTACCGTGTGAGCTGTAATGAGAGACAATCCCCAGAAGATGAAGAGACTTGCCTGTATTTTTAGCCTTATCTACGGCCCAAAGAAAAGCCTCATTCTGAAAGAACTGCCCGTCCTCAATGGCCCGGTCTATCCTGACTCGATCGAGAAGAATCCTCCGACCCGCTCCGATATGAAGGTGTCCCGCCTCCGAATTTCCAACAGTACCAGGAGGCATCCCCACAGCTTCTCCAGAAGCCTTAAGGAGTGCATGGGGAGATCCGGACCAAAGCTTATCAAAATGAGGAGTTTCGGCTTCAACAATTAAATTCCCGTGCTCCTCCTCTCTTTTCCCCCATCCATCAAGAATGACAAGGAGAATCCTTCTGTTTTTTTTGGGAGGTTCTAACTTACCCAGCAGTAAACTTTCACCTGACATTTCCTCAGGCTGATTGATGCCAAGAAGTTTGAGCAGCGTCGGGGCCACATCTGCAAGTTCACCCAACTCTTTAATCTTAATCCCTTGGTTTGTGAAAAGCGATTCATCAGACAAAATAAAGGGTACCAAATTTTTTGTATGACCTGTATTTATTTTCCCATCCGGATAAAGCCACTCTTCGACGGTTCCATGGTCGGCTGTGACAACCAATGCTATTTTTTTATTTCGGCAGAGATCAGCAATACGTCCAAGTTCTCTATCCACAGACTCGATGGCTTTAAGAACAGCGTGTCTATCTTCAATGTGTCCGACTACATCCACATTGGAGAAGTTGGCAATAATCACATCGTAGACCGGATTTTCTAGATTTTGAAAAATTTCTTCTGTTACGTGATCGGCACTCATTTCAGGTGTGAGGGCATAATTATCTACGCCCTGCGGCGAAGGGACAACGATCCTCTCTTCACCGGAAAAGAGGGCCTCTGTCTTTCCATTAAGAAAAAAACCCACATGGACGGCCTTTTCAGATTCAGCAATTTTCAGGAGTCGTAATCCCGCCTGTGTCACAACTTCGACTAAGGAATTGGCAATTCTTTCGTCCGGAGGAAATGCGATTTTGACATCTAGAGAAGAATTGTATTCAATCATAGTGACATAATTCAATTCCAGCTCTTTTGCGATGGGGAACTGAGAAAAATCCTTATTTACGAGACTCTCCGTAATTTCGATCTCCCTTTCACCACGAATATCGTAGAAAATAACGCTGTCTCCCTGTTGAATCCGACCAAAGGGTTGTCCATCTCTGTCGACGGCAACGATCGGTTCTAATGCTTCATCTTCTTCTCCTCTTTCATAGGCCTCTTTTACGGCTGAAACCATTGGGGACTTCTCATCTTTCATTGCTGCTTTCCTTTGAAAAGTTCAATTGGAGGAGAGATAAAGGATTTACCCGGCTGCCGGATACTTTGAAAGCCCAATGAAGATGAGGACCCGTAACTCTGCCTGTTGCGCCGATTTCTCCGATTACATCCCCTTTAGAGACTTGATCTCCTATACGAACCGTGATTTTTGAAAAATGACAATAAAGGGAAAAAACTCCTAAACCATGATCGATAATAACCGTTTTTCCTGCATAATATAAATAGTTGGCTACAACAACGCTCCCGGAGTTAGAGGTTTTTACATCGGTACCGAATGGAGATGAAATATCAATACCGCTGTGAGGGGAACGAGGTTGGTTGTTGAATATTCTTCTTTCACCGAAATTAGGAGACATCTCCCCCTCAGATGGAATGATGAATTCCCCTTCTCCCAGCCACATTGGAGTGTACATACCATAAATAGCGCTGAGCAGCTCAGATTCTCTTTTTATTCGCTCAAGAGAATCTTCCGGAGGAGTCACATATTTTTCATTCACCCAGAGCTTCTTGATAGGAAACTCTTTGGGTAAAACGATGATTGGCTCTTTACTTGAGTGCTGCTGACCATCCACATTTAGATGAGTCACATACAAAAAGTAATTCCCTGGTTTTAGACCAAGATCCAGACCAATAAAGGCTATAAATTTATGGAATTCCTCTATTTTTATCATGGGGAACTTTCTGTCCTGGAAACGCAGCTGCACAAATTTCATAAATCCGGAATTATCGTGGAGAGTCACTTTGATAACATCCCCCGGTTGGAATGAACGGGAGTTGAGATCGATGACAATTTGAGGTGGTTCTTCCACATGCTTTTCCTGCAGCAGCAGAGTTGTAGGAGAACTAAAAAGAAAACAGAGCGTCATGGCCGCTAAAATCTTTTTTATTACCATGATTTTTCCTCTCGTTCCAGTTTCTCAGTAAAATATATAGAATCACTATTATAAAGTCTATAAAAAAGGGCCATCTCCAAAAGAGTTGTTAGGACGACCTGTTCTCCAGCTCAAAACCCGTGTGGCTGCTGTAAAAACGCTCCGTTCCGGAGATTCGGTATCCTATCATCGAGCGTATAAGGCTAAAAAGAAAGAGAAAATCGGAGTACTCCCCATTGGTTACTCAGATGGGTATCCCACTACAGCCGTTAATAAAGGTTCTGTTCTCATCCGAGGTGAACTCAATCCCATTATTGCCAGTATCACAGCCAACCATATGGAAGTCCTTCTATCCAAAGATTCTCCTTTCGCTAAATCCTCTTCTGTCCAAAAGAATTCGAGGGGTCTAAAAGTCAAAAGGAGTAGCTGAGAGAAAACGCTCGTTTTTGAGACCCTAACTGGAATCCAACTTTTAACCGATTTGCACTATCCCCTCGATTCAAGTTGGAGATCTTCTTTCCAACAAAATATCCGATCGCCGAACCAATGAACACATCCGAAAACCAATGTTTATTTTTATAGATCCGTGACATCGCCACAAGGCTGGCCAAGCCATAGGCAGTCACATGTACGAGGAATTCTTTTGAATGTTCCGCAATGACGGTCGCTACTGAAAACGCGGAAGTGGCATGGCCGGAAGGGAAAGAATAATAACCGGATGTTGAGGAAAAGGGATGAAAACTTGTTGTTGTTTCGCCAGTGTAAGGACGGGCTCGTCCTATCGAATACTTTAATATCCCGACCAAAACTCCTGAAATGAGAAAACTCTCGACCCCTAATAAGGCAGTTTTTCTCATATTATCAAGTTTGAACAATTCGCCTACAATGTAATAAGAGGCCATTAAACTGCTTAAAAAAACTCCATTCCCGGTATTTGTTATAGATTCCCAGAGATCATCAAATAGGCCTTTGTTATTCACGTCGTTCCATTCCTTAATACTCTGATCGAAAGCGAAGAATAGAATCCCGGTTCCGGCGACTGCGGCCAGTGTAAATAATTTTTTCCCTTTCCAATGTGAAGGAGAACTGACAACACTGACGGCATCTCTACCGATTTGTTTCAAATAATTCAAATTGAGTTTATTCTTAGAACTAGTGGATGTTTGTCCGTTCAGATATCCTGCAGAGGATATGAAAACAAGAGTCACCATCAAAAAAACAATAAATAAAGATTTGCGTTTTGTGTTTTTTTGTTCAGGCATGTGACTCCATTTTGCTCTTATTCTTATTCATGAATAGGTCGATTCTATCAAGAGTTTTTTCAGTCACCCCCTGGAAATGATTGAGAATCTGCTGTGCTTTTCCACCCCTTCTTAGTGTCTCCTCATCATCAGAAAGAAGGAACATACGTTTTACGTCCTCTTGCGTTTCAACAATCCTGGCCGCGTCAGCTTGGACAAACTTGTCAGCCAGTTCTTGGAAATTCTCCATATGAGGTCCAAAAAAAATGGGTTTGCCATAGAAGGCCGGTTCGAGTAAATTCTGCCCTCCCCATGGGATCAAACTCCCTCCAATAAAGGCCACATCACACAGGGAATATAGACGCGACAATTCTCCCAGAGTATCAAGAATAAGCACATCCCAAGTTTGATCCGGCTGAAGCTCTGATCGACGTTTGACCACAAAGGGAAAGTTTTTTAACAACCGTTCTATTTCTCCCGTTCTTTCGGGATGCCTGGGAGCCAGAATAAAGTTTATATTTTCTTTTTCTTTTCGCGCCTGGGCGAAGGCCTCTATAAGCTTTTCTTCTTCACCTTTTCGAGTGCTTCCAGCAAGCACAACCTTATGACCTTTGGGTATATTCAGACTCGATTTAAATTGAACAACATCATTCTCGGAGAACGAAGGAAGAACAATCTCAGTTTTCAGATTCCCTGAAACTTCTATACTGTCTGAACGGACTCCGATGCTTTCAAGACTGTTCTTTTCCCCTCTTGTCTGCACTAAAAAATAATCAATATTTTTTAAAATTTTTTTGAAAAAAAACCGGAACCTGTAATATTTTTTAAAGGATTTAGGTGAAATTCTTCCGTTAATCAAGAGAACACCATGTGTTTGTCTTTTTGCCTCCCTTAACAAATTGGGCCAAAATTCCGACTCTGCAAGAATGAATAATTGAGGTTTGAGAACTCGGAAAAATCTTTTGATTACCCAGCGAAAATCCAGAGGAATAAAAAATATTTTATCCACTCCCACAAGTCTATCCTGAGCAACCCTAAGGCCGGTAATTGTCAACGAAGAAAAATAGATTTTACATTCTGGATGCCTTTTTTTTAGATAAACAATCAATTTTTGCAGCGAGAGGACTTCTCCAACGGAAACAGCATGAATCCATACAGATTTCTCTGTTCGACTCTCCTGGTGCAAATGGACCCCCAGTCTTTCCTTTAAGTACAGGCTTTCCCCTCTCACAATTTTTAATTTAAAGAAATAAAGCGGCAAATAGAAAACACATGAAAGCAGCAGAGCGAACGAATACAAAAAATACATGTGCCCAAGCTTACTAAAATTACCTCCTCTAGTCCAGATTCTTAAAAGCCTTGCAGCCTCTCTATTTCCGAACGAAACGGTTTATTTTCAACTCATTTTCTGGTAAGCTACGCTGGTTATTGAATTTATCTAGCAAACTAGAAAAACTGTACAAAACTGAGAGGACAAAAAATGGTTGAAGAGAAAAAGGAAGTCACAGAGACAAAAGACAACAAGGAACTCAAGGCTGAATCCAGCAAGGACAAAAAAAATAGTATAGAGAACGACTCTGAGAACAAAGATTTACAGACTGATAAAGGAGAAAAAGATAAGCCTATAAAAAAAGAACCTTCAAAGAAAGAGACGAAAAAAAAGCCAGAAAAGGCAGAAGAAACAAAGAAAGACACACCCATTGAAAAAGACATAGAAAAAAAAGAAGACGAAAAGCCATCTGAAAAATCTGTTGATTTAAAAGAAGCCGATGTTGATAAAAAAGAAGAAGAAACGGAGACAGAAAAGAAAATGGAAGACAAAACTGAATCTGAAGTCAAAGAAGAAAAAAAAGAACAAGAAAAGAAAGAAACAATAATCGAAACCGATGAACCTCAAAAAGAAGTGACTCCTCCTGAAGCGGTTAAAGAAGATGTCAAAGAAGACACAGAAAAAGACATTGAAAAAGAAACGAAGAAAGAAGAAATAAAGGAAACTCCAAAGGAATCCGAACCTAAAGTTGAAGCTCCCCCATCACAGCCCGCTAAAAAGAAAAAGATTAACAAGATGACATTTGCAGAAATCGAAGAAAAATTAAAAAGCGTGAAAGAACATCAGGGTGGTTTTGACTCTAAATATGCGCGGCAACTCTTAAAACGGAAAAAAACTCTCTCTACCTAATCTGCTATTCAAATCCGATCCCTGAAAATCTAACCGCCTGAATAATTCAGGATTGTAACATTTATATAAAACACTCAGTATATTTAGTAGCTGATGGGAGAAGTCCACCTCCTCCAGTGATTCAGACAGTAGAGGGCCATCTATTCTAACTCATTAATTTTTAAGGACTTGTAGTCTATCAAAAAACGGATCTTAAAATTATCTTCGGATGGC
>SDBU01000455.1_pt1 | contig 57426 bp, 95 predicted proteins | sample 2277071 | NCBI WGS metagenome assembly SDBU01 (sample SAMN10397929, study PRJNA504765) | marine sediment metagenome | isolation source: marine sediment core GS08_GC12, 126 cmbsf | place: Arctic Ocean: Gakkel Ridge, Loki's castle | collected 2008 | reverse complement strand
AGGCCTGGAACCTGTTTAATGAGCTTTACATCGTACACGGTGAGCCCCCTATTATAGGTTGTTTTTTGGCAAACTTCTGACATACAAAACTTTGGCTTTTACAGTCATCCGTACATACTTCTAAATTTTTGCAATACGCGCAAGTTGTGCCAACACATGGTAAAAATACTTTGTTATTTCGATTCATTGCTTACCCTATTGTTAAGCTGTTAGTAATACCAGATGTTCGGTTATACTGGTTATAGTTACCCAATCTGTCTGATACCATGACTTTGAATCGTGACTGATATCCTTATTCCAATATGAATGCAGGAATCCTATTTCCATACGCTCACCATTTACATCATCGGTATACATTTTCCGTTCCATGCCGGGTAACTTACCATAGCGAATGATAATGAATTCTTTTACGCTTTCAAGAGTCATGAACTCTTCAGAAAATTCATTGAATATCTCATCCGGTTTAGGGCCATAAGTAAGCTTGTTGCGGCCTGTTTCAGTGATGTGTACTTTGTAATATTGAGCTTCCATTGCCTTACCCCTTCCCTATTGAATAATATAGCCTCAATGCGCGGTTATAAGCTTCTGCATATACATTACCGTTATTCAGTACGACAAACTTACTATCAGGCGGAATATCATCCAGTTTGCAAGCTTTCAGCCAGAATGACCTGACAAGCTTCATTGCGATGAACTTCATTGTTTGCTTTCTCATTGTCTTACCTTACTGTTAAGCGTTTAATGATTTCCCTTGCTTGTTCTTTATTTGGATACCCGAGAACAGCAACGAATGCATCATTGTATGTCAATGTTTTACGGGCAATCCGTAATTGATGCTTTTCCGGAACTGATAAAGTACGCTTCATTGCTTACCCCGTTGTTGAATAATTAGTCTATATTACGGTATTCCTGAAAACATTCAAGCTCATATTCAGGACCAACATCTTCGTCCATTTCAATACAAAAACCCTCTGATTCTTTGCGCTCATCTTCGTACTCTCTGAAATGTCGGCAGTCTCTGCATTTTGGCATTACATACCTCACAAGCTTAGAATGATCAGCCAGAGTATTGACAGCCCTATTGGTATCAATACTACGAATAATACGATTAATTCTTTAATGCCAGATTTACTTATCATATCAGCTTCCCTCACTGGTTTTAATCACAATAAGTTAAATGAATCTCTTCATCCGCATTGAATACCTCATACAGGAAGCGAATCTGATAGTAACCATCATACAGACAAAACTTCCACCTGCGATCCCGGATGTAATATGGCGCACTTGTCAAATGGCCGTCCCTACTCGGGCACTTCTTAATCACATCATATCCGGCGTCATTGAGTATCTGCTTGATCCGATACCATAACAATGATTCAGAGTATATCTTTTTCTCTCCTGGCTCACGCTTGAACCATGTACTCTCGATAGGTACTACACTGTAAGTCATGATACTACCTCACCATTAAATGATTAATATTCAATAAGCTCGCCGGTGACTCTTGAAAAAACACCCCGCCGGAAACCAGCAAAAAATCCCTTGCGCGAATCCTTATTCCCGGGTGTAGCCATAAATACCCTATAACACCGTTCACGCTCAGCATCGGCCATGTCAAATAGCTGATCACCATCCGGACGGCCATACCAGTCAATTGATTCCTGAGTTGTCATGATAGCTCCCTGTGATGGTGTTTACTTACCGGTGAATGACTTGAATGATTTGAATGTGTTCCAATAATCCCAACAAATACCCACATCAATACTTTCGATATAATCGTACACCCGGTTGCTATTTCGCATATAGGCTTTGATAATCCTTACCAGTACTGCACCGTTCGGCCCGTGATATACTACCTTGTCATTTCGCTTAAACATTGTACAACCCCTTGTAATGCTGTTAGCGTATAGTGCCATACATCCTGGCCGATAGCCCTTGTCATGTACTAACCAGGCCCCCATTGCTATTCATATGGCGCGCTTTATTTGTGTAATTACATACAATTTACCTATATGTATTGCACTTGTCAAGGCCAAAGTTATAGTTTATAGATAATTAGTACGATGAACAGTCCAATGAGTATACTGTGATACACTCATAACGTTGTCTGACAACTGGTATAATGGGTGAACGATTACCCAGATGTAGTAAACATCGTGATTAACGGATATGGTCATAATGGGACACGGAATGTATCAGAATGATACACTGCCAATACACTTGTAAGTCATTGAGTATCAGTTATTTACTATGATAGGGGAGTGTATGTCCTTACACTATTCCACTTCGCATAACACTTATTATGTAAACTACAGGCATCTTGATAGTCTAATATGCCTTCCCTGTTGGGGGAAGTGGAGGTTCAATTCGAGTTTTAGCACACTTAGGGGTATGGGACTCCTATTACCTATTGTCCATTTTATTAATCCCACTATCACATTATCGTAATATTCATCGTACTATCTATAACCTATAGGGATAGCCGTGGGGATTGGCCATAAATATAGCGCAGTGGGTTAAGGGGGTCGCCACTGCGCCGAAGAGGACGGGGGGTATGACCCGGCAATCACACATACCCGTCCGGGGGAGGTGCTGGATGTACGTCAGGGTCTGGCTCAGGCGGTTCCGGGTGGAGGAGCTGATCAATGAGGAAGAGTTGGTTACTAATGCCGTTAAGCTGTAGGCTGAGGGAGTCACGGGCCTCTATGAGGGCTTTCTGTTTCTCCTCCATGCGCTTTAGGACGTCGGTCGCTTCTCTAACAACCACAGTCTCCTCCGCATCAAGTATTAGATTCCCTTTACCGGGTATTTCCGACATGGCTATACCTTTCTGGGTATGAGTTTGCCTGCTTCCTGCACGAATTCCACAATTTCCTTGCCGATGGCAGCATACTCCTCCGTGGTGATGGTGGTGCCGCCAGGCGATTTCTTATCTCTTGCCTTCAGGACTTTCCGAGGGATGTCCACCAATGCCGAAAATGCCCTCTTATACTTCACGAATCCCTTAATCGCCACACCCGCCACTGCTGTAACTACTGTTATGACAATGGGATGGGTGATGACGCCGAGTATTGATTCCCAATTCATACCACATCTCCTTTCGTTTTGAGTAATTTGACTACTTTCTCCCCACGTACCCCCACTTGCCCATACCATTTGCTGTCCTTTGCCTCTACCGCCGCCGTATCCCAGTCCCCCTTATCCACAGCCCTTATCATACGCTTGAAACTGAGAAAGCGGGGGAGACCCAGGTTAAACATCATATCGATGAGTGCCATGCGTTGTGGCTCCGGGAATAACAGGAACGTGCAGAATAACCCACATAGATCCCGAACTGCCCGGCCAATATCGTCACGGAGTATGTTGCGGGCGGCCTTCTCGGTTATGGGATTGTTGAGACTGTGGCCATAACCGAGAGTGAGGTTGCCAGCAGTACATGTGTATGGGCGCTCCCGGAACCCCTCGTTTACCATTACGAAGTCCAGTAATTTGTCGCTAAACATAATTTCCCCCTTGACAGGTGTGGAAAGTGTGTTATATTACAGGTGCTAAAGAACCGATGCAAAAGCAGACAGAACATGAGGTACGACTTATAGCCTGCAAACAGTAGGAGGGTACGCCCGACCGAAAATGCCTGCGGGCTATTTTTATTCACATTTCCCCTTGACAAAAGTAAGAATATACTTATATTGCCCCCATCTCCTTCCAAAGAGATAAGCCCGTGAGGACGTAGGAGGTATTGCCGGCCGAAACCCTTACGGGCTACTTTTATGTTACGTCCCACTTGGTTATAATCCCCCCACTAATAATTATACTGTGGTTATTGGCATCACCATCATTAAAGTTGAAAGTTTTATCTATTCCCGTATTCGCTGCTCCATCTATAAAGCCTCCCGATGCCCGTACATATCCGGCAGTAGATACTATATTGCTGAATGAAGCTACACTCCCACAATTAACATTCCCGGTACTGCTTGCTGCATTCAAGAGATTAAGGTCGCCGCGGGCATTCAGGAAGACTGTATAAGCCCACGCTGCTCCTGTCCAGTATTCCACTCCAAATACTACTTTGTTAACAGTTTCCGTCCACGCCCATATAGCCCCATTCCGTACTTGTGTGAAATCCTTCGTATCCACGGCATCCCCTACCACAACATACCCGTCCGTGTTGTCATCGAGTAGTACGACCACGGCGTTAGCGGCATTATGCAGTTTCAGTGTATTGTCGGCATGGCTTATCACGATCCTTTGATTGGCTAACGCAGTCTGCAGCGTACCACGAGCAAGGATATTCTGAAATTCAGCACTACCATCATGGTATATTCTCCAACCAGCCACACCAGTACTGAAATTTCCCGACTCTATGGTTGCTCCGCCACTTGCAAGAGTCAATCCACCACCAGTAAGGGATAGCCCCCCGTTTACCTCAGACAGTGTCACATCGGCATCGACCGGGGGTTTTGCTCCAGTGAGCCATCCATAGGCTTGGGCATTTGCGGAGGTTTGATCGGCAAGCGGATTGGTGTTTTTGGCCTCCGTGCGGGCTATTACGAGAACCCCAGTGGTGATTTTACCCGCATCCACGGTGGATATTTTAGCGTTTGTGATGGTGGCATTGGCGATTTTAGCGTCTGTTACAGCCAAATTCCCTATTTTTGCCTCGATTATCGCCGCATCAGCTACAAACAGTGACCCGATTACCATATTCGCCGAACTATTCCATACCAGAGTATGAGTTCCGGACGTATTAATAGCAATCATGAAGCCTGTACTACCTAATGCGGGATGTGTGGCCGATGTGGAGTAGGTAGCGTCCCCTACAGTCCAGTATATGTAGGCAGAGGCGGTGTTTCCGGCCGTAATGGGGTAGAGCACCCCATTATACACAATATTATGCCCATTCCACGCCACAGAGCCGGCCCCGGGACTATTATTCGACCATGAGTCTGCTGCCAGTACCACAACATTGGTGAACAGCTTAGTGGCTGTTAAGGAGAAATCATCAATACTGGTCGCATCCACGCCCAGCGTGGTGGCGGTTACGCTGGCTGTGTATCCTGATGCCTGTTCGGACGTATTTACTGCCCTGAGCCAGTAGTATCGGGCGATACCAGCTTCCCCGATCTCATCGGTATACGTTATCCCTTTGACTTCAGCCACTTTGGTCGCTAATTCCCTGTCATCGGTCACTCCCCTCCATACTTCCACATGGGCGAGGTCATAGTCGGTAGGATTAGTCCATGCCAGTACGATGACATTGAGGAAACCATCCGCGGTGAGACCGGTCGGCACACTCGGCACACTGAGCTTCCCCTGAATGACAATAGTGTCCCTGGCTGCATTCTCCATAGCCTGCTGGGTGTCGTCAGGACCAACCGCCCGCACCACTACCTCATACTCATGCCCTACAATAAAGTCATGGGTAAGGGTTGCCCGCCTGTCATTCTCTACTATCATATCCACTGCTCCTGATATAGCCGCCGCCAGTTTGCCGGTGATGTCGTGGGCTGGTTTCCTACATTATGCCCGGTTTTGGACACAAACACATGCCAGGCCGCCGTAGAGGATGTCTGATAGAGCACAGTATCGTTGATGTTGTAGGGGTAGAGTTCATCCCAATTACCAAGCCACGCCAGTACCTCATCGATCAGTTGCCATGCCGGATTAGATGCCACTACAGCCCCAGATAGAGTTAGTGTTCCCCCTACGGGCCTTAAAATTAGCAGTACGGCCATAACTGTCCCGTTGGGTGTCAGTATCCCTCCAACACTCTTGGATGTCGTAGGCGATACACCAAACCCGTTATCGAACCCGTTGCTGAATCCCCCTGGCATTATTTCATCACCGCCTTTGCATCGGTTATGAGTTCGCTGATGTTATCGATTTGGGCTCGTAAATCAGCAACTCTAAGCTCCAATGCCTTGACATCAATACCCATCTGGTCGCTGTCTCCGGTATCCGCACCGGTATCGGGGTCGTGTTTCTTGATTGTGAGTGCCGGAGTGCCATTTATCTTCTCCACCTTCACATTCTGCGTACTGTTCAGCGTATCGAAGTTCTTAACCTTCTTATAATCTGTGATATTCATACTAATACCCCCCTGTGAGAATTATGCGCTCCCATGTGTTTGTAGCCGTGCATACGTAGAGATAACCGGTATCCCATGCGATTTCACCTATCGTGCCTGCCCCGTTGCTGGCAGGTGTCTGTGGCGTGGTTATTCGAATGTTATCTCCACCCACGTCGAGTACACCATTGGGTACGGATAAGTTTGCTCTTAATGCATTTATGTTACCCGATGAATCTATATTGAGTCTGGTGTTTGCGGCTGTGTCAGCAATAACATATTCTCCACTACCTCCTATATAAGTTATCCACTTTCCCCCAGTTCCAGCAGAACCCTCCTGTACTAAGCCCCCTCTGACACCAGAGAGATGAAGTTTGGTTTCCACTGCCCCAAAATCAGTTGGTGTATCCGTCCCTATCCCCACCGCATCGTCATTGTAGTAGACCACACCCCCACTGGTCTTATTCACCCAGTTATACGTCGAGATGAGGAAGTCCCGGACATCCTGCGGCGATATATCAAACCCCACGTTATCAGCCAGTAATCCCTGTAGTGTAACTAGATTCCTTACTGTATCCGCCATTTATTCCCCCTTTTCCAAGTTATCCAGTCTCTTATCAATTCTCTTATGTCTCTCATTACACGTATCCCCCCACGTAATACTACTTTTTATATCCTTAATACTATGATACATCACCCACATAAATGTAGACTGGACGACATTCAGTATTATCAGCGCCAGTATCAGGGCTGGCAGGTTATCCTGCATCAATATTTCGAGACTGGTCTCCATATCAACCTCCCGCCGCACAGATTAACTCATACGTCCACTCAATCTTATCATTCACTATCACACCTATTCCAACAACCACTGACCTGTCTGCGAGGCCGCCATTAATAAGTGCATTGAACAGGCCATGTTCCACGATAGTATATACTCCATTATACGTATAGATGGCAACCGACTTATATATGTTTGCCGTCGCCCCTTCAATCTGCGTACCCTCCACTCTCGCCTCTCCTGTAGGTATATCGAGTGTGGTGTCGGCTGCCGCCTCTGCCGTGTTACCTGTGCCGCTGTCATGCCACTTGTAATCGCTGAATGTAGCCTCGGATGACTGGAGGGTATCTACTAATTGAGCCACGAATGCATCCGTAACCGCGTGAATGGCCACCACGCCCAAATCCGTAACCTTACCATTGCGTATATGGCGGGCGGACAGGGAGGCGTACATGGGGACTATCCCCAATAGATGGGCATATTGTACGAGGAATTCCCTTACCCTGAACGTCCCGCCAACACGTTTTGATCTCAGCCACTCAATAAATTTATCCTTCATTATACCTCCGAGTCTACGAGAAATGGTATCGATATGTTTCTGTCTTCTAAACTTATATATGTCTTACCGTCCTTCTCCACCTTCTCATCATGTCCATACGTACCCGCTTCCCACTCCCCTTGCCAGTCCACATCAGCCGCATCCACATCCCTGAACCATACCTCCCATTTCCCTCTCGGGTCCCCCGTTACCGTATCCCATGTCACTACAATACTGGACTCGTACTCTCCTGTGAGTCGGTTACGGGATAGGGTTTCCTGCAGGCGAAGATTGGATGCAAAATTGAGCGTATTAGCCACATCTCCGATTGCACCCGGCGTCACTGGTATTCGCTTGGATACGACACGTCCGGAATCGATCCCCACATCCGCATCACCCGGCACATAGCCAGTATACAAATCCTCATCGTACTGTACAAGGGTAAGGGTACGCATGAGCTCCGTAGTACGGCTAATCTCCGTAATGCGGTATTTCTTGGTGTGAGCGCCGCTTATTCCGAATGAATAAGGTTCATCACCTTCCGGTACTTTATCCCATGACCAGACTGTGCCAAATGATATAACAGCCCCTGATACGTTCCCACTGGTAATACCGCTCTTCGTTTCGATAGTACCGTCATTATGATAGATTTTGAGTTGATATTGCTGTCCGGATGTAACGGAAAGAGTCCGATCCATAGTGAGTGTGTATGCGCCTGTAAAAACTGGATGCTCTACTACTGACACTATCCGCCCACCTTCCCCCGTACTTAATAGATCATGTTGGACTTCCACTACATCGCCTGCCTGCGCTGCCAGTGCATCCACATCTACACCAAAAGATAAGACACTATTGAGTAATTCATTACCGGTAAGGAGGAAACGGGCAATAGATTCCGCTTGCTCACTGCCTGTGGTGCCATACAGGGTTATGCTCTCGGGAATATTCAAGTCCGTACTACTATCCCAATCCGCCGTCCGCATAATGAGCAGGGTTTTCTCATAATTCCTTTCCGCATCATAATAGGATACCTCCACGGAGTTAGCCCTATCCCGTGTTCCTACATACTTGTGTACAAGCGTATCGGCGTGGATATTACCGGCGGTGAATAGCTGTACGGGGTCGGCTGCTTTATCAGTGAATGCGAATATAGTAGACCCGACTGTATACACCATACCTCGACCTTCCTGACATATCCTGAGTATCGCATCCCATGCCGTCATGAAAGTGTCAAACACGGTATTGAGTTCGTAGTCCAAATCCCCGATGTTCTCTGCCCATGTACGGAATGATTCATAATCAAGTCGGTTTTTGTCTATCCCACACCCGTATGAAGCTTCCGCATGATCATTGCCCGCGGTTGGGTATGCTGGATGATCCGGGTGTCCTTGGGCAAGTATATCATATACCGCCCATGCGTGATTGTCGGCGTTACCCCTTACCCAACCGGCCGCCACGCCACGGACAGTTCTTGTATTGTACACCCACACCTTACTCCTTTCCACATCCACCTGTACATCCAATTTTCCGCTAACCTGACCCGATGCCAGTGCCTTGATACCGAGTAGGGGTTCCCCGGGATAGGTAAATCCAGGCCAGTCCTCATCCTCATCTTCCTCACCATATATGATGGTAGCTACATTTACCAGTTTCACAGCAGATGGGGAGGATGCAGTTACTCTCACCCTATACTCTGTGCCGGGATTGAGTAGAACCCCGTTTGGTGGCACAGCTGTACGTGTAATATAAAACGAATCCTGCTTTACTCGTTTAATATGATAGGTATTAATGCCACTGGGATCGCCTACCCAATAGCCACTTGCATCCGTGAAAAATGAATGGAAGTTGATCCATGTATCTGAGCCAATCACCTGATATTGCATGAATAAGCGTGCTTCCTGACTTATTACTTTACCTGCTGCGTTTTGTCCAAATAGGCCATTGGGGAACTCGAATGTAAGCTCTATGTTATGCGCATCCGTAAGGGATGTTACCGGGATTACCCAGTCATTGGTAGTTGGAAATTCCGAATTGAGATAGGTAAGGTCTTTATTTACAAAATCTGCTGCCTCAACCTCGAATGACATAATGATATAGCCAGTAGGCGGAGGAGTTGATGCTCGTCTACGTATCCCATATTTTGTAGTAGAGATGTCTGGATCATAAACAATGTAAGTAGTATAGCCTATATCGGCGGGTGAGAATGTCTGGCTTCCTGCTTCCATAGTATACTGAATACCGTGTAGAGAGAGTGGATGCTTATCCCATAATATGGTCATTGATGACGTATCAAATTCAAAGGCGGCAGCTCCCCTGTTAACCTCTGGATAGTCAATCCATAATGATGTATTGGTTACAATATTAACATACGTTACATCGAAATCGGTGATTACTGTCTGCTCCGCCAATCCAGGCCGGGTTTCCCATCTCACATCATCATGGTAATCTTGAATAGCTCTTCCATTGATAAGTATGTCGCCCACAAACGAGGCTGTACCATGTCCCTCCTGCCAACCTGGCCCGAGATCACCTGCCTTATGACCATCGCCATCTGTCGCATAGAACAGTAAAGGCTGTGATGCTGACCGTCTCTGACCTGTATATCTGAATGACCTGCCCGGCTCTGATGGTATGAATACCTCTTCCTGTTGTGCTCCGGGTAAATAAAGTGGTAACACCCTCTCATCCACCCTATGCGCCGCCACTCCATATAATGCATATAGGTACTGTTTATCCCCATCCACAGTCACATACCTGTTCTTGAGTATGGGACGTACTCTCGCCTTCCCATAGACAATCGGCATCGCAATCCCTTTTGCCGCAGATGGACTACTCACATGCCCCCACGAGTATGACTGGGATGTATCCTGATCCTTGTCTTTATCCCGCAAGTAGAGAGCGAGGAGATTAGCACCGATAAATAGTGCTGCCTTTCCCCAGCCGGGTATAAATGATACTACAGTTCCAAGTGCCCCCCATGCCCTACTGTCTGTACCCATGGGTATAACCATAACCGTATACACTTCTTTTCTGGCCGGGAATATCTCGGTCGGGGGTAGTTTTATCGGTTCCTGATTACACGCCACTATGCACTCGCCATCGTAGCCTATGTACTCAGACAGAGTCTTCCCCTTTTCCCATACATACTCTTTTGTAGTCGAGCCGTAGGTAAGCGGATTCAGTATAGTAATTACTGTAAACATTTATAATACCCCGTGATTACCCGTTCTAACCTCTTCACTGTCGAAACAACCACTCCTGTCTTCTCCATGGTGTGCATAATCTTCCCATCTCCCAAGTACACACCGGCATGAGTGACATACCCTGGAGCCATCATCATAAGTACTACCAGTGGCGCATCCTTCTCTACTGGCCAGTGTACTTCCTCCCATGTTCGTGATTCCACTGCTTCACCTGCGAGCTCACTTATCCGCTTAAAGGCGAATGCATCCACAGTGTAGTCCGGTATATCAATACCATAACGCCCAAGCACCTCCATAACCAGTCCCCAGCAGTCCAACCCAGTCTCCAGTTCCCGGCCCCTATTAACAAATACTCTCCCAATCAAATCACTAACTACCGGCTTATCCATATACTCCCCCTCTTATACCGGGACTACCGCCGAAATTACTCGAGTTATCACGTATCCGGCAGGCGGGAAGTGTATGGTCGCAATCACTATATCCCAATTGCAGCGTTACTTCTGCCCCGGGTGATTCATTGTTAAATGTCCTATCCATAGCATATTCTGCAAACCGTATCACTCTCACATACGTATCCTCCAAGTGATCTTCATTGAGGACTAAAAAGTGCCCATCATTGGATGCCGATCCGCTCACGGTAAACCCACTAGGGTTATCGAGCACCCTTTCTGTATAGTCCATAGCCACGCCCCCCTCCACCACACTAATACCATCGAAGAATGCCCGCCCCCATCCACCTAAAGCCACTCTGAGTGTAGTATCCAAGATACCCAGCGACGTTAGAGTAATAGTCAATTGCTGCCAGCCGCCGTAGGTAGCAAATGTTCTTTTGACCGGCGCTCTGGTTATTACCTCCATACGTACTCCATTGGCACTCGCCCCCGTAGTGTAATTCACATGCACCCAGCACGAGATTGTGTACGTCCCCCCCTCTTCCATAACTACATCCTGATAGATACCCCCATTCGCCTCGTTACACTGCACCAGCACACTCTGCCCATCAAACTTTGACTTTTCCGCACTCATCTCCCGTGATGCTCCGGCTCCCGGCGCCCATGTCTCCCAGTCATCTGCATAATATCCAGCCCGCCATCCTGTAGGCTCCCCTACGGTGCGATTCTTGAAGTTGCCATTGGTTATAAGATTCCCATCAGCCCTGTCGAATCCGGGTGCATTACTGAACAACTCCAATAACCTACCATCGGCCACCTGTATCGTGTTATAATTGCCGTGTGGAGTCGAGTCTATAAATGTTACTTGGCTGCTGGTGAGTGTATCGCCCGATACTGCGTACTTACACAATGCCCCTGCAAATTTATGCCTGCAAAAGCTCGGCACATATCGGCTTCGCGGGAATCGCCTGCTTAGGAGTGTTGGCTGGCCTATCTGAAACGTCACAGCCTGATTTATAAGCTCGCAGCCCAGTATCTCAGTGTATTCATCGATGGCAGCCGTAGTCACGTCCAGATGCTCCGAATGTACCACCATGAGCCGTACTTGCTTCCCTACTAACCCATTTGTCAGCCCAATATGGAAGTAAAGCAATCCCTCTATATCCACTTCCCATATATGTAAGGAGAACTCCGGAAATGCCCCACTCGTGGTCACACTAAAGTCATCAAGATTAAACGGCAGCTTGGTGTAACCATTGCCATTCCAAGTCACATTGTCATTGTTATTCGTATATCGTAGTGTTGCCGGGAGGCCACCTGTTGTGATCTCCAATAGCCATATCCATGCGCCCGCCGATGACAGTTTATTGGCTTCTGTAGTATATTCGCTCCCCAGTACCATTATACTTCCTCCAACACGAATTCTACTTCCCACCACAGCCAATTAGCCATCTCTTGGGGAGTATACTGTATCGGCTCCATGAACCTCACCGTATAACTCACACTATCTTCCGGATTAGTCCATGTAAAGCTCTCTGAACCTGCTTTACGGGCATCCTCGAAGTCTTTAACTGTATTCTTGTTGGTTTGGGTCATCTGGAGGTAGTGGATAGTCCACTTACGGGAGATACGAGTGAATCTGGCTCTTGTCTGGACATATCCGCCCTCGAACATTGGCCCCCGGATAGTGGGATCGTGCGCCATACTGGTATCCATATCCCTCACTACAGGATTATGTGTTTCAGTACCCCGGCGCTGCAATATCGGAAAGCTTACCATAATTATCTCCCCAATGCATTACGGAAATTGGGATTGGTGTTGTACTCCTCCATGACGGCATTGATAATGATCCGCTTACCCACGATACGAGACTCCTTCACCGTGAGCTTGGCATTTACGCTTGTATCATTCTTCACCTCTATAACCATCCCCGGTACGGCTTTACCTAAAACATTACCCCCCTGAAACATACCAAGCCCGTGTGACGGTGCTGGGGATAGCGGAGGCATCTTTAGACCGCCAGTGTATGCCCCTTTCGGTTGCGAGAATATGGAAAATAGGGATGCTATCGTTGGGGTACCAGGGGGCCTTACAACACCCCCGCCTGCCAAGGCATAGAGCAGATCGGCTGCTGCAATCTCAGCTATCATCCGTGTGAGCGAATTTAATATCCCATTAAACAAATTATTCATAAAGTCACCAAAACTACTGCCTTTCTTCATAAGATTATCAAATGCGTCTGCCCATGAAGACTGTATACTCTCAAGCAAAGTTGTGAACGTGGCAAACCATGTTTTACTCTCACTCACGGGAGGAGCGAACACCATTTTAAGTGCTTTGCTGAGTTCCCCTCTAATATAATTCACTGTTTTACCTGTGGCTCGAACGGCCTCATTTAGTTTTCTCCATTCACTACTGCTTTCTCTTACTTTTTTATTAAATGCAGCCACCCATTCCGTGAACCCGGAGAGGATAGGTTTTGGGGGGTCGAGTATAGTACCCACTAATTCCTGTATAAACTCTGAGAATTTCTTAAAACCCGGTATTATATCTTCAAGCTTGGTGATAACAACATCACCGGCTTTACCAAAATCCTCTCCGAACTGTGATGTGATAGCCACGGAGGTTTCAGCCCATAACTTTTTAAGATCAAGAGATGCCGTCTCGTTATTCTTTCTAAATTCCTCAAATGACTTTTTAGCCTCCGGAGACCTCCATACTCCAACCCCAGCACCAACTACCCCACCAACTATCGCACCCGGTATACCAAGCCCAAGAAACGAACCCGTGATAGCTCCGGCTGCAGCAGCGCCGGCAATAATACCACCAGGGCCAATCTTCTCATACAGTATAGCCTCCACCGTCATCCGAGTGCGCTCAATCATCTCCCTGGATGTCTGCTTCCATACCGCTCGGAGCACGTATAAAGATGTAATAAGCGCCACGAACGGACTTGTTATTACAAGTGCGAGTGCTGCCATGTTCTTCACGAGACTTGTAATAACGAGAAGGAGGGGCGCACCTATAACCAGCGTACCCCCGATAACCGCTAACCACTTTACTGTGGTTTTCACTACATCCTCGTTAGCCTTAATATAATTCTCGAATACAGTTACACCTGCTTGCATCCGATCCCCCAACGCCTCTATGGATGGGGCAAGTAATTCTCCTACCATTATCGATGCTCGCTTCACCTGTTGCCACATCTGCCCTAACTGCTCAGTAAATGCCTTCATCTGTTTACCAGCTACCCGCTCCGTAGTTCCACCAGCATTCTCTATCACGGATGCGTATTTAGCCAATGCGTCCGATCCGTAGTTGAACAACTGTATTTGACCGGCGATAGCTCTTCTTCCAAACAATACCTCGAATATCATATTACGGTATTCTTCAGAAGTTCCCTTCAACTGATCACTGATATCACCCATAATAGTGATGAAGGGTCGCATACGCCCTGTGGAATCGTAGATATTTAATCCCAACTCATATATAAGCCCGGCCATGGCCCCTGTAGGTGACATGAGGTTGGTCATAGCCCTCCTGAGTACGGTGCCTGCCATCGAACCCTTTATACCTGCGTTCGCCATTACACCGAGCATAGCGGTGGTCTCAGCGAGGGTATTGTTGGTAAGTCTGGCTGTCGAGGAGGCATACGATAGGGCTTGTGAGAGGGTACGGAATTGCTGATTGGATGAGATGACAGTCTTGGTCAACTGGTCAGCTATGTTGGTTATGTCGGCAAACTCTAATCCGAATGCCCTGACGATATCCACCACACCTTCCACAGTCTGCCCCAACTCTGATCCCATGGCCCTGGACAGCATGATAGTGTCATTGAAAGCCTCCATCTGCTCAGTCACAGTCAGACCGGCAGAACCGAGGAAATAGAATGCCTGAGCGGTCTGGGTGGCTGCTTTGTTCCATTGTACCGACGCATCCAGCGCCATCTGTGACATCCGCTCAAATTGCTTCTGAGTGGTTTCGCTGACTGATGTGGCATGGCGGATGGCCTTGTCGAACTTACCAAACTCACGCTCAATGAGGAACAGTGAGCCAACAGCCACTACACCCAACCGCGTAAACGACCGAGTGAGTTGTCCTACAGCGGCATTCGCACTCCGCATAGGCCCAGTCCATCCGGTGGTATTAAGCTTCAAATACCCTTGTACAGACCCTACATTAAACACCCTTACCACCTCTCAACAGAAACATCATATCCCATTCCGCCTTGGCTCTTGCAGCCTTACTTTCCTCTATAGTACACGTAAGCTCCAATTCGGCGAACCGGTCAATCCCGTCTGATAATCCTAACCCGATTGCGTAGGCTACAGAAGCTACGTACTGCCGCTTAATCGCATCTGCCTGCCGCATCCAGTAACTTTTCTGACGGACACCCATATCCACCAGCTCCTGCCATGTAAACATGCCCGGAAAGGCCGAACCAATTACTGCTATTTCTTCGGCACGGCCTTTGGGGCGTTTTTTCCCTCTACCTCATCATTGACTGTGTTCAGGAGCATGGTTACGAGCTTGAGGAGCTTCCTCATACCAAGTTTTTCAATATCCTCACGTTTCGCCCCCAATACCTCTGTCATGGCAGTAGTAAGAGTATCAACATTATCCTCTGTCTCTTTTATCGATGCCATTTTCCTGGCGGTTTCCCGTGAAATATCCTCAACGGTATACGTCTTGCCTCCTACCGTAACTCCGATAGGTTCAACCAATTCATCGATGTTAATTGCCGGCATACTTCCCCCTTCTAATATGATGTACCCGTTACCACAGTTCCGCAAGACCATAACTGTTTGGTTGTGGCGTCGGGATGCACTTTGAATGTTACTCCGTAAACCCTCTGGTCACGGAGATTAAATGCTACGTCGTAATTGGGTGTAGGATAGGCGTGCTCTAACCTGAGCCACTTACCATTAGCCACCGCCACACCGTCTACAATGGGCTTAACGAAGAGGGGTAGCCCATGATCATACATGGACCGTCCCACTTCCGCACCTGCACCCGCCACTTTAACCTCTACTGCCCCACTTGTTCCACCGGAATTAGTACCACCTGGTGTGAGTATAGCAAGTATGGCGAGAGCGGTTCGTGTTGCGGGTACCGTTATCTCGCAGGCTGAATATCCCAGAAATACGGTATCAACAGGGGTGGCACCATACAGCGCTTCAAATACTTCCGCATTTGCCCCCTCACATTTCCACCGTACTTCTTCAAATATTTCACTTAGTGTCGTGGCCCCCCATACTACGATAGCAGGGCCTAAATCACGTAACGGGCCGAGTCCCATAATATACTCCTTTATAATATGTTAGTTACGGTCACTTCAATGGGCATGGAGAATTGATATCTCCGCCCTGTTTCGTCCAGACCTATATGGTACGGCATCCTGCACTCGAAATTACAGATATATTTATCCCCACTACCAATTTGCAGGCTTATCTGATGTGTCCCGTGCAGGAGATTAAACACGGTATAGGCGTTATCCCGTGCTGTGAAACGTGTTGTCGCCCTCGCATAAGCCACGAGAGGTATTTGGCGTAAGTCTTTGAGGATTCCGTTCGCCAGACCGGGAGCGGGTTCCGTAACGACTATACACTCATCTATCTCATCGGAGTCCACACTCAAGGCGAAGAGGGTAGTCCCGATGACAAAGCTCGTATTGGTTTGGATATATGTGCATAGTTCCTTTATCATAATCGTATTGCCCTTGCAACGATGGCTAAATATTCCACCCCATTACCGTAAAGCTTCTCGGACATAAATAACATACCCGCGCCCTCCTGTGTCTTCTCAGGCCACTTATTATGCTGCTCGGCTGCATAGGGGGCATTAAATACCACGCAGGCTTCGTGACTCATCAGTAGAATAGGCGTACCCCCATACAATGTTGGTTGGTACTTACCTGTTGCCATCTCCCCATAGTGCCGTGTATCACGTTTCTTCACCCCATCCACAAATAATGCCCCGGATGCTCTTAACTCACCCGCTTTCCGCTCAGATGCCGTCCATACAACGGCACCCCATGACCCGTATGGTTTACGTCTTATAGGCACTGTGGGTTCCTGGAGTATAGAGTCTATCATGAATCTATTGCCAGCCACCGTGAGTCCCACTTTTATCTTCGCAGGCATTATCACAATGTTGAGCCTCTTCAGATTACCCATCATGGTTCGGGTGTCCAGATGCATTGTCTCTGTTCTAAGTGACATATACTTCCATACTCCTCACTGAAAAGTCCCGCGGCTTAGTAATAGTCACTACTGAGTGACTCCTACCGTCAAATATCAACAAATCCTCATACGATATAGTTTTCTTAGCCCGTGTGGAATATTTCCCCACAATGATGTCCCGCGGCCTCATAATCACCTTCGCCATACTCACTGTCAATTTCCCTGCTGCATTCTCCATACGGCGCTCTTTGTATTCGATAAAGGCTCTCACGGTCTCATCCACAGTGGTTGCTGACTCTTGCCACTCGTCCGTTCCTTTAGTCTTCCTCAGCACTACCTTGTCCACCAAGTACGTACCAATCATTGCTTCCCCCTAAACCGTATACTCGTGTAACCCAACAAAGAAATCCATAGTGGCGTTATTAGTTGCATTCCTTACCCGCAACCATACTTTAGTCCCGACAGCAAACCTTAGCGTCTGAATTTCGAAAGGTGCGCCGCCAAATTTATTAGCTTTATCCGTACTGGTGATTATCATCTCATCGGTAGTTTGATTTGCTAATATTGCCGCTGCCATTGTTCCTGTTCCCCACACAATACGTATTCTGTATACTGTATCTGATGAGATTGCAATTACCGTTATGCGGTGCATATCAAAATATAACATTCCAGCCACCACAGGGGTATCATCAGAGCCTATAACCTTTGCCTCATCATCAGCATCAGCACCATAGACCCCATTACCGGATATTGCACGGTATGGTGTAAGAGTATCCGCACCCCAATTATTGCCGGATTGGTCTCCGCTTTTGCCACACCAATGCTCCCGTGAGTGTAGATGGACTTCAACAATCTCCAATTCGGCATCGATGGCATCAACCTTAGTATTCAGAATTGCCGCCTCTGCCATCGTAACTGGGTCAACTGCAGCCAGAGCCCCATCTGCTTCGGTTCTCACCTGTGCTTGCGATACATTATTAAGCGCGGCAACCTGTACCCCTGTCGCTGGATCATACTCCGTCAGAGCGGCTGCATTAGCCTCCTGAACCTCCGCCTGTGATATGGCTGTAACTGCTTGTAAGTCTATCATCTATTCCACCCCCGATATGCTCTTTATAACGCTACCACCGCTACATTCGTATGCCCCTATATCAGGTAAGCCTAATGGTACTCCCATTATTCTTCTCATAATACCCGCTAATATGCCTGATATTCTACCCCCCGACCATCCAGGATAGGGTATAGGATTACCAGCAAGATCAGTAGTAAATATATCGCTAAAATCTGAACCTACATCCTGACCGGCATAATCAGGTAAAGGCGTCAAATCCACACTACCCGGTGTCACCGATACGAAAACATTTGCAGCTATTGCATCAAGATCATATTCACAGTCATCAGAGCCTACACCTACATTCTCAGAGGCATTATTATCAAGCGTCCCATCAAGATTTACTTCTCCACAACCGTGGAATAAATTATTTTGGGTAATATTTCCACCACCGTCAATCGACCATTCTATACCGCCAATGTCAGGAGTCAGATTGTAGAATGTATTATTGATAACCACCATATCATTATTAGTATCCCCACCAGTATTACAGACATAGGCATTCGTTTGGTAATAAATTACGTTATCAGTAGAATAAAACACATTATTATGAATCAGCATTCCTCCCTGAATAGAGTCTTTAGCCACAAGCACACCAGTACCTGCATTATCCTTAAAGATATTGTATCTGAAGATGTTATTCGAGGTTGTGCCACTTCCGTTCCACGAAATAGATTCACCGTGTGGGGCACCTGAGCGATGTTCAAAATAGTTATATTCGATAATCATATCAGTTGAAGCTGATGCAAGAATATGAGCTTGGTTTGCATCATGTAGATAGCAATAACTAAGGGTTGTATTTTCTACTCTATTAAAAAATATACACCTCTGGCGGTTATAATAACCATCACCAACGGATTCCCAGTTATCCATGCCAGCTTGTTTAAATTCGATATGCGCTAAAATTACATTCGTAACTGGAGTAGCTCTGGTAAAATCTAAAAGACCGAAATTATCTCCATCTGTACTGTCTGGTATAGAAAACTTGAACCCAAAGCCTGTCGTCCAGCTACCCGGCCCGCCGCCAGTCACGCCATCAATAGTGACATAGCTCGACCAGAGCAGCATTATTCGTGTAGTGGCAGTGAAATGAAACTGACCATCGCCATAACCAGCAGACCAACCCGTCTCCGTACCGTGATCAGCAGAAGTAGCTTTCTTCAGTGTAATTCTGTCAGTACCTTGATCGGCTACATCCATAATGATGTATTCGTTAATCTCACCGTCTGCATAGTAATACGTATCGCCTCGCACCCACGTTCCTGGCTGTGCTGTCCATGCGTTCGTCCAATCCGTACCGTTATTAGCACCGGCTGCACCTTGACGGATATAGTGGTTGGTAGCATGAGCATCCAGGCAGACTACCAATAATGTGATAATCAGCCACAGCCCAAATAACTTTTTCCATTGGCGTTCTCTCATAGTATCACCTTTACGTAAGTTCGATCATCGTATGATCTGGGTTGAACAGTATTATGTCTGCCGTGATTGCGATTGCAACAACCTGAATCTGATCGCCTGAGCCACTTGGTGCGGTAACTGTTATGGCGCCGGGAGTAGTACTCGCATAAAGTATCGCCCCTGGAGTCCAATCATACGTATCATCACGGAAGAGCCCAAGGATGAGTATTTCCACATCCTCATTTTCACTCGCAGCCCCGAGGGCTATCCCAGTCCCCGGCGTCGTAGCTGCCGCATCGGCATCCGTTTCTGCCCATCTTCCATCGCTACCCATGTAGAGTAATGAGCCCGCAACTACGGGTTCTCCAGCCGTACCCGCCAACGTGATACCACTACCCTCATGATCGGCTATTGTGGGATCGAGCGCACCACCTACCGCCCCATCCGCTCCTGCTGCCCCGTCTGCTCCAATAGCTCCTGCAGCTCCAGTTGCGCCGATATCGCCATCAGCTCCATCAGCCCCAATTGTTCCTTCAGCTACTTGCAAATCTATCATAGGACCCCCCTTACGGATTCATTACGGCTACGTATGCCTGCAAGCCTATAGTCGCCGTAGAAGTAACCGCTGCCGTTGCAGATACCACAACATGGACATAGGGCGGGGTAGCCCCTCGGAATTTGATTAACGTAGTCCCGTTCGTTGTAATTGTCGTGGAGACATTATTAACATTAAGATTGTCCCATCCCACATTATCCAAACTCCCTTCGACGGTAAAAATAACCCGTTCACCACTGTTCAGACCAGCTAAATCAACTTGAATAAACAAGTCCCGGCAGAACGCCGTAAATAACACCTCCGTAATGCCAGTCTCGCCTACCAGTGGAAGCGGAATTGGTTCATAACGCCTTCCCCCGTAATCTAATCCTACCTGTATCATTTAGTCCTCCGCTTCGTCAGTGAGCAGATTGCCGTGGGCATCATACCCTACGCCTTCCTCCTCATTACGTTCAATGTTAATCAGATACACTGGTCTATCCGTACTATACTGTAATAGCAATTCCTGCACGATAGGGGGTATGGGCAACTCGACGGAATTGTCGAACTTGTACCTCTCCTTCACCACACCCGCAGAAATAACTCCCTGTACCTGCAACCCCATACGGAGATCGAGGTCTGGCTGTTGCTGGAGCAGGAACAATGCCATCTCGCACTGGGCATCCTTCATGGCCTGCGTAGCTGTATCCGGGAAGCTGTAGTCACCGGCATTCAGCCACTTGTAGGCGGTAATGAGCGCCGCCTCATTATTGGATTCACCGTCCGCCCAGTATTCTGCCGCCCCCATCCGGCTCTCCATGAAATCATTAGCAACCAATTCCGTCACCCAAGAATTCGTACCCACCGTTATAGTTGCCATTATTTGTTCCTCACTTTTACACGGTTAAAGTCGAACTCAACCACAATAGAGGCAGTATCGAGTGTACAGACAAATGTAAGATGGTATGTACCGACTGCCGTACTTGGATATGTCAACTTCACTGTCACTACATTCGCCGCATCTGAACTCGAATCCACGAGATCAGTAGCCGCTGTGCCATCTGATTTATGTGCTGTAACTACTACCGAGTTTATGTTAGTCCCATACGGTATCGCCCCGTCATTCGCTGTTGCCGATGAACACGCTGGCAGGTTAAATGCATAGGGCACCTTAACATCCCCAGGCTGTATGACAATATCACCTTGTTCTATAAAGTCTGGCATATTGCCTCCTTATTCAGGGATGTCCCAATTAATCGTTGTGGGTTCGACTGTAACAGTATTCCCGTTTGCTACCGTGTTCACACCCCAATTCTCAGCACAATAAACTTTACCGGAAGTTTCACCAATAATTGCCCATCCGTAAATTGTCAGGGCACCTGTGATAGTCCAAACACATCCAGTACCTGAATTGTAGATGTTTGCAACAGGATCAGCAGCAGACGCCGCCCCCCATGTTGCCTTCGCCAGCGTAATTTTCTCACCACCAGCCGAGTTTATCAGGGTGAGGTCGCCTGCCACAAGCCCGTCTACAATAGATACATCAGTACTGAATAAGTGTATTGCCAGAATTTCAGGTGTCGCATCCGTTTTCAAAACTGCATCCGCCGCTACCCGTAATCCTTCAATTACCCATTGTGGTCCGCTGATAGCCATGATATTCTCCTTTTAATTAAATATATGCCTGAATGGTTTACTTTTTCCTGTATATCTGTATGTGATGTCTTCACAGTCAAAATAATATATGTGGTCTTTCCCTTTGAAATACAGTACGGGATTATCTAATCCGGTAATTACCATAGTTCCTACTACTTCAAGCTCAACCAATACTGATAGTGGTAATGTGATATGCCGTGTCCCCACCCCCTCGACTTCCACTGTTACGACCGCCGTTTTGAATAAGTCAATATGCTCAGTTGTATCGACTTCTAATTCAATTAATACAGATAAAGGCATTGTCATGGATCGAGTCAGTGATGCCTCAACCTCAACTGTTGCTGAGAGTGGTATCTTAATCCCCCTGGTTAGTATTGCCTCAACCTCGACTGTAGACGATAGAGGGAATACGAGCATCCTAACCCCTATTGCTTCCATCTCCAAAGTAACTGCAAGAGGAAATGTGCTCGCCCGTGTCAAAGCTGCCTCTAATTCAATAGTGGCTGATAATGGGAATAATAGCTTTCTTGTCCCTATTGCTTCCAGTTCTACCGTAGTAGAGAGTGGAAATGTCATACCGCGAACTAAAGTTGCTTCCATCTCCAAAGTAACTGCAAGCGACTTAGATATATTCGGGAATCCTGCTTCAGCTTTCTGGTAAGCCCCTATATCCATGGAGGTCTTCTGATATGCTCCAATATCCAAATAACTTGCCATTAGAATTCTCCCAAATCTAAACCAACATCCTCAGCTTCAGAACTTGCTTTAAGAGTATAATCTCCAGCACCCGAATCTGTAAATGGATCTTCCGAACCTGCTACATCATTATCACCAGCAGAAACATTTGTCCTATCAGTATTGTTACTATAAAACAGATTATAATCTGAAAGTCTAAAAACTCCAAAATCAGCACTTGAGTATAATCCTGTATTACAATCAAATATTATGTTATTTAAAAATATAAATATTCCACTAGCAGTTCCGTAAATAATACCACTGGTATTCACACCATTATTTCCATCTATAGAGCAACCAATTACTATAAGTCCTGAACTATTGCAACGTATTTGGCTTAGTGTATTACTATAAGACAGACAATTATATACAGTATTATTAGAATTGAGCCATATTCCATCACTGTTATTAAAGGTTTTGCAGGCAATGATCAAATTATAGTTATTTGCTGCAATACCACGACTTGTGTTATTATCTCCTTGACATTTATAAAATAAGCAATAATAACCCATAGTCGCTCCATAACCACCATTATTATCAAATCTGCAATTATCAAATCTGATATATTGATCGCCTTGAAATCCGTTTCCAGAGGCACTTGTACATCTGAAGTTCTTAAAGTGTTGATACATTTGTACTGAATTATTTGCTATAACACAGTTTGTAAGTGTATTATCTCCGGCATCTAAAGTCACTACTCCACCATCTGTAATAATAGAAGTATACCCAATCCATGTAACTGGACTTGTGAGTGTGCCGACAACATCTACAAATAAAATACAGTCATTTGACCCATCTTCAACAATGTAGTCACCGGAAGCTTTTACATAAACAGTATCACCGGCGGCTACTGCATCAGCAGCTTCTACTATCGTAAAAGGATCACCCTCACTACCTACACCACCACCGCCAGCATTATGAGTAACATAGTATGGCCCGGGCATTATGTATCCTCCTTTATTATCACAGGAAGAACGGGAACCCCAATACCAGCAACTTTTTCAGAATATGTAATAGTTTCCTCTTTTTTTATTGTGAAATTGTCTAAAACATCTTTTCGGTATACAGCTTCTTTGGTTATTTGATTAGTATTACCATATAAACGAAAACCTTCTGCTTCCTTACCATCAATATTAACAGAATCGAATTGTTCAATAATTGGTGTAATGCATTTAGTAAACACAGCATTATCTGGCGGAATCCTATTAGTCATATTACATCTGTGAAATTTTAGATTCTTTGTATTACCGGCAAATAGGTGAACACCAACTTTCTTTCCGTCTTTTTCTACTGGAGATGCGAAAGCAAAATTGCAATGTTGATACTCGTCAGCCTCCGGTATATCTACATCAGCAAGATTAGAAAGATTTGCCTCATTAATTACTTTCATGTTATACTATCTCCTTACCTAATTCCGTATACCATCTAACCGTCTCCCTCAATCCTATCTCCAACACCTTATACTCCTGCTCCCACCCCAATTCCGTCCGTATCTTAGTGCTGTCAATCGCATACCGTCTGTCATGCCCCATCCGATCCTTCACATGCTCTACATCCAACTCTTTCCCCATTATCTCCCCGATCATCCCCACTATCTCCAGATTCGTAGGCTGATTACCCCCTCCTACATTATACGTCTCCCCTATCTTCCCTTTCGTCAACACCAGCCATATCGCCTCACAATGATCTTTCACATGTATCCAGTCCCGTATCTGTCCACCATCCCCATACACCGGTACAGGCTTCCCCTCAAGCGCACTATTAATCACAGTCGGTATGAACTTTTCCCGATTCTGTCGTGGCCCATAATTGTTCGTACAATGGGTAATGGTGTAATGCAACCCATAAGTATGCCCATACGATCTCACCAGGTGGTCACTGGCAGCCTTAGTCGCCGCATAGGGAGGATTGGGTGCATAGAGACTATTTTCCGTCCAAGGGGCTTCTGACGGGCTTAGAGTGCCGTACACCTCATCAGTAGATATATAATGGAATCGAACATCATAATGTTCTCTATGAGTTATTTTATTTGAATGAAGTCGTGCATACTTTAATAAGTTATAGGTCCCCATGATATTAGTTTCCATAAAACGCTCTGGGGTGTGTATCGATGTATCCACATGGGTTTCCGCGGCAAAATGTACAATGGTATCTATCTGATATTTCCACATCACCTCATAAATCATTCTCTCATCACTTATATCCCCTTTTACAAACGTATAGCGGGGCTGTCCCTGCAACCCGGCCAAGTTCCTCATATCCCCAGCGTACGTCATGGCATCCAGATTCACGATATGCATATCCGGCGCCCTGCTCGTCACATACCAGATAAAATTAGACCCGATGAATCCGGCTCCCCCTGTTACAAGTATATTCTTCATGTTATCGCCTTTATATTATCCATAATCTGCGTTGTAGATACATCTGGTGTTCTGGGCAGATAAATAACATTTACTCCGTGCTCTTTAAGCAAGCTCTCCCAGTTCGCCCATTCCGCATTTCCATACCAATCGTCCCCCACAACTACTATATCGAATTTCAGCTTTTTCCATTCAGCATGAATATCCCGTATACCCCTTCTGACAGCCATATCAACCCATCTGACACCCCTTACAAGCTTAATTCGCTGTTCAAAGGGTATAATGGGTCGCCTTCCCTTGTACTTCTCCACCAACTCATCTGTAGACACCGCCACAATTAATACTTCACATATAGATTTGGCATTGCACAACAGATTCAGATGACCAGTGTGTAACAAGTCGAATGCTCCGGCAGTATAGCCTATCACGGTAATACTTTCACCTTACATTTTGATACATTATAGAATTTTTCATGGGGGTTTTTCCAATCCCCATACTTCTCGGTGAGAAACCCATCTGTATCCTTCGGTATTTTGAATTTCCGACCATAAAATGTGATTGTACGTAACTCTTCAAGAAAACGTGCCTCATGCACGAGCCAATGGTTAGCAGCGTGAGACGGAATAATCCGCTTATCCTTATGCAGTTCGAAGCCCGTTAAATCACCATGCTCACCAAATCCTCTAAATTTAATAGCATATACTCCACCATTCCATTTCACCGCATGTCGATGATCTATAACTTCAGTAGCCAATCCCATCTCAATTAGCTTTCTGTTTAACTCTTTCGCAACCAGTACTAAGTCCTCAAGCAGGCACGCCACATCTACGTCCAAATCTACTTTAATAAACCGCTTCCCCCTCACTGCTCCCAAGCACGTACCACCGTAAAGAAAATAGTCTAATCCTACTGCCTCACATACATCTGCTACTGTGAATAGTAACTTTTTAGCATTCTTGTTATTCATCCTGTCCTTCCTTTCGTACAACTACAAAATAATAATTCCCATCCGAGTGGATAAAATGATTATACCTCTCAAACAAATTCCTTAGTGACGCCCCAGTATAACATCTACAGTGTCCTGGGTCATCCACGATCACATTGGGCGTTGTAATAACCAATACACGACTAGTTATCTGTACAAGGGCATTAACGAATTCTTGGTCATCTTCCACATGTTCTATGACCTCTGCGCACACCACAGAATCAAATGGATTGAGTTCATCCAGATATTTATTATCTTTGCACAAGCGGAAAGTCAATTCCGGGAATAATTTACGAGCCATTACAATTCCCGTTCCAGAACCATCAATGCCAGTCCAATCACCCTCCTTGAACTCCGACATCATCTTAGTTGAATGACCACATGCACATCCCACATCGGCGAACCTATTTCCTTTAAGGAACTCTGTACAATGATGCAGCCTTTTCTGGTGTTTAGGCCACGTTAGATGAGTCCATATTTTATTTGGTATCCAATGCTGCGTAATATACTCTTCCGCTGTCATTTATGTGTCCTCCTATACCAATCACGACAATACTCAGTACGTATTCTTCTGCCCAAATGATTGTAGAAAAGACAATCTTTATCCCCAGCCGTGGGTAATTGCCGATAATTCTTGGTAGGTATGACATATTTAGCCACAGCAGGAAATGCCTCCATTTGCCAGAACACATCCTCAATAGGCGTATCACAGCCCTTTAGATCGAATGCAAGGTATTTCCGCGGTGAACATGTTATAATACCTACAAAATCCACTTTAACTGGTTTGTCTGTCTTCATCGCCGAATAACACACTGTACTACCATAGTAATTCTCACCATGAAATGTCCTGCCGTGTATGCCCACTATCCCACCGTGTTTAACAGCCCCCACCATTAAGTCCTCACCAAGTCCCGGTAATGACACAACATCATCATCGGCTTTTATCACAAAATCCCCAGAAGTCAATAATGCCACTGCATGTCTTGTCATGTTGCCTGGGTCTGGATTAAATCTCACGTGATGAATAGGCAAACTGGTCTCAAACTTATTGGATGAGTCAACCAACCACACATCATCAGTTTGTTCCAACCACCCCTTTAATATTTCTTCAAGCGTGTCTAATCGCCTGTATGTAGGTACTACGACTGAGAAGCTTGGCATTCGCTTTTCCCCCTACTTGCGCCTTGCTGTGTGGCAGCTACTATTCTATCCATCCACAATACATTTTTAGCATCACGGTAACACTTACTTACAAATGTAAAGTCTCCCATTTTCGGATACCCCTCACTGCGCTCCCAAAACTTTATATGCCTGTCCCAAAAGTCCTTACTCACGGCGAAACAGAATGAGCCTATCTTTCCGCGCACTGGCGGCTTTCTCCAACAATCGTCAGGTGGAGCAATGCGGAAATTTTCAACCATGCCACGAAAAAATACTATATCCGGTTGTTTATCCCCGATCAAATCCTTGAAATCCGCCATAAATAAACTACTTACCAAGACATCATCGTCATCCAACACCATGATATACTGCCCATCAAGTGGGGAAGCTTTTCGGAGTGATTCATTTGCCTTCTCTACACCATATCCCTCTTTTGTCTTATCATCCTTCAATAAGAAATGTGTATAATCGTTACACGATTGGGCTTTCACAGACTCGATACACTTCTTTAACATGTCCGGCCTTGCCGGATGACATCGTGTTACAAAACAGATAGTTTTCATACCAACTCCTTATTCCTTACCCAGTTACCTTCTATTTGCGGCAATCCCCTTTTTGTTCTCATATTTCGTGTCCCTCTCACGTCATGCCGAACATATTTACTTGGTTTACCTTCCCAGCCGTAATCCTTTCCGGATGTATGGCCGAGTCCCGGAAACTCCTTCAGTACACGATCTGACAACCCCTGTTTGTAAATATCAAGCATAGTAAGATAGCAAGGCGCCCCGTGATGAACATACGGATGATACTTACGGTAATTAGCTACGTTTATTAATTGAAAGTACGGGTGTAAGTAAGGCATCGATTCCCCAACATGGTCTTTCCGGGCGCCAACACCAAATCCATCATAATCGGTATATTCAATCCAACCCACACCAAATGTATCCAGCTCCACCATCGCAAGCATGGCATCTACCGGGGACTCCAACATCTCTATATCGGAATCAAACATAAGTGCATAAGGTGTTCTCATCATACCTATGCCTGTACACATCCCGTTGCCGTGCCCAATATTGTGTCCGAGTCGCACAACGGTAGTCAGGGGCGACTCCAATCCTTTTACGTAAGTAGCACACGGATCATTGGCATCTGATCCATCGATGATAATTATGGGCATATCCGAGTGGAATCTCCGTACCGACTCATAAGCCCTCTGCATCAAATCCTTCGTATTCTGGCACACCGTAATCCCTGTTATCTGTGGGAAGTATGTGTTGCAATTTGCGTCATTTAATTTGCCACTCAGTATATCTAGGTATATCTGATAATCTTTCGGTATCCATTTCCTTAAATTCTCCCTCGATTTATCTATTGACTTCCCATACATAGCCCGATTATGCCCTTGACCTATACCAGGCCGTCCAGGCAATCCCTTTATACCTACATACAGAAATGTATCACTATCACTAAATAAATATCCCTTACTTTCTCCCATGGCTTGTTTCCATAAGCTCATATCCACGTACATTGTCCCATCCCGTTCAATTAACATAGAGAATTCAGACAGCATTGAAGACCTGAATCCAGTCTCCGCCAACGATGCATGGAACGTATTTGGTATTTGGACACAGCCACCGGTGGGTAAATGATAATATTTACTCTGGCTGATACCCACCACCTCATATTCATCAAGTTTCTTTGCTAACGTCTCAACATATTTGGGAGCATAATACTCATCGTCCTCAATAATGATTATCTTCTCCCCCTTGACATGCGGTATAGCTGTCTTGAGATTGACATTTAATGTATGTTTTGGGTCATTAGGTCGTGGAGGCCTCCTAATATATGTAGCCCATGCCGGAGCCTTTGTGGGCACCTTCCCATCGTCCACCACGATCCACTGGTCGGGTCTCCGTGTCTGCATCTCCATCCAGTGTTTGCAAAGGGCGAATGCCAGTAGCCTATCCCCAGTGGGTGTGATAGCCGTAATTGTACCCGGTTGTTTCATGGTTTGAATAGACCCTACAGGTATAATAGGCTTGTTTCTTACCACATTCCGGTAATCCCCAAACTCAAAGCACTTTAATGTTGATTTGGGGTTAAGATTAACTATTTGTATTCCCGCCTCTTTCAATACTGGGGCAAACTTCCCCAGCTCCCTAACATACCCTGTGTATACATCCTCACCATAGTCTATAGGATACCCCTCATGCCACCACTTCTGTTTCCCCTGCTTATCTCCCCTCATATCGAACCCAAGCAGGTAGATGGGGTTAGCCCCCAATGCTGCGGCGAGGTTAATTGCCCCATATCCGGAATTATTCTTAAACGCCAGCCGCTTAGTAGACCCGATCTTATACCCGCTCCCATCATCCACATTTATCAAATAGAAGTCAGGAGGGAAAGCTCTGTTCAGCGCCATCCACACCTTATAGCCCTTATACTCGTTAAATTTCTTCTTTGAATCCGCTCCACATAAACCCTGTTCTACCCATCCCCACATTTGTCCGTCTACCCCAAACAATATACTCGGACTTAATAACTCGTATGCCCTGTTGACGCCAATAGTCAGTTCCCCGGTCAACATACTCAAATCCACATCCTTAATACTTGGCCCTCCCCCAATAATAAAGCACCGTCTTCCCTTCCACACACCGTTCTTGACATAGTCTGAGAATATCTTAGGTGCGAGTGCCTTCTGGGTATACTGTCCCTGTTGGCCAACCGAAATACGCCTTCTACGCCCCTCTCTGGCCATTCCATCGGCAATGCGTATTCGTTTAGGTAAATCACTTAGAGTAAGTATTTTAGTAGGGGGTTCGGGAACTATACGCTCATGAATAGGCTTCCGCTTACGCCCGCGAGGAGGCATATTATTTAGGGTAAGTATTTCTGTTTCCACAACCACATCCGGCACCTTGGCTCTCCGCCTCGGTGGTAGATCGGTCATACTCAACATCGCAGCCACTATTTCACCCCTTTTTAAGCAGGGGAGCCCGTGATGGGACTCCCCCGGATTGATACATGTTTGTGATAGCTTACCCGGTGCCACAGCGTGTTAATTGTTTGTCTTCACCAATGGCGCCGCCATACCGTTGCCATCCAACGGCAATATCGGCATAGGATTCAATGTCAAAGTCGGAGAAAACCGTCAAGTCCTGTCTGATTGCGGCCTTGAGCTTTTTCTTCGGGAAAATGACATAGTACTCATCGGTTTCGGCGAGCATCATAGTATAGACTGGCCGAACGTTGTAGTTTAACTGTGCAGTACTCGACGCAAACGCCTGCTGCACTATGCCTATGGCTCTCTTGATCCTGCCAATAAGCTGAATCGGTGCAAGGATAATAAACTCACTGGCTGGCGTAACACCCATTCCCAGGTCTTTAAGCCTCAGCAATATCTGCTCACACGCAAGGTTAATCGTGTTGATGTCGCGGATAGGAACATAGTCCTTATCCGTGTTTTGTACATTCCCGGTAACAGCCTGCCACGCAAGATCGTAGGTGGTTGGTGCCCCATCAATAAGGTCATAGAAGTCCTGTGCTTTGGACGAAAACGCCTTATTACGGAACTCGATGGCATTATCCTCAATAGTCCAGTACTCTTTGTCATCAAATAGAAGCCGCGACCAACCTAAGCCGGCCGCATACTGATTCAATAAAACATGTGCCTTCACACCGGACATTTTAAATATCTTAGCCTTGGCTCCGATATTTATCTTCGAGAAGGTCAGCCCCGAATCCACATCAAGTATGTCAAAACCGTTACGTTCGGAACTCCGCATATCCATCATTTGGAATACCTCTTCGTAACCGGTATCGAAATATGTCAACTGGTGGTATTTGTCCAGCACTTCAAGTACAGTTGCTGGAAAATCCTGCGATGTAGCGAACGCCTGTGCAAGTACGCTCTTGGCCTTCACAGGATCACCCGTTGCTGCAAACGCTTGTGCTGCCGCTTTAAACGGGGCAGTTGTGGGCTGGAGTAGGTACTTGTTTAATGCTCCCCGCACCATACTACTTGCGGCGGGATTATCCAGTCCGCCCATACGCTCAAATAGTCCCCAATCGGAGACAATAGAACCTCTCATAGCTACCTCCTCATGGTTATGCCACTATCTCAAGCATACCGTCAAGATGGATAAGTACTGTCTCGTCCCCGACTACCGGAGCTTCAACTACGATCCCGCAGAGTGCGTTAGTCCCTACGACGGTGGTTACTTCCGCATCTGCTGCTATAAAATACACTTTACTTCCTTCTGCATAATTTGCAAGATTACCTGACGTGACTATTGCACACGGTACAAGTATCTTGGAGGCCCAGTAGACAAACACTACCTGTTTACCACTGACCTTAGTCTCCACAACCACGCACACTGTATCATTATACAGGAGCATTTGACCCGCCGTGTAACCTGTAGCAGCGGCTATCTCAAAGCTCGCATACGGATCATTGTGCGTGGAGCTGAGTAAATGAAAATTCGTTTCTGCAAGTGGCATATCCACTCCTATCTTATGTCTTCAGCGCTTCCTGTGCAGCTTTACCACCCGGTATGAGGGGGTTGACATCGGAGTTCATCTCGCCTGTAAGTACCGCGTCGCGGGTTGACGGGATTACTAACTGATTGGATGCTGGTGTTGCTGACGTGTTAGGGGCTGGTTGTCCTTTCACGGTGAATTCAGGAGGAAGCTTGAACTGCATGTCACCGGGAGAAGGAGCAGCAGTTTCTACGCCAAATACATTCTTGGCTATCTCTCCATACTCCACAGTGGCTTCATCAACAAACTTACCCAAGTCCACCTTGAGCCCATCCTCATCCACGGCTTCAGTGGAGAAGTTTTTGAGACCACGTTTAACGAACACTTTCGCTTTGTCATCGAGTTTACGTTCGGGATCGGCGAGTATACCATCGATAACAAGGGAGCTTTTGGAGGTCATTTGTGATTGTTGCAGTCGCTTATCCGAATCTGCCACCTTATTCTCCAACACCACTACCCTATCACGGGCTTTATCCCGCTCCTCACCTACTCGTTTTGCCATTGCAAAGTGATCCTTCGTAACCTCTTTCACTTTCTTATCAACACCCGTATCCGCCATAATATCATCCACATCAAACACCTGAGACGGTTTCAATCCGAGTTCCTTCACTGCTTTCTGCACATCAGACTGGTTCATTTTATTATCTCCTAGTTCGCCTCCGAATGCCTGTACGTAAGCCTGCACTGCACCCAGAAAGGTTGCGCCCGAAAAACCCGGGGTATCGATGCCGGAATTACTCAACGCAATCCCCGACACGTTCTTTATTTGAGTAGGCCATGCCTGATTTTCGTCATGGTCGAACTCCATCTCAGCCTCAAAGCTCGCAATATCAAGTGGTCTGGACTTGAAGTCTGGAAAAATATGGATAGCTGCGAGTGTATTGAGGCGGTCGCCTATCTTTTTAACTGCTGTTCCAATTACATTTCCAATCTGTACTCTCCCTTCATGACTATTGGTGTCGGGGTCATGGCGGTCAAACACAGCAGTACCGATACGTAATTTATCGGCTACCCACTGTACCGCCGCCTGTATCCAAGTAAATGTCTTAGGGCCAATACCGGGCAAGTGCAAATTAGATTTACCCTCGTGACCTATCGAGTACACACGTATCTCCGGATGGGGGTCAGATGCTTTAACCCATTCTAATACACCCGGTTCAATCATGCTATCAAGCTCACTCTGATCAAGAGCCTGTATTGTTGCTGTTAGGAGGTGTCGCACCTGGTTCTCCCTGTCGTTTTTGTGTTACAGCAAGTTGTGTCTTCTTTATAGTGGCGTTGATGGCTAAGGGATTGAGACTTGTACCATACGCAGCATTATATAATATCATAGCCTTTTGGAATAACTCTTCGTAAGCACCTATCCATGTCCGGTGTTCTTTACTCGTAGTGAGTTCTAGGAACTGTGTGAGATTGTCTGCAGTGTCGCGGTTGGCGAGAAGTTCAGGATAGCCGAGGAAATGGACTGGGACGCCCGTAGTACCCGAGATGGTCTTAACTAAAGCCTGGGTTTCTTCTTTAAGCGTAGTGAAGCCCTCCCCTTTCCATCCTACAAGCTCAAACTTAACACCCTCACCACCAAGTATCAAGGCTTTGCCAATTTTCCAATTAGAATTGTCAATCCAACTCTCTATTTGCCCCGCGGTCTGCTTATCGGGTGCCGTAATAACCGGTGTAGGCGCAGTGAATAAGCCATTTATCTTACGCCAGTCCCATAGCGCTTTATCCAAGTCCTCCATCTCACGCAGGACGAAGGCGGTCTTGGGAGGAGTCTCGTTTATCTTATCAGTACTCCCACCAAAACGCTTATACACAAACCAAGGGGGAGTGAGATTGAAGCTGACTTTGGGGTCTCCGCTGCCAATATAGTTGGCATTGATATAATTGAAGAAGTCATAATCGGGGGTTGTGATCTCGTAGTTGAACTTCCGCCACGGCACATGGATGACGCGAATGTTGCGAGCCATTTCATCGACCAGGAAGCGCAGTAATATCTTACCCTCTATCTCTGCCTCTTTCGCATACTCCTGTGGCATCTCCTCATCGAGGTTGTTAAAACGCATAAACTCCTTCACCCATATCAATTCCTTTTCTGCATCCCCATCGAATCCCACCCTCTTAATCACCTTCACACCTTCCCCAACGGAGAACGCCGTACGTGTATCAATGATATTCTTGGCGATCATGCATCCCCAGTCAGCAACATTGTCGTAGAGCTTACCGAGTTCGGTGACCTGCAGGGAATAGTAACCGTATTTGGTGGGTGTGCCAACGTAGTGGCGTTTTCCCGTGGAACCGGTGTTCGTGGTTATGTCTACAGAGGCTTGGACTTCAGTTTGGAGTATGCGTACCTGTCGGGAGAGCAGACTCGTATGCGACATCAGTTCATCATAACGCCTCGCATCTCTACCCCGTGCCATCTGTCGGAGACTGGAGAATGCCATAGACATATTCATACAGTACGCCCTTTCGTGATACAAAATGCAACGCAGTTGGGTGTAAGGTATGGGGGAATATCGTTATTTGTCAAGTAGTTTCTGGTTTAGGGTAGTGATCGAGATGGGTGAAGTGCAATACATCATCTATACGTCATAAGGGACACCAATAAAGTCCAATACTCTACCACATCCCAACTTGTTAATGCAGTAATCATGGAGCTTTGGGTGTGTCCATGACATCATCTGGAAGCGGTTAGGTTCATCCTCTAAATGCGCACCAAATGCACAGAAAATACAACCAGTCGTCCTATAACCCATATCATAAATTGTGGAATATTTTATGTTGTATTTCTTAATATAAGCCCAAACATCCTCAGTTAGCCAGAACGATAGAGGCTTACATTGCTGTTTTCCTTCATACGAATTGCATCCAACTCGGAGATATTGTTGTCTCCTTAGATGGCTATCAGACGCCATCGTTCCAATGATGCATTTTAACCCAGTACGTTTCTCATATTGTTTTGCTGGACGCTTCTTCATAACATCACAACACTGATGGCCTATTTTGAATGGGGCATTTATTAAATATTTCCACTTTTCTGGAAGTTTACCTGCTTTGTATTTATCTCCAGCACCATATAGTCTCTTATTTCGTAACTTATCAGATTTTGTGGTCCGTATTTCATATATCTTTTGGCTGACTTCTTTAGATACTACTGGGTATCCGTACTTCTCTATTACTTGTGTGAATATTATTATGGGTTTAATCAATTCCGTATTTTGCATCCCCTTCACGAAGTCTCTAATCTCCGGGAACTCTATACCCGTATTAAAATACACTGCCTTAACCTTCGGATACAAATTTCTAACCAAGTGAAGCAATACCGTGCTATCTTTCCCACCAGAGAATGACACATAAACCTGTCCATGCCAGTAATCATACCACTGCCTAATACGCAAGGCGCTCATTTTCTCCTTTAATTCCAGGGGCAGGGATTGCTTTTGTGCTAACTGGCTATGGGTAAGTTTCATATCAATCAAATCCCTGACAACCGCAGTAGAACGTGTGTGTATCAGGATTATAGAAGGGTATGGCTATCCACTTCTGTAGGATGGCCGCTGTTGCATAACTTTCTTTGCATGACCAGCATACTATTGTTACTGGGACTTCAATCTCAGTCGGTATGCCGTCTTGGTCAATTGTAGTTTTCATATTTATCCCCATTGTTCAGCCATCGTGTTCTTTAACAAATGTTTGTATGCGCGTCTAATCCATTGGATAAAATCTCCTTGCGACCTATTGCTTTTAGAAAAATTGCATTGCTTGCAACAAGAAACCACATTATTTATTGTGTATCCCTTTCTGGCATCAATTCTATCCAACCCATTATAAGTAAAATCCCCTGTGCCATGTGGTGAACGGTGTGTATTTGTTTCGATAGCACCACAATAGAAACAAGAGGAAGAAGCAATTACTTTAAATTGTAGTATGGTTAATGAAAACAGGACATTATTATTTTTTGCTTTGTGTTTATATCCTGCTACAACTTGCCTCAAAGATGCGACTCCATGGGGTAAAGTTCTTTTCCGTGCCGCTTCTTTAGACCTACATCCGCAGCTTTTTGTATTGCCACTTCTTAACAGCGATCCTTGTACCGTCTTTTTCTTACCACACACGCATAAACATAAATAATGTCGCCTCCACCGTTTATCGGAGTGGCTAAAACCCAAAACATACAAATCATTGTACTGTTCGCCCGGGTGTACCATTTGTGGTTTTCTGTTTTTTGGCATTATATACCTCCTTTACTAACATAATAATAAATAATAGGCATAATGTCAAGTAAAATTCCACTGCTCTGCCATGGCGTTTGCTATACCTTGAAATGAGCGGCTACGTTCTTTTGCTGACTTGCCTGCTCGCCAGTAATAGTTGTAACATTTCCCTGTTAGTTTTCCGGTCTTCCGTATTACATATCCGGAGGGTTGAGGTACAGGCAGTAGATTCGTTGGCAACAGAGGATCAATGCCCTGTAGCCACAAACAGGTTTCTTTCCGTTCGTTATCCCCAAAGAAATATGGTTGAATAATCTGAGTTGGTTTTTTCCAATTAGTATTCAGCCAGCCAGCAGGATTTTCAAAAGCTTTCCGGGATACGGGAGCTTTCCATAATATCATCCAAAACTCAAAAGCATTCTTTAATTTCTCAATTCTACCAGGCTGGCTTTTTAGATAATGCATACCAGCTTTTGAGAAATATGTACATGGTGGATGCGCTATCATCAAATCCCATCCCCAGTCAAGTATGTCCCTCACATCTCCCTGATAATGTATCCCATCCGGCTGCTCACTCGGCAACAAATCGCACGATACTGCAAAGTGTCCCCGTTTATCAAAGGCGTCCCTGACTATCCCACTAAACTCACAGGCCACAAGTACATTCATTCTGGCATCACATCCTTTTTAGGCGTTCCAATATGTATTCCCATCCCCTCAGCCAACTTCGCCAAGGCAAAGTACCCTGTTTCATCCAGTGTATGATTGTTCTTATCCACCGGCTTGTCATTCTTCACGGCATACATCAGTATCTCTTGCCGAAAGTGGAGGCAGATACGATTGATAAGTATCTTGGGTGCACCCAGTACCGGTTTTAATGCCGACTTAACTCTGTCTATCATGCCATCGATATCCTTAGTCACAATAGTCATCTTGGCATGGGGGAAAGCCTCTCTCCATTCCTGAATACTATCCGGACGGGAATTATCCGGCACAATCTCTTTTATCAGTCTCGCCCAAGGCGCCTTCAAGGCCCGTGCTATCACCTGCGAGTTAGTAGTGGACTCCTCTGCTGACTGCATATACAATTCCGTCACACGTATCCATGTGCCCTTACCGCCCAACTCATCGGGCGCCTCTTGCCACACCCCTACGGAGAACGGAGACACACCCCCAAAGTCCACAGACAGCACCACCGAACTATCCATAAGACTCACACTCACCAGATGCACTTTCTCATCCCATTCCTGTTCATATACGGTATCCCCAAGCCCCACCTTGATACACAGCCAATCCCGTGCCAGCATGGAGTAGGAGAGTGTCTCCAACTTACGTATGAAGTCCTCGATACTATAATACCCATCAGCTTCCCGCATCTGTTCACCCGGACAGATTGCAGCAAGAGGGCATGTGGAGTGGGAGTAATCCCGGCACGAAGCCAAGCACTCCCAAATACAGTATTTGTAAATACTATGCCCATGCTGTTCCGCATTCGCCAGCGCCTTATCCATCTGCCCCATGATATTGTGATTGGTGGAGAACATACCCAGGACAGCATTATGGCCGTATTTGGATGTTGGTTGGGAGAGGGCAGCCTCATACACTTCATCGTCGATCTCATCCACTTCATCGAGCTTGAGGGATTGCGGATGAGGGCCACGTACAGCCGTCATACTGGCAGTGAGTATAGATACCTCAGAGCCGTTGGTGAAGTCCGCCCTGCTCATGAGTATGTCCTGGACAAGACGGGAATTGTAGGGGTCGGTTGCATCACGGAATATCTTCATGGCTTTATAGGAGAGGAGGGACTGATCCTTACTCCCACCCAATAGTTTTGTCTCATACCTGTCCTTACTACAACTCTTCACCCACGAATCCAACCCACCAAACAGGAACGTCTTACTCCCCGACCTACATGCCCAGATGACATAATACCTCGCCACATCCCTCAGTACGTCCGATACGGCCTTGAATTGGGGTTGATGTTCCGGTCTGCCACAGAGACATTTCGTACCCACTACAGCTATCTGAAGGGCGGCTAGGAACTCACTCACATCAAGGTCTGTCTTCATTCCCTCGTTCAGATACTTCGTTATAATCTGCGTCCGAAATATCTCCCCCAGCTCGCTTATCTCTTCCCGGCTCATGTCCATTTTTCATGCTCTCCATCAGTGCGATGCGTTCTTCCTGGGATACATTACCCATGTATACGTTAAACTTCTCGATCTTGGTAGTCTTATCCCTATCACTCGCAGCAGGCTTATGTTCTGCCACAAATTTATGATAGGATTCCAACAGTTGCCGATATTCCTTAACCAGAGTAGAAAGCTCCAATACACTCTTTACCACCAATCCACCTTTCTTGATTGATGGCCTGCCCGTAATCCTATCCTTAATGAAACAGCTATCAATTAACGCCTCCACCTGCTCCATCATAGTGGTGATTTTCTGCACTACCGGGTCGTCGATCTTCACCAATGCCCCATCTTCCTGCTTCTCCTTAACTACAGCGGCATGCTCTTTCAAGCGTCCCGGCCAATCGTATAGTTTTGCCCATTTACATACGGATTGGGCTGAGGCACCTATTAACTGTGCTGTCTTGCGGTATGAACGGCCATAGCCCAAGTCTCTCCAGACTGTGTAGGCGTGGTAGTGGGTTTCCCGTTCAACGCCCGGTATCAGTTTGTCTCTTGCCATATGTTACTCCTTAAAATATTTTATCAACAATGCTGATGAGATAAGGAACATTCACATGGAAATCAGGTTCCTCAGACTGTTTCTGCTTTAGATAGTCAATGACCTGCAAGAAATAAGCCGTATCCACACCAGTAAGCTGGTCTTCCAATACAGTAACATCGGTAAGATCGAGCGCAGATATTTGCAAACACATCTTCAACATCTGACCAGCATTTATATGCCATCCACGCTTCAGGAATTTACGGGTGCGAATGAAAGAGCATACAGGGTAAAGTGACCCAGAATACCGGAGTTCTTTAGCTAATATACTCTCCAGAGCTGCCGGACGGAGAACAAGCTTACCTGTCTTGGATTCCCAGTAGCTCATACAGTGGGTAAAGTCATAATTCTCGTGTATTTTGTCAGCATCTCCGTAGAACCGTATAACTATCTGTATTTTATTGGAGAGGGTTATCGCATTATCAGTCAGAAATACTGGACGGTACTTTTCCTTCTCTGCTTCATCCAATTTTGTACCATCAAGCCCGTCCGCTTCTTCAAGCACGCTTTGCATAACATTCGCCACGTATCCTTCCCCTTCTTCAAGCGGCCTTCCCTCAAAGAATGTGTACTGGCTCTCAGGTGTCTTCTCACCCACAATACCCGCTGATCTGATACGGATGCGTACACGATCCTCTTCCACCATAACGACTGGATCAATGCCATGGCTCCTCTGTTCCGCCTTAACTGGATGCAAACGTATGAACTCCTTAACATAGTAATTCGCCACCCGCTCGACGGTAGCGAAGTCAGTAAAATAGACATCGAAATCATTCACATCCTCCTTCATCAGGAGAGATACTATAGACCCTCCAGTTATGATGGAGTTCTCCCTCACGTCATTTTTTAGTGACTCATCGTGTATCGAGTTCACCCACTCATTGAATTTCTTAGACAGTATTGCTTTGATGATTCTGCGATTCATAATATGCCTTCCTTTCTCTCTTCTCTTTATCCACCACCCATTGCGGATAATGTATATGACCCATTAATGCTTCACTCACCTTTTTTCTCATCTCTGGGCTACGAAACGCGCCAACAGAGCTATGCCCACGCACAAAGCGTTTACCTGTATTTACCATTTTACCACAACCACATTCACATAAGTCTGTCATATTTTATACTCCGCTAAGGACTTCCAATCCTTGCCAGTTTCAACATCCACCTTCACTGGCACACTCAACTCCACCGCATCCACCATAACCTGATGGAACTGCCCCGCCACCACCGGTATCCACTCATCCTCCACTTCGAATATCAACTCATCATGAACTTGCAGCAATGGCCTACACACTATCCCATAGTCCTCCTGAAACTCCCTCACTACTGGCCATAGCTGCCTCATAGCCTCCTTCAATATACCTCCGGCTCCTGACTGTATAGGTGCATTCACTGCCTGCCTTATCCCAGCCTCCCTTATCCATTTTAGCGATGACTTAAGCTCCGGCACCCACCGTATCCGCCCGAACATATCCCTTACCCTACCGGTACGCCTCGCCTCTGCACTCACTTCACTCACCCAGTCAAAGAACCCTGGATATGTCTGCCGCCAGCTATCGAGGAAGTGTTGGCAGTCCCTCTCGGTAAACTCTGTCAACCCCTCGTGCTGGAACTGGGTAAGCAGTCCTTTAGCCGAGATCAGATAGATAGTGCCAAAATTAGTTGTCTTGGCCGGTCGCCGGTGCGCCTTATCATCAATCTCTTCCGAGGACAATCCAAACATGCGACAGGCAGTTGTCATGTGCATATCCCCATCATTGCGGAAGATGTCGAGCATGGTGGGGTCTTGGGATTCGTGAGCCGCCACACGTAGCTCAATTTGTGAAAAGTCCAATGCTAATAGGCTACATTCCAACACTATTCCCTCCCTTTGAGAAAGTTCGTGAGCAGCAAATGGTCGCAGGCATTACACTCATTGCTTAATTGTATTCGCCCTTTTTTCTCAAACACTAAATCTCTCCCACCCGGATTAACATCCTCACTTATTAAATTACTCTGATTGATTAGAACATCAAGGTCACTACTTATTTTTTGGCTCCTATTACCGCCGCATATAGGACAACTCATCACTCACTCCTTTCACTCACAAATACCTGCCTTATACACTTACACACATATCTTGGTTTACTTTGCGCCCATCAGGTGTAAAGGAGTTTATAACAGTATCCACCACAAAATGCCCAACATCAATCATGGTAATTTCAAATTCACTACGCGGATTATATGTCTTTACATAATCAACAACACGCTCCACAGTAAACTCTTTATCCAAAATCAAAAGTTGGATGGTTCCATCAGCAAATTCCACAAGCCACGTACTTGCCAATCTTGGTTTAATGGAAATACAATCCTTGTAATTCATCTCTACTTCCTCTCTGATATAAATGCTTGTCGTATCCGTCTCCCCAACTCCGTCCTCACCGGTACATTCTGGAGATTGATCTTCGACGACGCCAAACGCCCAGTCTCCGTCCGGGTTGTCGAATACTTCGTATGAATCCTACCGTCTGCGCTAATCAGTCTGATCAACCCCTCCACATAGGTAGACTGGAGCTTAGTATACGCTCTGTAATCCTGTATCTTATTGACAATCACATGCTCCCGATACTGATCCAACACACTCGCATCCGTACTTGTCTCCATGTTCGTGTATATCCCCATGTCCTGAAGCAGCGCCACTACTTGCTGACTACTCCGGGGATTCACATATCCCCCTACCAGATAATTAATATCCTTCTGCGTATCCTCAGTCAATTTATCCAGGTCCCTCTTCAACTCCTCCAACACTCCCACATCCAGCAACACCCCATTATCCTCCATCTCCATGACCATTGGAATACAATCCATATCACGCTCCAGCACATCCTGTAGTCCATATCTTTCTATTTGGCTATGGAGATAGGGGTAGATGGCGAACGTAGCATAGGCATCAAGCCTGGCATATTCGGCAGCCTCTTGCGGGTCTACTTCATCGAGATATGCCCGCTCCATTTTACCAATTGCCTGCTCAACCATTCCTCTGCCGCCTGCCTCATCCATAGCCAGCCACTTCTTACGGAGATTGATTGTGGAGTCTTCATCATGGCGTTTAAGTAACCGTTCTACTTTCCCCTTAATGTTCTTCGGAAAGGATAATTTAATATCCCCATCCTTATCCGTCCGCATGGTTGGCTCCGGATCATCCCAATCCATTTCCACTACCCGCCTCAGATAACACTCCGCCTTCTCCTGAGTCGCTTTCCCCGTCACCTCATCAAACGTCCTCATCTCGATACCGGCTATCCGATAAGCGAGTACCTTAAGACTGAGTGCGGGCAAGCCAAGCAGATAAGCCATCTGCATAGTACACTCACTACGGGCAGGGTACACACCAGTCCGGTTGAGGACACGCAGATCGAACTTGGCATTGTGGAGGACAGTAAGGGTATCGGACGGGTGTAGCCGCTCACGGAGATAGCCTACTGTGTCCACGCCATCCACGTACAACATCTCTGCCAAGCGTCCCTCGTATGCCTGCTCTGCCGGAAGCCCATCGCATATCTGTACACTCCATGGCTTATCCCGGACTGTCTCGGTGTCAACAGCTATTATCTTCAAAGTGTCTCCTCAGCATTCTACCTGCTCTAGCGGCCTTTATACCCGTATTGGATAAACGCACCAACGCTTCAAGATATTCATACACACTAAAAGATGTACGAGCACAGTAAGCCTCAATAGAAGGGAACATCTTTCTGAGTTCCTTCACTTCGACTGTGCTATTCTTACAGGCCCACTGTATTAGCTCTTCATTCGACATACCTACCAATTCTAGATTCATTTTACCTCCCTTAATGCAACAATCTCGTACTCGCAGTCGGAGTAAGCCTGGGCATCCTCCAAGTGCTCAAATATAGGACAAGCCCCCACCATACCATCTGCCCAGCTACACATCACTTTAGTATTACCGCGGGAGTTAGTAACATTTACCCACCTCGCGATGCCCATTACTAAATACATTTCCTCTCCTTCTCATACCCCCTTAACCGTTTAAACACATCCTCCTTACTGCCTTGGAGAAAATCATCATGAGATGTGGCGATGGCAATAAGCTCATCCCTTCTGTTTTCCAGCACACGTAATTCCTCAACCATTTCGTCATATTCTACTGTCATATTCTACTGTCATTGTCTTTCCTTCCACATTACACTCTCATCCCCCCTCACCATCTTCCCAAACCTCGTCCAGTCCTCCATGATATGTCTCATCATAGCGGTATTGTGAAGCCCGAATGCGGGATGGTAGAGGGGCATAACCAGACATTCAAACTCTGATGTACTGAGGGCATATCCAAAACCGTGTACCTTGTCCATACGCATATCCACACCCAGCATCCACCTGGTAGACAAGCCCCCAACAGTGCCTATGAAGCGGGGTTTCACCTTAACAATTTCTGCTCTAAGTATCCAGCCGCACGCCTCTATCTCAGCAGTATTCGGATCCCTATCCTTCTCGTTCGTCCGGCACTTCACCAGATTATCGACACGTACATTCCTCCGAGCAATATTCGCACACTTGGCAAGATACAGGTGTGTAAGCTCACTCCCCGATTTCCCACAGAACGGCTTCCCTTTCTTATCCTCTGTCTTACCCGGCGCCTCCCCAATCAGCATAATATCACATGGCACAGGGCCATCCCCGTCCACACGGTTGATACGAGTCATAGGGCAGCCAAGTTCATCGTGTTCAGGGCAAGGCCTCATACGAACCCCCTTTCCTCTGGTACAGGAATAGGTACAGAGGAGAACTCACCCTGCATTCTATTTAACCATCTTGTCCGTGCACCCCATCCATAACTTGTCTTCTTAGGAGGGAATAGAGACATCGTGAAGCATCTCTCCTCCATGTGGCTCGGTATTATAATAATACGTAAACCGCGTGGGTCAGACACTTTTCCACTCCCACGATAGAAATATGGTACGTCTTCCTTTTCTGGTCTATTTCTTGTCCATATCATAGCTTCCCCCTATCCCTTATCAAAATACTCTCGACACGTTCTCATAGGATGTCCTCTCGGTAGACTTCTATAAATTCCAAATCGTCAAATACAACCCTCTCATCAACTAACTTAAAGTCCAATGGCGTGGGATAATCCTTGTCAACAACCTCAGCCAATGAAACACTGAGAATAACGTCATCCTCAACAGCCCCCGTATATGTTGGCGAGATGAGAGTTGTATCGGCAAATAATATTCTCTTGCCTTCCATTCTCCTCAAGACAAATTCAGTGTTTGTTGGAAACATCAATCCCCCCTATCCGGTATCAAAAACCATTCATCCAAGTCCCGATCCGCCTGCTCCATGACTCCCTTATGGCGATTCCAATACCACTCACCCTTCCTCGGACATGCAAGCCGCCCCATAACTTGTCCATCTTCATCGCACTTGTACTGTCTGTCATGTGCCATAATCAATCCTCCTCTACCTGTTTAAGCATCCCCCACTTCTTAATAACCCACGCTGTAATATAACTAATCCTTTTCCCTACCATCCACCCTCCTATAGGCGCAGCTTCCACCACTATACCATCTTCCACTACAATACCGAAGCAGGCATACGAAAGTGTTATCTGGTAGAGCATTTATCCATCCTCCATTTCGCCATAAAATAAAATCTTAGTAATTTGAAAGTTAATAGTGTAAATATTTATCCTATCCTCTCCTCTGCCATCTGACAATATTCAGAGTTAAGCTCAATACCAATGAAGTCCTTTCCCTGCTTACCTGCTACCAGCCCTACAGTCCCGGCACCGGCAAACGGGTCGAGTACTGTACCTCCCACAGGACATCCGGCACTGAGCATGGGTTCGACAAGGTCTTCCGGGAATACGGCAAAATGAGCACCTTTGAAAGGTTTAGTGGTGATATCCCATACATTGCCAAAATTACCATCATACCACTGCTCACACCATTTTAAATAGTCTTCTTTTGTTGGTTTCCATACGCAGCGTTTGTTACGACCTTTCTCCGGATCTCCAATTGGTTGACCCGTAGCGTGTCTATTCAAGTGATCAGACCTCGAATTTGCTAAATCATACCCATCATTATGTTTACCTGCGTACCTTAACGACTTGTCTTTTGCCCTCTCGATATCGTGTGGTCTCTGAACCCAATCCTCAAACTGCTGCTCAAACCAATACTTCTTAGACTTAACCATAAAGAACACGGACTCCCAATCCACGGTGAACCGATCCTTTGCCGATGACGGCATACAGTTCCGCTTATACCAGATTATTTCGTTCCTGAGTATCCACCCGGCGTCAGTCATGGCGATTGCGAAACGTGACGGGATTTGGCAGAGGGACTTCGGTTTTACGCCAGACCAGTTAGATTTGGGGATATTCTCATCCGTAAACACCGCTTTACCGTGGTCGCTCCCTGTGCCTTTCCCACTGCCTGAATAGCTATCTCCGAGATTCACCCAACACGTACCATCCGGTCTCAGTACCTTTTTGACTTCATCAAATACCTGGATAAGGTGCTGAATATAGAGTTGGAATGTGGGTTCGAGTCCAAGGCTCCCACGCCATGCACTGCAGAGGGAACAGAAATTCCCATGCCCTTTATTCTGATTAAGATTTGTTTTTTTCATAGGCGCCCCAATAGTTGTTTTATGGCAACCCGGATTATGGTATTCGCGTTTAAATGTATGCCAACCCGATTGTCCGCTTGGGGGCATCGTGTCTCCCCACACATGTTCGCATCCCTCAATGGAATCCCATACGACCGGCTCAAGCCCATAATCTCTCAATCCCCAATACGGCGGCGAGGTTATAACGCAGTGGATTGACTCATCCGGTATCAATCCCATTATCTCCCTCGCATCTCCCTGTATTATCATCCACTCCTCCCCAATTGCTTAACTATCCCCTCTGCCAACTTCTTCCCTATCCCCTCAATCTCCATCAATGCCTTCTCACGCGCCTCCACCAAGTCCGCCACCGTCCCGTACTTCTCCCCGATCTTCTTCGCCTTCTCCCATCCTATCCCGTCTAATTGACTCGCCACTCTCCTTACCACCGAGTGCTTACTCTACTGCACCTGTCCCTGGTTATTCGCCTGCAAATGGCTCTTATGCTCTCCATACTCCTTCCCCCACCAATGATGCAGCGCCATTACCCACTGCACCGTATCACCCACCTGTGGGCAGTACCAACACTTCACCCCACAGACAATCTCAATGGTATTCAGAAAGCACCATATATCCCTCGCCATGAACTGGCGCCTCCCCGCTAAGTACTCACACCAACCTCCACTCCTATACACTTCCAGTACTCCACTCTGGGGGTTAGCTCGAAACAACCCCTCCACTACAAGATAGGAGATATGATAGGAATTGAGCATACCAATAAGCTGATGCCCCCCTAGCCGCCCACTACACATGGAATTAACCAGATCCCCAATCCTCTTCCGCTCTATACCCACCAACACATCCCCATCCTCATGGTGCCCGGTAAACATGAGATCGGCATATTCCAAGTGAGTGAGCTCAGCCAAGTGCTTAGGGAAGTACCGGTACAGTTCCTTGCTACCGATGCGATTGTCGATATAGATCACGGGCTTTCCCCTGGTACCGCTAAAGTTGACGCATTATAGATAGTTACAGTTGTCAAAGCGGTATTAACTTTATCAATCATTCCGTTTAATCGCTGCTTACTACATGGTATAATTAGCCAGCTCTGTCCATTCTGTAGAGTTATCCTGGCATCCCCTCTCTGGGATTCTATATCTGTACCTATACTGGCTATCAATACGGGATCAACCGCTAACGTATCAGTAAGTCTTACCAACATGATCTCCTCCATTTCATTCCCATTCCTCCGGACTCGTACCCTCAACAATATTTGCCGCCACCCACGAGAAACACGCCTCATCCCCCTCGAATACTTCTCCATTCATCGCCATATTCTGCCGACAATTTATCACACGGATAGTTGGGATATTCACCCCATCTTCATTAACTATCTCAGCCCGTAGATTCGCCTGCACAATAGAACCAAATTCCCTAAACCCGGATTCCTCATACTTTCCATTCCATGCCGACTCCTCATGCCCCTTCATTGATATCTTCCCGGTCTTCACGTACTGCTTTTTCAAACGACATGTAAACATTACATTTTTATCATGAGCCAATCCCATATCAATTATGTTTCTGAACTTGCTATTAACTTCGGGGTAATGAAGCTCTTTTACTCCCACAAGCTTACCAAGATAAGCCAAGCGTGCAATTTCCCACCCTTCCGTATCTGTATCAAAGAGAATACTTCTGGTTTGGCTGTCTTCAAGCGCACTCGTATAGGCAGATATAATGGCTTCCCAACGCCGTTCATTATCTTCCATTGAATCTGATGGCATAGACCTGAAGTCATCTGAGATGTATAAGTCCTTTTTTCGTGCGAATTTCTCATACATGCCTTCTAATCCCCGGTCAATGTTTAGCAATGCTATAGGCGGAGGCATAGTGAGAGCTAAATGCGTCTTGCCACTTTTATCATGTCCTCCGATACGCATGACAAGCCGTAGTGGTGGCATTATTGTAGAGCTCACTTTACTAAATCCTTTAGGCGTCCGCATACCCATTATCGTGTCCTCCCACTCACCACTACATCATCAGTGATAGCAAACCCCGGCATGGTAGTCAACTCACCAGCCTTAGCATACCGTTTCGCCGCCCCCATATTCACATCGAGCAGGATAATTGGTAGTTTCTGGGCAGCCACAGCCTCGATTACCAATAGCTTATCCACCAGCTCCACTTTAATATCCCGCCTCACTGTGGTAGACCCGGCTTCCGACATGACAGTCTTTTGTGTCTCCGGCACAGGGATGGACGGCTCCACTACTACCTGGACATCAGATAGCACCTCTGCCGCCTCCATATCCCCTTCCTCAATCCGTTCCGCCACTTCTACCGCCAATACCGCCTCTTGCCGCTTCCTTTCCGCCCCTGCCTCTATCCTCACTTTCCTTTCCTCTTCCTGCCGTATCCTGTCCCGCTCAAGCAAATCCCGCCCGATTTCCTTGTCCACTATACTCTGCGCCTCTTTAAAGGGCGCTGTGAGCTTCTGAAGGCGGCTGAGGAGGTTTTTGTGAAGTGTATGGGCTGCATCAATGTCCGGCCTGAGTTCTGCTTCGATGGCTTTAACCGTCTTCCGTACATTGCTTCTGAACTCGGTAGCCAACTCCCGCGTCACTTCGTCCACTATCATAATACTGCGTGCATCATCAAGCAGTACCAAACTCTGCTGCTCATACTTTTGAATTGCTTTAGTCTCCATTGGTCATAATCCTTTCAAATTGTGGGCATCCATGTGATCATCCAAAACATTCCACGTATTATCTGGCAGTTTAGATTGTGGAATAATACAATCTCTACCATTTGCATGCTTCTTAATAACGGGCCATGCTACATCCAGCTGATGCCACAATGATCGTGCCTCATCCACACTTTCTACTTCGATGTGTAATGTGAAAGGTACAAATACCTTCTCCGGCGTAGTTGTTTCCACACTTGCTTTCATTGGTTATTTCCCCTTTATAGTATCTCAAGTTCCTTGAGTAATTCTTTACGTTCAGCTTCATATTTGAGTTGCAGATGGAGCAACAACACAGGGATGAAGTCCGTACCCGGAGTAAGATACTAAGAGCTATTCTCGGCATAATAAACCTTAACATACACCTCAAATTTAGGGTTATTTTCTTGGTTGCTTTTGGCTGTATCAAGCAACTGTTCTACGTCGTGTAGACGACCATGAATCTCATTGGCCTTTTGCAGATTCTCAGGTTTCATAACCTATTCTCCTTTCTTCATTGTTTTAGCCATCGCCACCACACTCTGCCAGTTCTCATCCAACTCCCCTTGCGTAAACACCATCTCCCACACCTTATATGCATTCTTGGGATCATACATAATACCCATATGGTGTAGTACCCGAAACACACACTTGGTTGCCCCCACCATCTTGCAATACCCTTTCGCCTGCATCATCCACTTCCACATATCAGCCGGTGACTTACTGGACGAGAATGCCGTACACTTATACTCCTCCACCATCATCTCACCATCCTCATCATAATTCACCCCGTCCGGACTCCCGATAATCCCATCCAATACCACTTCCCCTATCCGTATGGCTGCCTTCTCCCCAAACGCCTTCGACAACGCCACCTCCCACAGATACCCCTTCTCCCATTGCATATGGGTATCGTCGTCCACTGTCTCCGCTTTACCCCTCGTATGCAATATCTCCTCACCCATCTTATGTATCACATCACTCAGATGCAGCCCCGGACTCCGGCTCTGGGTCTGTTCCGTCGTCCACGGAAACTCCTCCTTCAGCTCCCTTATCCTCATCAGTTACCTCTTCGGTGGTTTGTGTCTCAGTTGTCCCTTCCTCCGCTATTGCCGCCTTACTTTTATTCCTGAACGGATACGTAGCAGCATCCCTCACCTGCACCCACTCAGTAACCACTCCCATCTTTTCGTCATGTGTGAAGGCTTTTAAGAATTGTGTAAGGAAGCGCTTCCTTTGCTTTGGATCACAACCCTTTTTGATAAGATGGCTGATCGCGGCATCGAATAACGCATCCGGATCATCCAGCTCACTCTTATCAATAAATACTATATAATTTGTCTTTCTTCTCATAATACTCTCCACTTAAAATTTTATGGTTACTTTAAGCTTGAACACATCTCCTTTGTTCAATGTCTGGTTGAGTTCTGTATCCCATTTGATATTCAATGGAGACCCTCTCCAGTCAAGTACTTTAATATCGGTTATTATCAGTTGATCCGGCATAAGTATCGCTCCGGTAATTTCCTCTGTCGTCTTTAGATATGCCATACTCCTCTCCCATTAATTTATATGGTGAGGCGGTACCACATTGGGGAATTCGTAAAGATGCATCCAACATTTATACGCTTTCCATTCAATATACCGCCCCTCCCACTATTCTTACTCCGTCGCCATAGTTAACATACCATCCTCATACGTCCACTCTGAACGCCCTTTGAGGAAAGTATCACTGGTAGCGAGCTGCAACGCCCCTTTCTTGTCACCTGTGGCCGCAATGGCCCCGTTCTTGAATAGTATTGAGACCAGTGTATTCCTCGGGATAGGATCGTCCTTCTCGATCAGGACGCCCAGGATAATACCAGCTACAGTTTCGGCCAGCTTATCATCCACAGGCTCTGATTTGGCTTTACCGGCCGCTTTCCCTTTGGCTTTACCTTTCCCTTTCGCAGCTTCCCAGGGCAGTTGATTGATTTTCATACACAAGAGTACTGTTTGCGGTTTGTCTTTACCGTCTTTCCCTTTCTTCTTTCCGTAACCGGTATTGGGCAGCGTATGAAGCAGCCAATGAGCATCCAAACCCACCAGATAACTGATATCCCCGGAATCCTGCTTATTTTCAGGGAATCCAGCCTCGATGATGGATAACATAAACCTACCATAGTTGGTTTGATCGGTAGGCGCTAACCTGGCCTTCAGATAATTTATTCCCATGCCGGTTTCATTGGCTACGAAGTCCCCTTCCCCACCACAGGAATAATATTGTTTGGATTCTTCACCGTTTACGTCAAGTATAACTTGGCATACCGGGACTGGTATATCCGCTTTACCATCATAATTTGTCATGATGAAGCGGATATCTTTAATAGCCCCATCCATATCATCAAAGAACTGACCAGCCTTAGTCAGGGCTTCGCATCTTAGGTCTACTGCGTTTCCAGCCATCACTTCTCCTTCGCTGTTGATTGTTTGAAACCGGGTTTGAGATGATCCCAAACCACACCATCGTTCTCCACTACCCTCCTTTCTTTTTGTATAAGATTACTCATTGCCGTAACAATGAAGTTAGTCATGCTTGGATACTTCCTCTCTCCGCAACCGTAGGTAGTAAGATATATCACTCTCTCCATATCCTCGATGAGTCCCGGCTCGAATCGAAATGTCTTTGTTATCATTGCTTTGTGGTTTCTGTGCATGTTATACCCCCCCCAAATTAATTACCGCATCCCCATAAGAATGTAGTTCTAAGCAAGGCACCTTTTCCAAATACCCCTCAGACATGAGCCAACTTGAAAAGAACTGACTACCAAATTTGTATTTCAATCTCCGTTCCGGGTACCGAGTCAGGAATATATCAACCACGGCGGTCATGTCAAAATCACGTAGGGCTTTCGACAAGTACTCTATCCCATAGTCAGAATACAGGTCAGTTGTCACTACCACCAACTGCCCTTTACAAACCCATTGAATAATTTTTGGTTCCATGTTAAATCTCCCTCTTTTTATAGGCCAATTTCACCCTGTTTTTTTTTAGTAAACAGTTATATGTTTTTCGTGTAAACTTTATTTTTGTAACTCTCACAATAACAACACCGTATCCACACTTTTTTTAGTAAACTCCATATCTAACCGAAGTATGGTTTTGTTTAGTACTCCCCCTTTAGGGGGTACAAACTATAACTTTTCAACTATTATATACAACTTCACCTGCCTTTGTGAATTCCCCTTTCGTAGTCAAATACCCTGACTTTCTGGCATTCGATATTGTGAGGGAAACATAACCTTTGCTAATATCCAGTGTACGTACGATATCCGACTGTTGCATACCGGATGCATAGAGTTTGACAATATCAGTTGTTTTGTTTGACTTCTGTGCTTTCAGGATTTCGCTGACAAAGTCCAATTGGCCGTTGGCATCCATGCACAATTCAAGATTGAAGGGTGCGGCGGACTCCCCATGAAAGAATCGATGCTTACCGAAACTCACCCGGAAATGCGCGTGATCGGGCTTTCCCACATTGGATAGGGTTATCGTGGTATCGTTGGAGTCTTCCATACCGGATGTGCCGCGGGGAGTATTCCCCTTTTTCGGTAGATGACAGCACAGTATAATCGTCAGTCCAAGTTCCCATTTTAATCTCAATAGCCATTGATTAACAGCATCCCACTCCTCTTTCGTATTCTCAATACGTCCCGGTGTTGCGGCACTAATATTGTCTACAATAAACACTCCACTGGCAGGTAACGTGAACCTGAGCGTATGATATATTGCTTCCCGACAGTCGGAATCAGTCAGGTTTGGAATTGTCTGACCCTGCATACCCAGCGCATCGGCAGATAGGACCGTGAACTTACCAATCGGCTCGTAATCGATATTCTTTGTAATCAGCCCCCATCGAATTTTCATACCATCGAGCATTTCCATGTCTAACAAAAATACATCCGCAAAGTTATCAAAGTCCCAGCGGCAAAAAGGCAATGCATAGATTAACTGCCGAGTGAGGAAGAGTTGGAGCCATGACTTTCCTACCCCCTTTTCCGATGCAATAATCGTAATGGATTTTTCTCTGAGAAATGGAGAAATGAGAGTCTTCGGCTCTGGGAATTGATACTGACTAAGGTTTGTGCCGTCCAGACAATGCTCCATAAACACATTGTATAGTCGTAGTGCTTTTTCTGTAGTGAATGTCATAACGATAGCTCCACAGGGTGCTTTGCGTTGCCGGTATCAGTTAGATGCTGGTTTAGTACTCACCTTCTCCTTTTTCGGATAAAACTCATCCAAGCTTGCTCCACAGCACGGGCATGGTAAACCATATTTAAGAGATTGGTATTCTAAATCAGTCATTCTATATTTACATATTCTACATCTCCAAAAAATACGGTCATTTACTGGCATCATTCCCCCCTCTTCAATGCATGAATATAATCAGCGTAATTAGCATAATCGTATGGCTTAGGACATCCACACAATCTCGAATGTGTCCCATTTAAGGCATGACAATATTTACAACTATGGACAATCACGCAACCACCAGCATATGTGTCACCAATCTGCCCTATATATATTAACAAACTTATTAAGAGCTTTTGGTCTTCTGTTAATTCATTTACCCATAAAGGAATATTCTCCTCTTTTACTATTCTCTGATATGGATGATCAAAGATTGCACCACCTCCCCAAAGAATGCCATTAGCTTTCATATATGCATGAATAAATTCCTCAAAAGCAATAAACCTTTCCAGTGGATCTTTCTCCATAAAATCTTTATATATCACTCACTCCCCCTCATAAAGTTTGATCGGTATGTTCTTGTCTTTGCAGATTGATTCCATCGCTCTATTATTATCCTCTTTCTCACAGAGCATTCCATCTTTGTCAAAAAACCGTACGTGATAGTCATTCATATATATTTGTACCCAGCCAGTTGAATCATATTCCGCTCTCCACGTCACCCCGTCAATCTCAACTTCCCAGTCTTTGTCGGTTGCGTGGCGAATATTAGAGATATTAACGTCAACACTTAATCCTTCTAAAACTGTCTTAATATATGCTACATTATAACGGTTTATAAAAACTAACTCATATACTGAATTATCATTTTTACTGAGTTGACAAACAAAATCCCCGACCTTTAACCCATCGGGCTTGTCGGCTGGCTTGGTGTCTCCCCCCTTGCGAACGTATGGAACGAGAATATGAGCGAAAGCCTCTGCGAGTTCCGGTATCATATCAAGGTGAAGTGTTTCGTTGTGACACCATGCTTGTGCGGCTAAACCACGAGCTATTTGTAGTGGAGTTTTATCCGGCGGTTCATCCTCCATAGACTCAACCATGCTACAGAATTCCTCAAACTCATCATCCTCTATCGGCGTGAGGGATGCTTCGGATACCCACCAGTCTATATCATCTGATGCCGTTATTTTATACGGATACTTTCTTACTTCCTCGATGGTATCTATTATATCAACATCCTGAGGATCGTAACTTTGTACTATTTTACCTTTCATCCCACAAACAATGCCATCCCACCGATACCTCCTCCCATCACCGGCCTTATACTTCAAGGTGTTCTCTTTCTCTACCTCTTTGCGCTTGCGGTAAGCCGCTTCTGCATCATGATCGCCTACCTTTGGCATCTCTTCGTTCTCCGGCTCGGTCATGGAGTCGATGATTTCCCTTATTTCATCAAGCCGTGCTCCATACTCAAATGAAAAATGTTCGTCAAGTTTAAATACTTCTTTTGAAATATGCTCAATCAACTTCTTATTCTGTTCCCGCGTAAAATCAGTCATCTTTCACTATCTCCTTCGGCATGTTGTCTTTCTTAAAAGGTAATTTGTTAGCTATATTGTTTATGAGTCCATAAACATACTGGAATATTCTTGTATCATATATAACTGGGCTTGGAGTTACCCTGTGATCATCCATTATAGCACGTCCAAATTCTACTACACCCTCCTTACACCTCTTACAATCTGGAGCATCAGGGCATTCAAAAATATCCTGGAGCCGTATGAAGTAACTCACGTCATGTTCCGTATCAATATCCTCTACCGTGACCTTTGGGATTGTTTCAGGATTTACCAGTTTCATCTTTCACCTTCCTCTCACCCGCTATGATCTTTTGGGCTTGTTTGGTCATGTCATCTATATATTGTTCCGGTTCGAAGGAGTTTTGCCCGGCTATCAACTTAACGACCTTTTCGAGTTTGGCTATTTTGATATTCTTTTCTTTGAGCCATATCTCAAACTTGGCAATCCGCTTATCCTTCTCTTCAATCTCCCGAACGATTGCATCGAGGTGTTCGTTAAGCGTGTTTATTGTATCCTCAGTAACTTCGTTAGGATATTTTATCGCTCTAATGTCAGCAATCCTCCCCATCGCATCCATATCACTTCCCCCTATGCTTCTCACCAAGCATCTCATACGTCAGGTTAGCAATATCACCTCGAAGTATCTTAGCATCCTTTAGGAAGCCGGTGTGGGCTCCCCTCTTCTTACTCCCAAACCAACGCATTGTTTTAAGGTATTGCGTACAGCAACCATTACTCTCATAATCATCCTGTAATGGACATATACGCATACACCATAGCATCCAAGACATATCATCTATATGCCTACTTAGATAACATAAATCACACTTCTCACTCCCCTCTTCCTCACACCATATTATCCAATCTTCCACTACCTGGGCTTCATCCCATTTTCCAAGCGAGCCTGCCTTTGCCGTCTCAAACTGTTCTCTCGTAATCATAATTCCCCCTCGAAATGGTTATTTCTCCCATGCCTGCACAACACACCTGAACATCCCCTTAACGCTCTTACCTTCCCAATACTCCCCCTTACTCCATATCCATGCCACAAGCCCACAGAGCACGAGTACAGCGATCATGGAGGCTACTCCGAGAGTGAGTAGGATTCTGAATATGAGGACTTCTGTATCGGGTGTCATTTTAACCTCCAAATACCAATTGCTATTACGATTAAAGCTCCACCTATAATACATAGGATAAATTGCATACCCGTCAATAATTCATCAATCAAAACCATCTGTTCCGGTGTCATATTAAGCTCCTATTATACGAAAGATGCCAAGTGTTACTATGGCTGAAAGAAACAGGAATACCATACAGATGAGTGCAATTGTTGCAAATTTAGCCCCATCGCTGTACGCATCTGCTAATGCCATAAGAATAACTGAAAGAATAATACCTATTATCCCTATAACCATTTGATAAATTAGAAAGTCTTGCATTACTGTCTACTCCTTTATTAAACGGTTAATTGTTAAATGGGACGGGCCCGATGTGAGTCGTAATACACCGGGATGGACACAACGACTCTTGATACCCCGTACAGACACTTCTCGTACCACCGTCCCATTGTTGTTCATACCTTTCCTTTAAGAATCATATTGAAAGTGATTCTGTTCCAAGATTCACGAATAAGATTGTCTAACTTGACGGAAAGTCTCTTATTGAAGACTCTACGTCTGCTTAATTTTAGTCGTTGCAGGTTTTTTCTCCGTGCGGATTCCATATAGCCCCCTATTAATGGGACGGGCAAGATGGTTATGGCCTGTACTAGATGGCCGAATGGAAACCCTTATCAGTCTTGCTCACCGGATGGCTTCTCTACCTCCGTCCCATGTCGGTAAGCAATATTGCACACCTACATCCCATTTGTCAAGAAAATTCCACACCCCCATTTGAAACCACCTAACCCGTTGCCACACACCCATTTAAAACCAGTCTCCCAATACCTATTTAAAACCTATATATCGTTTATCGTATGGGATGGTGCGTATTGCAACACACTCCCTATTTGAAACCGCACTCCCATTTGAAAAGGGAGTATCTGTTGACCAGCCGGAATCCAGGTATGATGGTGCAATTTGCAATATCCTATCCCCTACCCTTTCCACATCCGGTTATCCTGATGTGTGTAGAACCAGTCATATTTACATAGTAGTTCCCTAATATGGACGGGGATGCCCTTTGCGCTTAGTTTATGGCACTTTGGTCTGTTTATGGTAGTATGAGCCACTGTGAGGGTAGATTGTGCTATGGATAGGCACAAGCGCAAGGCTATAGTATGGTATAGGTGAGCTATTCAATGGGTATCGATCAGGGCATAAATTTACCCGGCAAGTGATAGGCTCACCGGGCAAGTGAAAAGTGCTTAGTAATCCCGAATAATGAACCGCTCATCGTCAACCGGGATTACTGTAGTACACTGTTCAATATCTTTAATCGTTTTTGCATGAAATCGATAGTTCTGGTTATACTCTTCGAGGTTTTCGTACTCTGTAAATTCGCAACAGAATGCAATTACATCAAGTTCGAGCTCATCACCAGTACCATCTTCATACTGCTCTAAGTGTTTGAATAATGCATCGAGACCATCATACGTAAAGTTATCCGGTCTTATGTTCCCAAATGCATGGTGAAAGTCTGAACTGCTTACTGTACTTTTCATAGTCTTACCCCTTTTCAGTTATCCTAATGCATCTTGATTGCAACGAGGATTTCAATTTTACAATCAAGTAGATACTTTCTACATTCTATATTCTTTTCGGATTCATAAAAGAAGTCCACCGCATCCAAATGTAATTGTAAATCGTCGAAAGAATAATCACTGTAATACTCATGCGCTTTTAACATTGCTTTACCCTTTCCCTTTCGGCAGGAATGGCAGAACCAGTCCAAGCCCTATTATGATTATTGCAACCACGATATACTCAAACATGAGCCACCCCCACCCCATCGAGCGCTTGTTTGACTTTTAAGACTTTCTCCGTGCTGAGCATGAGCATGGAATTGTTTTTGCAAGGCAGTATTAACATATCCATTATACCTTTGCACGCATTCACAAGCGCATCATGTGAGTTACAGGCTTTCACGATGAACTCTGCGTTTGCTTTAACCGTTTCCCTATTTATTTCTGTGTCATAAGGAATCAGGGCAATAATAGCGCCGTTCGAATCTTCTATTAGCTTATACATACGCCTGTGATTAAATGATTGCAATCCATTCAAGTCATTCAAACAATTAAATGGTATTTTCGTATACTCAGTCATATCGACACCTCTTCCCTTTTAATGAATATGGACACCATAGCCCTGTTTCGCAGCATCATATTCTTTCATACTTATACGGCATCCAATTACTTTGGATTCACACTTTGGATTTAGTCCACACACGTCCCTTGCATCATTCATATTACGGGCTGCACAGTAATAGGTATCACCATGGCCATTATTACTGGTTAGTCGATAGTACATATCGGCACCTCATTTATGAATGAATCTTCCGGCAACCGGATAAGCACTTTCCATACATGCCATACCATGCCGCGGCATCCTTTGCTTACTGTCACGATATCACCGGGCTTGTATGGCAGGCCTGGAACCTGTTTAATGAGCTTTACATCGTACACGGTGAGCCCCCTATTATAGGTTGTTTTTTGGCAAACTTCTGACATACAAAACTTTGGCTTT